>Ga0209690_1000794_pt1 | contig 17167 bp, 14 predicted proteins | sample GraSoiAngelo_150_FD_186164 | JGI IMG/M metagenome (GOLD analysis project Ga0209690, IMG submission 186164) | Grasslands soil microbial communities from the Angelo Coastal Reserve, California, USA - 14_1009_09_40cm (SPAdes) (version 2) | ecosystem: Environmental > Terrestrial > Soil > Grasslands ...
CCTATGAAAATCTATCTGAAACAGCTCCTATTGGGTCAAGTAATCCTAATATTTGCATTCGCGTGCTTTGCGCTTTCGCCGCAAGCGGGAGCCGTTTGCCAAGAAGGCTGCTTAACGAATCAAAACACCGTCCTAGGTGACGATGCGCTCTTAAACAACACAGGCGAAGCCAACACAGCGACCGGCTTTCAGGCGCTTTTTAACAACACGACCGGCGCCTTCAACACGGCCAACGGCTGGCATGCGCTCTATAGCAACACAGATGGCTTCAACAACACAGCAATGGGTCTTAATGCGCTCCTTAGCAACACCACCGGCAACGACAACACGGCTACCGGCAACAGTGCGCTCTTATTCAACACAAACGGCATCTGGAACACGGCCACCGGTAGTTCTGCGCTCTCTGACAACACAACCGGCTCCGAGAACACGGCCAACGGTATTGCTGCGCTAGGATTCAACACAACCGGAAGCTTCAACACAGCTACCGGCGGTTTCGCGCTCGGTAGCAACACTACCGGCACTCAAAACACAGCCACAGGTGATAGTGCCCTCGGCAGGAACAACGGCAATAGCAACACCGCCACTGGCGCTAACGCGCTCCTTGGCAACGGTGCGGGCTTCAATAATACGGCCACCGGCGTCGATGCCCTCCGTAGCAGTACAACTGGAAACTATTGCACGGCCACCGGTCAAGGTTCGCTCTACAGCAACACAACCGGCGTCAACAACACAGCCCACGGTCAAAACGCCCTCCGGAAGAACACAACCGGCGCTTTCAACATCGCATTGGGCGATAATGCAGGCTTCAGCCTCACCACGGGCAGTAACAATATCGACATAGGCAATAAAGGTGTGGCCGCCGAGTCCAAAACCATTCGCATAGGCAAGGTGGGAACACAGACCAATACCTTCATCGCCGGGATTAGCGGAGTCACCGTGGCCGGAGGCGTAGGGGTAATCATCGATACCAACGGTCATCTCGGCACGGTCGTCTCCTCGGAGCGTTTCAAAGATTCAATCCAGCCCATGGACAAGGCGAGCGAAGCAATCCTGTCACTGAGACCGGTGACTTTCCGTTACAAGCCGGAGCTTGACCCCGAGGGCGTCCCGCAATTCGGCCTTGTGGCTGAGGAGGTGAAAAAGGTCGATCCCGATCTGGTGGCTCGTGACGAGCGAGGCAAGCCTTACACCGTCCGCTATGACGCTGTGAATGCGATGTTGCTGAATGAGTTCCTCAAGGAGCATCGCGAGGTGGGCGAACAAGGTGACCAGATGACCGATCTAAAGGCTATCGTGGCGGAGCAACAGAAGGAGATTCAGGCCCTGACCGCATCCCTGAAGGCTCAGGCCGCGCAAATCCAGAAAGTGAGCGATCAGCTTGAACTGAGCAGACCTGCGCCGCGAACGGTCGTGGATAATCATTAGACCATTCCCGATAAATTGTCGGACATCGTGCGTGTGAAGGGGAAATCATCGCTGACAATCTCAGCGAAGCCGTCGGAGTTGGGGCCGTATCTCAACCGTGGATTCTCGCGGGCGAACAATCTTCGTTGCTGACGCGCATCGCGACAATGGAAAGCGGTTCATCGTCAGCGCCGACGAAAAGCTGACGACGTTTCTTGAGCTTCAAAGAGTCACGCGCGAATCATTGCGCTTCCAAAATGCCGAGTGATTAGGCACAATCGCCGCGCCATGCTCAAAAGCGGATGGATACAGCTTTGGATTATGTCGGCTGCGCGACGCCACCGTTTGCTAGCGTTTCGGGAAATAATTGCGCTTGCGTTAGAATCCTCAAGGATCAGGATCGAGTCGATTGTCGCACGGATGAAATGGTTTTCGAAAAAAACTGGAGAAAAAAGATGAATGTAGAAACCAGGATTGGATATTGTTTGTTATTACTTGGGGGATGGTTCTTTTGTATAGCTCAAACGAAAGCACCTTCCACGGGTGCACGAGTTGCCAATTTGAACTCGGTCGGGCCGTTCGTTGAGCCAACCTGTACACCTACCCCTACCCCTACGCCCACCCCCACGCCTTCCACACCAACGCCTACGCCTACCTGTACAGCCACCCCAGTAATAACCTGCGCCGTCGTGACACCGACTCCAGGCGGGGCCCTCTTCACACGTCCGCTACACTGTGGTGCTGCTGCGTCTTGGCCCACGCCCACTCCCACAATCACACCAATTCCGGAGGAGTTCCAACCACCTGACAGGAACGGTCTACCGCTGGCCTGGCGGCCATTTGAACCGAGAGGGAACCCTGCTCCTACTCCTCCATGGCCCACAATTTTGGTGATTCACGGGGGCGGCTTCTGGAGAGGCAGTCCGTTTCCGGATGCTGCAGATGAAACTCAAAATATAATAGATGTAGCGAACGATCTTGCCGATGCCGGCTACTACGTCTTAGTCGTCGCCTATCGACTGGCTCCGTCCGGCCTGATCCCCGGGCAAACCCGTCAAGATGACGCTCACGATCCCAATCACATCTCGGGATTCGCTCCTTACCAGGAGTATGACGTCGAGGCGCTGGTAAAAGCGGCGCGCCGCGATCCGCACGTGCGAGGACGCAAGGTAGGCATAATCGGAGGTTCCGCTGGCGCGACACATGCTATCTGGGCAGCACTCGATACGCGTGAAGACGACCCCGGCGTCTGGCCTGAGTGGAAGCCAGTCTATCGACCGGACGCTGCTGTGGCACTTTCGGGCGTTTACGATTTTTCGGATCGAACGCCTGAAGATTATTTGGTTTGGCCGGAGGGGGGCGATCCGGTTGAAACCTTGCGAAAGGATATCGAGAACTATGCTCTGACCAACCATCCAGTTGTACAACACAACCTTTCCCCTGTACACCTGCTCGAACTTAATACATTCGATGCCGATCATGTAAACCCGATGCAAATCTATAACACTCGGCACGATAACGTGCCTTATCATCAGATCATCGATCTGCAATGCGCGTTAGAGGCTGCCCAAGTGAGTCCAGAGCGATACACGATCACAACTCTCACCGACGAAGAGCATGGGATCTGCGAAAGCCACTCGTTCGGCTTTTGGGACGCTGTAAAAGGCAGGGTGATAAAATTCTTCAACCAGCACGTAAAGCAGTAAAGCCACCTCGCGGTTTTTGGTAGCTTTCCAATCCTCAAAGCTCAAAAGCCAAAAGCGCCTGGTGGCTAATGAGGCGCGCGGCCCGAAGGTCTAACCAAATCGCTGGAGCCTCTATCTTCTTTAAAGGCAGTTTGATTTGGTGCAAAAGAGCGGCAGGTGCGAGATCCTCGCTGGAGTTGCTTGCGGTCGGAAGATCGAGAGCGTTATTCCGTTCGATGACACAAATCGAAAGCTGTGACGCGTGTGCTCGTGCGTTTCGATCACGTTGGCCGCTTCATCGTAAACATGGATCGCAGCGTCCCAATTTGTCTTGCCAAGGTGGCCAGATTTTTTCAAAACTCTGCGCATATGAAAACGAAAACTCTCCCATTAAGAAATCTGATTAGCTGCGCGCCTTGCCGGCTCGCTTTGTTGCTCATTCCAGCCGCCCTTGCCTGCTTTGCGCTTTCGCCGGCAGCGCGTGCCGTTTGCCAAGAAGGCTGCTTAACGAACCAGAACACCGTCCTAGGTGACGACGCGCTCTTGAACAACACAGGCCCTAACAACACGGCAGTGGGTTTTGATGCGCTCTTTAGCAACACGACCGGGCACGAAAATACTGCCGTCGGCTCTAGAGCACTTTCTAACAACACGACAGGCCAATTAAATACCGCTGTCGGCGAAGGGACACTCACAAACGACAGCAGCGGTCTTTTCAACACGGCCATTGGTGGTGCGGCGCTCTTCTCCAACCAAACCGGCAGCGCAAACGTGGCCGTCGGGACTTTTGCCCTTTTTAATAATACCAGCTCCTTCAACACGGCCATCGGAGATTTCGCTCTCTCTCAAAATACAACCGGTTTCGATAATACGGCCACCGGTCGTGAGGGCGCTCGAAAGCAACACTACCGGTGGCAGTAATACCGCCGACGGTGTAGGCGCGCTGATACTTAACAGAACCGGCAGCAATAACACCGCCACCGGCGAGTTTGCGCTCTTTGAAAACGATGCTAGTCAGAATACGGCTGATGGACAAAATGCCCTCCGCCACAACACGACCGGCAACAACAACACCGCCATTGGTCAGGCTTCGCTCTCGCACAACACAACTGGTAGCAACAATACCGGGATCGGTCAGAACGCACTTCGCTTTAACAAGACTGGCTCATTCAACATCGGATTGGGGGTTAATGCGGGCTCGGAACTAACAACCGGCGACAATAATATTGATATTGCCAATAAAGGTGTTGCTGGGGAAGAAAACACGATTCGCATTGGCAAAGCCGAGACTCAGACCGCTACATTCATAGCTGGTATCTCTGGAGCGACTGTGCCGGATGGTGTTGGAGTCATTATCGACACCAGTGGTCACCTATGTACCGTCGTCTCTTCGGCCCGCTTCAAGGATGGAATCAAGCCGATGGACAAGGCGAGCGAATCGGTTCTTGCTCTCAAACCGGTGACCTTCCGCTACAAACACGAGCTTGACCCCGAAGGCATCCCGCAGTTTGGCCTCGTGGCCGAGCAGGTGGAAAAGGTGAATCCCGACCTGGTAGTGCGTGATGCGAAGGGAGAAGCTTACACTGTGCGTTACGAAGCCGTGAACGCGATGTTGCTTAACGAGTTCCTAAAGGAGCATCGCACCGTGCAGGAATTAAAGTCCACTGTCGCAAGCCAGGAAGCGACAATCGCACAATTGAAGGAGGACTTCCGAGCAACCGTTGCGCGCCTTAGTGAGCGTCTTGAAGAGCAGGCGTCGCAAATCCAGAAGGTGAGCGCACAGCTTGAAGTGAGCAAACCAATGCCGCAAGTGGTCCTCAACAATCAAAGGTAAGGGGAGTTGACTCGCTCGCTCCCGCTCACTCGCCCGTTCGGGCCTCCCGTCTATGTCGCTTGGCTCCCGCCAGCTCCATTCACCGAACCGCCCAAGCGATTGAGGTCAATCGCCCCTACCACCATTGCGGCGCAATCAAAATCCTCAGCCATTTAGTTCGTCAAGAATTCTCGTGACCGCTTCGCGTGGTCGTGGATGCGTGGTGATCGGTCGACCAATGCCGATATAATCCGCGCCCGCTTCGAGAGCCTGGCGCGGCGTCATGAATCGTTTTTGGTCGCCCGGCTCCGCCCAGCTCGGGCGAATTCCCTGAACCACTATTTTGATTTTATCGCCGAATTCCGCCCGCAATCTTTTGATTTCATGCGGGCTGGCTACAATTCCATCGATTTCTGCTTCGACACCTAATTTGGCCAAGCGCAAGACCTGATCGGCAACTCTATCGGCGACTCCAATTTCGCGCAGCGTTTGTTCATTCGCGCTTGTTAAAACAGTCACACCCAAGATCGTTATGTTATTTGTGCGAGCCGCAGTGGCGGCGCGGATCATCTCGCTCCCACCGCTCAAATGAATGGTGAGCATATGCACACCAAGATTACTCGCGGATTCGACTGCTCTTGCGACCGTGTTCGGAATATCGTGCAGCTTGAGATCAAGCCAGACTTTGGCGCCCGTGGACAAAACCGCGCGCACAATTTTAGGACCTTCTGCCGTGTAAAGTTGCAGGCCGATTTTCAAAAATGAAATTTGTTCCCGCAGTTGATTGACAAGAGCGAGCGCTTCTTTTTTCGTCGGGACGTCGAGAGCGACGATAATTTTGTCAGCATTTTTTGTCATTATCGTGGCACAGGCTTCCAGCCTGTGGGGCAGGCGGGCGTCTCGCCCGCCGTCTTTGATTCGACAGGCAAGATGCCCGTCGACCCCACAGCCAAGATGGCTGTGCCCCTTTTAACAAACGATTTCATCCTGTTCTCTTTCGGTTTTGCCGGACAAATTGCAAGCTATGCAAGTTTTCGCTCCCGCGAAGATCAATCTGTCGCTGAAAATCTTGGGCCGCCGCGGTGATGACTTTCATGAAATCGAGACGCTTATCGTTCCAATCTCGCTTTGCGACGAAATGAAGATCGAGAAGAACGAAGGTGGAATCGAATTTCGGTGCGACGATCCATCCGTCCCGATGAGCGACGACAATCTCGTCATTCGGGCTGCGAAAAGTTTTTTTGTCGCAACGAAGTTGGAACCGGCAGTTTCAATCGAGCTCAAAAAGAAAATCCCGCACGGCGCGGGTCTGGGCGGAGGGAGCAGTGACGCGGCAACGACCCTGCTCACGCTTAATCAACTTTTCGAAGCGAACTTGACGCGCGATGAATTGTCTAAGCTTGCAGCGACGACGGGATCGGACACTCCATTTTTCATCTTCGAATCCACCGCGATCTGCCGCGGACGAGGAGAGCTGGTTACGCCAATCCAATCGCGAGAAAAGCTGTTGATCTTGCTATTGAAGCCTGCTTTTGCCGTCTCAACAGCATGGGCGTACTCGCACTGGCAGAGCGCACGTGAGATTCCGGGAGTTAATTACGGAGTGCAGGAATTCTCGGATCAGAGGTTCGTTAATGATCTCGAGAGTCCGGTCTTCGAAAAATTTGTTTTTCTTGCGCAACTGAAAACGTGGCTGCTCAAGCAATCGGAAGTGGGCGCGGCGCTAATGTCCGGTTCCGGGTCAACGGTTTTTGCGGTCTTGCGTCCAAATGCAGATATCGATCTTCTCGCGAAGCGTGCGAAATCCGAGCTGGATCCGGAATCGTGGACCTGCGCTTGCGAGACGATGTGATGTTCAGGTAGGGGCGGTTCACCGAACCGCCTAGGCGATTGGGGTCAATCGCCTCTACCTATTCGCCGGCGCCTCTGCGCAGACTCGCCCGTGCGTACTCGCGATTTAGTTTTGCGATAAAACTGGCGCTGATCTCCGCGGGACAGACCGCTTCGCATTCGTATGTGTTCGTGCAATTCCCGAAACCTTCCGCATCCATTACCTGCACCATTTTCAGAACGCGCGCGACCCGTTCTGGATTTCCCTGGGGCAACAGCGACAGATGCGAGACTTTCGCGGCGGTGAAGAGCATGGCGGACCCGTTTGGACAAGCCGCTGCGCACGCGCCACAGCCGATACAGGCCGCCGCTTCCATTGCAAGATCGGCGTCGTGCTTGGGAATCGGGATCGAGTTCGCTTCAGGTGCGGAGCCTGCGCGGGCCGAGATGAATCCGCCGGCCTGCACAATGCGGTCCAGCGCGCGTCGATCGATTACCAGATCCTTAATGATTGGAAACGATCTTACACGGAATGGTTCGACGATAATTGTCGCGCCGTCACGAAATTTTCTCATGTAAAGTTCGCAGACCGCGCCGGGATGGTCTGGTCCGTGCGCTTCCCCGTTGATCGTGAGCGAGCAGACGCCACAGATGCCTTCGCGACAATCGGAATCGAATGCGATTGGCTCCTCGCCTCTTCCGAGCAAATTGTCGTTTAGAATGTCAAGCATTTCGAGAAAGGACGTATTCGGCGAAATGTCGCGCGCTTCGTAATCCACAAGTTTGCCGCGGGCTTTCGCGTTCGGCTGCCGCCAGACTCTCAAGCGGAAGTTCATTGTTGAGAGTTGAGAGTTGAGAGTAGGGATTTTCGCAACCCGCTCAGCATTCGGCTTAACTCTTCGGCATCGGTGTAGATCTCCCGAAACTGATCCTCACGCAAAAAGCTTTGACGCTGCGCAATAAAGGCTTGCGACACTGCTTCGAAGACGGAACCGGTCGCGATCTCCACGAATCGAGTGAAATCGCTCTTGGAGGAGCGAGACGAGCCTTCGGCGACATTTGAGGAAATTGAAACCGCTGCTCTGCGGAACTGGTTTGTTAGGCCAAACCGCTCTTCCGTCGGGAATCTTCGGGTTTCGTTATAAGTGAGATCAGCGAAGTCGATCGCCTTCTGGCAAACATCAAGTTTTTCGAAATTAAACATAAGGCTGTCTCTCAACTCTCAGCAAACGACTCTCAACTCATTTGTAGCTTCTTTGCGTTAAATGGACGGTTTCGAAATGAAGCGGTTCGCGATGCAATTTCGGGGATGCGAGCTGCCCATCCCCTTGAAATTCCCACGCGAACACAGCGGCGTGTTTTTCGTCGTCGCGCAGCGCTTCCCCCTCCGGGGTTTGATGTTCTTCGCGAAAATGTGCCCCGCAAGATTCGTTCCGCGCGAGCGCGTCGGTGCACATCAGCTCGGCAAACTCGAGAAAATCAGCCACCCGTCCGGCGCGCTCGAGCGATTGATTAAAATCTTCGTCGTTCCCCGGCACGCGCACTTCGCGCCAAAATGTTTCTCGCAATTCAGGGATTTTCACGAGCGCTTCGCGCAACCCTTTGGCGTGACGGGACATTCCGCATTTGTCCCAAAGAAGAAGGCCAAGTTCGCGATGGATGGAATCGAGCGAACGTTTGCCATCGATATCGAGCATTTTCTTGACCCGCGCACGCACTTCGGCCTCTGCTTTGTGAAATTCTGGAGAATCGTCTGGTGGCCGTTTGCCCATCTGACCGGCGAGATAATTCGGTAAAGTGTAAGGCAGAATGAAATAGCCATCGCCCAGACCTTGCATAAGCGCGCTGGCGCCGAGCCGGTTCGCGCCGTGATCGGAGAAATTTGCTTCGCCAATCACGAATAGACCGGGCACGTTGCTCATCAAATTGTAATCCACCCACAACCCGCCCATTGTGTAATGCACCGCGGGGTAAATGCGCATCGGCCTTTTGTAGGCATCTTCGCCGGTTATTTTTTCGTAAACCTCGAACAGATTGCCGTAGCGCTCGCGAATTACGTTTTTCCCGAGCCGTTTGATCGCATCTGCAAAATCGAGATAGACGCCACGTCCGCCGGGACCGACGCCGCGGCCTTCGTCGCAAACTTCCTTGGCTGCGCGTGATGAAATATCGCGTGGAGCAAGGTTGCCGTAGCTCGGATATTTTCGCTCGAGATAGTAATCGCGATCGGTTTCAGGAATTTCGCCGGGTGCTTTTTCGCGATCCTCCTTTCGTTTCGGCACCCAGACGCGTCCGTCATTGCGCAACGACTCGGACATGAGCGTCAACTTCGATTGATGTTCGCCGCTGACAGGAATGCACGTCGGATGAATCTGCGTGAAGGAGGGATTCGCGAAGAGCGCGCCCCTTTTGTAAGCGCGATAAGTGGCTGTGACATTGCAGCCGCGTGCGTTGGTCGAAAGATAAAAAACGTTCCCATATCCGCCGGTCGCGAGCACGACCGCGTCGCCAGCGTGCTTGTGAATCTTTCCTGAGCGCAAGCTGCGCGTGATGATCCCCTTGGAGTGTCCGTCGACAATCACCAGGTCGAGCATCTCTGTGTAAGGAAACATCTGCACAGTGCCCGCGGCGATTTGGCGGCAAAGCGCCTGATAACAACCAAGCAGGAGCTGCTGACCGGTCTGTCCGCGCGCATAAAAGGTTCGCGACACTTGCGCGCCGCCGAACGAGCGATTCGCAAGTAGCCCACCGTATTCGCGTGCGAACGGCACACCTTGTTCGACGCACTGATCGATGATCTGATTACTGACTTCAGCCAGCCGATAAACATTCGCTTCGCGAGAGCGAAAATCGCCCCCCTTAATCGTGTCGTGGAACAACCGGTAAACGCTGTCGCCGTCGTTCTGGTAATTTTTCGCTGCATTGATCCCGCCTTGCGCAGCAATCGAATGCGCGCGCCGTGGCGAATCTTGAAAGCAAAAGCATTTTACCCGATAACCCAGTTCGCCCAGGGTCGCCGCGGCCGAGCCACCCGCGAGACCGCTCCCTACAACAATGACCTCGAACTTTCGCCGATTATTTGGACTGACCAATCGCGAGTGATCACGATGGCTCCGCCATTTTTCGTCGAGCGGTCCGTGGGGAATTTTTGGATCGAGTGTCCCGATCATATTTGCCGATATTCGATATTCCGGGCTTTGAATCTCAATTACCGATGTCAGCAAATTCGAAATTCGAATATCGAAATCCGAAACAAACATCAGAAGATTCTGAAATTCTCCAAACTACTGTCTCGCATTTGCGGAGAATGGCGCCGAAGATATTCATTAGCTCCTTTGCCTCGGCTGAGAGTTGCTGGCGTTCCTGTTCGAGTTTGCTATCGACATCAAGCAAGCGCAGCCAATAGCAGGTTTCTTTCGCTTCTCTGCGGCAAATCTTGATCTTCATCACAAAATCCTTCTTACCGATCGCTTCGTTTGCTTCGATATAATTTGCGCCGATGGAACCTGAGACACGAATGAACTGCTTTGCATCTTCAACATTGCCGATAGTCCGAGGCAATCTTTTGACAAACTCGCGACTCTTCTCAGCAAACACAGCCGTGCGCTCTTCTAAGTCATACGGCTTTGCGTTTTCGGGATTAGCACTCAACGTTTTCGATATTCGAATTTGTTTCGGATTTCGGATTTTCTGCCGCTTATAACTGTTGTGCCGGTTTGACCAGTCCAAGCAAGACGGCGGCGGGGATGGACGTGTAGCCGGCAAAAAGCAGCCAGGCGAAGATTCGACCACCGACTGCAAGGCGCGGCGTGAGCTTTTTGTCATTCAGTCCGAGCGATTGAAAAAAGCTGGATGATCCGTGGCTCAAGTGGAGTGCGAGCAAAAACAGGCCGAGCACGTAGAAACCCGACACGAGATAACTTTGGAAACCGTAAACCATCATGGAGTAAACATCGTAATGGCCGAGCGAATCAGGCCTGAGCAGCGCGAAGCGTGCGTCGGTGATTCGCACGGTAAAATGTGCGAGGTGATAAACGATAAATGCCAGCACAATCAGCCCGCTCATCACCATGTGACGAGAGGCGAACGTTGCTTTCGCGTATTGTTTGTCGATGTACGGCTCGGGTCGGGCGCGACGATTTTCGATCGCCAGGTGGATCGTTACATAAATGTGAATGATGACGGTCAGGAGCAAGAAAATGCGGATCAGCCACAGTAGCGGGCCGAGATCCCGCAGGTGTTGCGAGTAACCATTAAGCCAATCTGGTCCTAGGAAAATTTGCAAGTTACCGAGCAGATGTCCGATGACAAAGAGGATCAGAATGATTCCGGTGATCGCGACGATCATCTTCTTCCCAACCGATGAGCGATAAAAGGCCGCTAAAATGTTCACGCTGGATTTGTGTGCCCTGGCGAACGGTGCGTGGATTTGAGATTATGGACGCCGCTGGGAGCGTCAAGAACGCTCTGGATTGTCGCGCTCGGTTTTTGTTTGTCGTCTCGACAGAGTCGAGCCCCACCGGCTACACACCTTCAACGACGATCATATTTGTCTTTGCGGTGCGATGGCGCATTTTGCGCAGTTCGCGGTACTCCTCGCAATTCAACCACTCCTTTGCGCGCTGCATGGATTCAAACTCAAGCACAACGATGCGCTTCGGTTCCCAATCGCCTTCAAGCACTTCAGTAGCACCGCCGCGGACGATGTATTTGCCGCCGTACTTCTCGACGGTCGCGCCTGCGAGTTTCTTGTATTCCTCGTAACCGGCGGGATCCAGAATGTCGATTTCAACGATCACGTATGCAGACATCTTAGGAAGTGAGAAGGAAGAAAGAAAAATTGAAAAGTAACAGGTCAGCGTCCGTTTCTACTAGGACGGTCTTTTGCGGCTAACTCGGGAATTCTTTTCCGGCGCCGGAGCCGCAGCCAGTTGTTCCAAGTTTTACGGAGGCTATCGCGTGGCGTCTGGTATTTTTGGTTTAGTTCGTTGCTCTTGAGGATCTGCGCAAGAATGCCTTTCACGGAAAAATCGTCAGTGTTCACAATTGTGTAAGCAGTCCCGACGGCAGCGGCGTGATGTGCATCGCTGGCGGCGGTCATGGGCAAGCCGCGAATTTGCGCATACTTGAAGGCATAGCGATTGTAACGGCGCAACGTGGTCGCCGCATTGAACACTTCTATGGCATCAACCGGCAGCGTCTCCAGTATGGAAAAACGGATTCCCGCGCGAAACAGGTCGTAGGGATGCGGCGGAATCGCCAGCCCGCCGCGCTCGCGAATGATGTCGCAGACCGCGCGCGCCGGTTTTCCTTTCAAATACGGAAGCTCCGCGCCGATGCAAAGAAGGTGACCGTCGGCGGTCGTTACCTCGACTCCGGGGAGAACGAGGAAATCATCGACGGGCAAACCGTCCAGCCGCATCAGGCCTTTCTGAAGGAGGTAATTGATGGCGTCACACGTGTTGTGATCGGTGATCGCGATCCCGTGCAACCCTTTGGCGCGCGCGGCGGCGATCAAGTCTTCCGGACTGGAAACACCGTCCCCGGAAAAAAAGGAATGCGTGTGCAGGTCGATATTGAACGGCATTGTCAGGAGGTTAATTTGGAGGACGCAAAATGGAAAGCGTTGGTTTCAAGGAATGGAGCATAGTTTGCGAGGCGCTGGGATGCGGCAGGCAGAGTATCATTCTGCGCAAAGGCGGAATCGCTGAAGGCCGGGGCGGATTCAGTTTTCGGCAGCACGAATTTTTTCTATTCCCGACGTTCTTCCACGAGCAACCAGCGAAAGTCCGCGAGGCCGGTCGGCGCGGCAGCACGGACTCGTCCCGTTGCGAGACCGACATTGAGTTTCCAGCGGGATCGGACGACAAAATCGACATCGGCTTTTTCGCCAAGCTCGAGCTTGTAAAAACGATCACTTCTTGGGAAACGGCGCAGGCGCTGGAGCCGCTGCATATTTTGAAACGGGAAGTAGTTCGAGAGCGCTTCGAATATGATAAGGTGCCGGGGCTAAAGGTCGGTTTTGTTCGCGTTTTTCGGGTCGTACCGCCCTGGACGTTTCCAAATCAAAAATCGTACGGCGGGTGTCGATCCTGGGTGAAATTGCCGGAACCGGCAGGGGAACTGCGTTTCGAGCTGGTTTTGGATAACGCCGAACACGCGCGGCGCCGGAATGAATTTAATGAGATTATTCAGCGCGCAGAAGCATTCGCAGCACGCGGTTAAACCAGCTCTTCGACGAGAAGACCCTGCTCGGCCGTGCTTTCTTCCTGAATGCGATTGAACTGGTGGTCGTACAGCCGGCGATAGTAACCGGATTTCTCCAGCAGCTCGGAGTGTGTGCCGATCTCCTTGATGCGGCCGCAATCCATCACCACGATTTGGTCGGCCGATAAAACTGTGGAGAGCCGGTGGGCAATTGCGATTACCGTGCGTCCGGCAGTGAGTTTTTCGAGCGCCTTTTGAATTTGCTTTTCCGATTCGGAATCGAGCGATGATGTCGCCTCGTCGAGCAGAAGGATCGGCGCACTTTTCAGGACAGCGCGCGCAATCGCGAGGCGCTGCTGCTGGCCACCGGAGAGAAGACAGCCTTTGTCGCCAATCACCGTTTCGTAGCCCTGCGGTTGCGCCATGATGAAATCGTGCGCATACGCGGCTCTCGCCGCTTCATAAATTTCTTCCGTCGTGGCTTCGAGACGGCCGAACTGGATATTCTTGAAGATCGTGTCGTGAAACAAAAACGTCTCCTGAGTGACAAGACCGATCTGTTCGCGCAATGATTTCTGCGTGATCGAGCGCAGGTCGTGGCCATCAATCTTAACGGCTCCAGATGTAGGATCGTACAGGCGCAAGATCAGCGAGAGAATCGTGCTTTTGCCGGCGCCGCTGGCGCCGACTAGCGCGTAGGTTTTCCCCGGTTCGATCCGCAAGGTCAGATTGCTGACGGCATTCGTGACTGTGTTCGCATAGCGGAACGTTACGTTTTCAAGATCGATCCGGCCCGACGACGAAGTCAGCGCGACGGCGTTTGGCGCATCGCTCACAGCCGGCTTGGAATCAAGGATCGAAAAGATCCCAGTTGTCGCTGCAATTGATCGCTGCATCACGATGTGGATCTTGCCAAGCGTTTTGACCGGATCGTAGAGAATGAAAATTCCTGAGATCAGTCCAAAAAATCGGCCGGCGCTTAGATTAGCGGCATAAACGTAAACCAGTGCCATACCCACGCCGATGGCAGCGATTGTCTCGACCAGTGGGCCGACCGCTTCCATCGACCTGATCAGGCGCATCATGTTTGAGAACTGCAATTGGTTGCTCCGCTTGAATGCCTTCTCCTGATGTGTCTCACGGGCGAACGACTTGACTACGCGAATGCCTGCGAAGGTTTCCTGCATGGTAACGACCATTTCGCCCATGCCTGCCTGCTCGCTTTGCACGGCTTTACGTGCGCGGCGGCTATAAATGCGAATCGGTAGCAAGCAGGTCGGGAAAAGAATCAGCGCTACCACGGTAAATTTCCAATCCATGAGGAGGAGAACACTGATTGCGCCGACAATGGTGATCGGTTGCTTGAAAACATCGCTACTGACGCTGGTCAAAGCCATCTGCATGATGCGGGTATCGTTCGTGATGCGGGACATCAAAAAGCCGGAACGCGCCTTGTTAAAAAAATCCATCGAATGCCGAACCATTTTGCTAAAAAGCTGAGTGCGAATATCGGTGACGACCTTGTTGCTCACCCATTGCATGCAATAGGTATTTCCGTAGGAACAAAGGCTGCGCACAGTCATGATCGCTGGAATGGCGAGGCAGATCAGAACGATCGAATTGATTTTGGGGCCAGTGTCCAAAACTTCCAGATTTGAGCGCAAGGCCATCGGGTTGGGAGCGATCCCGTGAAAGATGGTGCTTGTCACGCGAGCAATCGCCAGCGGGAAAAGCGAACTGACCCCGCCGTAGGCCAGACCCAATGAGAGGCCCAGGATAAAACGCGCCTTGTACGGTTTGACGTAGCCATACAGGCGGCGGTACGGACCCGAGGCCGCCTGAAGGGTTTGCCAAAATGATAGCCTTTTCTTTGTAGTTTTGCGCTTGCTCATGAACCTTGTGCCGCAGCATGAGCCGACAGCAGCGAATCCATAGCATCGATAACAGCATCCGTCGAGATTTGGCTCATTGGGAGACGTGCCCGAACCGCTGAAAACTCGGTCAATGGAGCCTTGGATTCTCCTTGTAAGATCAGTGCAGGGCTCCCGCGAGGTCGCCAGTGAAATGGATTCGTGGGGCCGAAAAGAATCACTTGCGGTGTTTGCGTTGCTGCCGCGAGATGCATCGGAGCGGAGTCGACCGTGACGAGAAGTCGCGCCTGCCCGATCAGTGCTGCCAGGGCGAGCAAATCTGTTTTTCCAGAAACATCGACAGCCGGTTGCCGTAATCTGTTTTTGATTTCACCAAGATGTTCCTGTTCGAGTTTTGAACCTCCTCCAGTAAGCACAGCGCTAATGCGCGAATTGGATTGAGCATGATCGATTGCATCAGCCCAACGTTGCGGTTCCCAAAATTTCTCTACGCGCGCAGACCCTGGATGAAAAATGACATAGGCTTCATTGATCTTCGAATCGCGCCGAAGCGCATTTGCTTTTTCGCATGCTGTCCGTGGCAATTCCAGATGTAGCGCGTGGGAAGCCCCGCGGATGCCTAGTGGCGCAAGTAAAGCGAGATGGTATTCGACGGTGTGCATGTCCCGCATGCGGACGGCTACAAAATTGTTGTAAACATGGGCTCGTCTTTTTGACTGATCGCGTACCCGATAGGACACGATGCGTTGCCGCGCGCCGGATAAAAACGCAAGAAACGCGGAGCGATCGTTCCGTGTGAAATCGATGCAGCAATCAAATTTCTCACGGGCGATGGCAAGAAACAGGGCAAGGTCGCGCAAATTACGCCGCGCTAGCAAGACTCGGTCCGCATTCGAGATGGCTGGTAGCAAGGCGGCGCATTCATTGGAAACGACGAGCGTCACGTGCGCGTCAGGAAAATTTTCGCGCAAAGTCGCAATGGCTGGGATTGTCAGGATCAGATCGCCGATCCGTTTGAGTTGAAGGAGCAGAATATTCACGAATAAGATTGCGCTGCTAGACTAGCACAAGCGTTCTGCCTGCGACTGTAGTTGCGAGGTAGACCAAAGGTTTACGTCGCTTTCTGGATCGCAATTTCGTAAGCGTCCAGCAATCGCGTTCGAAAATGATCCCAAGTGAAATTTTCAACTACGCGGCGCCTTGCTGCGCTGCCCATCCGCTCGACGATTTCAGGATGTCGATATAGATGCTCGAGCGCTGCGGCGATCGCCTCAACATCTCCCGGTTGCACGATAATTCCATCCATGCCATCGCGCACAACATCGCCCGCCTCGCGCGTGGTGATTTGCGGCAACCCGCAGGCGGCTGCTTCATATATGACTTTGGCGCTACCCTCCCATTGCGACGGAAAAACATGAACCGTGCTTTGGCTGAGATAATTTTCCGGATCGTGCACAAATCCCACAACGCGAATGTCATCGCGCCAGAATTGCTTGAGATACGGCTTCGCTTCATCGTGGACGTAACCGACGAGCCACAACTGGGCGTCTGGCAGATTCAGGCGATGCCATGCTTCGAGCACATGGTGAATGCCCTTGCGTTTAATTAAAGCGCCGGCAAAAACCGCCCGGAATTTTGCTGGGCGCTGGCCCGGCTTGAAGCGCCCCCCATCCACTCCGCGCGGGAGGTAAAATAGTTTTTCCTTCGGGAATCCGCGTGCTCGAAACGTGTCAGCTGCTATCTCCGATAAAACGAGCAGCAGATCGGCTAGTTTGTATTCTTCGACGAAACGCTTTCGATTGAGCAGCAATCCCTGTTTCCACTTTTGGAACCCCGAAGCACTGCTTGTCGATTTAGCAATTTCCGGCCGACCAACTTTCGCTTTCCCGCCATCGCGATGCCAGGTTGGAATCTCGAGGATTGAAGGGATGCGGCGTTGTTTGGCAACTTGAAGCGAGCGCAAACAGTCACCCGACCAACTGTGAAATAAATCGTAACGTCCGGTCGCCAGGTGCCGGGATGCGATCCAATCGAGATATTTCTTTTTCGCGCCGTAATAGTAAGGCCGGTCGAAAAACGAGATGAGACGCACCGGATGCCAGCGTAGAGAATGGATCAGCGACGCGGGAATTTCCTTCTGCCGGTTGTCGTAAGCGATTGCTTTTGCCAGAAATCCCCCCCGATACGACGCGCGCAGGGTTTCAAATGCGTCGGTGTCGAGACCCGACCCACCGATGCGCGCGAAGATCGAGTAGAGCAAATGTTTGGGCAACGTGCGCGTTGGGGGTGAGGCAGACCGTACTGGTGGAGGAGCGTTTAAAGTTTCACCAGGCATCCGGTTACAACTATTCTGG
>Ga0209690_1000797_pt1 | contig 17120 bp, 14 predicted proteins | sample GraSoiAngelo_150_FD_186164 | JGI IMG/M metagenome (GOLD analysis project Ga0209690, IMG submission 186164) | Grasslands soil microbial communities from the Angelo Coastal Reserve, California, USA - 14_1009_09_40cm (SPAdes) (version 2) | ecosystem: Environmental > Terrestrial > Soil > Grasslands ...
AGGCTCGAGGCGCCTTGGACCGGCAGCTTGCGCGCATACGCCAGCGCCTTGACGGCGGCGAGGCCGACGCGCAGCCCCGTGAAGGACCCGGGACCGATGCCCGCCGCCAGCGCGTCGATCGAGTCGAGCGGCGCGAGCGCGAGCAGCGCGTCGGGCAGCACGTCGCCAGCCCTCTCCTCGGACCGCGACTCGGCGAGGATGCGCCCGTCCTCCCACAGCGCGCAGCTGAGCACCGGTGACGAGCTGTCCAGCGCGAGGACGCGCAACGGCTACTCGAAGAACTTGCGCATGGCGTCGTTCCGCAGCGCGAACAGCATGAGGCCCAGCACCAGCGCGATGCCCACCACGTTGGCGATCTCCCGGAAACGCAGCGAGAGCGGCCTGCGCCGGATCCCCTCGATGCCCGCCGAGAGGACGTGGAAGCCGTCCAGCACCGGCAGAGGGATCAGGTTCATCAGCCCCAGGTTCACGCTGATCATCGCCATCACGTAGACGAACATCTGCCAGCCCGCATCGGCGGCCTTCCGCGCCACGTCCGCGATCATGATCGGCCCGCCGATGGCCTCCGACGAGATGCGGCCGCTGACGATCTTCGCGATGCCGAGCGCGAGCCCGCGGATGGAGCCGGCGGTCTCGGCGAAGCTGCGCGACACGGCCTCTCCGATCGGGTAGCGCACCGAGATGCGCTCGGTCTCGCCGCTGAAGATCGCCGCGTCCGGGGCCGCGCCCAGCTCGGGCACCTGCACGCGGATGCCCGACTCGTCGCGCTCGGCGCGCAGGTGCTGCTTCACCGTCACCGTGAGCACCTTGCCGTCGCGACGGACCGTCATCGGAAACGGCTCCGCGCCCTTCGCGCGCCGCACGGTCTCCACTTCGTCGAACCACCACAACACCGGTTTCCCGTCGATGGCGATCACCCGGTCGCCGCGGCGCAGTCCCGCTTCGTCGGCGGCCGAGCCAGGTTGCACGGCGAACAGGTTCAGGTCGGCGCACTCGATGCCCGACGCGGTCCCGGCCGCGTCCAACGTCAGATGCACGGGATCCTGCACCCACAGCGTCCCGCCCGGCGAGGGCACCTCGCGGCGCCGCAGCACCTCGACGGGGACCGGCCCGCGAAGCGAAGGCAAACGCCGCTCGAGCTCCTCGTAATTGGGCACTGGCTGGCCAGCGATCTTCACCACCAGGTCGAACGTCTTCAGACCGGCGCGCGCAGCCGGCGTGTCCGGCGCGGCGACCGCGATCTCGGCGATGCGCGGGGCGGCCGAGATGCCGATGCGCCCCTGCTTCACCGTCTCGATGGGATTCGTCTCCTCGTGGATCGAAGGAGTGACGCGGACGTCGAAGCGCTGACCGCCGCGCTCGATGGTCAGCGTGAGCAGCTGCCCCGCGTGCGCGCGAATCTTCTCCTGCAGCATGAGGAAGCCGTCGACCTTTTCGCCATCGACGGCGACGATGCGATCGCCGTACTGCACTCCCGCCTGCGCGGCGGGCGAGCCGGGCTTCACGTACCCGACCCTGGAGGCCAGATCGCGGTGCGGCGCGGCGTTCACCGCGAAGTAGAGGATCAGCGCGAGGAGGAAATTGGCCGCCGGCCCCGCGAAGGCGATGGCCGCCTTCTTCCGGGGAGGCTGCTCCAAAAAGCCCCTCCCCTGGTCCTCGGGCGGAAGCTGCTCGAGCGGGTTGTCGCCGGCGAACTTCACGTAGCCGCCGAGCGGAAGGAGCGAGACGCGGTACTCGGTCTCCCCCCACTGCACCCCGAACAGCCTGGGGCCGAACCCGATCGAGAATCGCACCGCCTTGACGCCCAGCCACTTGCCGACCAGCAGGTGTCCCAGCTCGTGGAAGAAGACGATGACGCTGATGAGCACCGCGAAGGAGACCAGCGTCAGGCCGGCAGAGTGCACCCAGGAGACCATTGCGCCCAGTGTAATGTGCATGACGGGAATTTCCAGCATCGCTTCAGTGAAGGTACGGGAGGACGCGTGCACACAAGAGGACAAACGGAGCCGTGAACAGGAGCGCGTCGACACGGTCGAGCAGGCCCCCGTGCCCGGGGAGGAGGCGGCTGGAATCCTTCGCTCCGAACGCGCGCTTGAGCATCGACTCGCTGAGATCGCCGAGCGGGCCGAGCACGCCCGCTCCCGCACCTACGACCACACACCCCCACCAAGGCAGCTGCGGCAACCAGCCGAGCGACTTCACGGCCAGCGCTCCGCCGATCGAGGCCAGGAGCCCGCCGGCGGCGCCTTCCCAGGTCTTGCTCGGCGAGATGCGCGGGTAGAGCTTGCGTTCTCCGTAAGCCCGACCCGCGAAGTAGGCGCCGGTGTCGTTCAGCCAGGTGACGGTCAGCGTGAGGACCAGCCAGGCGAACCCGTCGGGCAGCTGCCGCATCCGCACCACGGCGCGGGAGCTCGGGCTCGAAGAGCAGCGCGTCGGTCAGCGCCACCATGACCAGTGCGGTGAGGATGCCGCGCGCGGTGAACCCGTGGACCTCGAGACCCTCGGTGAGCGGCAGGAGGAACGCCGCGGCGATGGACGCGATCTCGGCGCCGCGCGCGCGGTCCCGCGCGGCGGGACGTCGCCCCGCTTCCGCGCGCCGCTGCTCGGGCAGCTCGTTCAGCTCCCAGGCCGCCACCGCCGCGGCCGCCGAGACGAGCAACGCGAAAGGGAGGCCGCCCAGCCAGAGAAGCCAGAGCACCAGCGGCAGCAGGACCAGGGCGGTCCCGACGCGCACGGCAAGGTTGCGGTCCTTCGGCGTCATCCGATCCCCTCAGCGGGCGCGCCGGGTCTGCGCGCTCGTCTTCCCGAAGCGCCGCTCGCGCTGCTGGAAGTCGTCCAGGGCGACGAGCAGAGCCTCCTCGCCGAAATCGGGCCACAGCGTCTCGGTCAGATGGATCTCCGCGTAGGCGAGCTGCCAGAGGAGGAAGTTGGAGACGCGCACCTCGCCGCTGGTGCGCACCACCAGCTCCAGCGGCGGGAGCCCGGCCGTCCACAAACGTTCCTCGATCGCCTCGGCGTCGATGCTGTCCAGGCGGAGCGCGCCGGCCCGAGCGTCCTCCGCGACCCTGCGCGCCATGGCGACGATCTCCTCGCGGCCGCCGTAGCTCAGCGCGAGCGTGAGGACCATGTCGGAATTGCCCGCGCTGTCGCGACGCAGCTCTTCGAGCGGGTCGCGGACGCGCGCCGGCAGCCGGTCGAGCTCGCCGATGGCGTGCAGCCGGATGCCGTTGTCCATGATCTCGGGACGCTCGCGATGGAGGTAGTCGCGCAGCAGGTCCATCAGGCCGCTCACTTCATCGGGCGGCCGCTGCCAGTTCTGCGCCGAGAACGCGTACAGGGTGAGCGCCGGCAGCCCGAGCTTGCGCGCCGCCCGCGTCACCTCGCGCACCGAGTCGGAGCCTCGCCGGTGGCCCTCCAGGCGAGGGAGGCTCCGCTGCTCCGCCCAGCGGCCGTTCCCGTCCATGATGATGCCGACGTGTCGGGGGAGCGGCCGGGCGGCGACCTCGGCTCGCAGGTGGGCGAGCTCCAGCTCGGTGAGCAACTCTCCTCCGTAAAAAGGCGCAGGACTTTACACCAGGACGTCCTCAAAAGCGCAGCGCCGGCCAGGGGGTGACTAACATCGGCCCAGGTTCCAAAGTCCCGCTTCTCGGCTTCGTGGGCATCCGTGCGCTACGTTGAGGGGGATGCGTGGCTGGTTCGGACCGTTCCGCCTCGAGCGGCAAGTCGGGCGCGGGGGCCTGGGGGCCGTCTTTCGCGCGATCGACTCGCGCACCGGCGCGACGGTCGCGCTCAAGATGCTCCCCCCCGGCGCGGACCCGATGGGCCTCACCCGGTTGCGCCGGGAATTCGCCGCGCTGCGGACGCTGTCGCATCCGAACATCGTTCGCGTCCTCGACGTCGGCGAGGAGGACGGCATCCCCTGGCTCGCGATGGAATTCGTCGAGGGGCTCAGCCTGCGCGAATGGCTGTCGGTGGTCGGCGAGCCCGTGCCACTCGAGCCGGAACCGGTGGAAGGCGCGTCGGAAGGGGTCGACCTCGACGTGCTCTTCGACGAGCCGGACTCGGGCGTCTTCCTGGCGACGGCGCGAGCGCGCCGGTTCGCGCTGACCACAGGCGTGGAAGCGATGCTCTCGCCCGAGGAGCAAGCCGACCAGAACCGGGAGGAACGGCTCGCCGCCCTGTGCGAATCGATGGCGCAGCTGTGCGACGGTCTCTCCTTCATCCACGCGCGCGGGCTGGTGCACCGCGACCTGAAGCCCTCCAACATCCTGGTCACGCCCGCGCACCGGGCGATCCTCGTCGATTTCGGGCTGGTGAAGCACGTCCACGAGGACCGCGCCACCGATCCGGGCCGGGCCGTGGGCACGTTCCGGTACATGGCGCCGGAGCAGGCCCGTGGCGAGGCCGTGGACCGGCGCGCGGATCTGTACTCCCTGGGAGCGACGCTGTACGAGCTGCTCGCCGCGCGGCCGCCGTTCACTGAGCAGAACCAGCTCGAGCTGCTCGAGGCGGTGGTCGGCAGGCGCCCCACTTCCGTGTCGGAGATCAATCCCGGCGCCCCGCGCCTCCTCTGCGTACTTTGCGACCGGCTCCTCGCGAAGCGCCCCGAGGACCGTCCCCGGAACGCCTCGGAGATCGCCTCCATCCTCCGCACCGTCGGCACTGCACTTCTCAGCCGATCTGACTCGTTCGGTGTGGGAGTGACGAGCCCGGGCGCGTCTGGTACTTGAGCGCGGCGTGGCACATGGGAGGATCGAGCGGATCGGGCAAGCGTTGTTCCGGTGGCGGTCGTTCACGCCAGTGCCGCTGCTGCTCGTCGCCGTGCCGCTCGTCTGGCGGAGCCGCGGCGGCGGCGGAGCGGCGTGGAGCGCGGCGGGCATCGGGCTGTGCGCGGCGGGGCAGGCGCTGCGGGCGTGGGTGCTGGGACAGGTGCCGGACGGCACATCGGGGCAGAACGAGCGGCTGATCGCGACGGAGCTGAACACCTCGGGGCCATACGCCAGGACGCGCAACCCGCTCTACCTCGGCAACCTGCTCATCACCATCGGCCTGTGCGTCATCGCGCACGATCCGATCCTGCTGGCGCTGGTGGCCATCCTCTTCGCGGCGCAGTACCGGGCGATCATCGCGGCAGAAGAAGAGTTCCTGCGCGGCCGATTCGGCGCTCGGTTCGAGGAGTACCGCGCGCGCGTGCCGCGGTTCCTGCCTCGGCTCCGCGCGACCGGCGCGGCGAGCGGACCGTGGTCCTGGCGGCGCGCGCTGCGCAAGGAGCACAACCCGCTGGCGGCCTGGGCCGGCCTCGTGGTGCTGCTGCTCGCCTCCGACCAGGTGGTGCGCGCGCGGGCGGCCGGCGCTCCGGCGACCGTGCGCGGGTACGGTCTGCTGCCATACGCCACCCTGCTGCTCGGGATTACCGGCGCCTGGCTCGCCGTGAAGGGCTGGAAGCACCGCTGGGCGAGGGGCGGGTTCACCGACGACTTGCGCCGGCGGCTCCGCGAGACGCCGCGGTAGCTGCTCGGCATTAGACGGGGCGCAGTCTGCTAGGTTGTCGAGTCGGATGTTCACCCTCTTGATGAGCTGCTGGCTGGGGTTCCTCATCGGCCTTCGCCACGCGCTGGACCCCGACCACCTCGCGGCGATGTCCGCGCTCGTCGTCGAGCAGCCGCGGCGCTTCCGGGCCGCTGTCCAAGGAGCGTTCTGGGGTGCGGGCCATGCAGCCGCCTTGCTGGTCACCGGAGCGCTGCTGCTCGCCTGGCGTATCCAGCTGCCGGAGCGCTGGGCCGAGTTGTTCGAGCTCGCGGCGTCCGCGATGTTGATCGGTCTCGGCGTCCGAAGCGTGCGCTCGTCGCTGCGCGCGCGCGGAGCTGCGATCACGCACCGCCATGGGCCCGCCTCGCACGCGCACGCGGGCGACCCGGGGCATTTCCACGTCCGCTCGTGGACCGTCGCACGCAGGCCGTTCCTGGTCGGCATCGCGCACGGTCTCGCGGGCACGGGAGCCATCACGGCGCTCGCGCTCGCATCGATGCCGAGCGCACGCGCCGCGGCCGCGTACCTCCTGGTGTTCGCGCTCGGGTCGACCGGCGGGATGGCGCTGCTCACCGGGCTCCTCGGCGTTCCCATCGGCAGGATCGCGCGCCGCCCGGCAGCTCACGCGGTTCTGATGGCCGGCATCGGCGCGGTCTCCCTCCTGGTCGGCATCGTCTGGGGCGCACCGATCCTGGGGCGACTCCTCTCCTCCTGACGTTCGCACCAAAGCGGTGGCGCCGCGGCTCCGCTCTGTGGCACCGTCCGCGGCCGATGGGCAACTACCGCCGCCTGCTCGCCGCCGTCCGGCCGCACGCCGGGCTGTTCGCGCTGGCCATCGCTTCGATGGTGCTGCTCGCGGCGGCGACGGGCCTGTTCTCCTGGCTCGTCGGCCCGCTGTTCCAGTACGTCTTCCGCGGCGGCGAACTGGGGTCGACCGCCCTGCCCTGGCTGCCGGCCCTCGATCGGCGCGAGCTGCAGCGCGCCCTGCCGCTCCTCATCCTCGGGATCGCGCTGGCCCGCGGCCTTGCGTACTTCGGACAGTTCTACTGCATGGGCATGCTCGGCCAGCGGGTGGTGGCGGACCTGCGGCGCGCGCTGCAGGAGAAGCTGCTCGCGCTGCCGCCGGCCTTCTTCGCGCGGGCGTCCTCCGGTGACCTGCTCTCCCGCTTCGCGAGCGACGTCGCCGCCGTCGAATTCGCGGTGACCTACGGCCTCGCCTCGTACCTGCGCGACGGGATGCAGGTGCTGGTGCTCTTGGGCGTCTCGATCGCGCTCGACTGGCGGCTGGCCGTCTTCGCCTTCGTGGCGGTGCCGCTCACGGTCGTCCCCATCGTGCGCTTCGCCAAGCGCCTGCGCCGCATCGCGGTGCGCGGGCAGGAGCAGATCGGCGGCCTGTACACGCTGCTCCACGAGGCGCTGCAAGGCGTGCGCATCGTGCAGGCGTTCGGAATGGAGCGGTACGAGGCGAACCGCTTCCGCGCCGAGCAGGAGCGCTTCCTCGGCACGATGCGCCGCAGCTTTTTCGTGCGCGCGATCTTCACTCCCACGCTGGAGCTGATGGCGGCGGTCGGCATCGCCGCCACCGTGGTGTTGGCTGCGCGCGCGGTCGAGCTCGGCCGGCTGCAGCCGGAGCGGGTGATCTCCTTCCTGGCCACCATCGTGTTGCTCTACCAGCCGCTCAAGAACCTGGGTGGCACGGGGCAGGGCGTCACGCAGGGTCTGGCCGGCGCGCAGCGCTTGTACGAGGTGCTCGACGAGCCCGAGGGCCTCGCCGAAGGTGGGCGGGAGCTGCCCCGCTTCGCCGAGCAAGTGCGGTTCGAGCGCGTCTCGTTCCGCTACCCGGAGCGTTCGCGCCGGGATCCTCGTCCGACCGGCAACGGCGCCCCCCAGGCGCCGCTCGTGCTGCGCGAGGTGGACCTCACCTTGCGCCGGGGCGAGGTGGTCGCGCTGGTCGGCCCCAGCGGCGGCGGCAAGACCACGCTGATGAACCTGGTGCCGCGCTTCGCCGATCCGAGCGCCGGGCGCGTGCTGATCGACGGGCACGATCTGCGCGAGGTGTCGCTCCGGTCGCTGCGGGCGCAGGTGGCGCTCGTCGCCCAGGAGACGTTCCTCTTCAACGACACCGTGCGCGGGAACATCGCCTACGGCCGGCCCGACGTCTCGCCCGAGCAGCTGATCGCGGTGGCGCAAGCGGCGCGGGCCGACGGGTTCATCCGCGCGCTGCCGGACGGTTATGACACTCAAGTCGGCGAGCGCGGCGTCACGCTCTCCGGCGGCCAGCGGCAGCGCATCGCCATCGCGCGCGCTCTCCTGAAGGATGCGCCCATCCTGCTCCTGGACGAGGCGACCAGCGCGCTGGATACCGAGAGCGAGCGCGAGGTCCAGCGCGCGCTGGACCGGCTGATGGCCGATCGCACCTGCCTGGTGATCGCGCACCGGCTCTCGACCATCCGCCACGCCGACCGCATCGCGGTGCTCGCCGACGGGCGGGTCGTCGAGCTGGGAACCCACGACCAGCTCCTCGCGACCAAGGGGGAGTACGCCCGCCTGTACGCGTTGCAGTTCGCGGCGGGCTGAACGCCGGATCCACTTGCGGTGGACAACGAATGGCGCAAAGCTACCGCGCCGATGACCCTCCGGGTGCCCAGCAAGAAACAGACGCTGCTGCAATACCTGCAGCGCGGCGTCACCATGGTGCATCTCGACGCGCGGCGTGCCGGAGTGATCGTGCCACCCCAGTACGCGAACGACGCGCACCTCCGTCTCAACCTCTGCTACCGATATTCCATCCCGGACTTCGAGATCGACGAGCGCCGGATCCAGGCGACGCTCTCCTTCTCGGGCGCGCCGTTCCAGTGCATCCTGCCCTGGGAGTCGATCTTCGGAATCACCAGCCATGCCGGCGACGGGCAGGTCTGGCCGGAGGACCTTCCGACCGAGGTCATGCAGACGCTGGGGCAGAAGGAGCGCCCGCCTGCGGCGCGCCCCGAGCGGCCTGGCCTTTCGGCGGTGCCACGCGGAACGAGGGCCTCCGATCGGTCATCCGCCGAAACGCGCGACGCCGGTCCGACGCCGGACGAGTCTCCGCGGGCCCACCTGCGCCTGGTCCGGTAGCCTCGACCTCGCCGCGACTCGCGCGGCGCTCGGCGGTCCGGCGCGCGCGATCGAGCTTGCGCACCTCCCGCTGCAAGAGCTCGAACAGGAGCGCCGTGGCGTACCAGTACGGGGCATAGTCGAGGCGCACGTAACCGCGCAGCGTGACGCCGCGCCGGTACCGCCATGGGCAATCGCCCAAGGCACGGCGGAGGACCGAACCGGTCCCGTACTCCCACGCGAGGATGGCGGCGGTCGACACCAGGGCGCGCAGGGGAGGAGACACCCCTCGCCGCACCAGGCGGGCGTGCAGGCGCTCGAGGAGGAGGCCACCGGCGCCGTAGATCGGAAGCATCCAAAGATACGTCTGGCCGACCAGGCGGCGGTCGCGCACCCGCAGAGCGCGCGCGACGGAAGTGAAGACCACTTCCACTCCCAACCCGAGCACCCCGTAAGCGAGAAAGCGCCGCACGGGAAAGAATGCAGGCGGTCGCCGCGCCCGTGCATCCGTGGAGGACCGGATTGCCTACCGACCTCAGAGCTGCGACGCGGCGGCCGCGTCCGCCGCGACGACGACGCGGCCCGCGGCGCGGCGGAGCCACTGCGCCGGGCAGGCGACCAGGTCCTCCGGGCCCTTGAGCGCGCGCGCCAGCACCGCCGCTTTCTGCTCGCCCGCGACCTGCAGGACCACGTTGCGCGCGGTGACGATCAGGAACGGTGTGAGAGTCAGACGGTCCAGCCGCGGATCGAGCCGCTCGGGAGCGCGGACATGCCGGACGAGCTCCTCGTCGCCGCGCTCGGCCGAGCCCGGCACGCCGGCGAACAGCGAACAGATGTGTCCGTCGGGCCCGAGGCCGAGCAGCACCAGGTCGAGCCGCGGCGGCGTCCCCAAGGTCGCGCGCAGCTCCACGGCCGCGCGCCGCGCCTCGGCGTCCAGATCCTCTGCCTCCCCGCGGAGCCTGTGGACCTGGGCGGCCTGCGCCGGGACGTGCGCGAAGAGCTCGCGCTGCGCAAGGCCGTAGTTGGATCGTTCGTCCTGCGGCGGCACGGCACGCTCGTCGGTGAAGAAGAAGTGCAGCGCCCCCCAGGGGATGCGCTCGCGCAAGGGCGGCGAGCGCAGCTTCTCGTAGAGGGGCTTCGCGCTCCCTCCTCCGGTCAGCGCGACGGAGCCGCGACCGCGCGCCGCAACGGCCCCGGCAGTGGCTTCGATGAACAGCTCCGCAGCGACCGCCGCCACCTCGCCCGCGTCGCGGACGACCGCCACCTCGCTCATGAGCCGCTCTGCGGCAGGAGCTTCACCGCCGCCTGCACCGCCGCCGCGTACAGCTCGTCCTGTCCGGCGAGGAGCTTCAGCTCGAGCCCGAGCAGTCGGCCCGGCGTTTCCGGGGGGAGGCGCAAGCGGTGCAGGATCTCGCCGTCATCGTCTCCGCGCACCTCGGCCACCAGGACCGACTTCTCGCGCCGCAGCGTGAACGACGCAGGCGGAGCGGTGAACTCGAACACGGCGATCTGCCCTTTTCCCAGCGGCGTCGCCGAGGGCAATCCCGTGATCGAGGTTCCGTCTCCAGCGCCGGGCATGGCCGAGTCCATTTCGGGCTCCCGGCCGGTCACGAGCTCCACCCGAGCCTTCTTGACGCGCGAGGCGAACCAGCCCGCGAGCAGCACGCCTTCGGAACCGATCCCGCCGGCGCAGATCACCCGGGCGGACTTCAGCTTGCCGCGGTGCTCGCGGAGGTTCGGGACGTCGAGCACTTCGGCGGCGAGCGACATCCAGGGGAAGATGCGCGCCCAGGCCAGGTCGCCGATAGGCGCGCCGCGCGCGAGCATCGCGCCCACGTCCGCGAGCGCCTGCGGCGGGCGCGTGCCCGAATCGATGATCACCCGGTCCGCCATGTCTACCGCCCGGCGCAGCAGCGCGCCTTCGGGGCGCCCTCCCCAGACGACCACCACGGGCAGGTCGGGCACGAGCAGGCCCAGCAGCGCCGACTCCAGGTGGCGCACTCCGCCGCCTTGCGCGGTCAGCACGATCCGCTCCAGCGAGACCGCGCCCCCACTCCGCACCACCGAGACGCGGGCGGCGACCGACTCGCCCTCGGCGTGCGGCTCGGCGATGAGCACCAGAAGCCTCGACGGATGGAGCCGTCCCGCGGCCTCGAGCGCCGCCTGGGCGCGCTCGTACGCCGCCGGGCTGAAGTAGATGGCCACCAGGTTGAACGCGCTGATCGTCTCGCCGGGGCTGCCGCCGCGGTCCTTCGCCTGCTGGAGCAGCGCGCGGATCTTGCCCAGGTCGATTCCGCCGTCGAAGCGGGTGGACATCTCGTCCCAGCCGCGCGCTGCCTGCCCCCCCGAGATCGGCTCTCCGATGGAAAGGCTCATGGCCTCCTCCATGCGCGCCCGTCGCGCCCCAGGAGCTCGTCGGACTCCCGCGGTCCCCAGCTGCCCGCCTCGTAGGGGAACGGCGGCGGCGCGTCGGGCGCCTCGATCGTCTGCAGGATCCCGTCGACCAGCTTCCAGGCCGCCTCGACCTCGTCCTTGCGCGTGAACAAAGTCTGGTCGCCGCGCAGCGCATCGAGGAGGAGCCGCTCGTACGCCTCCGGCGAGGCGGCCGCGAAAGCGGTGCCATAGCGGAAGTCCATGCTCACCGTGCGCGGGCGGTAGCGCTCGCCGGGGACCTTCGCCGAGAACCGCAGCGCGATGCCTTCCTCCGGCTGCACCCGCACGATGAGCGTGTTGGGAGCCGCGGCTCCCTCGCCGAAGAGCGCGTGGGGCAGCTTGCGGAACTGGATGGCGATCTCGGTGAGGCGCTTGGGCAGCCGCTTGCCGCTGCGCAGGTAGAAGGGCACGCCGTCCCAGCGCCAGCTGTCCACGTTCAGCTTGATGGCGGCGAAGGTCGGCGTGCGCGAACCCTTCGCCACGTCCTTCTCCTCCCGGTAGCCAGGCACGTCGTTCCCGGCGATCTGCCCCGCCGTGTACTGGCCCAGCACGACCCGCTGCGCCACCGCCTCCGGCCCCTCGAGGGGAGAGATCGTGCGGAGCACCTTGACCTTCTCGTCGCGGACGGCATCCGCGTCGAAGGCCGCCGGCGCTTCCATGGCGGTCAGGGATACCAGCTGGAGAACGTGGTTCTGGATCATGTCGCGCAGGATGCCCGCCTCTTCGTAGTAGCGCCCGCGGCTCTCGATGCCGAGCTCCTCGGCGGCGGTGATCTGCACGTGGTCGATGTAGTTGCGGTTCCAGATGGGCTCGAAGATGGTGTTGCCGAAGCGGAAGACGAGGAGGTTCTGCACCGTCTCCTTGCCCAGGTAATGGTCGATGCGGAAGATTTGCCGTTCGTCCATCACCTCGAGCACCATCCGGTTCAGCGCGCGCGCCGAAGCCAGATCGCGGCCGAAGGGTTTCTCGATGACCACCCGCGTGAAACGCGCCTCGCCCGGCGGCCGGATCATCCGGTGCTTCTGCAACTGGCGGAGCAGGACGGGAAAGGTGCTGGGCGGCGTGGCGAAGTAGAAGAGCCGGTTCCCGCGCGTGGCGCGCGCGCGGTCCAGCTCCTCCAGCGTGCCCGCCAGTCGCTGGAAGGTGGAGTCGTCGTCGAACGCGCCCGGCACGTAGCGCAGCCCGCCGGCGAAGTCGCGCCAGACATCCTCGTCGACGGGTTTGGTGCGGGAGAACTGGCCCACCGCCTCGCGCATGTCCTCCTGGTACTGCTCGTGCGTGTACTCGCTCTTCGACACGCCCACCACTCCGAGCGCGGCCGGCAGGTGGGCGGTGAGCGCCAGGTTGTACAGCGCGGGGATCAGCTTGCGATGCGCCAGATCGCCGCTGGCGCCGAACACCACCAGGGCGCAGGGCTCCGGGACCGAGTCGGCGCGCAGGCCCACCCGCAGCGGATTGGGCAGCTCGTCGTGCTCGGGCGCATACGGCATCGTCAGGCCTTCTTCACTTCGTGGCCGCCGAACTCGTTGCGCAGCGCCGCCTGGACCTTGGCATTGAACGACTCCCGCTGGCGCGAGGCGATCCGCTCCAGCAGCGAGAGCGTGATCACCGGCGCGGGCACGTTCTGGTCGATGGCCGCCTGCACCGTCCAGCGCCCCTCACCGCTGTCCTCCACGTAGCCTTGCACGTGCTCCAGCCGGGGATCCTTGCCGAGCGCGTCGGCGAGCAGCTCGAGGAGCCAGGAACGGACCACGCTGCCGTGCAGCCACACCTTGGCGATGGCGGGGAGCTCCAGGTTCGGGAACGGCGCGGTCCTGAGGATCTCGAACCCCTCACCGTACGCGGCCATCAAGCCGTACTCGATCCCGTTGTGCACCATCTTGGTGAAATGTCCGGACCCCGCCGGCCCGGTGTGCAGCAGCCCGTTCTCCGGCGCGAGGGCCTCGAGCGCGGGGCGCGCCAGGCGGAACGCCTCCGGCGAGCCGCCTACCATCAGGCAGTAGCCGTTCTTGAGCCCCCACACGCCTCCGCTGGTGCCTGCGTCCATGAAGAACAGGCCGCGCTGCTGCAGCTCCTGCGCCCGCCGCATCGAGTCCTTGAAGTTGGAGTTGCCCCCGTCGATGATCAGGTCACCGCGCGAGAGCTTGGCGGCGAGCGAGGTGATCAGCTCCTCCGTGATGCGCCCGGCGGGCACCATCGTCCACACGACGCGCGGCGGCTGCAGCGCGGCGACCACCTCGTCCAGCGTGGTCGCGGGCAGGGCTCCATGCGCGGAGAGCTCGGTCGCGCGCCGGGGATCGACGTCGTAGGCGACCACCTTGTGCCCGCGGAGCAACAACCGTTGCGCCATGTTGGCGCCCATCCTGCCGAGCCCGACCATCGCGATCTGCATCGCTTCCTCCACTCGCCGCCACTCGCCGCCGTATTCGGCGGCGGTGCGCTTTTCCAGCACCTACTCCCGGATGAGCTCCAGCGCCTCCCGGACCGCCTGCAGGAACTTCCGCGGGTCGCCGTCCTCGACGTGCACGCGCAGCGCACGCCGACCGCGCGCCTGCAGCACCTCCAGGTCGCCGCGGGCCTGGGCCGCGAAGAGCGTGGCGAAACCGTACGGCTGTCCGGGAATGGGGATGTCCGCTCCTCCGTCCACGGTCGCCTGCAGGAACACGCCGGTATTCGGACCACCCTTGTGGAGCTGTCCGGTCGAGTGCAGGTAGCGAGGCCCGAATCCGAACGTACAGGCCAGGCGGGTGGCGTCGCGCACTTCGGCCTGCAGCCTGGAGAACTCAGCGTGCAGCGCGTCGTCGGGGACCACGTAGCCGAGCTGCGCGACGTATTCGCCCGCGTGCCCGAGGGCAAGGTGCGCGGCGATCCAATGGACCGGGCTCGATGCGCTCTCGCCCCCGAGCGTGCCCGCCGCCTTGCGCAAGATCCCGGCGTGCTCCGGGCTACAGAAGAGCGCCAGCCCTCCGCCGCGCAGCGCCGGCTCGGCGGGCGGCACCTTTCCGCCGGAGAGCAGCTCCTTCGTCTTCTCCTTCGCCACCGCCACGTCCGGCTCGTCGAACGGATCGATCTCCAGGACCGCACCCATCACGGCGGTGGCGATCTCCCAGCGCAGGAACTCGCCGCCCAGGCCGTACTCTCCGGCCACCTCCCACCGGATCACCGGATGGCCCGCCTCGGCGAGGGACTGAACGGCACGCTCGTGCTCCGGCGCGTGCTCGCCGGCGAGCCAGAGTGCGACGAAGAGCCGGTCGTTGCCATACACCTCGGCGGCCCCGGGCGGCTCGCCATCGACGGGCAGGATGCCGCGCCCGCTCTTGCCGGTGCTCTCCGCGACGAGCTGCTCCACCCACGCGCCGAAGGGCCGCAGGCGGGGGCTCGAGAGAAGCGTCAGCTTGTCGCATTTCGCGCGTGCGCAGCCGCCCGCGATCGCGCCGAGCCGCACCGCGAGATTCTCCTTGAGCGGCACGCGGGCATGTGAGGCGAGCGCCACCCGATCGGCCTCGTCGAGCAGCTTGCCGACGTCGAGCCCGAGGAGCGCCGCCGGCACCAGCCCGAAGAACGACAGCGCCGAGTAGCGGCCGCCGATGTCGGGAGGGTTGACCCAGGTCCGCCAGAAACCTTCCTTCTGCGCCAGCTGGTGGAGGGGCGATCCGGGATCGGTGATGGCGACGAAGTGCGATCCGGCGCCGCTCTGCGATTTCGCGTCCCGCTGCGGAAGCTGCCCGGGCGTGCCCGCCTCGAGGCCGTCGAGCAGCTTGCGGAAGTGCCGGTAGAACGAATTGACCTCGGTGGTGGTGCCGCTCTTCGAGGAGACGAGGAAGAGCGTGCGCGAAAGGTCGAATCCCTCGACTGACCTGCGGACCGCATCCGGCGCCGTGGAATCGAGGACGCGGAGGTCCAGCCCTCCCGGCTGCTTGCCGAAGACGCGCGCCAGCACGTCCGGGCAGAGGCTCGACCCGCCCATCCCCAGCAGCACGCAGTGGCGGAAGCGCTGCGCCGCCTCCTTGGCGAAGCTCGCCAGCTCGAAGGCGTCGTGCCGCATCTTCTGGGTGACGTCGAGCCATCCGAGGCGGTTCTTCGCCACTTCTTGGTGCTTGGGATCCGCGCTCCACAAGCCAGCATCCTTCGCCCAGAGCCGCGCGGAGACCTTCTTCGCGACGGCGGTCTGGAGCCCCTGCTCCGCCGCCTCCTTGCGGCGCCCGAGCCGCTCGTCCACCTTGTGCGCCTTGCGGAATCGCTGCGCCTCTGAACGCGCGCCGATCGCGTGCAGCAGGTTCTTCAGCGCGGTGCTGAACAGCTCCAGGCCCTCGTCGGTCAGCTTGCGGCAGACCTCCTCCAGGTCGATGCCGATTTGCGACAGGCGCGCGAGCTGCGCCCGCGCCTCGTCCACGCCCTGCAGCACCGAATCGGGCACCACCTTGCCGTGCTCGTTGAACGCCTGCAGCGTGGCGAGCGGCATGGTGTTGACCGTCTCGCGCCCGATCAGCGTCTCGACGTAGAGCACGTCGCTGTACGCCTTGTTCTTGGTGCCGGTCGACGCCCACAGGGGCCGCTGCCGGGTGGCGCCCTTCGCCTCCAGCGCCTTCCAGCGCGGCGTGGCGATGCTGCGCAAGTAGATCTGGTACGCCTCCTTCGCGTTCGCGACGGCGATCTTGCCCAGCAGCGACTTCTCGCCCTTCTGCTCGATCAGCTTGTCGGCGGCGGTGTCGACGCGGCTGACGAAGAATGACGCCACGCTGTGGATCTGCGCCACCGGCAGGCCCTTCGCGAGCCTGTCCTCCAGGCCCGCCATGTAGGCGTCGATCACCTGTTGGTAGACGGTGTTGGAGAAGATGAGCGTGATGTTGACGCTGATGCCCGCAGCGGTCGCCTCGCGGATGGCGGGGATGCCTTCGGGGTTCGCGGGAATCTTGATGAAGAGGTTGGACCGGTCCACCGCCTTCCAGAACCGCTTGGCTTCCTCGACGGTCGCCCGGGTGTCGCGCGCGATGAACGGCGAGACCTCGAGCGAGACGAAGCCGTCCTTGCCGCTCAGCCGATCGAAGAGCGGACGCAGCACGTCGCAGCCGGAGCGGACGTCGCCAACGGCCAGCGTCTCGTAGATCTCCATCGGCGTGCGGCCCGCCTCGATGAGCCGGCTCAGCTCGTCGTCGTACTCGTCCGACTCGACGATCGCCTTCTCGAAAATCGCCGGGTTGGCGGTCACCCCGCGGATGCCGTCCTCGAGGGTGAAGCGGAGCAGCTCGCCCGACTGGATGAGCTTGCGCCCGATCAGATCGAGCCACGGGCTCTGGCCGACCTCGTTCAGCATCTGGGAGGGTTTCATCGTCTACCCCTTGGTGTTGGTGCGGGCGCCCTCGGCCAGCCACTTCGAGACGCGCCCGGCGATCTTCTGCGGAGTCATGCCGTAGGCCTCCGCCAGCGCTTTCTCGGGCGCGCTGGCGCCGAACCGGTCGATTCCGACCATCAGGCCATCTCCGATGATGCGATACCAGTCGAGCCCGCCGGCCGCCTCCACCGCGACGAGCTTGGTCCTCGTGTCGTGCGGCAGGAGCTTGCGCTGCTCGTCGCCTGGCCACTCGAGGAAACGTTCCACGCAGGGCATGGACACGAGCCGCGTGCGCGCGCGCAGGCCGGCGTCGAGGAACTGGAGCGCCGCCTGCGATGCGGGGAGCTCCGAGCCGGTGGCGACGATGACCAGCCCGGGCTCGCCCTGCGCCTCCACCAGGGTGTAGGCGCCGCGCAGGGTCTTCTGCAGATCTCCCGCGGTCGCGCGCTGCAAAGGCGGCAGCTTCTGCCGCGTGAGCACCAGCGCGGTCGGCCCTTCCTTGCGCTGCAGCGCTGCCACCCAGGAAGCCGCCACCTCGAGCGGATCGCCGGGCCGCCATACCTGCAGGTTGGGAATGGCGCGCAGCGAGGCGAGCTGCTCGATGGGCTGATGGGTCGGACCGTCCTCCCCGAGGAAGATCGAGTCGTGCGTGTAGACGAATAAGCTCTGCAACCTGGACAACGCCGCCAGCCGGATGGGCGGCCGCATGTAATCGCTGAAGAGCAGGAAGGTC
>Ga0209690_1000801_pt1 | contig 17080 bp, 11 predicted proteins | sample GraSoiAngelo_150_FD_186164 | JGI IMG/M metagenome (GOLD analysis project Ga0209690, IMG submission 186164) | Grasslands soil microbial communities from the Angelo Coastal Reserve, California, USA - 14_1009_09_40cm (SPAdes) (version 2) | ecosystem: Environmental > Terrestrial > Soil > Grasslands ...
CCCCCGTCAGCGCTCGGTTGGAGCAGGCCGCGCAACGAGACGTGGCCGAGCAGCATGAAGAGCACGCCCAAGCCGACCTGGACGCCGAAGTTCAGCATCCAGAGGGCGTTCGTGTACCCGGCCGCGTGGGCGGCCGCCGGCGAGCCGCGGGTGAACGCGTCCGGCACGAAGAGCGACAGCCCGGCCTGGGCGAAGAACTGCATGGTGCCGATCATCCCCGGGCCCGCTGGCACCATCACGCCCACCACCTGCACGGCGAGAATGGTCGCGACCATCAGCGGGGCGAGATGGAACCCGAACGCCGGAGCCAGGAGCGCGAGCCCGAAGCCGTTCAGCGTCCAGTACACGGCGGTGAGCGCGAAGAAAGCGAGCGCCTTCCATCCCGAGCCGAGGTGCAGCGCGGAGATGAAGCCATCGAGCATCGAGCAGGCGCGCTGGCCGAGGCGCGGCGAGAACGGGCGCAAGAGCGCCGAGGTGAGTTGCAGGGCGCGGTCGCGGAGGAAGAACGCGGCAAGCACGGCGATGCACAGCGCGAGGAAGCCCAGGGCCACCAGGACCGATGCGTGGCGGGCGAAGTCCGCGTACCGCCCGCTCGCGCCCGCTCCGAGCATGCGCAGCGCGACGATTCCCAAGAGCCCGATGGCGATCCCGTCGACGATCCGCTCGACCACGATCGACGCGAACGCGCCGCTCCGGCGCAGGGTCGCGCCGGCCCCGCCAGGCGGCGGGCGCGCGATGAGCAACGGACGCGCGAACTCACCGAGCCGGAACGGCAGCAGGATGAGCATCATGATCCCCACCGCGCTCGCCGAGTTGAGGCGCTTGAACCCCACGTGCCCGAGCGGCTCGAGCAGGATCCCCCACCGCACCGTCCGCACCAGGTGGACGCAGACCAGGATGGCCGCGTACCCCGCCATCCGCCAGGGGTCGGCGGCGGCGATGGCCCGCCCCACCGCGCGCAGGTCCGCGTTGCGCAGCGAGAGCCACATGAGCAGCGCGCTCACGCCCAACGAGAGCACGAGCCGGACGGTGAGCTTCAGGGCCTGCATTCGGGTCGCACCCGGTAGCACGCCCTTCGCGGGCCGATCAATGTTTCTCCGGATCGCCCTCGCCGCGCTCCTTCGATTCCTGCTCGGCGCGCTCGGCTGCGACCCGGTACTCGCCGATGAACCAGCGCCCGAGATCGACGGCCCGACACCTCGGCGTGCAGAACGGGAAGGAAGGGTTCTCCGCCCGCGCCTTTACCTCGGCCCGGCAGGTGGGACAACGCGGCATGCCGTCGTTGTAGGTGCCGACGCCCGGGACTTCAAGCGTGTTGCACGCGACACTGGGCGGGCAAAAGATTGACGCTCCTTGGCCAGATTTTTATACCCGTCCAGAATGGCGCGACTGCGGGCAGGGGAGCGGCTGGTGCTCGTCATCGACGACGACCCGGACATCCTCCAGACGTTGGGGCTATGCCTGTCCAGCGAAGGCTACCGCGTGCTCATGGCCGCCAACGGCAAGGAGGCGCTCGACATCCTCGAGAGCGAGCACCCCAGCGTCATCCTGCTCGATCTGATGATGCCGGTGATGGACGGGTGGCAGTTCGTCGCCGAGCTGGATCACCGGGGCCAGCGCGACGTGCCGCTGCTCATCCTCAGCGCCGATCGGTCGGTGCAAGGACATGCGCAGCAACTTCGCGCGAGCGGCCATCTGGCCAAGCCGTTCGACCTCGACGAGCTGCTCGGCAAGGTGCAGCAGCTCACCGGCGGCGCGCTGGCCAACTGAGCCGGCCTCAGGGCGCGGTTGCCGTACAGTGCGCGCTGAACCAATTGATGCCGCCGCGGCCGTCGCGCGCCACCACCCACATCGAGCCGCTGCCCGCGCCGGCGGTGAACCTCGCGATGCCGTTCACCGGCTGGGGCTGCCCGGACAAGGGCTCGTCCGCGTCGTCGCGGTCGAAGCTGATCGCCGCCGTGGCGAAGAACGAATAGCGCGGTGTCTCGCGCAAGTGGATCGTCTGTCCGCTCAGATCCACGACGTCGTACTCCTCGATGCCCGCGCCGCCGGGGCCGAGCAACGGCCGCAGGCCGTACTCGACGCCCGCGGTGACGGCGATCGTCCCGGGGGGGACGGTCTGGACGTGAACCCCCTCGCGCGTGATCTCCAGCCCCACCACCTCCGGGTTGTGGTTCCGCATCGAGTCCGGCGCGGTGCTGTAGAGGAGGATCTTCGAGGCCAGCACCGGATCGTGCGCATCGCCGTCAGACGCATCGAGCGAGAACTGCACCCGGATCCCGCCGAATCCCTTCAACCGATCGTCCTGCAGTGCGAGGGCGACGACTTCGGGGGGAACGTCGAACGTGTACTCGGGCTGCTGCTCGATCGCGGGTTCGGGGATGGTGCCCATCGGCTGGCCGAGCTCGAAGGTGGGGACGTCTTGGCAGCGTCCGGAATCGGTGGGCGAGCAGACGCGCGCGTGAGAGACGAGCGATTGGCGCGGGTGCGGGTCCGCGACGAGCGCGCGTACGCGAACCCGCTGCGCCGTTTGCGCGGACAGATCGACGAACGCGTCGGCGAATCGCGAGCTGCCATCGTCCTCCAGCGCGTCCTGGCGGATCGCCAGAACGCGCAGATCGGTGACCTGGCTGGGCGACTGGAAGTCCGGCGTGCACGCGACGCCCACCACGAGGCCGCACGCTGCGAGCCGCAAGCCGTGAGGCGCCAAGCTCACCACCTCACCTTCACGCCGAGCGTGGGCAGCACCGGCAGGCCGGAGATGCTGCCCTGCTCGCGGTAACGGTAGTCCCACACGTGCAGCTCCTCGTTGGTGCGATTGAGCACGTTCTGCACGTCGAGGTATGCCGAGACCTGGAGCAGGTTGCTGGTCCAGGTGTACTGGGCGCGCGCATCCAGCTGCGAGAAGGCCGGAAGGCGCGCGTCGCCTATGTCTCCCGAGTCCGGGTTGAAGCGTCCACTGTCCGCGTCGAACACCGCGGAGGTGACGGGCGCCGTCGGGTTGCCGGAGACGAAACGGTAGCGCGCGGAGAGCTCCCACGCCGGGCTGGGCCGGTACCCGGCGACGACGATGAGGTTGTGCGGCTGGTCGAAGTTGAAGGCGCGCCAGTCGACGTCGTTGCGCGGCAACAGGTCGCTGCGGGACAGCGTGTACGCCACCCATCCGTAGAAGCGCGCGGAGAAGTCGCGTCGCAGAAGCACCTCGACCCCGTACGAACGCCCGAGGCCCTGGTTGAGATAGAGCGGATTGGACACCGTGCCGTCGGGCAGAGTCTCCGCGGGAACGCGCGAGGCGAGCGAGGTGCGGCGGTCGTAGAAGCCCTCGATGGAGACGCTCCAGCCGGCGCCGAAGCGGTGATCCACGCCGAGGCCGACCTGAAAGGCGCGCTCCGGCAGGAGCGCCGGATTGCCGAGCGCGGGGTCGAGCTGGAACGGGCTCGGCGCCTGGTGGTAGAGGCCCGTGTACCCTTTGAGCCCGGTTGCCTCCGTCAGCGCGTACCGCGCCCACAGCCGGGGATCCAACGTGCCGTAGGTGTGGTCGCGCCAGTGGAACTGATCGAAGCGCACCCCGGGGTGCAGCTCCCAGCGGCCGAGCTTCAGCTCGGCTTCGGCGAACTCGCCCAGGTTGCCCAGCGGCTGCGCGTGCGAAATCTGCTGCTCCTGCGTGATCGGCGGACCGAGCTGCCGGATCTGCAGCGTCGACTGGATGTCCGCGTTCACTACGTACCGGTCCCAGGCAAGGTCGACTCCGGCGCGAAGCAAAAGCCAGGCCCGCGCCTGCCAGCGCGCGTCGGTGCGCAGCGCGAGCGTCCAGTCGAAGATGCGGCCTGCCTGGTTGAGCCCGAAGGACCCGCGCCCGGCCCCGGTGGCGTCGAAGGACTGGACCGTGAGCCCGAGCAGCGGAGCGACGCGAACGGTGACGGTATCCGACACCGGATGGCGCCAGCCGAAGCGGAGCTGGTGCGCACCCGTGTGCGAGTTCACCTCGAGAGGCTGGTTGCGCGACCCGCCCTTCTGGATGAGCGCGAGCGAGTCGTCGGTGCCGAAGGCGAACAACGTCAGCTCGTCGCCGTTGAGGAGCTTGTGATCGAGGCGCGCCTGGTAGTCCCAGTACACCGGCGTGATGCTGGTGACTCCGTTCTTCGGGTCGTTGGGGAGGAACAGGGGCAAGAACAGATCGATATAGCTGCGGCGAGCGGCGACCGCGACCTGCGTGCGCTCGCCGAGAGGCGCTTCGACGAACCCGACCGACTGCAGCAGGTCGACCGAGACGCTGCCGTGGACCCCTTGTGGATCCCCCTTGCGCGTGCCGACGTCGATCGCGCCGGTCAGGTTGCGCCCGTAGTACGCGCCATATCCGCCTGGGTAGAAGTCGATGCGATCGAGGAGCTGCTCGTTGATGACCGAGGGGCCGCCGAGGAAATGGTAGAGGATGGGGATCCGCTGCCCGTCGAGGTAGATGCCGGTGTCCGCCGGCGGCGTCCCGCGCACCAGCAGAGCGCCCCCCAGATACGGGGCGCGATTCATGCCCGGAAGGTTCTGCACGACGCGAATGGGGTCGTTGAGCGACCCCGGCACGTTGACCAGCTCCTCGTGACGGAGCGTGCGGCGGGTCGGCGCGTCCTCGGGGCGCGACCCTTCCACCAGCGCCGAGTAGTCGCCGACCTCGGTGCGACGCAAGTACAGGGTGACGTCCGCCGAGCCGCGCGGATCGAGCCGCACGCGCTGGCGCGACTCGCCGAAGCCCGGAGCGCCCGCCCGGACCTCGACCTCGCCGGAGGGGACTCGCAGCTCGAACCTTCCCTGTGCATCGGCGGCCACTTGCGCGCCCGCCGCGAACACGTCGGCGCCGGCGAGCGGCCGGCGCGTGCCCGCTTCGACCACCGTCCCGCGCAGCGTCGCCTGGTCGGCGCCGCTGTCGGGCGCCGGCACCGGCTCCTTGCGCACGACGAAGTGGTAGACGTACCTGATCCGTACCGATGCCGGTTTGCCGTCGATCTCCGCCGGCGAGAAACGGAACGCGCGGATCGCGGCCACCGCCGCGGCGTCGAAGTCGGGCGCGGCGGGCCGATCCACCACCACGGCGGTGACGCGGCCATCGGCGTCGATGTCCACCAGGCAGCCGACGTCCGCTTCCTCCGCTCGCGCCAGGCGCTCCGGCGGATAGTCGGCCGGGTGGAACTCGACGAGCGACGGCGCCCGCGTCACCTCGGGCGCGCGGGCCGGCGGCTGCGGCGGCGCCTCGCGCACGTTCTCGCCCGACTGCGCCAGGGCGAGCAGCAGCATCGTGGCGACGGGACCGTGCACAGGGCGCGGGAATCTCCGCCGCGGCGGCGGGTGGGGTCAAGGAAGCGCCGGAGTGACTTCCAGCGTCAGGTACCCGGCCACGGCGAGGGCATCGCGCGCGCGATCGGCGCTCTCTCCCCAGGCGAGCACCATCGCGCAGTCGCCACCTCCGGCGCCGCTCGGCTTGCCCGCCGCCCCGGCGGACGAGGCGATGGCGCAGGCGCGCGCCAGGTCCTGCGTCACGATGGGCGCCTGCGCCTCGTCGCCGAGCGCGGCCATCGCCGCGGCGGCGCGGCGCACGGCATCCAGCACCGCGGGCTGGTCGCCGCGCGCGAACGCTTCGCGCAGCGCCGCTTCCTGCGCGGAGAGCGCCTGGACGTGGTGGCGCCACCTTCCGGGCCGCGCCCGCGCAAACGCGAGCACCTGGTCCACCAGCCGGCGCGTATCCGCCGTCGCGCCGGTCCAGGCGAGCAGGAAGCGCAGGCCTCGCGGGACCGCGATCGCGCGCGTTTCGAGGGGCGGATGCGCGAGCAGGTCGCGCGCGCCGCCGCGCAGCGGAGCGCGGGCGTCCATCCACTCGTGCTTCCTGCGGACCTCGACCAGACCACCCAGCGCGCAGGCGGCCACGTCGGCGCCGCTTCCCCGGCCGCCCTGCTCGATGAAATGCGCCGCGGCCGCCAGGCACATCGCCTCGCCCGGCGCGACTTCCCGCCCCTGCGCCGCGCAGGCGGCGCGCACCGCCAGCACCGAGGCGGCGGCGCTGCCGCCGAGCCCCAGCTTGCGTCCGTCCCGGGAGAGATCGTCCTCGAACGCCGCCTCGAACCCGCGCGGGTCGCGGCGCTCTTCGGCGCACAGCCTCGCCGCGACCTCCACGGCGCGCGCCGCGAACCGCAGCTCGCCAGGGATGCCGGACTGCCACTGCACGCCGCCGCCGATCAGCTCGCCTCGAACGGACTCGCCGCTCGGGCGCCGGAGCAACTCGACCGCGCGGCCGGGCAGCTCGCGGAGTGCTGCGCGAAGGCGCAGATCGATGGCGAGGACCAGCGCCGGTTCGCCGCGCTCGAGCACGGCGTACTCCCCGGCCACGAACGCCTTCGCCGGGACCGACAGCTCAGCGGGGGCGGGCATCGGACGATCGCTCGACGACGCGTGCTCCTCCCGCGGGCGCGCACACCAGAGCATCGCGCACGCCGGGGACCGAGCGGAGCGCCGCTTCGACGCGAGGCGCGTCCTCTGGCGCGCACAGCGCGGCGACGTGCGGCCCGGCATCGATCGTCGACCACGCGCCCGTCCCCTGCTCGCGCAGCCGCCGGACCGCGTGCAAGCAACCGATGGTGGCCGGTTCCCAGTAGAGGAGCGGCGGATCGGCGGCGAGCGCGTCGGCATGCATGCGCATCGCGTTGCGCTCGGCGAGCGCGCCGAGGCCGGCGAGGTCTCGCGCACGCAGCAGCCGCAGCGCCTCCGGCAGGTCGCGGCGGCATTGCTCGATCCAGGCGGCGTGGTAGGGCGAGGTCTCGCGAGAGCGCTTCATTCCCTCCCGCGACCCGACCGGCTTGGGCCCTTCCCCGCAGACGGCGACGACCAGCCGCATCGGCAGGTGGTCCGGCGAGGCGACTTGCGCCGCGTCGCGGTCCTCCCAGACCGCCCATCCGCCGGGCACGCTGCGCGCCGCCGAGCCGCTCCCCAGGCGCGCCAGCGCGGACAGCTCGCGCTCGCCGCGCCGCTGGCCGGCCGCCGCGCAGGCGGCCGCAGCGAGAGCAGCGAACCCGCTGGCGCTGGAGGCGAGTCCGGCTGCGGTGGGAAAATCGTTGCGCGACTCGATGCGCGCCCGATCGCGGATCCCGGCCGCGTCGAGGACGGCGCGCGCGCGCCGCAGCTCGGCGTCCGAAGCCTTTCGCCCGTCGATGAGCAGCGAGTCTTCCGGGGCGCCCAGCTCCACGGTCGTGGTGGTGAGGAGCCTGTCCAGCGCGACCGACAGGGAGCCCGCCTCCGGCAAGAGCAGCGCCTCGTCGCGCTTTCCCCAGTACTTCACCAGCGCGATGTTCGCGTGCGCGATGGCGGTGGCCTTCACGGGGAGATCTCCTCCGCGAAGGCGCGCAGTCCTTCCCGTTCCGCGGCACGCACCAGCGCGTCGGCGTGCGTCCCGTCGCGCGCCAGGCCGATGGCGGCCCCGCCGCCGCCGGCGCCGGTCAGCTTGGCGCCCAGCGCACCGGCGCTGCGCAGCGCCGCGACGGCCTGCTCCAGCTCGGGACAGGACACGCCCAGCGCGGCGAGGACGCCGTGCGCCGCGTCGAAGCGGACCCCGAGGTCCTGGAAGTCGCCGCGCTCCAGCGCCCGGGCGCCTCCCCGAGCCAGCTCGCCGAGGAAAGCCAGCATCGGGTCGTACAGGTCGGGCCGCTCCGCGCGCCGGGCGGAGAGCGGCAGCACCGTCGATCGCGTCCCGCGCGCGACGCCGGTGAGCGCGACCACGAGGTGCAGCGGCCTCCGCGGCGAGATGCGGTCGACCTGGGCCGGTTCGCCGCGGCGGAAGAGGATCACGCCGCCCCGCGCGCAGATTGCGGGGTCGACGCCCGAGGGCGCGCCGTGGAATGCGCGCTCGAGCTGCAGCGCGAGGTGCTCGGCGCGTTCCGGCGGGCAGTCCCGACCTGCGAGCTGCGCGAAGCCCCGCGCCAGCGCAACCCCCAGCGCGGCGGAGCTGCCCAGCCCTCCTCCCAGCGGGAGCTCGCTGCGCACGCGCGCGCGGAACAGCGGAGTCGCGCCGACGGTGGCGGCCATCTCGGAGGCGGCGTCGAGGAGCTCGGGCGGGACGGGGATCGGGGAGAGGTCCGCGCTCGACGTGGGGGTCGGGGAGGTGGCCGGCGCGAGCAGCTCGATGGCGGGACCTTTGGAGTCCTCCTCCACCTCCACCGTCACGCGCCTCCCCAGGGCGGCGGCGAGCGCGGGGTATCCGTACACGACCGCGTGCTCCCCGAGGAGCAGCACCTTGCCCGGCGCGGAAGCCTTCACGGAGGGGGCTCCAGCTGCGCGATCCACGAGGGGAGCGGCTCGAGCAGAACGGGGCGGGAGGCGCGCAGGGCTTGGACGTCGCGCGCGCCGACCAGAAGGCACGCCGCCCGCAGCGCCGCGATCGCGCCGTGCAGCGCCGCGCGCGCCGCATCGATCCCGCCGCCCTGGTGCGCGCGAACCATCGGAAGCGCGAAGCCGGCCAGGTCGGCACCCAGGGCGAGCGCGCGCGCCACGTCCAGGCCGCTGCGCACTCCGCCGGACGCGATCACGCGCACCCGCGGTCCCTTCTTGGGCGCCAGGACGCGCACCGCCGCTCCGATGCAGGCCGCGGTCGGGAGTCCCCAGTCACTGAGCAGCTCGCCGAGGGCGCCCGCCTCCGCCGTCTGCGCGCGCAGCTGCTCTACCCGCGTCCAGCTCGTGCCGCCGGCGCCGCTCACGTCGATGACGCGCACCTTCCGCGCGATCAGCTCGCGCACGACGTCGGGGCCGATCCCGCAGCCGGTCTCCTTGACGATGAGCCTCTCCCCCAGCTCCTCGGCAAGCCGGGCGATCGCGTCGAGGCAGCCGGTGAAGTCGCGGTCGCCGCCGTCCTGCACCAGCTCCTGTGCGGGATTCAGGTGGATGGCGATACCGTCCGCGCCGATCAGCTCGATGAGCCGCAGCGCCGCGTCGCGGCCGCGTTGCACGAGCTGCTGTGCGCCCAGGTTGGCGAACAGCCGCGGCGGCCGGGCGGGCCGCACGTCGAACGTCGGGAGCAGCTCGGGCTGGTCGAGCAGCACGCGCATGGAGCCCACCCCGAACGCGATGCCCTCCTCCTCGGCGATGCGCGCCAGGTCCCGGTTGATCTGCCCGGCCCGGTCGGTCCCCCCGGTCATCCCCACCACCATGAGGGGCGCCCGCAGGCGCGCGCCGGACACCTCCGCGGAGAGGTCGACGTCGGCGAGGCGCAATTCGGGGAGCGCGCGGTGCACCAGCCGGACGCAGCGGAAGAGGGGGTCCGTCCCGGCGGGTTCCACCTCCTCGCGCTGCACCAGGTCGAGGTGCTGCGACTTGCGCCGGCTCACGTCGTCGTGCACGACCGAGGGTCTAACACACCGCCGTCTCCGGCGTGGCACGCACCGTGCACGGCATCGCTCGCCCGCGTCCAGCGCGGCCAGCGACGAAATCGTGGAAGCGAAAAACACCGCGAAGAGCGCCAAGGTTCTCACCCAACGAGGTTCCTGATCTTCGCGCAGTTGGCGGCGATCCCTTAGAACTGGAAGATATGTCGGTATTCAGGGACGAATCGGGCCGGAGAGGCGCTGCGGTCCGGCTGGCCTCGGTGGTTGCGGGCGTTGCCGCGCTCGCCGCCGCGGGGACCTTTCTGGTGTCCGTCTTCCCTGCTCCGTGGACGCGGCGCGGCGAGGTCCTGCCCGAGCCGGCCCCGGCTGCCAGGCCGGCGGCATTGCCGCGGGGGCACCCGCTCGAAGGGCGCGCGCGGGAGGCCGCGTACCATCGCGAGGAAGGACGGCTGCGTTCGCTGCTGGAGCAGGCGCAAGCGGCGCAGCGCCGGCGGCGCACCGGATCGAGCGCCGCTCCGGTGCTGGCGGCCTTCGTGGTGAACTGGGATCCGGCCAGCTTGCGCTCGTTGCAGCAGCACGCCGATCAGCTCACGCACGTGATGCCGGAATGGATCCGCATCCAGCCCGGAGGCGAGTTCGCCGTCGAGGAGGATGCGCGCGTCCTGCAGGCCGCGCAGCGCCTCGAGGTGGTGCCCACCGTCTCCAACTACGGGCCCGGCGGATTCTCCGCGGATCTCGCCCAGGCGGTCCTCGCAACGGATGCCCTACGCAGGGACGCCGCGCGGAAGCTGGCCCGCATCTGCGAGGAGCGAGGGTACGCCGGCGTCAACGTCGACCTCGAGGAGCTGGGAGCGCAAGGGTTCCAGAAGCTGGCGCTCTTCGTCGAGGCGCTGTGGAGCGAGCTGCACCCGCGCGGGTTCCTGGTCACGGTGGACGTGCCGGCCGACCCCAAGGACGTTCCGGTCGAACGGCTCGCCGCTTCCAGCGACTTCCTGGTGCTGATGGCGTACGACGAGCACTCGGCGGACGACGACCCGGGACCCATCGCGACGCCGGAATCCGTCGCCAGGAGCGCGGGCGAGTACCTCCGGCGAGCTCCGGCCGAGAAGCTGGTCCTGGCGATCGGCGCCTACGGATACGACTGGCCGCTCGACTCCGACGGCGACACGGCCAGGCCGGGCGAGGAGCTGTCGTATGCCCAGGCCCTGGTGCTGGCACGCGAGAACGAGGTGCCCATCGAGTGGGACGCGCGGGCGCGCGGCCCGTTCTTCGAGTACGACGACGACGAATCGCGCGAGAAGCATGCGGTGCGGTTCCTCGACGCGCCGGCGGCCGAAGCGCAGCTGGAGCAGGTGGGCGCCTTGCACCTGCGCGGGACCGCGCTGTGGCGGCTCGGCGCGGAAGATCCGAAGCTGTTCGACCTGTTCACGCGGCCTCCCGCCCCGCGGGCCTTCGATCCGGCGGCCGCGCGGCTGCGGCTGGACGGCATCATCGCCAACGACCCCGACGACGTGCAGATCGAAGGGAGCGGAGAGCTGATCTCGCTCAAGGCTGCGCCGCAGCCGGGTCAACGCAAGGTGACGCGGGGGCCTGGGGGAGGCGTCGAACGCGCCGACTACGTGCAGTACCCGTCAGGGTGGATCCTGGAACGCAAGGGAGGCAAACCGCGCGGAAGAGTGACGCTCACCTTCGACGACGGGCCCGACCCCGTCTGGACGCCGCGCATCCTCGACCTGCTCGCGCAGCGCGGCGTGCACGCGGCCTTCTTCGTCATCGGCGGCAACGCACAAGCGCACACCGACCTGGTGCGCCGCGAGTTCGCCGAAGGGCACACGGTCGGCAACCACACCTTCACGCACCCGGACCTCTCGCGCGTGTCTCCGCTCCGCATGGAGGTGGAGCTGAACGTCACCGAGAAGCTGCTCGAGTGGATCACCGGGCGGCACCCGCGGCTCTTCCGGCCGCCCTACCACTCCGACCAGGCGCTCGACGAGGCCCCGAACGCGCAGGTCATCGCGCGCGCGTCGGCCCTGGGTTACGTCACCCTGGGGCAGGACATCGACCCGGAGGACTACTCGCTGCGCGACCCGCAGGAGATCGCCCGGAGGGTGCTGGCCAAGGCGCTCGACGGCAGCGTGATCCTGCTGCACGACGGCGGCGGCAACCGGCAGGCCACCCTCGACGCGCTGCCGCTGATCCTCGATGGGCTTTCCGCCCGAGGCATCCAGGTGGTGGCGCCGGAGGAAGCGGCGGGCCTGACCCGGGACCAGCTCCTGCCGGTGGCGCCGCGCGCTCCCCTCCCCGCGATCATCTCCGGCGCCGACACGCTGGTGTTCAGCGTGCTCGGCGGCATCGCTCGTTTGCTCGGTCCGGCTTTTGGCTTCGCGCTGACGTTGCTCGGGTTGCGGGCGGTGATCCTGGCCGTATGCGCACCGTTGCAGGCGAGGCGCGCTCGCAGGAACCGGCCGGCGCCGTTCGCCGGAACCGTCTCGGTCGTGGTGCCCGCCTACAACGAGGAGCAGGTGATCGCGCGCACGGTGGAGACCTTGCTCGGGCAGCAGCCGGCGGTGCTGGAAGTGGTCTGCGTCGACGACGGGTCCAAGGACCGGACGCTGGCCGTGCTGCGCGAGAAGTTCGACCGGAACCCGCGCGTGCGGATCTTCTCCAAGGCGAACGGCGGGAAGTCGTCAGCGCTGAACCTCGGCTTCGCCGAGGCGCGCGGGGAAGTCGTGGTCGCGCTGGACAGCGACACGCTGTTCGCGACGGACACCGTGGCGCAACTCACCGCGCCCTTCTCCGATGCGCGAGTCGCGGCCGTGGCCGGGAACGCGAAGGTCGGCAACCGCGTGAACCGCCTCACCCGCTGGCAGGCGCTGGAATACGTGACGGCACAAAACCTCGAGCGCCGCGCCTGGGACCTGGCGGGAGCCGTCCCGGTGGTGCCCGGCGCGGTGGGCGCCTGGCGGCGCAATGCCGTCCTCTCCGAGGGTAGCTTCCACGAGGACACTCTCGCGGAGGACACCGATCTGACGTTGCGCCTCATCGCTCGGGGCTACCGGGTCGTGTACGCGGAGAACGCCCTCGCCTATACGGAGGCGCCCGAGACGGCCCGGGCCCTGCTCAAGCAGCGCTTCCGCTGGACCTACGGGGTCCTGCAGGCGTGCTGGAAGCACAAGTCGCGCCTCTTCCGCCCCGGCGGCGGCGTGCTCGGCTGGCTCATCCTGCCTGCCTTCGCCGTGTACCAGTTCGTCGTGCCGCTGGTCGCGCCGGTCGTCGATCTGCTCTTCCTCGCGGCGCTCCTTCGCGGGAACGCGTTCGCCACCCTGGGCTACTACCTGCTGTTCTTTGCCTTGGACCTTTTGCTCTCCGCGGCGGCCGTGCTGCTGGAAGGCGAGGATCTGGGCCTCCTGCCTGGCCTGTTCGTCCAGCGCGTGCTCTACCGGCAGCTTCTCTGGGTGGCGCTGGTCCGTTCGCTGTGGAACGCGCTTTCCGGGTTCGCCGTCGGCTGGGGGAAGCTGGCACGGACGGGGAGCGCACAGGTCGCGCCGGTACGCCGGTGATGCGTTATCTTCCGGGCGACGATGAAGATCGCGCTCGCACAGATCGACACCACGGTGGGGGCCTTTGCGGAGAACGCCGCCGCGATCGTGCGCCAGTCGCGCGAGGCGGCCCGAGCAGGCGCCCAGCTCGTGCTCTTCCCCGAGCTGACGCTGTGCGGCTATCCACCCAAGGACCTGCTCGCGCTGCGGGAATTCGTGCAACGGCAGCTGGCCGCTCTGGAGCAGCTCGCGGCCGACCCCGTCTTCGGACGCGTTCCCGCGCTGGTTGGATTCGCCGAGCCGCACCGCGGCGAGGGAGCGGGACTGTTCAACGCCTGCGCCCTGCTGCGGGACGGGAAGATCGCCGCCGTGGCGCGCAAGTCGCTCCTGCCCACCTACGACGTGTTCGACGAGGCGCGCTACTTCGATCCTTCGCCGGAGGTCACGGTCGTCGAGATCGCGGGCGTGCGGGTCGGGTTGTCCATCTGCGAGGACCTCTGGAACGACAAGCTCTTCTGGCAGAAACCGCGATACGCGCGCGATCCGGCGGAGGAGCTGGCGCGCCAGGGCGCGCAGGTGCTGGTGAACCTCTCGGCCTCGCCGTACGCGCTGGGAAAGACCCAGGTCCGGCGCGACATGGTCGCGGCGGCGGCGCGCCGCCATGGCATGCCGATCGCACTGTGCAATCTCGTCGGCGGGAACGACTCGCTGGTGTTCGACGGACACTCGCTCGCGGTGTCGACCGACGGAGAGACCCTGGTCGAGGCGCCCGGGTTCGAGGAGCGGCTGATCTTCGCCGACCTCTCGCCGAAGCCTTTGGCGGCGGCGGGGCCGCGGAGCACGCCGCCGCTCGGGCGCCAGAAGCCGGAGCCCTCGTGCAGAAACGACCCTGCGGTGGCGACCAAGCCGGACCTCGGCGCGCTGGCGGTCGTCTCGGCGTACGAGCTGGACCTCTCGGACGCCGGCTGCGCCGAGCTCGCCGCCGCGCTGACGCTCGGAATCCGGGACTACGCGCGGAAGACCGGGTTCCGGACGGCGGTGCTCGGCCTCTCCGGCGGCGTCGACTCGGCGCTGACCGCGGTCCTCGCGGCGCGCGCGCTCGGACCGACCAACGTGACCGCCATCGCGATGCCGTCGCGCTACACGGCCTCGATGAGCAACGAGGACGCAGCGCTCCTCGCGGAGCGGCTGGGGATCCTGTTCCACACCATCACCATCGAGCCGATCTTCCAGTCGTACCTGGCCGCGCTCGAGCCGATCTTCCGCGGCCGCAAGCCGGACGTCACCGAGGAGAACCTGCAGGCCCGCATCCGCGGCGCGCTGCTCATGGCCTACTCCAACAAGACAGGCGCGCTGCTGCTCTCCACCGGCAACAAGAGCGAGCTGGCCACCGGCTTTTCCACCCTCTACGGGGACATGGCGGGCGGCCTCGCGCCGATCGGCGACCTGAGCAAGACCGCGGTGTACGCATTGGCGCGCTGGCTCAACCGCGAGGGCCGCGAGGTGATCCCCGAGCGCATCCTGACGCGCCCCCCGACTGCGGAGCTTCGGGAGAACCAGACTGACCAGGACACGCTGCCTCCCTACGACGAGCTCGACGGCGTCCTGCGCGGCCATGTGGAGGAGCACCTCGGCGTGGGCGAGCTGACCGAGCGGGGCATCCCGGAGGACCTGGCGCGGCGAGTGCTGAAGCTCGTGGTCCAGAGCGAATACAAGCGCCGGCAAGCGGCGCCTGTGCTGCGCGTCACCGCGCGCGCGTTCGGCGAAGGATGGCGCTTCCCCATCGCGCACGGCTATCGACATTGACTACGAGTCTAAGACGCGACGCGTCATGCGTGGTCGGAGTGGGGCGCCTGGGGTCGGCTAGCCGCGGAGAATGCGGGCGCGGGCGGGGCGGTTCTCCCCAGGACGACCCTGACCGGGTGTTCACTTCGGCGGGACCCCTGGTGTCTTCCCGTCGGCGGGAGCATCCTGGCGCCTGCCGCCGGCCGGGCAGGGGCACGGCGCGTGAATTGCTACAAGGAACCAGGCGTCCAAGAAGCGGAGTGGAGAGCGTCGCCATGATGACCCCAGGAAAGCTCCTCTCGATCGGCGCGCTCGCGGCTGCCGTCGCGAGCAGCAGTTGCCTCTACCAGCGCGAAGTGGTGCGCGAGCCGCCCCCGGTCGCGCAGCCCGCCCCGCCGCCTCCTTCTTATCGGCCACCTCCGCCACCCGACGACGACGCCGGCGGCCCGCCGACTTCGTCCGCCCAGGCCGACTCCGACATCCCGCCAGCCGGTCAGGACGTCGCCGACGAGCAGGTCTTCTACGAGCGGCTCTCGCCGTACGGGCACTGGGAATGGGTGCCGGACTACGGCCGGGTCTGGGTACCCGCCGTGGCTCCGGGCTGGCGGCCCTACGTGTACGGACGGTGGATGCTGACCGAGTGGGGCTGGACCTGGGTCTCCGACGATCCGTGGGCCTGGGCGGCGTATCACTACGGCACCTGGGGCTTCACGACGGGAGTCGGCTGGTTCTGGCTGCCCGGCCGCGTCTGGGCCCCGGCGTGGGTCACCTGGCGGTGGGGGTTCGGGTACTGCGCCTGGGCGCCGATCGGCCCGCGGGGCTTCGTCGGATTCGGGTTCCGCCATCCGGGCTGGGTGGCGGTCCGCGCCGAGCACTTCACTCAGCCGATCTCCGTGCACGTGGTCGCGGTCCAGCAGACGGGCGTGATCGTCCAGCGTGCCTCGCCGCTCGCGGGTCCGCGGGCGATGCCTTCGCGCAGCGGCGCTTTCGGGCCGCCCGTCGCGCAGGTCGCCTCGGCGACAGGTCAGACCTTGCGGCCGGTGAGCGTCCGCGCGGTCGTGGGTCCCCGGCCGCAGTGGTCCCGCAGCCGCGAAACCGGTACCGCGGCGCCCGGTGCGCGCGCCACTGGCTCGCCGCGCGCGCAGTCTCCGATGCAGTCGCCTCGCGCCCAGCCCTCGCAACCGGCCAGTAGCGGCGGATGGAAGCGCAGCTCGTCGCAGTCGGCGGGAACGAGCCGCGCGCGTGGCGCGGGCTGGGGCGGCGCTCGGGCCGGCTCTGGCGCCCGTTGGGGCAACGCTCCTTCCAGCAGCGGGGCGCGAGGAGCGCCCGCCGCAGGCGCAGCCCGAGGAGGAGCGGGATCAGGCGGAGCGGTCCGCGCCGCTCCATCCGCGCCCCGCGCGCCGTCGGCGGCCCCGCAGGGCGGAGGCGGTGCCCGCTCGGGCGGCGGCCACTCCGGAGGCGCTCGCGCTTCCGGCGGCCACGGCCGCCGCTGATCGCGCGGCAAGTCTCGGGCGAAAAGCTTCACAGGGAGCGCGGGAGGTTTGGGAGCGGGGGAGGCTCCGAGCCGACACTCGACCGAGCGACATCGTCGATGCTCCAGCACGATACTCTCCCGCGCTCCCCAATCTCCCGCGCTCCCTGTAGAGTTCTTCGGCCTAGGAGGTCGGATAGGATGTGCGCATGATCTTCCGGAAGGGTCGCGTGTTGCGCGCCACCTTCGGCTGCAACCCGAACTCCAGCTCGCTCGGCGTGGACGTGACCTTCCTGCTCTTCGGCGCCATCTTCGCTAGCGCTCTCGCGCTGATGCTCGGTGCGCTCCTGCGGCGGCCACGCACCCCATGAAGCTCGAGGTGGTCCGCGCCCGCGCCGAGCGCTTCGGCGGCATCGTCGAGGTCGCGCGCCCGCGCGCCTTGCTCCACGTCGATCGGGAAATGATGCGCGAGCTGGGCCAGCCCCACTCGCCACTGTGGGACTCGGCTGCGCCGGACGACGCGCCGCTCGTCGCGCCCACCGAGGTGCACGTGGTGCTCTCGCGCCGCTGCGCCGCGGGCTGCACCGGCTGCTACGTCGACGCCACGCCAGACGGCGCCGCGCTGTCGCTCGATGAAGCGCGCCGCATCCTCGACGAGCTCGCCGCGATGGGCGTCTTCCACGTCGCGCTCGGCGGGGGCGAGGCGCTCGAGCTGGACTACCTGTTCGAGGTCGCCGCCCACGCCCGCGCGGTGGGCATCACGCCCAACCTCACCACCAGCGGGCTCGGCCTCGGCGCCAGAGAGGCGGAGCGGTGCCGCGTCTTCGGCCAGATCAACGTCAGCGTCGACGGCGTCGGCGAGGGATACCGCCGCGCGCGCGGATTCGACGGCTTCGCCCACGCCGAGCGCGCGCTCCGCCTCTTGCGCACGG
>Ga0209690_1000803_pt1 | contig 17057 bp, 16 predicted proteins | sample GraSoiAngelo_150_FD_186164 | JGI IMG/M metagenome (GOLD analysis project Ga0209690, IMG submission 186164) | Grasslands soil microbial communities from the Angelo Coastal Reserve, California, USA - 14_1009_09_40cm (SPAdes) (version 2) | ecosystem: Environmental > Terrestrial > Soil > Grasslands ...
TTAATTAATGAGGTTCAGGCCGCGGCCAGCCCCGCCGAGTCATGTCTCGGCTGCCGTAAGTCCCAGCTGGCGGACGAGTCTCTACGTCACCTGCTTCGCGCAGGGGGCGGCCATGCTCGCCTTCGGTTTCGTGCTGCCCTTCCTGCCTCTCTACCTCAAAGAGATCGGGGTTACTCCGGAGAGCGCGGTGGTCTTCTGGTCGGGCGCGCTGGTGACCAGCACCGGCGTATCGCTGGCCATCTTCAGCCCCATTTGGGGCGCCCTCGCCGACCGCCATGGCCGGAAAGTCATGGTGCTCCGGGCGATGCTGGTGGGCGGGCTGATCATCGCCCTGATGGGGCTGGTGCAAAACGTCGGTCAGTTCCTGATTCTGCGCATTCTGCAGGGCATGTTCACGGGAACGATCGCGGCCGCGACGGCGTTGGTGGCCAGTATCGTCCCGCGCGAGCGACTCGCCGCCAGCATGGGCCAGCTCCAGACGAGCGTCTACGTTGGCATTGCGGCGGGTCCCGTCATGGGTGGCGTGATCGCCCAGGCCGTCGGTATCCGTGGGACTTTCTTCGTCGCCGGCGGGATGCTCGCCGTTGGTGGCATCTTCGTCTGGCAGTTCGTCCACGAGCACTTCACGCCGCCCGCGAGTATCAGACAGCTGAGTTTTTCCGAATCGTTGCGGCTGGGGATCCGTTCGCGGACCCTGATGCCTCTTATGGTGACCTTGCTGCTGGTCCAGCTCAGCACGGCGATCGTCTTCCCGATCCTCCCGCTCTTTGTCGAGCGCATCGCTGGCGCCGGCGATCCCGTCAAACTCTATGCCGGCCTGGCGTTCGGGGCGACGGCCGTGTTCAGCGCGCTGGCTGCGTTGACCTACACCCGGCTGGTGGACCGCAACGGTTACCGACGAATCTTGATCATCGCCTGCTTCGGGGCAGCCTTGCTGTTCCTCCCGCAGGCATTCGTGCAGAACGCTGGTCAATTCTTGCTTCTCCGTGCCGGACTTGGCATCTTCTTCGGCGTCCTGATCCCGGCGACCAACGCCATCGTTGGGCTGTCGACGCCGCCGGAGCTGCGCGGGTCCGCTTACGGGCTGACCAGCGGCGCGACGGCAGTCGGCAACGCGGTGGGTCCACTGCTCGGATCGACCCTGGCCGCGACCTTCGGATTTCCATCGGTGTTCATCGCCACCTCGGCGGTACTGGCGCTGCTTGGGATCTGGGTGATCGGCCTGGTCCGGGAACCGGTGAACCCTCCACCCTGACCCTCTACACTCGACAGGATGCCACTGCTCGACCAAGCGCTAGTCGACGGCGTGATCAAGCGTGCGTTGCGATCCGGCGCCGATTTCGTTGAGCTCTTCGTCGAGCGCAAGCGCAACCAGTCGATCAGTGTCGAAGAAAGCAAAGTTCAACGCGTCAGCTCCGGCACCGATCTCGGGGCCGGGCTTCGCATCATCCACCAGGGGACCGTCAGCTACGTGTACACGGAGGACCTTTCAGAGGGGGGCCTGCTGAAGACCGCCGACCTGGCCGCGCAGGTCGGGCGCCGTGGTGGCGGCCGCTTTGCCTTCGGCGACCTCACAGGCGCGCCGCGGCTACCGCAGCCCATCGAGGTACCGCCGCACACGGTGGGGCCGGAGGCGAAGATCGAACTGCTGCTTGAAGCGGACCAGGCTGCACGCGAGGTGAGCGGAGCCATCAAGCAGGTGGCGGTCGGCTACGGCCAGAGCGCGCAGGAGGTTCTGGTGGCGACCTCCGAGGGCGTCCATCATTCGGATTCCCGCACCCGGGTGCGCTTGATGGTTCACGCGGTTGCCGAACGCAACGGCGAGATCCAGACCGCCATGGAGGCGCCCGGCATGCAGCGCGGCTTCGAGTTCTTCGATGACACGTCAGCGGCGGCGTACGCTCGCACGGCGGCCGAGCGAGCGGTCAGCTTGCTCGATGCGGCGCCCTCCCCAGCGGGTTCGATGGCGGTGATCGTCGGCAACGAGTTTGGCGGCGTTCTCTTCCACGAGGCCTGTGGCCATGGCCTGGAGGCCGACTTCGTGGCCAAAGGCTCGACCGTCTTCACCGGCAAGATCGGGCAGCCGGTCGCCAGTCCGATCGTGACCGCCATCGACGACGGCACCTTGCCCAGCCGCTGGGGAACGCTGGCGGTCGACGACGAAGGAGTGCCGACCCGCCGCAACGTGCTGATCCAGGACGGCGTGCTGCTCAGCTATATGTATGACCGGCTGCGCGCCGGGCAGCAGAACCACCCCGTCACGGGAAATGGTCGCCGCCAGTCCTATCAACACCTGCCCATCCCGCGGATGACGAACACCTTTATCGCGGCCGGCGCGCACTCGGTCGAGGACATCATCGCTGCAACCCCGCGCGGCCTCTACGCCAAAAAGCTCGGCGCCGGCCAGGTCGATGTCATCACGGGCGACTTTGTATTTGCTGTCACCGAGGGCTATCTCGTCGAGGGCGGAAAAATCGGCCGTCCCGTGCGGGGCGCCACCATCGTGGGCAATGGCCCGCGTGCCCTGCACAAGATCGACATGATCGCCAACGACTTGAAGCTCGCCCCAGGGACCTGCGGCAAGGAAGGCCAGGGGGTTCCGGTGTCCGTGGGTCAGCCGACGATTCGCATCAGCGAGCTCACGGTCGGTGGTACGGGGGTGGTCGCGCCCGGCACCATGCGGCCATGAATCCAATCGGCGAGCGCGTCCTCGAACGCTGCAAACGGCTCGGCGCGGAGGATGCCGAGGTCTACCTCTCGCGCGGGACGGAATTTACGGTTCGCGTTTACAACCGTGAGATCGAATCCCTCGTATCCGCGGAAAGCCGCGGCATCGGCCTTCGCACGTTTCGCGACAACCGCGTCGGGTTTTCCTATACCTCGGAGACCGATCCCGACGCGCTCGACGGCCTGGTGGATGATGCGCTCCTCAACGGGCGGTACAACCATGCCGATGAGGCGAACGTGCTGCCCGTGACCCAACCCGCCGATCCACTGGCCGGGCTCGCGTCGCCGGCCCTGAGCCGGGTCGAACCGCAGCGGAAGATCGATTTTGCGCTGGAGATGGAGCGGCGGGCGACCTCGCTTGACCCGCGGGTTCGGCGGGTCAGCGACGCGGTGTACAGCGACGGCACCGGTGAGGTCGAGATTGTGAACAGCCGTGGCCTGCAGGCATGGTTCGCGCGTACCGTCGCGTACGGCGTCCTGGAGACGATCGCGGAGCAGGACTCGGAAATGCAGTCCGGCTTTGCTTTCACGCATGGCCGTGATATGGAAGAGCTGGACCTGGCTGGGGTGGTGCAGGAGGCGGTGGAAAATGCGGCCGGACTTTTGGGGGCGCGCCCGGTGAAGACGGCGACCGTGCCGGTGGTGCTTCATCCACACGCCGCGGCGATGATCCTCGGCGTGCTCGCCAATTCCTTCAGTGCGGACGCCGTCATCAAGCGGCGCTCGCTGCTGGCCGGGAAGCTCGGTGAGCAGGTAGCGGCCGGGATCGTCACCATCACCGATGACGCCCGGCTGCCGGAAGGTCTGGCCAGCCGGCCGTTTGACGGCGAGGGTGTGCCCTCGCGATGCAATGAGCTGATTGCGGATGGCGTCCTCAAGGGCTACCTGCACAACACGTACACCGCGGCACGTACGAATGGCCAGTCGACCGGCAGCGCCGTGCGATCGTTTAAGAGCGTGCCCGAGGTAGGAGTGTCAAATCTCGTGCTCAAACCAGGTGTGCTCACCCGAGAAGCGCTCCTGGCGCGCGTCGACAATGGCCTCCATGTCTCCCAGCTGACTGGATTGAACACGGTCAACCCGGTATCGGGCGAGTTCTCGCTCGGGCTGACCGGCCACTGGATCGAGCACGGCCTGCTCACCACGCCGGTCAAGGAGCTGACCGTCGCCGGCAACGTCATCGCGTTGCTGAAGAGGGTGGTGGCGGTTGCCAGCGACCTGCGCTTCATGTTCGCCGGCGGCTTCTGCGGAAGCCCGACGGTGCTGATCGAGGAGCTGCCCGTCGGCGGTCTCTAGATCCCGTCCGCCGCCGGCCCGCCGGCTGGCGCTGACCCTGGTACTGCTGTGGCTGGTCGGCGTCAACCTCCGCACCGTCATCCTCGGCGTTCCGCCGACGTTGCCGGCCTTACACCAGGCGCTCAAGCTCTCCTACAGCCTTGCCGGCCTGTTGACCTCGCTGCCGGTGTTCTTGATGGCGACGGGTGCGATCCCCGGCGCCTACCTGGTCAGCCGGGTCGGTGCGCGGCGAGCGGTGGCCGTGGGTCTCATCCTGGTCGCCATCGGTGCCGGGTTGCGGGGAGCCTTCCCGAATACGCTGATGCTCTTCGCATGGACCGTCGTGCTCGCCCTCGGGATCGCGGTGGCGCAGCCGGCCATGCCGAGCCTGGCGCAGGCGTGGTTCCCCTCCCGGATCGGACGGGCGATCGCGATCTACTCCAACGGACTGCTGGTAGGGGAGGTGATTGCGGCCAGCGTCACCCTCCCATTCCTGTTGGCGCCGTTCGGTTGGCAGGTCGCGCTTGCGGTGTGGGCCGCGCCGGCCGCGATCGTGCTCGCCTTCTGGCTGATCGTCACTCCCGCCTCCGAGGGCGCGGTGGCTACGGCCGGCGCCTGGCTACCCGATTGGCGAAGCGGACGGATGCTCCGCGTCGGCTTGTTGATGGGCGGAGCCAGCCTGGTCTATTTCGGCATGAACAGCTGGATCCCCGACACCCTCGATGCTCGCCACGCTCACGACTTGATCCCGCTCACCCTCGGCGCCCTGAACGCCATGCAGCTCCCGGTCAGCTTCTGGCTGGCGTTGCGGGGCGACAAGATGCTGGGCCGTCGCTGGCCATACGTCGTCGCCGGGACGGGATCGATCCTGGCGGTCGCCGGCTACACCCTGGCTCCCGCTTCGACCGCTCCTCTGTGGGCGGGGATGGCCGGGGCCACCAGCAGTCTGGCCTTCATCCTCAACCTCGGACTTCCCGCCCTGCTCTCACCGTCGGAGGTGGCGCGCACCAGCGGTTTCATGTTCACGGTCGGCTATGGCGCGGCATTCTTCGGACCGGCGCTCGGCGGCTTTGCCTGGGACTGGAGCGGCAAGTTTCAATTCGCCCTGCTTCCCATGCTGGCGGGCGCCCTCGCGATGCTCGTCTTCGGCGCGACCTTGCCGGGAATCGGGGTCAGGCGGCAAGCGCGGCCGGCGCCGTCCGCAGCAGGGTCGTGATGCCGCCAAGGGCTTTCAGCACGTCGGTGCGATCAATCGCGTCGCGCTCCGCACGAAGGGCGCGGGCCATCGCCATCACCTGAGCGCTGAACGTCACGTAACTCGTCAGGATGCTGCCCCGGACCGTATGCACCTTTTCCTGCGTCAGCTCCGCCTCGACCGCACCAAGCAGCCGGCCGGCGCGGCGAAGTATCGGGTAGGCATTGTCCCTGGTCAGTCGGATACGGCGTAGTCGCTGGAAATACGGGACATCGGGCTCCGCCGGTGGCCGGATCTCCATGAAATGCTCGGCCCCGGCGAGCAGCCGGCGCATCGCATCGTAGGCGGCGTCCAGCCGCGCCGAACCTGTCCGCGCCTGTGTGTGACCGTAGTGCCAGAGCACGACCGCATCGGCAAAAGAGAAGAAGACGTTGCGGTAGAGGGTATCCCCGGTCAACGTCGACAGCAGGGCGTTGCGCAGGCCGGCTTTCGCGTTCTTCAGCAACGGACGCTCGAAGAGATCGTCGACCAGCCCAGCCCACTGGGGTCGCGCCGCCTGGGACGCTGTGACCATCACCTGGAAGGGGGGGTAAGAGGGGAGTGCCTCGATCGCGGCGGCGATCACCGCGGATTCGCGGCCGCCGACTTCCAGGAAGGCGGCCCGGGCATCGGCGACCAGCGGGCTGACCAGCGTGGGGGTCAACCGGCTTTCTCGACGGCGGGCCACTCGACCCGCGACCCGAGCTTTTCCAGGTAACGGATGTCGATCATCTTCTGAGGAGCCTCATAGTCAGCGCCGTTGAATCCGTGGTAATCGGAGCCCACGGTCATCAACAAGCCGTGCCGTCCGGCAAGCTCCTCATAGACGGGAATCTGTTCGGGCTTGTGGCGCCGCGTATAGACCTCGAGGCCATCGACCAGAGGCAAGACCTCCTTCATCAGGTCCTGGTCGGGAACGGACCCCGGATGCGCGTGCACCGCCAGCCCGCCCGCCGCATGGATGGCCTCGACCGCCTCTTTCGGAGTCGGGATCGGGGAATAGAAATCTGGTGGCATGAAATCGACCGCCTTGCGCACGCTGTCCCAGGCGTCCTTTTCGGTCATCAGGCCATGCTGCAGGATGAGCTTGAGGACAGCGCCCGGCATCACCGTCGGCTTGTAGGCAAAGGCGCTGAGCCCCAGGTCGTCACCGATCCCCTGCTCGTGCAAGGCCTTGATCCACGCCTCCGTCTGGAGGCGGAAGACCGCCTGAGTCCGGACGAGCAGAGCAAGGAGGCGGGGATGATTGAGGTCGACCCCATGGCCCAGGATATGGCGCATCTGATTGGGCGGGTAGGTGGTGACCTCCAGGGCTCGCACGTAACCAAGGCCCCGTCGGTGGGCGACCGAGCGGGCGCGGTTTACCCCGTTAAAGGTGTCGTGATCGGTCAGCGCCATGACCCGCACCCCACGGTCGGCGGCCAGGTGGGCCACCTCGTCCGGGTCGCGCCAGCCGTCGCTGACAGTGGAATGCATGTGGAGATCGGCCAGCACGAGCTAAGTCTACCGGCCACCTTCGGTGTTCCCTGACCGAGCTGGCTTTCGAAAGTGATGGATTTTTTCAGATTCCCCGTTGGGGATGAATAAGAGCAGTCGCCAATCGGTTTTCGCCCAGGAGTGGTAGCAGTGCTTGGAGAACTTGAGCTGATTCGATTGATCGAAGACAACGACTACCCGGCGCGGTTGATCGAGGCTGGGGTCGTCTGGGTCGAGCTCGAAATCACCGATACGAAAACCAACGCCATCCGCCGTGAGCGGCTCTCCAAATCGGCCTTCGCCGACCTCATACTGGATTGGCGCGAGCGGCACAAGCGCAACCTGCGCGAGCTCGGCCCCGCCCTCCGCAAGATCGGCATCGCCGCCTGACCGCCTGGTCCGGTTAGGCTGACGCTGTCGCTTTTCCTTATACTGAGCGTGTATGTCGACGGCCGTGAAGCGCGAGCTGGCGGTGCTCGCCATGAGCGCCGCGCTCGCTGCTCTCGCGGGATGCGGCACCGCCGCACTGCCGGCCACGCCAACTCCTACCCCGGCCCGGCCCGGCCCCGCGATGGTGCAGATCGAAAATTCGATCCTGGCACGGCCGCACGCGGGCCTGCAGCAGGCCGACCTGGTGTACGAGTATTTGGCCGAAGGGGGCATCTCCCGCATGACCGTCATCTACTTCAAGCCTTCGGGTAGTCAGCGGATCGAGCCGGTGCGCAGTGCCCGGCCGGTCACGATCAAGCTCTGGCACGCCTACCACGGGGTCGTCTTCTTTTCCGGCGCCAATGCCAAAGTTCTGCAAGCGATCAAGGAACAGAACGTCCCAGCGCTCAGCGAGAGCAGTGACGGCGGCGCCTACTTTGCCCGGGATCCGAGCCGTCGGGCGCCGCACAACCTGTATACCGACGGCGACCGCCTGGCTCAGGGGCTTCGAAAGGATGCGCCGAAGATCACCTATCAGTTGCCCGCAGCAGGTCAGCCGGCCGCCAGCCCCCCAGCAGCCGCGGCCAATCGCCTGGTCTTCAGCCAGACGCCTTCATATCGGGTGACCTATACGTACTCTGCCGCCGACGGCGCCTACGCGTACGGCACGGATGTCGGGCCGCTGATCGACAAGGACACCGGCCAGCCTATCAAGCCGGTCAATGTCATCCTGATCCAGGTCGCCCACCACAACGCGGGTTTCACCGACGTGTTAGGCGCACCGGCCGTCGACTTCGACCTGCAGGGGACCGGACCGGCGGATGTCTTCAGCAAGGGCCATCGCTACACGGCCACCTGGGACCTGACCAACGCGGAGCTGCCGCTGAAGATCATGGGTGCCGACGGCAAGACGATGCACCTGCCCAGTGGGCTTACCTGGATCCACCTGGTCGATCCAGGGACCCCGATCACGGTTTCCTGACGTAGACTCGCCCTAACAGGCGCTCGAGGCCGGCTACCGTGAGGTGCCGGCCATTTTTTCGGCTAATGTAAGCGGGTGGTCATCACGACGCGCTTCGAGCTGGGCGCGCCCGTGGATGCGGCCTGGGCGTATTTGCTCGATGTCCAGAAGATCGCGCACTGCGTCCCGGGAGCTTCCCTCACCGAGGTGGTCGACGACAAGACCTATGCTGGGAAGGTAGAGGTCAAGCTGGGTCCGATCGCGGTCTCCTATAAGGGACGGATCGTCATCGAGAGCATCGATCCGGCCGGGCACACCGTCCGGCTCAAAGCCGAGGGCGCCGAGACACGCGGGCGCGGGGGCGCCTCGGCCGTGGTGACCGCCCAGCTCGCCGCCAGCGAGAAAGGGACGAGCGTGGTGATGGACACCGAGCTGGCGGTCAGCGGGGTGGTCGCCCAGTTCGGACGCAGCGGCATCATGCAAGAAGTGGCCCAGCGGATGGCCCAACGGTTTGCCAGTTGCGTCGACCAGGAGCTGAAGGCCGCGACCGCCGCCGGCTGATTGCAGGGATCCTCCTCGCCGCCGGCCTCTCCAGCCGGTTCGGTCGTCAGAAGCTGCTCGAGCGCTGGCGTGGTGAGCCGCTCCTGCGGCGGGCCGCCCACAGCTTTATCGAGGCCGGGCTCAGTCCGGTGATCGCGGTGATTTCCGGTGATCCGCTGCTTGCGGAGACCCTGGCCGGTCTACCGCTGTCCGTTGAGACGAATCCGCGGCCGGAGCGCGGCATCAACAGCTCGATCGCGATCGGCGTTGGGGCGCTGCCCCGGGCAACTCCGGTGGCCCTGGTCGGCGTCGCCGATCAGCCCTATCTGACCGCCGGCGCGATCGGGCAGCTCATCAAGGCGTTTGTGCCCGGAAAGATCGTGGTGCCGCGATATGGCGACTATCGCGGCAATCCGGTGATCTTCGATCGACGGTTCTTTGCAGAATTGATGCATCTGATCGAGGCCGACCGCGGCGGCCAGGTCGTCGTGACCGCACATCCTGAAGCGGTCATCGACGTGGAGCTGCCGGCGTCGATGGGGAGGGATATCGATCGGCCCGAGGAATGGCCGACCGGTTGATGGCCTTAAAGCTCCAGGACTGGCCGAACGTCCCGGGCTAACCGGCGGTTTTAGCCTCGGCGGCGGTTTCGACGTCCCGCTGCTCAATGACTCGCAAGAATCGCTCAACCAGCCCCGCATCCCATTGCTTTCCCGCGCCCTGCCGCAGGATGGCCACCGCCTCCTCCCGTGAGAGCCGGCCGCGATACGGCCGGTCGCTCGTCATCGCAACAAAAGCATCGGCGATGGCGATGATCCGCGCGAACAGTGGAATGTCATTACCGCCGAGGCCGTCGGGGTAGCCGGCGCCGTCGACGCGCTCGTGATGATGACGGACGGCGGGGAGCAGCTGATCGGAGCGCGGCAGCGCCCCCAGGATCTGCTCGCCCACTATCGGGTGGCGCTTGACCTGACTGAACTCGCCAGGGTCCAGGCGACCTCCCTTTGACAGCACGTCGACGGGGACGCTCAGCGTGCCGACATCATGCAGTAACGCGGCCTTGTAGAGCAGCGTCAGGTGGTCGTCCGGCAGTTCAATGGCGCTGCCCAGCTGGGTCGCCCAGTGGGCGACTTTTTCCGCAAGGCCCGCACTACTCTGCTCGCGGTCCTCGACCGCGCGAGCCAGCGTCATGACCAGGCCCTCGAGGTCATGGACCTGATCATCCAACCGGGCGAGCCGCAGCTGGGCGCGCACCAGCGTCAACAGCAGGGCGCGCTCCACCGGCTTGATCACAACGTCGTCGGCGCCCGCCTGGAGGGCCCGCTCGCGCTGGATGTCATCGTCGCCGGCCAGCAATAACAGCACGGGGATGTGCCGAGTCGCCGGCGCTTGCTTGATCGCCCGGCAAACCTCGAAGCCGTCCATGTCGGGGAGGAGCGCATCGCAGAGTACGAGGTCGCAGGGATGTGCCGACAAAATGCGCAAGGCGGCCGCGCCGTCAGTGGCCGTCAGCACGCGGTGGCCGGCGCCCTCGAGCATGGCGCGCAGCTGCCCTTCGCCCGGCTCGTCGTCGATGGCAACGAGCACCGCCGGGCCCGACTCGTCTGCCTTTCTAACGGAAGCGATGATTACCTCCCTGCTTTGAGGAGCGAGGCGAGCTTGCCAAAATCGCGCTCGGCCGCCATTCGCATGAAGGCGAAGGCGCGGTCGTCCTGGCCGCGCCAGCGAAGGATATCGGCGTACATCGTGCAAACCTCCGCCAGCTCGACCGCGGCGCTGCGGTCGAAAAGGATTTGCAGGGCTTGCGTGAACCGCTGGTTTGCCACCCGGCGCCGGCCCAACCTGTCCGCGGCGGCTCCCTCGACGGCCGCGGCGACCGCCTGATGGAGATGGTCGCCCGATCGACCCGCTGCCTGCTGGCTTTCGCGGGCAAGGACCACGGCCGTTTCGGACTTCCCCTCCTCGAGGGCGTAGCGAGCGAGCGCCCCAGCGGCCACCCCGATCTCGAAGTCATCCTTGAGTTCGCGCGCTCGTTGGAGGCAGCGTCGCTGAAGCTCGGCCGCTTCCCGCTTGCGTCCAGCCGCGTAGTGGACGTCGCCCAGATTGTTGATGATCCGGTTGGCGGTCCGCTCGTGATGGATCCGGGAGAAGAGTTCGAGGGCGCGATTGCAATGTTCGAGGGCACGATCGAGCTCTCCCAGCGCCCGTGCCGCCACCCCCAGTGCCATGTGGGCGTTGGCAATCCGCAGCAAACTCTCGGCGTCCGTCGCGGCGTCGAGGGCACGAATGAAGTACGCCATCGCTTCCGCGTGCTGGCCCAGTCTGAAGCTGCTGCTTCCCAGATTGGTCAGCACCCGGGCGCGTAGGGCGGGATCGGCGTGACGGCACTGGTTGAGCCAATCGAGCGCCCGTCGGTTCGCTTCGATGGCGGCGTTGAATCGCTCCTCGATCTGCAGGACGGTGCCGATTTCGGCATAGATCGCGGCGTTCAGCTCCTCATCGTCGACGGGAGCCGTCGCGGCGGCGTCCTGCAAGGTGGACAGCGCATCCCGATTTCGCCGTAACTCGGAAAGGGCGACGCCACGAAGCCGTTGAAGATCGGCGCGTTCATTGGCGGTCGCCGGCAGGTCCGACGCCTCGGCCAGGATGTCCAGCGCGCCAGCGGGGTCTTCCGCGCGAACCGCCAGTTGGGCGCTCTTGCGAAGCAGCGTCAAGAGCTGCGGGGGACGATCGGTTACGAAGAAAGAAAGCGGCTGGCCCAATCGCTCCGCCAGCACGCGAAGTTTGGGAAGGGATGGTGTCGCTCGGTTGCGCTCGACCTGGCTGATGAATCCCTTGGTCGCCAGTCCCCGGGCGAGCTGCTCTTGAGTGAGGCCCTTGGCCAGGCGCGCTTCGCGAAGACGCTCGCCAACCGAGTTCATCAGCTGCCCACGAGTATAGCTTGGCTAAACCAGGTCACGGAAAGTATATTGACACCAAATTGAACCGGGTGTTAAATACCGGCTGAGTACGTCGGGGCACCCGGTCCACCCAGAAGGAGGGTGCCCATGTACCGGCTGTTCGCGCTCATCGCCACCGTCGTCGCCGCGGTTCTCGCTGTCGCCGACGGTCTGCCCGGTCCTCGCTAAGTCGGTTCCGGGGCTTGGAGGGCGCTTGCAACGAGCAAGCGCCTTTTTTAATCCCTTACGGCGAGGCGGTGGGTGAGGTTTTGGCTGAGGCGCTGGGTGACGGGCTGGCCGGCTGGAGCGCCGCCAGCTGCTTCAGAATGTCGCCGACCAGCTTGATCTCCTGTGCGTAGCCAACGAAGTCACCGTTGGTGAGGTCCCTCTGCGCGGCATCGTAGTGGGCTTTGGCCGAGGCGATCAGCTGCGCGACCGTGCCGCTGGGTGGGGCTGTGGGCCCGGTCGGCGTTGAGGGCGGCGCCTGGCCGAGCAGGGCGGCCAGCGCCTTGTCCAGGGTGTCTTCCATCGCCACGTTCTGTCCGGTTGCGGCGATCACTTTCTTGAGCTGCGGCTTCTTGACATTGCTCGCCTCCAGGTAAACCGGCTCGATGTAGAGCAGCGATGTCTCGATCGGGAGCACGAGCAGGTTGCCGCGAATGACCCGCGACCCCGGGAAGTTGAGGAGCGCGAACTGCGACTTGATGGCCGGCGCCTGGTCGATGTTCGACTCGACCTGTTGCGTCCCAACCACGAGACTGTCCTTGGGGAAGCGGAAGTCGAACAAGGTGCCGTAATCCGGCTGGTCTGAGCGGGCCGCCAGGTAGGCGATCATGTTGGTCTTCCCATTTGGTGTATAGGGCAGGATCGTGACGAACTCTTCTTTGGCCTCGCCGGGGAGCCGCATGATGACGTAGAAGGGTCGCATCGGCGACGGCCCGCCGGCCTGCTCCAGGTTCTCCTTCGCGATCTGCCACTGGTCCTCGCGGGTGTAGAAGGTATTCGGATCCTGCACGTGATAGGTCGCGAACTGCTCGGCCTGGACATTGAAAAGGTCGCGCGGGTAGCGGATATGCGCCTGCAGCCCGGCCGGCATCTGGCTGAAGGGTTTGAAGAGTCCGGGGAAAATGGACCCGTAGGTGTTGGCGATCGCGTCCTTGCTGTCGATCTGGTAGAAGGTCGTCGTCCCTGTATAGGCGTCGACCACCACCTTGATGGAGTTCCGCACGTAGTTGATGTCGGACAGCGGTCCGCGATCATCCGCCGGCGGGGTCCGACTGTAGGGGTAGTGGTCGGTGGTGGTGAATCCGTCGAGGATCCAGTAGATCTTGCCGTCGACGACCACGACGTAGGGATCCTGGTCGAACCGCAGGAAGGGCGCCAGAACCGCAACCCGGTCCTGGACCGCCCGGTTGAAGAGCACCTGGGTTTGCGAGGTCAGCTGCGGGCTGATCAGGACGTTGATATCGCCGAAGCGGATGGCGAACGCCAGCTTGCGCAGCGCCGAGGTTAGCGGAACGCCGGTCGTGCCCGTCCAGTGCGTCAGGTGGGTAGTGTCGGCCAGATAATCCAGCTCGGCCTGGCTCGAGTCCACCAGCACGTAATCGCTGTTATCGCTGCTGTGCCGGCCGAAATAGAGGCCCGGTTGGGTAACGGCGGGTTGACCGGCAGGAGGGATGTTCTTGAGGGTCAGCACCGGGTCGCCCTCGGCCGTCGCTTCATTGGCCCGGGCGGCGATCACCCCATAGCCGTGCGTGTATTGCAGCTTTTGGTTGACCCAGTTCTGGGCCTGTTGCGGGAGGCCCGACGTATCCAGTTCCCTGGCGGAAAGCAACAACTGAAGATACTGGTCGCCGAGCTGATAGCGGTCGACCGCCACGTCGTAGATCGAGTAATAGGTCCGCAGGCTTTGCTGATTCTCGAGCGCCGCCGGCAATGCCAGCTGTGGGTCCCAGAGGCGGGCATTCTGGACCGTCTGGGGGTTGCGCGCCACCGCGTCCGCCGTGACCGTGTCACGGGGTGTGAAGGGGCGGTCCGCGATCCCCGCCAGGCCGTACGCCTGCCGGGTGAACGCGATCTCGTTCTTGATGTACGGTGCCTCTTTCGACTGCTCGCTGGGGGCGACCTGGAACCGCTGGATAACCCCTGGGAAGATGACCAGCAAGATGAAAGCCGCGCCGAGCCAGACAACCAGAGCGGCGGGCAGCGGGGTGAGTCGCGCCCCGGCGGCATTGGCGAGCAGGCCGATGGTGATCAGGACCATCAGCACCGTCATGATCCAGTAGGCGGGAATGCGGGCGGCCACATCGGCATAGCCGACGCCAAAGACGAATCCCCGCTTGCTCAGGAGCAGCTCGTAGAGGTCGAGGCGGTAGTGGATGGCCAGCAGCGCGGCAAAGGCCGCCGCCAGGACGGATAGATGACGGATGGCGCGAGCTGGGAGAAGCAGATTCTGAAATCCGGCCCGCGACGCATATAAGCCCGCGACGACCAGGATCATCAGGATCACCACCCCCAGCAGCCAGCCCCAGAGGAAGCGGTAGAAGGGAAGGGTAAAGACGTAGAACGAGACGTCCTTATGCCAGATCGGATCCTGGACGTTGAATGGCTTCTGATTGAAGAAGGTCAGAATGGTCTGCCACTGGCCGGAGGCGATTTGCCCGAACAGCAGGCCGAGCAGAAAGACACCGAGCAGGCCGAGGATGGTCGACGGTGCGGTCACCAGGCGTTGCCGGATGCCGATCGACGACAGCCGCCGGCCGGAGTTAAGTACCAGCAGGACGTTGATCGAGCCGATGATCCAGAAGAGGACGGCGAAGATGAAGAAGGACCAGATCTGCGCGGTGAAGCGTGTGCCGAACACGCCGCCGTAGCCCAGGGAGCGGAACCACAGATAGTCGGTGTAGAGCGTCGCGAACGGCTTCAGGAGGAAAAGGAGGAGCAGCGCGACGGCGATGGCGACGATCCACAACACTGCACGCCGGGAGACGCGGATGGTGGGGAAGCTCGGCTCGGTCGGCAGGCGGCCGAACGGCGATTCGCTATTGAAGAATCCGCGCGGGGGGACGCGCCTAGACACGGCTTAGTGCGGCGCGCCCTGCGTACGGTACGGTGCTACCCACCTCTTCCTCGATCTGCAGGAGCCGATTGTACTTCGCCACCCGCTCCGACCGTGACGGCGCGCCGGTTTTAATCTGGCCGGCACCGGTCGCCACCGCGAGGTCGGCAATAAAGGTGTCTTCGGTCTCGCCCGATCGATGCGAGATGACCGTGGTGTAGCCGGCCCGTCGTGCGGTGGCCATCGTTTCCAGGGTCTCGGTTAGCGTCCCGATCTGGTTGAGCTTGATGAGGATGCTGTTTGCCACTCCGGCATCGATGCCTCGGCGAAGGCGAACGACATTGGTGACGAAGATGTCGTCGCCGACCAGTTGCAGCCGCTTGCCTAGCTGGGTGGTAAGCGTCCGCCAACCGTCCCAGTCGTCTTCTGCGAGCCCGTCCTCGATCGAGATCACCGGATAGCGATTGACCCACGACTCCCAGAGCGCGACCATCTCCGGCACCGGAAGCGTTCGACCCTCGCCGGTCAACTCATAGCGGCCCTGGTGATAAAGCTCGGACGCCGCCGGATCCAGCGCGATGAAGACCTCTTTGCCGGGCTCGTGGCCGGTGCGCTCGATGGCCTGGACCAGCAGGGTCATAGCTTCCTCGTTGGCCTTCAGCTCGGGGGCAAAGCCGCCCTCGTCGCCCTGCCCGGTGCTCAAACCGCGATCGTGCAAGGTCTGCTTGAGGGCGTGGAAGACCTCGGCACCCCAGCGAAGGCCCTCGCTGAAGCTCGGTGCGCCGGCCGGAACCACCATGAATTCCTGGAAGTCGACCTTTGTCTGGGCGTGCTTGCCGCCGTTGAGGATGTTCATCATCGGCACCGGCATCAGCAGGTCGCCATCGCCGGCAAGATGGCGAAAGAGCGGCTGGCGGGCCGCCAGCGCCGCGGCACGGGCAACCGCCATCGAGGCGCCGAGGACGGCGTTCGCCCCGAGCCGCGATTTGTTGGCGGTGCCGTCCAGGTTGATCAGCCGCTCGTCGATCCCGCGCTGGTCGCTCGCCTCGGCGCCGCGCAAGGCTGCCGCGATCTCCTGATTGACATGCCCTACGGCCTTGCGTACGCCCTTCCCGCCATAGCGGCTCTTATCGCCATCGCGAAGCTCCACCGCTTCATGGGCACCGGTTGACGCCCCCGATGGGACGGCCGCCCGGCCGAGCTCTCCGGACTCGAGAACCACGTCGACCTCAACGGTGGGATTTCCGCGCGAGTCGAGGATCTCTCGCCCCTGGATGCGCGCGATCGATGTTCGGCTCACAGGTCGTCGTCGTCCGCGCCGTTTGGCTCGTCCGTGCCGGCATCCCCCATCTCGTCGACGACCTGGTCGAAATCCTCACCCAGCTCGTCGCCGCCCATCTGCTGGCCCATGGTCTTGGCCCAGCGGGCCATACTCTTGGGATCGTTTTCGTCCACGTCGGCGAGCCCGGCGCTATCGCTGAGCCGGTCCAACCGGCTGTCCTCGGAGAGTACCTGGGCGGTACGGGAGATGAGCCGGGTCAGGTGGCGACCGCCACAATTCGGACACTGGGGCGAGGCTTCGACCGCCGACAGGCTGCGAAAGAAAATCGAGGGTCGCTTGCCGCAGTCCACGCAGCGATACTCGTAAATGGGCATCGGTCGCCCTAAACTTAGCGCATGGCAGAGCAACACTCGACGGAGAAAGGGGAAGATACGCCGGGGAACCGAGAGTCGGAGGGAACCGAGCGTGTCCGCGAGGTGATCCGCGACGGCTTCTACACCCTGCTGGGGGCGGCGAGCTGGGCGTTCGAGAAGACCGATGAGATGGCCAACACCTGGCTGCATCAAGGACGGACGAGCGGCGAGGAGAGCCGCCGGCGCTTCGATGAGTTCGCCTCACGCACCCGACGCGCGGGGGAGGATCTCGGTCGGCGGGTTCAGGACAGTGTGCGCAGCGCCAGGATGCCGCTCGCGACCCGGGAACAGGTCGCCAACCTCGAACGCCAGGTCGCGGAGCTAACCCGCCAGATCGAATCGATGCGCTCGTCTGGAGGGACATCACCGTCGAGTCCGACGGGACGCAGTCGCGGAGAAACTTAACCGGGCCGGTGCGTCGTCCAGCGGCCCATCGCGCGCTCGGCCGAAATCACGACGGCCTCGTGTGCGCGTACAGGCCGCATTCGACGCCGGCCCTTATTCGCCCGAAAGGGCGGCGCCCCGAGGGGCGCTAAGCGCGGCGCCGTTATCCGTGGTGTTTCTTGTGCTTACCGCCCCCCTCGCCGCCGCCGCAAGCCTCCTCACAACGTGAGGGCGGCTGCTGAGACCGCGCCACTTGCTCGGTCCCGGGGAGCAGATAGGCGGTGTAGCCATTCATGCTGATGGCGTGCAGACCGTCCGGGACGCTGAACCAGCTGTCGG
>Ga0209690_1000804_pt1 | contig 17057 bp, 17 predicted proteins | sample GraSoiAngelo_150_FD_186164 | JGI IMG/M metagenome (GOLD analysis project Ga0209690, IMG submission 186164) | Grasslands soil microbial communities from the Angelo Coastal Reserve, California, USA - 14_1009_09_40cm (SPAdes) (version 2) | ecosystem: Environmental > Terrestrial > Soil > Grasslands ...
TTCGGCCGCGAGCTGGCGCTGGAGGGTGTGGACCTCGTGATCGACACGGGCGAGCACATCGCGGTGCTCGGCGACAACGGTGCGGGCAAGACCACGCTGCTGCGCGTCCTGGCTACCGCATTGCGCCCGACTTCGGGCCAGCTCCAGATCGCCGGCCTTGACGCCTTTCGCGAGCGCCGGCGACTGCGGCACTACCTGGGTTATGTCGCGCACTCCCCCGGCCTGTATCCGGCACTGTCCGCGGCTGAGAACCTCGAGTTCTTTTGCGACCTTCAGGAAGTCAGCCGGACACGCGCGGAGGAAGCGCTGGAGCTGGTGGGCCTGACCTCAGTGGCCCGCCGCCGCGCCGACCAGCTGTCGCGTGGCATGCAGCAGCGACTGGCGATCGCCCGCGCCATCCTGCATGAGCCCCGCCTGTTGATCCTCGATGAGCCCGACGCCAGCCTCGGCGACGACGCCGCCGAGCTGCTCACCCAAGTAATGAGCGGCAAGACCGTCGTGCTGGCGACCCACGACCACGCACTCGCCAACCGGCTGTGTCCGCGAACCCTCGTGCTGCGCCACGGACGCTCCTTGGGCACCGCCACACGGCTTCACGTCGTCAAATGAATCCGTTCCGCGTCGCACTCGCGGTCGCCCGCAAGGACTTGAGGTCGGAGTGGCGGACGAGGGAGATGGTGCCGGCTCTGGCGCAGTTCGTCGTCCTCGCGCTGCTCATCGGCAATTTCGGATTCCAGATCGATTCGCGCAACGCGTTGACGATCGCACCCGGGATTCTCTGGATGGCGCTCGTGTTCGCGGGACTGGTTGCGTTCGGTCGCACCTTCGCCGCCGAGCGTGAGCAGGCTTCGCTCGATGCGATGCTGATGACGCCGGCGTCTCCGGTGGCCATCTTCGCCGGCAAAGCGCTCGCTGCATCTGTGCTTCTGGTCGCGTGCGAGGCTGTCCTCCTGCCGGCGCTGACGCTCTTTTTCGGTACGCCGCTGTCCGGCGAAGTGGTTGCGGCGGTCCTGCTTGCGACCGTCGGCATGGCCGCGCTTGGCGTCATGTTCGCGGCGATCGTGGCGCGTGTGAGGGCGCGCGAGCTCCTGCTGCCGCTGCTCACACTGCCGCTCTGGATCCCGTTCATCGTCGCCGGCGGGCAGGCGGTGCAGTCCGCGATGGGATTGCCGGGCAGCTACCAGGAGGCGATCGGCCTGCTCATCGACTTCGACATACTTTTCGTCGTGCTGACCTCACTCGCGGCGCGCTTCGTTCTCGATGAATAGGGCGGAGAGATGGGCGGCCGCGGCCGTCGCGTTGATGCTCGTCGCGGGCGCTGTAATCTTCCTGTACGCGCCGACGGACGCCCTGCAGGGCCCGGTGCAGCGGATCTTCTATCTGCACGTCAGCGCGGCGATCGCGGCCTACGGGTGCTTCGCGGTCGTGCTGCTGGGGGGAATCGTCTACCTGCGCAACGAAAGCCTGGTCGCCGATCGATGTGCCCGTGCGGGCGCGCTTGTGGGTGTCGTGCTCACGACCGTCACGCTGGTGATGGGGATGCTCTGGGCGAAACCCATCTGGGGAACTTTCTGGACCTGGGATGCACGCCTGACGTCCACGCTCGTGCTCTGGATCATCTACGCCGGTTACCTGCTGGTGCGGCGGCTGGCCGAGCCCGGTAGGCAGGCGGCGCGGATCGGTGCCGTGGTCGGGATCTTCGGATTCGTCGATGTGCCCGTCGTCCACTTCAGCGTCACCTGGTGGCGGACCCAGCATCCTGGGCCGATCATCGTCAACGACGCGCTTCCGGCCCAGATGCTGGCGACGTTTCTTCTCACCATGGCATGCACGCTGATCCTGGCGGCGGTGATGGTGTGGATGCGTTACCGGATCGAGACGTTGATGGACGAGAAGCAGCACATCGCGGAGCCGGTCAAGGTCGTGACGGCGCGCGAACCGGAGCCCGTGCCATGAGCTATCTAATCCTCGCGTACGCATTCGCGATCGCCGCTCTCGGCGGATACCTCGTCTGGTCGTTGCGCGAGCTTCGCGATCTAGAACGAAAGCACTGATCGTCGGCGCCGGCCCGGCCGGCGACGCCGTCGCCGCCGGCCTCCGCGACGGGGGATTCGAGGGCGAGGTCACTCTGATCGGGGCTGAGGATCACTTTCCGTACGAGCGGCCGCATTTGTCCAAGGGCTATCTCCTCGGCACGGTGTCCGTCGATCGCCTTGCCCTGCGCCCCAAAGACCAGTACATCGAGCTCGACATCGATCTTCTTCGAGGTGAGCGGGTCGTGGACCTCGGCCTGCAGGAACGAGGTGCATGGCTGGAGAGCGGGAGGAAGATCCAATGGGACAGGCTGTGCGTCACCGCCGGTTCCGACGTGCGCCGGTTGGAGGACCTTGGCGATGCGCTCTATCTGCGCGAGCTGAGAGACGCCGAACGACTGAAGGCTCTGATCGATAGGCGCGAGCCGCTCGACATCGTCGGTGCGGGGTTCATCGGCTGCGAGGTCGCCGCGGCGGCGCGGCAAAGGGGATGCGCCGTCCGGGTGCATGAAGCGCTGACGCAGCCCCTGCTCCGGGTGCTCGGCGCCGAGCTTGGCGGCTATCTCGGCGAGGTCCATCGCCGGCACGGCGTCGACATGCGCCTCAACGTCGAGTCGCCCCCGGCAGCGCACGGAATAAGGCTCGTGGGCGTCGGCTCCGCGCCGCGGACGGAGCTGGCGGAGCGCGCCGGCCTGGAGGTCGATCGCGGCATCGTGGTTGATGAGCTCGGCCGCACATCCGCGCCCGGCGTGTTCGCCGCCGGCGATGTGACGCGATTCTTCCACCCGCTGTTGGAGACGCGGATTCGGGTCGAGCACTTTCAGACGTCGCAGCGGCAGGGATTCGCGGTGGGGAGGGCGATGGCCGGCGCCGCCGAGCCTTATCACGAGGTGCCCTGGTTCTGGTCAGACCAGTACGACTTGAACCTCCAGTACGTCGGCGCTGGTCTGCCGTGGGATCAGACGGTTACGCGTGGCGAGCTCGGCAGGCCGCCGTTCACGCAGTTCTATCTCGACGCGGGCCGATTGGTGGCCGCCGCAGGCATCAACGACCACCACACCGTCGCGAGGGCTCGGCGGGCGATGCAGGCACGCAAGGAGCTCACGGTTGACCAGTTGGCTGATCCAAGGTTTGATCTGCGGATGGCAGGGCGCTGAGAGCAGGAATTCGCCGGCTCCTCGGCGCCCATGCGGGCCATCTCCGTTGTTGCGCCCTTGCGCCGCTCGCTCACGCACCAACGATGTGCTCGCTCGGCTGCTCGGCCGCGCCTAGGATCTGGCCGGCCTGGATCGCCGATTAGCTCGGCGAACCCCTTTGATCGCCCTGCAGCGCTTGCCTGAGCTTCGGCGCCAGGCCATAGACGATCCGCTCGGTCAGTCCCCAGACAACACTCTCCTCGTGGGCCAGGTATCGGAACCGCCAGGGCTCTTGCGACTCCAGCCACGCGCTGTCATCGAGCAGCCGGTCGAGCGGGATGGCGAGCACGCCCTCCAGCTCGCGCACGTCGTGCACGAACGACTCCACGGGATCCGGGAGGTAGGCGACGAACGGCACCACGGAGAAGTTGGTGACGGCGGCGTAGATCGGGTCGCCGGCCCCCAGAGGCACCAGCCGCCCGACGGGGACGCCGATCTCCTCCGCCACCTCGCGCTGGGCGGCGTCCCAGGCGGATTCTCCCGCCTCGACGCTTCCGCCAGGCAGCGCGACCTGCCCTGGGTGATCTCTCAGATCAGCACGACGTCGCACGAAAGGAACCGTCCAGCGCCCGGTCTGCCGGTAGAGGACGAATGCGACCGCGGCAGGACGAGCACCCCTTCGGAACTCGCCCCAGCCGTCGACCGGCCGGAACAAGCGTTCGAGGTGTCCGAGAAAAGGATCCTTCATGCGGCTTCCGGCAGCCGGTAAGCTTGGAAAGGTAGCTGACCATGATCGACCACACGAGCAGCCGCATCGAGCAGCAGCAGAGCGCTACCAGGCGTGAGAACCGGCGTCGCTACGCCTTCCAACGGATGCTTCAGGCCACCGATCGGCTGCTGTGGCGGCTCGAGGAGATGAACCGGGACGGCGTCAAGACGGTGCCGAAACCGGTTCGCGCCGAGATCCGCAAGGTTGTGGATGGTATGCCAGATCAGGTGCGCGAGCCCCTGCGCGACACCGGCGCGGTCCAGGACATGCTGGACAGCCTGTTCGAGATTCAGGAGCGGCTGTTCAGGTGGCGCTACCCGGACTGGCACGACTTCGACCCTGACGAAGGGCGCCTCGATATCGTCGCGAGCTGAGCAGGCCGCCGGCTAGGCTCCGCTCGATACCGTCAAAAACAGGTCGGTCGCGTACGCGGTCAGAAATCCGGAGAGCATGCCCCACGCGAACATTGGAGGGGTGCTGATCTTGCGCCCGAGGTTGAACAGCTCGTTCAGAACGTAGAGCAGGGCGCCTGCCGCGACCGCAAGAAATGCAATCGAAAGGTAGTTCGAGCTGGCCAGGTAGCCGATCCACGTGCCGATGAACGTAGGCCCGCCGCCGATCAGCCCGGCGAGGCCGAGAAAGCCCCACGACGCTGGTTTCGGCTCGGTGGTCATCGGCGCCGCGATGCCGAAACCCTCGGTGATGTTGTGAAGGGCAAACCCGATCGCCAGCACGCCGGTGAAAGCGATTGCCCCGACGTGTGCCGACTCGCCGATCGCGAGGCCTTCGGAGAGGTTGTGCAGCCCCAGTCCGGTGGCGATCGCGAGCGAGAGGGAGCGGGGGCTGGGCGACGCGTGTCCATGGCGCAGGTGGCTGAACACGCTCCGGTTGAAGTAGACGAGGCCGAGCAGCCCGACGCCGATCCCGACCGCGAAGATAGACGCCATGGCGGCAAAGGGCCCGCGATTGGTCTGCTGGACCGCGGCCTCGACGGGTCCTGCGGCGTGGCTCAGGATGTCCCAGAGCAGAAAGACCAGGATCCCCGTCGCGAAGGCGTTGAGGAAGCCCTGGATCGGCTTGGGCAGGCCGTGCATGCGCGCGACCGGAAGGCCGAGGAAGACGGTGGCTCCGGCGATCGCGCCGAGTAGGACGGCCGCGCTTTGGCTCATAGTTGCGTCAGTGGGTTAGTACGCACAACAGATGCAATTAGATCAGTCTAACGGCGAGGCGAGGGAGCCCTCCGAGGTGGTCTCGCGCTACCTCGAGGCGATCTACTACATGTGGTCGGAACAGGAGCCGCTCCGAAGCGCCCGGCTTGCCGACTGGCTGGGCGTGAGCCGGCCCACCGTCGCCGTGGGGCTGCGCCGCATGACCCGCGACGGCCTCGTCCGCATGAATGGACGCAAGGAGATCGAGCTGACGGAGGGTGGGATGCGCGCGGCCGAGGCGATCGTGCGCCGTCACCGGATCATGGAACGCTGGCTGACCGACGGTCTCGGCCTGGACTGGGTAACGGCCGACGCCGAGGCTGCCCGCCTGGAGCACGCGGTCTCCGATGTGGTCGAGAGGCGGCTCTACGAGGTCCTCGGCCGGCCCGCGACCTGCCCGCACGGCAACCCGATCCCCGGCTACACGGAGGCGTCGGCGAAGGAGGTGCGGCTCTCGTCGCTCGGCCCGGGCGAAAGGGCGTCGCTCACCCGCGTCTCCGAGGTCGCGGAGCGGGAGGCACCTCGACTGCTGGCGTATCTGATGCAGCGCGACCTGACTCCCGGCCGCCAACTAGTTGTTTTGGAGGCCGACGAAGTGGGCAACACCATGACAGTGCGAGTGGCGGAGCAGGCCGTGACACTGAGCCACGATACGGCCTCTAAGATTTGGGCCATTCCCGCTTAAGGATGGTCGAGAGAGGACGCGATGTTCGGTTCGGATGACGCACCGCTTCAGGAGTCCCTCGCCGACTTGTGGTTCGCGCGTGGAGCGCTGAACGGCAAGGGCGACCACCGGTTTGTTCGAGGCAGGATCGCGATGCTGGTCTGGCTTCCCTCTCTCATCGTCCTCGCCATGCTCTCGGTCTGGCTGCAGAATGCGATCCCGATCGTCGTGGGGATCCCCGCGCTGCTGATCGGGATGTGGCTGTTCGTGGGGCGCAGCGAGCGGGTCGCGGCGCTTCCGCGGAGGCTTTATCGCGGATAGGCCTCTAGGCCGGCTGCGGCGAGGTGCAGAAAGCGCACCTTCGGGCGCCGATCGGGATCTCGCTGAGGCACTCGGTGCACTTCTTGGTTGTCGGGTCGGCCGGCGGCTCTTTTCGTGAGCGGGCCAGCAAGGCGCCATAGGGCACCACGACGAAGAAGTAGATGACCGCCGCGATGATCACGAAGGCGAGGACCGCGTCGATGAAATCGCCGTACAGAAACCTGCTGTTGTTGATCGTGAAGTAGAGGCTCGAGAAATCTGGCTTGCCGCCCAGGGCGGCGATGAGTGGCGTCACGAGGTCTTTCACGAAAGCTGTCACCACCGCGCCGAACGCGACGCCGATGACGACGGCGACGGCGAGATCGACGACGTTTCCGCGCAGCAGAAAGGCTCTGAAACCCCGCATTCGCTCCTCCCCTTACGACACCGAAAGGACGACTTTTCCAAACTGCTCCGCAGAGTCAAGCCGCGTCAGCGCGGCCTGAACATCATCCAGCGGATAGACCCTATCGACGATAGGTCGCAGTCCCTTGTCGATTGCCTCGAGCACCGCCTCGAACTCGCTCGCGTTGCCCATCGTCGAACCGAGCATGTCGAGCTGGCCCCAGAACAACCTCGGCATCGCGATCTCCGCCTTCACACCTGATGTCGAACCGCAGATCACCACGCGGCCGCTCTGCACCACCGACCGCATCGACTCGTTTAGGGTCGCCGGGCCGACGGACTCGATGACGACGTCGACCCCACCGCCGCTTGCCTCGCGCAGGGGTTTGCTGAAGTCGGCGGAGTCGAACGCGGCTTCCGCTCCGATCTCCAGAGCGCGCTTTCGCTTCGCCTCGGAGCGGCTCGTGGCATACACGTGCGCCCCCAGGTGCTGCGCGATTCTGATCGCCGCAACCGCGACCCCACCTCCCGCGCCGACGACGAGGACCTTTTCGCCGCCCTTAAGCCGCACGCGGGTCGTCAGCATCCGCCATGCGGTCAGGAAGGTTAGAGGGAACGCGGCCGCCTCAGTCCACGAGAGTGCTTGCGGCTTGCGAAAGAGGTTGCGGGCATCGACGTGGAACAGCTCGCAAGCGGTGCCGTCGGAGTGCTCGCCGATGACGCCGAACCGGGCACAGCGCACGTTCTCGCCTCGGCGGCACCACTCGCATTCCCAGCAGCAAACGACGGGGTAGATCACGACCTCGTCGCCGGGCCGCCAGGCCTGGTCCTGGGACGCCTCGACCACGCCCGCGCCGTCGGCGGCGATGACCCTGGGCGAGGTGATGCGCTGCGCCCCGTGAGCCATCCAGAGATCGAGATGGTTGATCGAGGCAGCTCGAATCGCGACGGCCACCGCGCCCGGCACCGGCTCTGAGCGCGGCCGCTCGCGGACTCGGATCCCGGCCGGCCCGATCGGCTCCTCGAAGACCGCAGCCCGCCCCTGGCTCAAAACCGCGATCCCGGTCGCCCGCGCAGGGGTCATTTGCGAAACTTAACCAAATCTCAGCCGCGTCGTCTGGGGCGCAACCCTACGCTGAGTAACCTCCTTTCAAAGGCTATGCGGGTTGTCGTCCTCCTTCTCACACTCGGCCTGTTTCTATTGTCTGCGCTTCCGGCCCAGGCGGCTTCGGCGCTGCCGCCGGGGCATCAGCCGATCAAGTACACGCGCTGGGCCTATCCGAGCCAGATGACCTACGGACCGATAGAGAACGGCGCCGGGAACATCGGCGAGGCGCCTTCGGCGGGCGCCTTCCTCACCCTCCCGTTCATGGGCCCGCACTACCTCACGTCACTTTTCGACCACTGCGGACCCAACTACAACGTCAGCGGCCGGATCTGCCGCTACGACGGAGCCGTCGCCTCGGCCAGGGTCGGTGGTCCTGACCCCGGCTTCGGCGCGGGCTACGCTCAGACCCCCGGCGGGCACGACTACCTGTACTACTCGGGCCACGACGGCTACGACTACGGCCTTTACTACGAGCCGGTCGCGGCCGCCGCGCCGGGCCGGGTGATCCTCGCCAACTGGCTGGTGCCCGGCTGCCACACGTGTCTCAGCGGCCAGACGGTGGAGATCGAGCACGGCAACGGGCTGATGAGCTTCTACGGCCATCTAGCGCACATCTGGGTCGACAAGGGTCAGTACGTCTCGCGCGGCCAGGTGATCGGAATCTCAGGCATGACCGGCACCGCGACCGGCCCGCATCTGCACTTCGGCCTCTATTACACAAATGGCGCCGGACCGGTCGACCCGTTTGGGTGGGCGGGCTCGGGCGACGACCCGTACGCGAAGGACCTCGGTGACCTCTGGCTCGGCGGCTCGCCCCGCTTTGCCTCGATCCAGATGCCCAACGTCACGGTGTCGGCCGTCTCCGATCCGGAAAACCCATCGACCATCCACGTCTCGTGGTCGAGTCCAGGCAGGATGAAGTTCTCGGTCTATCTCGTCACCCAGGATGGGTCTCGCAAGTTGTGGCAAAGCAACCAGGTGAACGGATCGTCTACGTTCTACGGCAAGGCCGGCCAGAGCTATTGGTTCTGGGCGTCGGCGACGTCGCCGCTGGGTTGGACCGACGGTAGCGGATCGCTGCTGGTACAGGTTCCGCACCTGAATCACGGAACAATAACCTCCTAGACTCAGTCGGTCGTGATCGCCGAGGCCCTGAAGGGCAAGACCATCCTGGTCACCGGCAGCACCGGCTTCCTCGGCAAGTCGATCGTCGAGAAGTGTCTGCGCTCGATCCCGGACGTCGCGCGCATCAACCTTGCCATCCGGTCCAGCGCGCGGCGGCCGGCCAGTGAGCGCCTCGAGCGCGAGGTGCTTTCGAGCCCGGCCTTCAAACGCCTGAAAGACGAGCTCGGCGAGGAGCGCTTCGGCAAGCTTGCCTCCGAGAAGCTCGCCGTGATCGAGATCGACCTGGGGCGCGACGGGCTCGGCCTGAGCGATGCCGCCCGCGAACAGCTGCGCGCGTGCGACGTGGTGATCCACTCGGCGGCGGCCGTCGAGTTCGACAACCCCGCCGATCTCTCCGCCCAGACCAACCTGTTGGGTGCCGCACGTCTCGTCGAGGCCCTGCGTGCGAGCGGCGCGCGGCCGCATCTCGTGCACATCTCAACCGCGTATGTCGGGGGCATGCTGCGGGGGCGGGTGCGAGAGGAACCGCCGCTTGATCCAGGCCTCAACTGGCGTCACGAGGCCGAGGTGATGTCGAGCCTGCGCGCTCCGGTCGAGGAGGAGTCCAGGCGACCCGAGGTGCTGAACAAGCTCCGCCGTGAGGCAAGGTCCCGCATGGGACCCGCCGGCACGCCCGCCGTCGCGCGGGCGACGGAAAGGCTGCGCGATCGGTGGGTGAAGGACCGCCTCGTCGAACGGGGTCGCACGCACGCCAACGCGATGGGGTTCTCGGACATCTACTCCTTCACCAAGGCGATGGCCGAGCAGGCGGTCGTGGAGCTGCATGGCGACATTCCCCTCTCGATCGTGCGGCCGTCGATCATCGAGAGCGCGCTGGCCGAGCCGTTCGCCGGTTGGCTCGAAGGATTTCGCATGGCCGAGCCGCTGATCCTGGCGTTCGGCCGCAACATCCTGCGCGACTTCTCGGGCTTGCCCGACTCGCTGCTCGACATCATCCCGGCGGACTTGGTGGTCAATACGGTGCTCGCGGTGGCCGCGAACCCCCCGCCGGATACCGAGCCGCGTGTGTATCACGCCGCTTCCGGCAGCCGAAACCCGCTGCGGCTGCGACGCATGTCGGGCGAGGCCGGGATCTATTTCACCGCGCACCCATTGCGCGATCGTTACGGCCAGGCCATCGGCACGCCGTCGTGGACCTTTCCGACCCGGCAGGAGATCGCGACCCAAGCCCGCCTTGCTCTCCGTCTGGTCGAGGCGGCGCAATGGGTCGTCGAACGTCTGCCACTTGGCGCGAGCGTGGCGCAGGTTTCCGACGACCTCAACGCCGAACGTGACCGTCTCGACCGCGGCTTGAACTTGATTCAGCTTTATGGCGTCTACACCGAGGTCGACTGCATCTTCGACACACGCAACGTGATGGCCCTGTGGGAGAAGGTGCCCGCGGCGGAACGCAAGGAGTTTCCGTTCGACCCCGCCCTGTACGACTGGTCGCACTACTTCCAGAACGTGCATTTCCCGACCGTCGTGCGTATGTCTCGCGCCGAGACGACCGCGCGGAGGGGCAAGCAGCCGAGTGGAAGCACGGCGCCAAAGACGGAGTCGAGCTCGGTGCGAGCGACGATCGAGCGCCGCAGCGGACGCGCCGACGTGCTGGCCGTGTTCGACGTCGACGGCACGCTGGTCGAGACCAATGTCGTCGAGTATTTCCTCTGGATGCGCCTTCGGGCGCAGCCGCTCGACGAGTGGCCGTCGTTCATGGCGCGGATGCTGCGCCAGGCTCCGCGCTGGCTTTACCTCGAGCGGCGGTCGCGCGCGGAGTTTCAGCGCAGCTTCTACCGCGAGTACGACGGGCTCGACCCCGAAGTGATGCAGCGGCTCGGGCGCGAGGCTCTCGACGCCGTCACGCTGCGCCGCATCTATCCCGAGGGCATGCGCCGCATCCGCGAGCACAAGCGGGCGGGGCATCGCGTGCTTCTTCTCACCGGTGCGCTCGACGTCGTGGTCGAACCTCTGGCCGAGCTGCTCGACGTCGAGGTGGACTGCGCGCACCTGCTGGTCAACGACGGCCGCCTGACGGGCGACCTGGAGTCGCCGCCGCCCGCAGGCGAGGCGCGTAGCGCCTTGCTCGAGGAGTACGCGGGCCGCAACGGCGTGGTGCTGTCGGAGAGCTTCGCGTACGCAGACTCTCTGTCGGACCTGCCCATGCTGGAACTGGTGGGCAGCCCAGTTGCCGTAAATCCCGACGCCAGGCTGTCTCAGGTCGCCGGACAGCGCGGCTGGCGGATCGAGCGGTGGCGGATGGCGCCCGGCAACTGGCGCCTGCCCATGCCGGACCCACGATCACCGGAGTACCTCGAGGCGGTCCGAAGGTGACTGCCATTCCGGGGAGAGGGCGAAGGGAGAAGGGCTTGAGCCGGTGCTAGCGCTGCAGTACGTGCGCTCGATCCCGTCCTTCGCCGTGGTCAAGGCCGCGGGCGGACGCCCGGACGTCGCCACCAGCGCGCTGTCGATGCTCAAGCTCGGCGACGTACCCGAACCGCCCCTGCCCGCGAATGACTGGGTGCGTGTGATGCCGAACCTCAGCGGCATCTGCGGCTCCGACCTTGCCGCGATCAGCGGCCATGTGTCCCTCTACCTCGACCCCCTCACGAGCTATCCCTTCGTGCCCGGGCATGAGGTCGTGGGCGTCCTCGTAGACGGATCGCGCGTCGTGATCGAGCCCGCGCTCGGCTGCGTGGTGCGGGGCATCGATCCGCCTTGCCCGCGATGCGCCGAAGGGCGCCCGGGTCTTTGCTACAACGTGACGGACGGCCCCATCAAGGTCGGGCTCCAGACCGGCTACTGCGCCGACACCGGCGGGGGTTGGGGCGAGGTGCTGGTTGCGCACCCCAGCCAGGTCCATGCCGTGCCTGACGCCCTGAGCGACGAGGCGGCGGTCCTCGTCGAGCCCCTGGCCTGCTGCATCCACGCGGCCCTGCGTGGCGCTGCGACCAAGGACGACATCATTGTGGTCTCGGGCGCGGGGACGATCGGCTTGCTGACCATCGCGGCGGTGAAGCTCTTCACCCCGCCCAAGCGCCTCATCGCGATCGCCAAGCACCCGACCCAGCGTGACCTGGCGCGCAAGCTTGGCGCCGACCAGGTCGTGGCCCCGGCCGAAGTGTTCCAGCGCGTGCGATTCGCAACGGCCGCCCGGCGGCTCGACAGCATGAACCGCTCCCTGCTGCTCGGCGGCGCCGACGTCACCTTTGAATGCGTCGGACGCGCAGAAAGCCTCAACGACGCGGTGAGGTTCACACGCGAGGGCGGAACGGTGGTCGCGGTCGGGATGCCGGGCGAGGAGAAGGTCGACTGGGCTCCGATCTGGCAGCGCGAGTTGACCGTGATGGGCGCCTACGCCTACGGTGCCGAACCGAAGCGCAAAGGCCGCAAGACGTTCGAGCTGGCGTTCGAGGCCGCGCCTGAGATCAACCTCGAGGAGCTGACCGGGCCGCTGTTTGGGCTTGGCGAGTACCGCGACGCGATCTCATACGCGATGAGCGCTGGACGCTTAGGCGCCGTGAAGGTCGCATTTGATCTGCGACGATTGAGAGCCTAGATGCCTCGCCCCGGAGCAGTCATAGAAGTCGATCGCAACACGCCGCCGGTGCTCTTCCATTTCGGCGAAGGCATCCGGCTCGAAAAGATGCCTCTTGGTGCGCGCATCGTCTACCCGCCTGACCCGCTCGAACCCATCGGGCATCCGGAGCGCGCCATCAAGCGCGCGCTCGCCAAGCCCCTCGAAGACGATCCGCTGAAGTCGCTGCTGCGGCGCGGAATGAAGCTGACGATCGCGTTCGACGATCTTTCGCTTCCCTTGCCGCCGATGGCGGCGCCCGACGTGCGCCAGCTGGTCATGGAAGAGGTCATCGACATGGCCGCGGAGGCGGGCATCGACGACCTGCACATCATTGCCGCGCTCGGTCTGCATCGGCGCATGACCGAGGACGAGCTGCGCCACATCGTCGGCGACCGAATCTTCAGCACCTTCCATCCCGAGCGCCTCTACCAGCACGATGGTGAAGACCCGGAGAACAACGTCTACGTGGGTAAAACCGCGCAGGGAGAGGAGGTCACCCTCAACCGGCGCGCCGTGGAGTCGGACCTCGTGATCTACGTCAACCTCACCCTGGTGCCGATGGACGGCGGCCACAAGTCGATGTCGACGGGACTGGCGTCCTACCGGGGCATCCGAGCGCATCACAACGTCAAGACGCTCTTGGGCTCGCGCTCGTACATGAACCCGCCGGACTCCGCGCTCCATCACTCCTGTATTCGCCAGGGGCAGCTGATCGAAGACACCGTGCGCGTGTTCCACATCGAGACTACCGTCAACAATCACGCGTTTCCGGCGATCGCCAACTTCATGCAGAAGCGCGAGACCGACTGGACCGCTCAGGACCAAGCGATATTTCTCGCCACCAAGCAGATGACCGATCTGGCTCCCCCGGCATTCAAGCGCAACGTCTTTCACGCCATGCGAGCGCCCTACGGATTGACCGCCGTCAACGCCGGCCAGGTCGATGCCGTGCACGACAAGACGCTGGACGCGGTCAACCGGCAGATTGCAGTGCGGGTCGAGGGCCAGACGGACATCGTCACCATCGGTGTCCCTTACCTCGGGCCCTACAACGTCAATGCGGCGATGAACCCGGTCCTGGTTCTCTGCATGGGCGCCGGCTACCTGTTCAACTTCTACCGCAACAAGCCGGTCCTGAGGAAAGGCGGCGTCCTGATTCTCACGCATCCCTGTCGTTACGAGTTCGATGCCGTGCAGCATCCGAGCTACATCGACTTCTATGACGAGGTCCTTGCCGACACCAAGGACCCGGCCGAGATCGAGAAGAAGTACGAGCTTCGGTTTGCGGAAGACCCCTGGTTTCGCCAGCTATACCGGAAGTCACACGCGTACCACGGAGCGCATCCCTTCTACGCGCTCTACTGGGCCGCCCACGCGATGGACCACGCGGGCGACATCATCATCGTCGGCGGCGATCGTGACGTGGTCCATCACCTGGGCTTGAAATGCGCCACCACGCTCGAGGACGCTTTCGAGATGGCCGAGCAGACCGTCGGCCGTTACCCGAGCATTACCCACCTTCGAACCCCTCCGATAATGCTTTGCGAGGTCGAATAGAAGCAATGAACCGCCTCACCGTCCTCGCGTGCGCCCTGCTGCTCGCGGCATGCGGCGGTTCGACCGGCGGCAGCGGCTCTGGCTCGCAGCCAAAGCAGGAGACGTCCGCCCAGAGCGTCGCTTCCAACTCCTCGGACTTTCCGGGCATGCAGAAGTGTCCTGAGAGCGGGTCGTGGGACAACTACCTGAAAGCCGAGCAAGCCAAGGATCCGACCCAGTTCCAGAGCGACAAGTCAGACTGGGATTCGCTGAAGGCCGCGGGCGCGAACGACAGCTACGTCGGTGTGTACGCCGACGACTCCTCGCACTGCGGCAACTTTGGCTCGGACCAGGCGACCGGCAAGATCGTCGACGTCTACGCGGTGCGCTTCAAGGACTCCTCATCCGCCTCCGCCAACTTCAAGACCAACTCGAAGGACTTCCACCTCAGCGATTCCGACCTCCAGAGCATCAAGTCCGCCGGAGGCAAGGTCGACCAGGGTGCGACGACGGGGCTCGGCGACAACTCCGTCGCGGTCTCGTTGGCGATCGCCGGTACATCGTTCTACATCGCCTTCTGGCAGAACAGGCAGTTCGAGGTGGCGATAATCGCGTACAACCTGGTGGTCGCGGACGGCCAGGCGGCCAGCAAAAAGATCAACGACCGCATCCACTAGTGGCCTGGTACTCCGAAGGCCCGGTGACCAGGCTTGCCGGCGTCGCCGGCCGAACCCTCGACGACGTGATGCGCGTGCGCCGGGGTTGGAAATGGAACGCCCCTCGGCCGCGCACGTGGCCCGAGCAGGGTATGGTGGTGCCGGCTCCACCCAGCGACCTGGGCTGGGCGCGGGTGGAACCTGTGCGTTCGATCCGCTACCTGATCCAGCGTCTACTGCTCATGCCCTTCACCGAGGCGATGGTCCATCCGAAGGTCGAGGGCAGGGAGTGGGTGAGGGAGCTCAAGCGTCCTGCGATCTTCGCCGCCAACCACTCGAGCCACGCTGACACTTCGCTGATCCTCTATTCGCTGACGGATGCGGTGCGTGACCGCACGGTCGTGGCGGCGGCCGCGGATTACTGGTTCAAACACCCGATCCTCGGCAACATCGTCAGCCTCTTCCTCAACACGTTCCCCTTCTCCCGCACCGGGGGTGCGCAGGGCCAGCTGCACAGCTCGAGCCAGCTCCTGAAGTCGGGATGGAACCTTGTCCTCTTTCCTGAGGGCAGCCGCTCACCCGATGGACGCATCCAGGAGTTCAAGCCGGGCGTCGGCTTTCTCGCCAAAGAGACCGGAACGCCGGTGGTCCCCCTGCACATTCAGGGCGCATTTCAGGTGATGCCGCGACATCAGAATCTGCCGGTGCCCGGACCGGTGCGCGTGCGTATCGGCAAGCCCATGACCCTGGATGCAAACGAAGGTACGCGCGAGTTCACCGCCCGGGTGGAGAAGGCGGTTCGTGCGTTGGCGAGCGAGCCGAAGCAGCCCGACCTGCAGGGCACTTGGATCGAACGCTGGCGTGCATCGAAGCCGCGCCAGCTCAAGTACGGCGACTAGCGGTGCCATGACCGCGGCGGGTGAGCTCGCGCGCGGCCGCCGCGCATACGACCGGCAAGACTGGACGCAAGCGCATGCAAGCCTCACGGCCGCCGGCGCGAAGTCGCAGCTCGGGGCCGAAGACCTGGAACGATTGGCGATCTCGGCGCAGCTCCTCGCCCACGACGAAGAGGCCGTTGAGGTATGGCAAAGGGCGCACAACGCCTATCTCGAAGCCGCTGATGTGGAGCGAGCCGTCCGCTGCGCGGTGCACATGGTCATGAACCTCGTCAATCGAGGTGAGATGGCCAGGGCGGGCGGATGGCTCGCTCGAAGCCGGAGACTTCTAGATGACGGACAGCGCGACTGCGTCGAGCTCGGCTACCTGATGGTCCCGGCCTCGCTGCAGAACCTGATGCAGGGCGACGTCGAAGGCGCGAGCGAGATGTTCGGGCGCGTGATCGACATCGCCGGACGCTTTGGTGATCCCGACCTTGCGGCCCTGGGCCGGCTGGGCCGCGGCCAGTCGCTGCTCGCCCTCGGACAGATCGGCGCCGGCGTCGCCCTGTTCGACGAGAACATGGTCGCCGTGACCTCGGGGGAGATCGCTCCCATCATCTCGGGCCTGATCTACTGCGCGGTCATCGACGGCTGCCGTGGCATCTTCGACCTCCGGCGAGCGCACGAGTGGACCGAAGCGCTGAATCACTGGTGCGAGTCTCAGCCCGGCCTCGTGCTGTACCGCGGCAACTGTCTCGTTTTCAGGGCGCAGATCATGCAGATCCACGGCGAATGGTCCGAGGCCCTGGCCGAGGCGGACAGGGCGTGCGTGCGGCTCTCGGAGCCCCACCTTCAACCTGCCGCGGGCGACGCCTTCTACCGACTGGCCGAGCTGTACAGGCTGCGCGGAGAGTTCTCGAGGGCCGAGGCGGCGTTCCGTCAGGCAAGCGAGGCTGGAACGTCGGCTCAGCCGGGTCTGGCGCTGATGCGATTGGCCCAAGGCCAGATCGGGCCGGCCGCCGCCGCGATCCGCCGCGAGCGTGACGAGGCGCAATTGCTGCCTGACCGTTGCGCGGTCCTGCCCGCGTTCGTCGACATCATGCTCGCGGCGCATGACCTCGAGGCGGCCGGGGAGGGCGCGGAAGAGCTCGAGGCCGCGGCCGGCGCACTGCAGGCTCCATATCTGCGGGCTCTCGCCGGCCATGCCAAAGGCTCAGTGCTGCTTGCGAACGGCGACCATCGCCGCGCCCTGGAGTCGCTGCGTTCAGCGGCCGCGCTTTGGCGTGAGGTCGAAGCTCCCTATGAAGGCGCGCGGACCCGCGTGATGATCGCGATCGCGTGCCGCGCGATGGGCGACGCGGATGCCGCCTCGATGGACCTCGACGCTGCACGCCGCGTCTTCGACCGCCTCGGGGCGGCGCCTGACCTGGCCCACGTCGCCGTGCTAGCTCGAGGCGAATCAACGGCGCCCGGAGGGTTGTCGGCGCGCGAGGCGGAGGTGCTGCGGCTGCTGGCCGCGGGCAAGAGCAATCGCGCCATCGCCGGAGATCTCTTCATCAGCGAGAAGACCGTGGCGCGCCACGTCAGCAACATCTTCACGAAGCTCGGCCTTTCCTCTCG
>Ga0209690_1000814_pt1 | contig 16979 bp, 16 predicted proteins | sample GraSoiAngelo_150_FD_186164 | JGI IMG/M metagenome (GOLD analysis project Ga0209690, IMG submission 186164) | Grasslands soil microbial communities from the Angelo Coastal Reserve, California, USA - 14_1009_09_40cm (SPAdes) (version 2) | ecosystem: Environmental > Terrestrial > Soil > Grasslands ...
TCTAACCGGGACCTTTGTTCAGAGCGGGGTTTTGGATCCGGCGTGTTTTTCTTCCGGGAAGTTTACAAGCAAACGGGTGTCATAGAGCATGGTACGCAGTGTTTTCAGGGCTCTGCAGTGGGTCCCTAGCCCGGGGGTGGGGATCCCTTGCCGGCTGGCATGTTTAAAGAATTCCTTTTCCGAAAACCCGCCCTTAAACCTAGCAGGCGATGATCATTTAACAGCTCACTGCAGCTCCTAATTAATTGATTGCCATAATTAATGAATCCATTACTTTTTTAATCCATGAACGCCCCTTCCAACACTTCATCGACAAATCGAGCGGCGCGACCCCATAAAAAGAGCCGCACAACACAGAGGATGATCACTAAACAATCCAACGCCACCAAAGCGACCCTCGCCAAAGGCTGTATGATAACAGGCGGTAAGCTCTCAATGCTTTTGCGCCAATCCATTGTCAGCTCCCGGAAACCTTTCTGATGATCGCTCCCGGACAAATTAGTTTTTATGACCGATTTGGACTGTCCGTATTCCTCCTGTTCTACGGCCCTCGAGGGCGGAGCAAGTGCAATTGTTGTGCCTCCTCAACAATCAGCGACGCGCTGACGTACTTCGAGAGCCATCATCTGCTTTTGGCCTTCGATGTCCATATTTCCGGCGCGAGAGATCCACAAAGAGCGCAAGGGCAGGAACGTTTAAGGAACTGTCAACGTACTTTTAATCCGACAATCCCGAGCGCGCGGTTGGAAAAGCCCGACACGAATTGTCGTAAACTTCTGACACCGGGGGCATCTCCTGAGCCTTGAGAATTCCGCACTCCTAAGCCCGTTCCAGAGAAGCCAATAATTAAGTGCTTCAAACGATGCTCTGTCTTCGAGCGACGGTATGTCCAAGGGCAATAAAGCGCATCTCTTTCGGCCCGTCGAACAGCTCTCCCCTGCTCATGTGACGGTCGAAACGTATTACAAATGGTGGATTAAAAACAGGAAGGGCGCCACAGAGCCCACCGGGTAAAAGATTACGAGGCAATCAAGCGCCACATCCTAAAGACCAGGATCGAACAGCAGGCCTTCGGCAAGATCGCGTTGGGATTTCTCAACGTGCCCACCTACAGACCCTGCAGAACAAGCTAAAAGCTAAGGGATTCAAGGCCCGAAGCATCAACGGCTCATCCACAGTTGTTTGCGCGCTATGCTCCGGGACGCCCGAATCGATGGCTTTATCACGCTCGATCTCTTTGACCGCGACTTCTTCAAACCGCTATCGATCACGGACAGTAAGCCGAGCATTGACCCCTATAAGCCAGAAGAGCGGAAAATAATCCTAGAAGCCTTTCGCACCAGCCCGAGCAAACGGCGCCGGCACTACTACCGATGCGTCTTCTTTCAGTTTTGGCAGGGCAGCCGCCCAAGCAAAGCCATAGCACTCAGGCGCGAGGACGTGGATCTTCGGTACGCCACCGCGGGCATTCACAAAAGCACTGTGCAGGGACATCAGGGCGGTGCGAAAACCGTCAGAAGCAATCGAGAGATCCACCTCCGCGATAACGTGGTAAGGGTACTAAGCGAGGAAAACCTGGCGCCGCTGAACGTGAGTCCGGATGACTTTCTGTTTACCACGCCGGAAGGTACACCGATCGAGCAATTTTTATAAGCGCGAGTGGGTGCCAATTCTCAGGGCGAATAAGATCCGACTGCGGCCGTTTTACAATACGCGGCATAGCTACGTGAGCTTTCTCTACTCGATCGGTCCGAAGTCAGGGTTCATTTTGAGTCAGACAGGTGACAGCATTAAGACGCTAGAAACAGACTACGCGAAGTACATTAAAGAGGCCGATGACAACCGCGATTTTGTCGAGTCTCAGATCCAAAAAAGTGCAACCTTAGTGAAACCTGCCGACGATGTCAGCAACTCCCCTACTCCACCAGAAAAGAAAAAGCCCCCGAGAAATCGGAGGCTTAAAAGTTGGAGCGGGTGAGGAGGGTCGAACTCCCGACCTTATGCTTGGCAAGCATACGCTCTAGCCAACTGAGCTACACCCGCTTGATTACGATTACTATATAAATCGATTGTCTTTGTCAATTTCGAGTGATCAACTCTCGCCGATTCTCGCCTGCCGAAGCCGAAAAAACTGACCATAGTAACTAACCCCGGACCACAACGCGAGTATGGTCGACAACGCCAGGAAGTACATTCCAGCCGCGAAGAAATCAACGCCCCAGTAGTTATAGTGAATCAGCAGCGCTACCACGGCAAATGCTTGAAGGATAAATTTATACTTCCCGAGCGTTTCGGCCTGCATGACAATACCTTCGGTCAGAGCAATCCCGCGTATGACGGTTACCGCAATCTCGCGCGCGATGATCACTACAACCAACCATGCCGGCACGCCCGGCTCATCCGGTCGATCAAGAGCCGCCAACATGATCAGCGCCGACGCAATCATGAGCTTGTCTGCCAGTGGATCGAGGATCTTGCCCACGTCGGAAACACTCCGGTTCCGCCGGGCTAAATATCCATCAAAATAATCCGTTATCGACGCCAATAGGAACAAGAGAGCCGCCAGCAGGCCGGACAGGCGATCCGGGTAGCTAAGCAAATAGACAAGGACGGGAATGATCAGGATGCGAATTAAACTTAAAAGATTTGGAAGTGTCCAAACCACGGAAAATAGGGATAGATACGCGTCGGTTATCGATCGGTGTATCGCTGAACTTGCTGAATGACTTGGAAGCCGTTTCCTCGATACGTATCGTAGTAACGCAGCACTCGCCGGATATAATCTTTTGTCTCACCAAACGGCGGGATTCCTCCATACTTTTCGACGGCATTGACGCCCGCGTTGTAAGCGGCAAGGCTCAGTTCCACATCACCTTGGTATCGGCCCAGTAACAATTTCAGATGGCGGACTCCACCATCGATATTATCGCTTGGATCCATGACATCGCCGACATTGTGAAGCCGTGCGGTCTCGGGCATGAGTTGCATTAACCCCATCGCGCCTTTGTTGGATCGCGCGATCGAATTGAAATTTGACTCGGCCTTGATCACGGCGCGAATCAGATCGGGATCGATGCGGTAACGGTCGGACGCGGACTGAATCAGCCCCTCGTACGAATTCGCCGAGACAACCGAACTCGGACTTTGTCCATTGTTATCCTTGATGACTCGTCGATATCCCGTGTGAGTCGGAACGTTAGTGAAGTTGAGCACGCCCTGCCTATCTTTGTAAACGTAAACGTCCGCCATGACGCCGAAGGGAAGCGCAGCTACTCCGATAACGAGGAGGCAAACAAACAGCCAACGGCGTATTATCATATGTTTGCGTGAATAAAGTCGCCACAGAATAGCCTCACGGCAATTTTATGTCAAACGAGCCAATTCTATACAAACCATGGAGCTTCCACCGAGATCTTCTCAGGATAGGAGTTCTATTCCTTCGCTATTCTGCAGTCTCCGAATTAGAAGAAGATCTCCCTCCAGAAAATCAAGCTGGGTGAGCTGCTTAAGTCCAACCCAGGATATTTGGTAAAAGACGACATTTTTAATTTGTCCGCCATATTCGTGGATTTGAAAGAATCTCAGGTTGACCTCTGAAACACCTGAGTACACATGAGTATGATTGAAGATCTCGCTCGATTGCTGGACTTCGATATCTAATTCTTCCCTTAATTCTCTTTTTAAGGCGTCGACGCTCGATTCGCCCTGCTCCACTTTTCCGCCCGGGAACTCCCACTTCAAAGGAAACGGCTGGTTGGGACGACGCTGGCACACGAGTAATCGTTGCTGCTGCCATATGAGTCCCGCCACGACGTCAATGCATTTCAAGCTAGATTCACTCATGAAACGCCGTAGCTTTCGTGATCAGTGCTCGCGTGGACGCGAGCTTCCCGTCCGTTAGGCACCCTGTGAATGCGTCCCATAGTGGGGTTGCCCCGACAGGGAATTCCTGCGCCGACGTAACCGCTACTCCAAGACTTGCCGCTTTTAACGTGCGGTATATTTTTCAATCGTCGCTTTCAGCACCTCGGGCAGAGCAGGTTTAACTAAATATTCTACCATTCCTGCTTCGAGAGCTGGCTGCCTCCATCGGGTATGGTCCCAGGCCGTATAAGCGACGACAGGTATATGCGCAGTGGCGGGGTTCTCTTTGAGCATCCTCGCTGCGTCAATCCCCGTCACTCCAGGCATGGCAAGGTCCATCATAATAAGATCAGGCTTTTCTGCGAGTGCTCGTTCCAGCGACTGGGCGGCTGTCTCTGCCTCAACTACCTCATAACCGATGAACCGCAGCTGGCAAACTAGAACGAAACGGGAGTCCTTTTCGTCTTCAACTACAAGAATTTTCTTCGCCACGTATCGCCCTTTCGTAAATTATTTGAACGCCTCGCTGAGCAACCACGCCAACCGCACTTAGATGACGAGACTCATCCACCGTTGCAACGGATAGCAGAGCATAGAAGAATTTAGATACTCAGCGCTCACAAGCTTACCCTCAATGTCAGCATTTGAGTTATCCATCATTCCCTCCAACTGCATTCACCAAATAGCTGTTGGCGCTCCCGAAGGGATTTGAACCCCCAACCCTCCGATGCGTCTTACAGCCCCGCTTTTGGCTGGGGGATTTCTGCGGGCCAATTCTCGATGTAAACCGGCTCGGGAGGAAAGCCGAGCACATTGAGATAGAGATATTCCCTCCACTCGGGGAATTTCCGGACATTCTCTAGGGGAACGTTAAAATACTTACGCAGGAACTCTCTGCGCGGCGGATCGAAGATCGTGCGGGGGCGGCTGTTTAGAGCCTTGGCGTCGATCTCGGCGATCTTGCGCCGGATAGGCCCTTCACCGTATTCCTCGATCAGCGCCCAGACATGGTCGTGAATCTTCTGTAAAATCGCATCGTGATGGCTGCGCTCCTCCGCATGAACCACGCGCTCTTCGAAGTCGAGCACCTTCGGCGTCGTGATTTGAATGCTCTGGATGGTAACCGCCGTGCAATGGCCGTACGGCCACAGGTTGCCGGAGAAAATATAGCTGAGAAAATCCCGCTGCATTAATTGGTGGTGCTCGACACGTGGGAGGAGGCCATATTGGCGCTCGAAGTCGGGGTCGGGTCGAGCATGGTCGCGGCGTGAATCGATGGCGTTGGCCTGCCGGATATAGCCCCAGCCGTGGCCAGCCTCGGTGCCGATATGGTCCGCAAGAAAATAACGCCACTCGGAATCCATTTCGAAGTGAGAACAGGCGTAGCAAGCGGACCCGACGGTGCTTTCCAGTTCATCGCGGCCGCGATGACCGAGCCAGCGGGCTAAACGCTCCCTCTCCGCGTCGTCTTTGGGCTCGCGCTTCACTGCATTGCGCTGCTTACGGAACTCCTCCAGCGATGCGGTGACAGGATTATCTTCGCTGTAGGTGATTTTTTTTCCAACCCCTCTGATATCTGCCATGGCAACCTCCTGACGGTTTCTTACTTCGCCGAATAAAGAGCCCTAACAAACCCTTCCTTATCGAGCCGCTCGACAATGCTCATATCCAACACACCGAACGGGTTGCGACCAGGGGGTTCGGTCGAAAGCTTGATCACCGTGTCGATGGCGTCTTTAGGGACAATGGGTAGACGCTCGTAGACGGCGACAGCCCGCTGATAGGTTTCCTCGAGCGCTTCTGGGTCGGTCAGTCGCATGTTTCGGCCCAGTGTCTTTTTTGCCATATCTGGGTTGGTCAAAGCAAGTTTGATCCCGTGAAGAATCCCTCTTAGAAATCGATCCAGTGATGCTGGGGACTTTTCCAACACCGCCCTGGTGGTAACCACCGAAGTGAAAGGGCAAGCGATGCGCTGAGTGGCCAGGTCCATTAACATGTGCAGTCCGGATCTTCTTGCTTCGATGGTATCGGGCGATGATAGGAGCGCGGCATCCACCACGCCGCCGAGCAGCGCCCGCGAAACGAGTTGTATACGACCAAACGCTATCAGCTTCACGTCCTTCACCGGATCGAGTCCGGCTCGCATGAGCAAAATGCTGGTGGCTAAGTTCAGAGACGTGCCTGCCGGAGTGTTTGCGATCAGCTTTCCTTTGAGATCCTTTAGCTGAGAAAACTCCGGCCGAGCCCAAAGTTGAAAAGGAACGGTATTGACCAGCCCGCTAATGATCCGAACCTCCACGCCCCTCAAGTATGCACTCAGCGCCTGCCCGCCACCCACGATCGCCACGTGCAAGCTTCCCGAATCCAAAGCCCGAATCATGGTTGTTCCTGCCGATTGGGTTAATTCCACGTTCACACCGTAAATATCGAACAACTTCTGCTCCACGGCCAGGTAACCCGCCAACTGGGTTGCGCTCGCTCCCGAAAATCCCAACCTGAGAGTTTCCGCGGCCCCAGCGATCACACAGTTGTGAGCGACAACGAAAGCTGTTAGAGCGAGGAACCCGAGCGACTTCATAAAGAAGGAGAGCATATTCTTAGACAACATTTGTCCTACGGTGCCTAATTTTGGACTTTCCGCTCCCGCTCCGGCGCAGGGCTTATGGCTGTCATCTCCCCCGACTTCATTTCATTCCAGCTCATTCATGCTACGAAGTTGCTACACGGGACTCCGTCAGAAAAGCAGACGCATCAGAACTTGGCAGTCTCCCTCTCCGTCTGCTTTATGAGAAATCGTCGGACAGCATGTCCGAGACGTATCCCGTCAAACCGACTGAACACGGTCGATGTGAAATGCCGCAAGGCTAGACTGATGGAGAATTCAGTCCAATCCTGGCATCCTCTATGTTCCAAAAGAGTGATCTAAAAATTCTTCTTGCTATCGGGTTAACGTCGCGTGATTTGAGGTTGCGAAAAGCAGCACGACCGCTCGACATTTTAGTTTGTGTCAGCCTCTTCGTCCTCATCCACTTCCATTCCTATAAGAAAAATCGTCCTCGAGCTCGTGTAAAGAAGACCCTCAATTGTGAGAACCTTATCTAAGACCTTTGGGCTCTTCAAACGACGAATCAGGTCATCGGGACCAACGAAATGTACTAAAGGAGGAAAGATGCGTTGAAGGGTAGCTCTATTGAGGCCAACGTTTCCGACAATCTCCATTTTGTCAAGCAGGAAGGTCAACCTTTCTTTTCCAATAATGACATCAAGATTTTCCAGCAAGCCCTTCCGACTTTGGTCTTTCATCGGGAGAAGCACTCCAGTGAAACGAACTCGTGGGGGAATTGTCAGAAAGGCGTAGAGCTGAGGAGATATAGCGCAAAGGCAAAAAGCTACCAACAGGATTGAGGTTCCTTTCAGTCCCAAAACTCTGCGTGACCGCGTAATGAAACCCAGTCTGCTCACTATTTTAGCCTTTCCTGAAGCTAGAATTGGAGCGCTATTCCTTCAAGCAACGCCTCGCGCTGTGCGCAAACTTAGTGGGTCATCAGCTATCGGTAATGACCAAGAGTCATTATTTCACTCTACTCTATTCGTTCATTATTAGGAAGTTTCGTTTCCTGCTTTTTGTCCGAGTCGATACACTTGAATTCATAACGTCAAAAAACCGTTGACAACGTTTCTTACTCGTAGTATTTGCCAATTCAAATGGTACAACAACCGATTTACAATGAGAAACTTGGACCCGCAGGAAGTCGAAAGACATGTATGGCGATGCGTCTTGACGCGTAGATCCTTCGATGCCCGGAATGCAGATAAAAGTTCTCGACAAGGCGGTCCGCGTTGTCGAGGTGTGAGGCTTAAGGACGTCATAGAAGCGGCAGCGTTAAACAAAACAACCGCCCTAAGGATCCTTCGTGTCCTGGAATCCCACGATTTAGCAGCTAGGGACGGGGCTGGCGCTTTTATCTTAGGGAGTCGTGTGTTGTGGTGGGAGAACTGTTACCGACGGAACTTTGAGCTCTTAGCGGTGGTACGACCCGTGCTCGAAAGACTGCGTGATGTTACGGGTGAGACCGTTACATTTTCGATTTTGATGGGTGACCAGACGGTCGTCATAGATCAAGTCGTCAGCGCTAACGTTACCAGTACGAGATTTGAGCTTGGAGCCTCGGCCCCTTTACATGCAGGCGCCAGCGGGAGGGTGATCTTAGCGTACTTAGATCCTGAGAGATACAAGAAGTTGCTGAGGTTTCCTCGTCTGCAACGTCTCACGGAACGAACTATAACCAATCGGATTTTGTTAGAGAGGGAGTTAAATAAGTGTCGGCGCAACGGGTTCACCGTAAGTCGGGGCGAAAGATTTCCAAATACCTGCTCGATAGCGGCTCCTGTTTTTGACTCAAATAGGAAAGTTCTTGGGGTCATATCAGTGCTTGGCCCCGCCGACCGGCTGACACCCACTGTGAGTAAATCCATCGCGCCGGTTTTGTTAAAGGAGACGCGACTTTTAGCGGAACAAATTAGTAGAGCCAATTCTGGACCGGAAAAAGCCTTCCGCCGCAATTACAAAGCGTCGCGGGGTTAGGAACCAAGAGATTGGCAATCAAAAGAGCCTTGAATAATTGACTGGGTTTTCGGATGGGAGAACGGAAACGCGTGCTGACCGGGGTGGTGTTGTTGGCAACCTTTGTAGGATTGCTGGGTTGGTATTTTCTGGCGAGCTATATAGGTCATCGACAGTCCCTGCAAATCCAAGAAAAGATGTTAACGGTCCATGATGATTTACTTGCCATCGACGGTCGCCATGAGGGTAATAAAGTGGCCGTGGGAAAATTCGGAATCATTCTACTCACCAAGGACGGCGGCAAAACTTGGCAACGTCGCCCGAGTGGAACCACTGAGACTCTATCCGCGGTATCCTTTGCGGATCATGAGCATGGATTTATCGCCGGAAGCGGCGGCACCTTGCTCGCCACCCTCGACGGCGGCGTTACTTGGCAGACGCAGAATTCCGGTACTAAGGACCAGCTGTTGGGTGTCTATGCTCTAAGTCCGACGCAGGTGTTTGTTGTGGGGGCATTCGGGACATTGCTTTCCACTTCCGATGGGGGTCGGAGTTGGCGCAAGCATGACCTCAAATGGGATAAGCTGATTGAACGGATTGTAAAAGAAGGCGGCTATGTGGAACCGAATCTAAACGCCGTCTATTTCAGCTCTCCCGAAGTCGGCTGGGTAGTCGGTGAGTTCGGATTGGTCCTGAACACCAAGGATGGAGGAAAGACGTGGACTGCTCAGCGATATGGTAGTGACCTGCCGCAGCTTTACGCGGTTAAATTCCTGGATCCCCTTCGTGGTTGGACATTGGGCCAGGCGGGGAAACTGATCGTAACGAGAGACGGGGGGCAGCATTGGGTTTCGGCAGAGCTTAAAACAAATCATGATCTTTACGATGTGGCGCTTGACGGTGACCGCGGTGTCATCGTCGGCGACGGAGTGATCTTTGTGAGCCACGATGGAGGATTTAATTGGAAGCCGGTGGATCTAAAGGCACGAGATCAATGGCTAAGCGGAGTAGCTCTCAAAAGCAGCGAGGCAATCGTTGTGGGGCAGGCAGGGGCGACTCAACTATTGGCGCTAGACAGCGTTGAGGAGAGAAAAGCGCCATGAACCGCTGGGCGGACTGGCTTTACGATTATCGGCTGGGTGCAACGATTGTTGTTACCCTTCTAACGGTCTTTTTCGCTTGGGAAGTGAAACATCTTGAGATTTCCACCCATTTCTCTGATCTGCTTCCCAGGAATCATCCATACGTTAAGATATTTGAGAAGTATCCCACCTTTGGTTCTCCTTTTACAGTGTCCCTCGTCATCGAAGTCAAGAGAGGAACGATCTACAACCCGCGCACGCTGCAAAAAATTCAGGAGGCAACGAGACTAGTCGACTTGATCCCAGGCGTTGACCACGATCAAATTCTCTCCATCGCTTCTCGTAAAGCCAAGCACGTCGAAGCCACCGTCGGGGGAATTCAAGCTACCAATCTTTTGGTAGGGCCCGTGCCAAACACAACGGAAGAAGTCGTAAAGCTACGCGACAAGGTGCGCTCCACAGGCGGCGTGGCGGGAACTCTAGTTTCATTTCGAGAGGACGCGGCCCTGGTTCAGGCCACTTTTATCGAACGGCTGACGGATTACAACGTTATCTTTAATGGGGTCAATGATATCGTCAAAAAATTGCAGGATCAGAACCACGAGATCCATGCCGCGGGCCACCCGATGCTTACCGGCTGGGTCTATCATTACCAACAAGAGATGTATTTTATCTTCGGTCTTGGACTAGTCGCCATGGGGTGTTTTCTCGTGCTCCATTTTCGCAACATCGTAGGAGTAGTCACTCCTCTGATAGTTGCCGTTGTCAGTGCGATTTGGGGTTTCGGGTTCGCGGGCCTATTGGGTTATAACCTCGATCCTTTGATTATCGTGGTGCCGGTTCTATTGGTCGCACGAGCCCTGAGCCATTCGGTGCAAATGTGCGAGCGCTATTTTGAAATCTACAACGAGGTGGGCGACGTAAGGAAAGCCAGCGTGGATTCTTTGATCTCTCTCTTCCCTCCTGGTGTCGTCGGAATCATTTGCGATGCCGCAGGTTTATTTATTATTGCCATTGCTCCCATCCGACTCATCGAGAAGCTTGCCTATGTCTGCGGTCTTTGGTCTCTGTCCTTGGTCATTACGGCAGTCGTGCTCACTTTTCTCTTACTATCGTATCTGCCGCCGCCGAAAAATGTTGGAAAAGTTGTCCTGACTTCCGAGCGAAAGGGCGGGCTACTTTATCGGATTTTCAGCTTTATCTCTGTCTTCTCTTCCACGCCTCAGTGGTCGATTGCGACCTGCGGTGTTTTTCTTGTCGTGACTGGCGTATCCGGCTGGTGGGCCTTCAATCGGGGCATCGGCGACGTGAATCCAGGCACACCGCTTTTGTGGCCCGATTCTCCTTACAACACGGCAATACGTAAGATCAATGAGCGCTTTGCAGGGTTTGACGTTCTTCAAGTTGTGGTGGAAGGCAAGCCCGAAAGTATCAAGACAAGTAACGGACTTAACCTAATGCAGCGCTTTCAGCGTTACATGGAACTTGATCCTGAAGTCGGCGCGACCTTTTCTTTCTCGGACCAGGTGTCACAGGTCAACCGTCTTTTCCACGGAGGTTTCCCGAAATGGGGTGTCATACCCGACAATGATGTGGATTCTGCCATGATCTTCCAATTGTCCATGACAGGAGCCAGTCCAGGAGACTTCGACAGGTTGTTTACCAGGGATTATGCCGCCGGAAATGTGACGGTCTGGTACAAAGATCACCGTGGTCCCACCGTGGAGCGCGCGCTACGAAGAGCCTCCAGCTTCGCGGACGGTAGTCAAAATGGCGGAGTGGAAAATTTCACAGTCCGCCTAGCCTCAGGAACGATCGGACTTCTCGGCGCACTCAACGACACGATTGGACGGCTGGAGACTCTCACGGTCATTCTGATTTCCCTCGTGATTTTTGCCGTAACAACCTTCATCTATCGTTCCTTTACCGCAGGATTGCTTCTTGCCGTGATATCGAACACAGCGTATCTCATTACGTCTGCCATCATGTATCACTTGGAGATCGGTCTGGACGTGAACACCCTCCCGATCGGCGCAGTGGGCATGGGGATCGGCATCGACTACAACATCTACCTCATGAGCCGTATGTGCGAAGAGTACCGAATTAATCCGGACTACTCCAAGCTTATTCCTGCCTCGATCTTTACGACCGGTAAGGCGATATTTTTCACAGCGACTACGATGGTGGTGGGTATCATCCTATGGTATTTCATGTCGAGTCTTCGCTTCCAAGCCGAGATGGGACTGCTGCTTTCAGCGGTCATGATGGCACATGTCATCTTGGCCCTGTTTTTCCAGTCAGCGTTCATGCTGATTTTGCAACCGAAGTTTATTCAGAAGGGATTGTTTTTCGAGCGCCGCCGCTAAGCATTGCAAACGAGGAAATCAGCGCCGGCAACGGCGCAATGGAGAGTTTACCGACTAACGGGAGGTGGACTATGCGACGAGGAAAGTTTTTAAGTTCGATGCTGTTGATCTTTTTTGCGGTGGCAATCCGATCGACGGCCTGGGGTCAGTTCAATGTTGGACCTTTCGAGATCACTGGGTTCTATCAGTATACGGTCGACACCCCGACGGAACACGCAAACCCCAATAACTTTGCTTGTCTTAGTTTCATTGTGGGTCCGTTTAAATGTTCGCCGGGATTGCAGAAGAGAGGCGGAAAACCCGATTTCCTCCTCATGCGTCAGCTGCTCGATGTCAATATCTTCGGGAAATTCAACGAGAACTGGAGCGCTACCTTCGAGCCTCGCCTGTTCTTCGATATGACTAAGATCGCCGATAATCACTTCCGGCAGTATGAATCTTTGCCGACGCCGTTTGCCGGTAGCGGCTGGATGCTTCGCGGCGGCGGAAACGATTTCAAGGCGGAAATGTGGCAGGCGTACACCGACTACCGGAGCGGGAACTGGTGGGTTCGACTGGGTAAACAACAGATCGCCTGGGGAGAAGCGCTAGGTCTCCGGGTTCTGGATACTATCAATCCATTGGAGCTAAGTCAGAATTTGTCTACCGACCGTATCTTCGAGGAGTTCGACAGGGTTCGTATCCCCCAGTGGTTTGCCCGCGCCGACTATACCATACCGAACGAAACGATTCCGGATCTTACCGCTGAGTTTATCTTGAATCCCGGACTCGTGGTGCCGACCCTACTGCCACCGCAAGGATCCCCGTTTAACGTTGTGCCGGCATTTCTAAAGGTTCGCAATAGGGTAAATCAAGGCGAGCCGACTGTTGGCGGGCGAATCACGGGCAGCCTAGAACCAGTGCAGTTTTCTTTGAATTTTGTCACCAAGCCGAACGACGATGCGATTGGGCTCTCGCAAGGAGTCAACCTACCCGGATGTTTATTTCCAGTCTTGCCGCCTGCTACGCCTTGTATAATTCTTAAGGGCGAGCATCCCCGGATCTACATTGTGGGCGGATCCGCGAACTACAATTGGACCTGGGCAGGAGCCGTCCTGCGGGCCGAGACTACAATTACGCCGAACGGTCCGTTTGCGAGCAATACCGCTGGGACTCCGGTGAAGATCGTCGACCGATCTGTGTGGAAGACCGTTTTGGCAGTGGACCGCCCGACCTATTTAATCCCAGGATTGGATTCTATGACCATCGGCTTTCAGTTCTTTGAAACTTATACTGGGGGCAAAAAAGCCGGTTTGACGGACGCCACGGGGGCGAAGGTGGACAGCAACGTTCATATTTTTACAGTTTTCTTTCAACAGCCTCTTCTTGAGAAGCGGGTTTCTCTTGAATTCTTTGGTCTCTTCGACACCGACGATGCTCACTGGTTGCAGCCTGGGGTGCACTGGGAAGTGGGGAACAATGTCCGGCTGGATCTCTTTTATAATAAGTTTGGAGGAGCAGAAAAAAGGGGTTCTCGCTTCGGCAGTAACTTGGACTTTGTCAACGGGCCGTTTTTCCGTTTTACCTATGGGTTCTGAGTCGCTGCACGGAATTTAGGGTTGAAGGAGATAAATATGAAAGAACGGAACTATAAAGAACTAAATTATTTTGATTATTGGACAAGACGAGATTTTCTAAAGAAAGCCGGCGCGTTTATGGGAGCAGGCCTCCTACAGCCGGTGCTTTCGTTAATAGACGCCGGTAAAACGGTTGAGGCTGCCTATCCCGAGGAAGTTCTGTCTATCGAGAAATACACGAAGGGCAAAGTTAAACCGGGGATGATCATAACGAAAGAAAACGTCGAGCTGATCAAAGACATCGCCTCTGAAGGTTTGGTCGTAGAGCTGCAGCGGGGAGCTCAAATCAAGATCGCAGAGACAACGACAAGACCCGAGGCTAAGCAGCCCAAGTTTTGGTTAGATGCTACCTTGCGCCATAACGGTCAGGCGGTCCTGGACAAGAGCGGGCAGCTCTGGCACAAGAGCGGCGGACCGTGGATCGGCGGCGCCCCGTTCCCTGAACCAAAGAGTGCCCTTGAAGCCATCTGGAGTTATAAATTTAGCCCGCGCCGCTATGACAATGTAAGAGTGATTTCAACCACCAGCCATATAGACACCAACGGCGTTCTAGTCCGAAAAGACGAAGCCATTTTCATGCAGATTCAAACTGTGGGACGCTTAGTGGTCGATCCCAAACCAGTTGTGTCCCAATATAAAGACGAGCTTCATCGGGTTCTGTTATCCTTGCACAAACCCTTTGATAGTTACGGTCTAGCAGTGTTAACCACTGTTCATTACGACGCCTCAAGGCTTCCCGACACAGACCTCTACATCCCGACCCTCAGGCGAACTCGGCGCGTTCCTTCCAGCCAGAGATTCGAGCCTACAGGGCCCTATGCTGTCCATTACGCATCGGACTTTGACATCCAGAATGATCCGGTGCTCACCTGGTCATGGAATCTCGCGGGCCGCAAACCCATGCTCGGCCCCTCGCCGAGCAACGTAGGGACAAGGGCGAAGGGGGCCAAAAGGGAAGACTTTGTCTTTCCTCCGTTTCCCGACAAATTTCCCCGTACCACCTGGGAGCTACGGCCTGAAATGTTGCTCCTGGATGGGGTTCCTCACCTTCCAGGGGCCAATTATAGCAAGAAGCGAGTATACTTTGATCCCATCTATCTCATAACTGAGCAGGCCGATATTTGGGATATGGCAGGAAAGCTGTGGAAGTATCTTCTTTTTATCTGGGGGGACACAGGAGTCTCCGACAATGCCGGCGGCACAGCTCCCGATCTGACGGGAATTGTCTTTGCGGACTTACAACGGGACTTCCATTCCAATGTCGATTTTTACAACAAGATCGGGGATTATACCTTTCTGGTTAACTCGCCAGAACTCAATACCGAAGACTGGGCCACACCAAGTGCGATGCTTCGCCGGGCACGGAAGTAGAGCTTGATTCGAGGAGGCTGAGAGAGCTTAACTTCCCAAAATAAGTTTAACCGCAAGGAGGTGCCTTATGGATCACTATAGGTTCGACTACTCTCCGATTATAAAAAGACCACCCATCAAATGGCCAAACGATGCGAGGGTGGCAGTGTGGGTCATCCCTAACATCGAACACTATGAGTTTGAAATTCCTTCGACGTCTATGTACCCGTCGAATCTTGTTCCCGATATTCTTGACTACGCTTGGCGAGACTACGGCCCGCGGGTGGGGATCTGGAGGCTCATGGAAGCGCTGGACAAGTACGGAATGCGGGGAAGCGTGACTCTCAATTCATCGGTGTGCGAGCACTATCCAATCATCGTAGAAGAGGGGAAGAAGAGGAACTGGGAATTTTTGGGCCATGGAATAACCAATTCCCGTCTGCTGAACGGGTTATCAGAAGAAGACGAGAGAAAGGTTATCCGGGAGACGATCCAAACCATTACCAAGACGGTTGGAAAAGCTCCCGAAGGATGGTTAGGCCCCGCCCTGGCAGAAACCTTTATCACTCCTGATCTTTTAGCTGAAGAAGGCATCCGTTATCTTTGCGACTGGTGTAACGATGACCAGCCCTATCCAATGAAGGTTAAAAAAGGGAAGTTGATCTCAGTCCCTTATTCTGTGGAGATCAATGATATTCCGTTTTTCCTGGGGAAGGGAAACAGCGGCGCGGATTTTATGCAGGCCATTAAAGATCAGTTTGACGTCCTTTATGAAGAAGGGAAGAACAGCGGCAGAGTCATGGCTATTGCCGTGCATCCGTTTATTGTCAATGTTCCGTTCCGTCACAAATATTTTGTCCAGGCGCTAGAATACATTGCGCGGCAGAAGGACGTGTGGTTGACCACGGGCAGCGAGATCGCGGCCTGGTACTACGATCACTATTATACCGTCTAGAGCGAGGCACACCGACTATAAAAAGTTTTCGCTCCTGAATACCGATCGCGAGCTTTCTTTTGACTTCCACATTAAAAAAAATTGATGCAGCAGCAGTGGGCATGTTGTTCCTCATTGGCATTGCCTTCGCCATGACCTTCGTTTTTAACCGGCTGGCGATCACTAATGGTGTCCCCCTCATTCCTTACGTGTTATGGCAGGCCTTAGGTGGGGCTTTGATTCTGCTGATTGCCTGTGGTGTAAGAGGCGAGTTTCCCAGGGTTTCTCCGAGATACTTGAGAGTTTATTTTATCACGGGCATGTTCAATGTTTGTCTTCCAATATTTGTCCTAAGCTTGGTTGCGCCTAAGGTACCCTCGGGAATCCTGAGCCTGGGCCTGATGTTAATCCCGTTGATAATTTATGCTCTTGCCCTTGCACTTGGTATGGACCGGTTTCGATGGGTGCGTCTTATAGGTATTCTCCTTGGTCTGGCCGGCGTTTTGCTCGTACTGCTCCCCAAAGCAAGCCTTCCGTCGTCAGATATGGTGGGATGGGTCGTCCTTGGATTGGTCGCGCCGCTCTGTTACGCATTGGGAACGATCCTCATGGCGAAACTGGATCCTCCCGAATCAAAATCCTTACCCTTGGCCTGTGGTCTGTTGTCAGCTGCGGCAGTTACTATGCTTGTGGTGATGCTAAGCAGTGGTACTTGGTGGTTTTTCAATCCGCAATTGGGCAAAGGGGAATTGGCAGTTGTGGCTGCCGGCATAAATCAAGCTGCAATTTTTGTTTTGATGTTTGAAATTGTTAAGCGTGCCGGACCTGTGTTTTTCTCCACGTCGAATTACATTGCGACACTTCTCGGCGTTGCATTAGGCATGTTGTTTTTTGGGGATAGCTACAGTTGGTGGATATTGGCGGCCATGGTTTTGATGTTTATCGGCTTATTCTGTGTAAATGTGATAGGCGCTTCCAAAGCTCGAGCAATCGTGTACGCAGAAACGTAAGGAAGACCTACCGTGCGCTGGGTGTAACTCGTCCAAACACAAGTGCGATCAGGTAGTTGTCGTTTACCATTGAACCTGAATTCATAAAAGTGCTAGAAGCCTTTAGTTTCAAACGACCCGTCATCAGTAGAACCATCGGAGTCGGAGGGCTTCAGGCTACCGTTGGCGCGTTTCGGATAGCGGGACATTTCAC
>Ga0209690_1000815_pt1 | contig 16974 bp, 13 predicted proteins | sample GraSoiAngelo_150_FD_186164 | JGI IMG/M metagenome (GOLD analysis project Ga0209690, IMG submission 186164) | Grasslands soil microbial communities from the Angelo Coastal Reserve, California, USA - 14_1009_09_40cm (SPAdes) (version 2) | ecosystem: Environmental > Terrestrial > Soil > Grasslands ...
CTGTGACCCGAGGATTACTACATCACAAAAGGTGTCCCCGGAGCGTAAACGAAACGTCAGACGATGGGTGAAGGAGAGGGAAGCTATGTCTGGAGTTCTTCTGACCAGGATCTTGGAGCGCCTAAAAGAGCTTAAAAAAGGGCCGGCATCATCGTAAACGCGAATCACAGCTCGATGTGAGCGGCTGTAAAACCTTGCGTTGCTGATTGCGTTAGGTTCGCCATACCAGAGCCGACCGAATGGGAGCGCATCGGAGATTAGATCGGTTTCGGGCGCACGAATGGTCATTCCTGGGCGCATTGTTCTGACTAATCCGGCGCAATGTGTTCTGACTTTTGAAATGCTGCCTCGCTAGGATTCGAACCTAGACAGAGAGATCCAGAGTCTCTAGTGCTACCGTTACACCACGAGGCAACGAGGGAGAAAATTAGGACCGATATCTCCCGCTGCAAATCGAGCGCAGTCGCGCTCGCGTGAGATTCAAACGACCGCGGTTTTCGCGCCGAGCAAGATCTCAGCGCCTTCTCGCGCCGCTTCGACTTCCAAAAGTTTCCCGTTTTTCGTCACCAATTCGCGGGCTTGTTCCACCATTTTACTGATCATCTCGTCGTCATGATTCGGATCGTGATGGAAAAGCAGGAGCTGGCGCACATCCGCATCAAGCGCTAGCGAAACCACGCTGCTGAGGGAACTATGGCCCCAACCGATGTGCTTCGCATACTCCTCATCCGTGTATTGGGTATCCAGGATTGCCACGTCGCAGCCTTGAATAAACTCGACCATCTTCGCGCGCTCAGCAGCAGCGAAATTTCTCGCCTCGTCCTCGCCTATTCCATCGCGCGAGGCCAATTGCAGTTTAAGCTGCTCGTACGGTTCATTATCAGGAAAGAACGCGATTGATCCCGAACTTGTAAAGAGACGGTAACCTGCGCAAATGCCTGGATGATTAGCAAACTTGGAGCGCACCTGGACCTTGCCGATTTGAAACTCCATCTCCTTCAGTTCCTCAATCGCCAGATGGCTGGGGAGCTCGCGTAAGCTCACGGGGAAAAACGGCGTCTCCATTTGGCTGGCCAGGATCTTGGCCAAGCCGGCGCGAGCTCCTTCATAGCCCAATACGCGGATGAGATTTTTCGGATTGTACGCCGGCGAAAAAAAAGGCAGTCCCTGAATGTGGTCCCAATGAGTGTGCGTGATCAAAAGAGTTAACTTCATCGAGCGAGACCCAAATTCTTTGTCCAATGCGAGACCGAGCAGGCGAATTCCGCTGCCGGCATCGAGAACAATGATCTCGCCATCAGCACGCACTTCCACGCAACTGGTGTTTCCACCATAACGCACTGTGGTCTTTCCCGGGACCGGAATTGAACCGCGAACCCCCCACGGCCTTATTCGCGCAGGTACCGACTCATCTTCGGCTACCGATGTTGGCCTGGGCCGACGCGGAATCTGGGGCAGGAGTCGGTCAATCGTGTTGGAGAGCAATTCCCACGAGATCGGCTTGAGCAGGTACTCATCCGCGCCGGCTTGGAGCGCACTCGCTCGATCGACTCCGTAATCGCGGCCCGATACGACTATGATCTTCGTTGGTTGAAGCTGCTCCCGAATTGTGCGGCAAACCTGAAAACCATTCGATTTTGGCATCAACAAATCGCACAGAATAAGCTCCGGCCGATTGCGCAGCGCCAGCTCGAGCCCGGCGTCGCCGTCATTCGCTTGCAGCACTTTCCAATCTTCGCGGGTAAAAAGACCTGCGAGGGCGCGCCGGCTCTCGGCGTCATCTTCAATGATCAAAACACGAGGCATAGGTTGAACCGTTCGCGCCATTTCATATAAAGCAAGCTCGAACCGAAAGCACCAACTCTTTTTCGGATACTCGCGCCGAGCCTTCCTAAAAGAAAATGGGAATAATCAGGATCGCGAGAATGTTGACGACTTTGATCATCGGATTAATCGCAGGGCCGGCTGTGTCTTTGTAGGGATCCCCGACAGTGTCGCCGGTCACTGCTGCGGCATGCGTCGCTGAGCCCTTGCCCCCGAGATTTCCTTCCTCGATAAATTTTTTCGCGTTATCCCACGCGGCGCCACCCGAAGTCATCGCGATGGCGATAAATAATCCGGTGACGATTGTACCGACCAACAGCCCACCGAGCACGACCGCGCCAAGTGGCTTGATGACTGCGACCGCAACAACCGCAACCAACGGTAGCAGCGCCGGCACGATCATCTCCCGCAACGCTGCTTTCGTGACGATGTCCACACACGTCCCGTACTCGGGCCGATCCTGTCCGGTCAAAATTCCAGGCTTCGTTTGCAATTGCCGGCGCACCTCGCGCACGACCGCGCCGGCGGCTTTGCCCACCGCATCCATACTGAACGCGGTGAAAATGAACGGCAGCAATCCGCCGATAAATAGGCCGATGATGACTTTGGGTTCGCTGAGCGAGAATTGATAGGAAAAGATTTCGCCACGTCTGGTTACGTGTTGGCTCAGCTCCTGCACGTAAGAGCCGAATAAAACCAACGCCGCCAACCCTGCCGAAGCAATGGCGTAGCCTTTGGTCACGGCTTTCATCGTGTTGCCCACCGCGTCCAGCTCGTCCGTCACGGCGCGGACTTCCTTTGGCAAATTACTCATCACTGCTACGCCACCCGCGTTGTCGGTGATCGGGCCAAACGAGTCGAGCGAGATGATGATACCTGCCATGGATAACATCGACATCACCGCGATCGCGATCCCGTAGAGACCGGCGAAATGAAAAGTGAGGAGGATCGCTAGGCCAATGCAGAGAACCGGCAGCGCAGTGGCATGTTCACCGGCAGCCAGCCCTGCGATGATGTTTGTGGCGTGGCCAGTCTCAGAAGCATAGGCAATCTTTCTTACCGGCCGGTAGTTCGACGAAGTGTAATAATTCGTAAGCGCGACGATGACGGGCGTCATGATCAAACCGACTAGCGACGCGAAATAAAGCTGGGCTGGCGAACGCAACACGCCGCCGATGGTTACACCATCTGGAAACAGTCGCTGCGTGACCGGCCAGAATAAAATCGCGGAAATCAGCGCGTTGGTCATCACAGCACCCATCAGAACAGCTGTCGGCTTGCCGCGCGCAATATTTACAAACAAGACGCCGCAGATCGCCCCCAGCACGGAGATGCCGCCGAGCACGAAAGGATAAACAATTGCTGCTGAGTTTCCGGCGAGCGTCAAGAGGCCGGCCAGAATCGCGCCGACCAGACTGACGGCATACGTTTCGAACACATCTGCCGCCATCCCGGCGCAATCGCCTACGTTATCGCCCACGTTATCTGCGATCACGGCTGGATTGCGCGGATCATCTTCTTCAAGGCCGCTCTCGATCTTACCCACGAGATCGGCACCTACGTCGGCAGCTTTGGTGTAAATGCCGCCACCGAGTCGTGCAAACACGCTAATGAGGCTCCCGCCGAGTGCGAGGCCCACCAGGCTGCGTATCGCCGCATCACTGCCGATCACCTTTGCTGCGATGGTGTAAAAGATCGACACGGAGAGCAAAGCAAGACCCACTACAAGCAAACCGGTTACCGAGCCGCCGTTGAATGCCATGCGCAGTGCGTTGATCCGCGCGATGCTGGCGGCCTGCGCGGTGCGAACGTTTGCAAGCACGGCCACACGCATTCCGATGAAACCAGCGGCAAGCGAACAGAACGCGCCAATTATAAATCCAATTGCGGTCGCAGAGCCACCTTGCTGAACGGTGCGCCAAGGATGATCTTTGAAAACGAATAGCAGTATGAAAATGATCACCGCGACCACGCTGACCGTCTTGACTTGCCGATTCAGATAAGCCTTCGCGCCCTCCTGCACCGCCGCCGAGATTTCGCGCATCCGTTCATTGCCCGCCGAATGGCGGATCACGGCCAGGATGAGAAAAAATGCGAATGCCACGCCGATGACGGCGCATAACATGGACAATGGCACGCCCGAGTTCAGAATGGTTATTCCAAATAAAACGCTCATGAATCTTCCGGCTGAAAGGTCGGGACTTTAGTGGGTTTTGGCGCAGTGGCAATTGCTTATTTGCAACTGCGCGAGCGCGCTCTGCCTAAATAATAGGCACGCGGCTAGAGCTCGAAAAACGTACGCAACCGGTTCAGGAAACTGGCCGTATACTCCCGCTCTTTCTTTTGGTTCTGGGCCTGTGAGGCCGCTTCTTTCAGAACACCTTCATTTTCCATTTTGCGTTTGGCCAGCAACTCGCTCAACCGCTCCAGGCAATCGGGCGATTCGCGAAGCACGTCGGCCATCACCGGTTTGCCGATCTCCAGCACATAACAATCGCTTTCGGCCTGCACCGTTGCCGTCCGGCTTTCACCAGTAAGAAGGGACATTTCCCCGAAGCAATCGCCCGCGCTCAACGTGGCGATGGGAATCGAAGTGCCGTTTCTTGAAACCCATACCCGCGCGGCGCCTTGCAGTAAAACGAACATGGAATCCCCCTCAGCACCTTCCTTGATTACATTCTCGCCACGACCGAAGTAATTGAGACGTGCCTCTTTGACCAGGTTGTCGATCTGGGCATCCGACAAACATTCAAAGAGCGGTTCATCACGCAGAATAGTGCGCGCCTCATCGTAGTCTTCCTGCACTGGACGCGCTGCTCGGCGCTCGAGCTGCAATGTCCGAATAGGGAAGGGGATCGTGATGCCCTGCCGCTTGAGTTCATACCAAATGTTTGTACGAACCGCGTCGTTGATCTCGTTGATCCTGGAATGATTGCCCATGTAGAACTTGATCTCGTAGATCACGGCGAAATCGGCGAAATCGACGAGAAAAACTTTTACCTTCGGCTCTGCCAGGACTCCGTTGGCGGTAGAAGCCGCTCGAAACAGAGCATCCTTCACGCGATTGGGTCGGTTCTTATATTCGACTCCGACGCGGATCCGCATCGCGTGGACTTCCGTCGGATAATGAAGATTGACGATGGCGTGGCCGACCATCTCGTTATTCGGGATGTCGAGATAAATGGCGTCATTCGTACGCAGCCGCGTCGAACGCCAGTTAATCTCCATCACTTCCGCAAAGCGCTCGCCGACTTGCAACCAGTCGCCAACCTTATAAGGCCGGTTAAGCTGGATTGATATTCCGCCTATAATCCCGGCAAAAAGATTCTGCCCGGCGAACCCGACGATGATTGCGACCACCCCGGAGCCAGCGAGTAGTCCGTTCAATTGCGCTTGCGCATGATACCCGTAACTCAGGACAAAAAGAAGTATGACCAAAAAAATGATGCCGCCGACAACTTCACGAAGAAAATGCGGAATCGGTGTCTGGCGCTTCTTCTCGAAATAAAAATCCCAAACATAGCGATTAATCAGCGCGACAACCAGCGCCGTGCTCAATAGGATTGCTGCTGCACCGACATGACGCCGCCAGGACGCATGGACTCCGTACACGACGATGGCTGCGTAAAAGGCCAGTATCAAACAGAAGAGCCGAAACAGGAGGCCGAGCCGCACACCAGCGCGGCGTTTTAGGAACCGGCCCGCACCAACTGCGAGAAAAAATGTCCCGACAAAGACGATCACGGTGATCGTCTCCCGTTCTATTTCGGAGAACGCTCCAGGCATTAGACTAGGAGTATATCAAAAAAGCCACGGACTAAAACAAGCCTCTTGCGATTGTAGCCGGCGTTGGTGTTTCTGCTGGTAGAGGCGGTTCACTCGAATCGCCCGGACGAATGGGTCAATCGCCTTTACCTCACTGGCGCGACGATCAACCAAGCCCAGCCGGCCAGAAAACAAAGGCCGCCGAGCGGCGTCACAGGGCCAAGCCAGCGCATATTTGTGAGCGCAATTGCATAGAGACTGCCGCTAAAAAGGAGAATGCCGGCAAATAGCAGCCACCACGCCCCGCGATTGCTCGCGCCGTAAAGTGCAAGCACTAAAAGTGCAACCGCGTGAATGAAATGATAAAGGACGGCTGTCTGCCAGGTCTGGAGCGTACCGCGCAGTTCGAGTGTCGATCTTAGCGTGTGCGCGCCAAAGGCTCCTAAAACAACCGCAAGAAAACAGAGACTCGCCGCTAGCCGGAAAAACAGGTTGGACATACAAACATTATGTCATGGCGGGTTTCCCAATCTCAAGATGGAGTCGTCCGTGCGAATTCACGGGTGCTAAAAAAAGGGCCGTGCCATCCAATTGCCAACTGGCTGGCTTCGCGGTTACTGTTCCGCTCATGGCCGTCTGGTTTTGGTACGCTGTTCTAGCGGCTTTGCTTTACGGCGCGCACCAAATCTTTACCCGGCTTGCCGCCGAACGGATCGGAGAGGGTCTTGGCGGATTCGTGGTCGAGGCTAGCGCCGCGTTGTCGATCCTGATTTATCTCGGGTTTCTCTGGCTTGGCGGACGTTGGAGCCAGAAGTTCAGTCTGCCCGGGTTTAATTATTCGCTGCTCACCGGCATCTGCGTCGGCGCGGGCACGATCGCATTTTTCCTGCTTTTTCAAAAAGGCGGTCCGCTCTCTTCGGTGCCGGCCATTTTGGCTGGCGGTGCCGCAATGATGGCCATCGCGGGTATTTTATTTTTCCACGAAGCGCCATCGTGGCAGCGGTTACTTGGCGTCACACTTTCGATCGCAGGGCTGTTTTTGCTGCGCAAATAAATCCGTTCTCCGGGCGCAAGATCTCACGCCATGCGACTTTTTAATATTGCCCTGCGGAATTGGCTGCCCAGTGTGTTCAGTATCTCGTTGTTCGTCGCTAGCCTTCGCGCGGAATCTCCGATTCAGGCGACGTCTTCAAGCGAGAGGATTTTTCGAGTTCCGGCCTCCCGTTTTCAGAATCGCCCGTCAGACCAATTATCGGTCGATCTTCGCCGTGGAATTGGGCCCGATGATGCTGCAGCCATCGCGCTCTATTCAAATCCAGCACTACGCGCAATTCGCGATCGTCGTGGGCTGGCGGCGGCGCAACTGATCCAGGCCGGAATTTTGCCGAACCCGGTAGTTTCCTACGCGCGCGACTATGTCACAGGCGGGAACACGGCAGGGACAGTCACTGGTGATAATTTCACTGCGGCCTGGGAATTCAGTGCGTTAATTCCATTTCTGCCGAAGCAGACCGCCGCTCGAAAGAATTTTCGCTCGGTGGATTTGGATGTTGCCTGGCAGGAATGGCAAATCGCGGTGAATGCTCGCGCGGCTGTTTATCGGGTGCTCAGCTTGAATGCGCAGGTCGCGCGTGCGCACGAAGCCAACGATGGCCTGCAGCAAAGCACGGATGCAGTGCGTAAGGCCGCAGAAGCGCATGAGAAAACTGTGCTGGATTTAGCGGCGGTTGAATCGGCCAGCCAGGATTCGCGCGCCACCGTGCTTGCACTCCAGCAAGAGTTTGAAAGACAGCGGCTTGGTTTGAACAAAATTTTGGGAGTGGAACCGGAAACAAACGTGGCTTTGCGCGAAGGCCTCACTTTGCCAACGCGCCTTGCCCCGCCAGATGAGCGTGGCTTGTTCGATGGGCTCGAATCGCGCCGGCTCGATCTTCTTGGATTGCAGCAGGGTCTCGAGAGCCAAGACGCCACGGTGCGCGCGGCCATTCTTGCGCAATTCCCAAAAATGTCGGCTGCGTTTGTAAAGGCCAGCGACACTACCAATGTGCACACGAGTGGTTTCAATGTGGCCATCGATGTTCCAATCTTCGATCGCAACCAGGGAGTCATTGCCACGGAACGGGCCACGCGCCAACGATTGCTCGACGAATATCATCAGCGGGTCTTTGAAGCCCGCTCCGATATCGCCACCGCAATCGCGGACATTCGTTCGCTCGATCGACAAATCGCCGCCGCTGAGGAAGCGCTGCCGCTTCTAGAAAAGCTCGTTAATTCCGCGCAAACCGCCATTGAGCAGCGAAACGCTGATGTGCTGAGTTATTACACTGCGCGCAGCAACTTGTTGCAGAAGCGAATTCAGCTGATCAAGCTTCAGGAGCAATTACTCGAAGCGCATACCGCTCTGGAGATCGCCTCCGGGCGATACCTTCCAATCAACAGAGCGTTGCAGACCAAATGAAGCGGAGACGAATCATCATCGGCGTTATTGCGTTCGTGTTGATCGTGTGTGCACTTGCGTGGATCACTCAGCAGTTTGGAGTTGGAAAAGAGGAGAAAAAGGCTGGCCCGGTTCCGCAGGTGCAGGTCGCGAAAGTGGAACGCAAAACCGTCACTGAAAACGTGATTGTCTACGGAAGCGTAGTCGCCCAGCCTGGAAAAACGCATTCTGTTTCGATCGCGTTCGAAACGCGCGTGCGCCACATCCTGGTGGCGCCCGGACAGTTCGTGCAAGAAAACGATCCCTTAGTAGAGATTGAGCTAAGCCCGGGGGCGCAGGTGCAATTTCAACAGGCTAAAAACGCGGCGGAAGCTGCGCGCAAAGAACTCAAGCAGACACAGGAGCGTTTCAATTTGAAGCTGGCCACAAACCAAGATCTGAGCGCAGCTGAAAAAACCGCGCGTGATGCAGAGGCGCAGCTCACGGCACTTGAACGCGCGGGCGCTGGAGGCGACAACCGCGTTCACGCGGATGTAATGGGGGTGATTGCTAAAGTGAACGCGCAAGATGGACAGATTGTTCCGCCCGGCGGTCCGCTGGTGGAAATCGTTGCCGAAAATGAGATTGAAGCAAAACTCGGCGTGGAAGCGGAGGATCTTTCAGCCGCGCGGGAAGGTGCGCCCGTCACAATCATCCCACTGAATGATCCTACCGCGCCCAAAGTGGAGGGCACGATTCGCCTCGTCACGCGACGGATCGACCCGACGACGCGGCTTGTCGATGTTTACGTCGCCCTGCCGGAAGGCACCAAATTGCTACTGGATGGCTATGTGCGTGGCGAGATTCAGCGCACCGAGAGAGATGCGCTGGCAGTGCCGCGCGCAGCCGTTTTGCCTAACGAATCGCGCGAATTCGAAGTTTTTACCGTTGCAAATAATCATGCGGTCAGGCACACAGTGAAAATCGGCGCGGAAAATCCGAATGAGATACAGGTAATCGCCGACGATCTGCGCGAAGGTGATCCGGTCGTAACTGTTGGCAATTACGAATTGGAAGACGGGATGGCCGTCGAAATCAAGAAATGAGCTTCACCGCATGGGCGCACGGCCATGCGCGTTCCATTTTGTTTTTGTTCGGCTCGCTTGCGCTGGCCGGCGCAGTAGCAAGTTTTTTGCTGCCGGTTTCACTTTTTCCGCAAGTCAGTTTTCCGCGCGTTCGCATCACACTCGATTCCGGTGACCGGCCGGCTGAGCAGATGACTGTGGAAGTCACGACTCCGGTCGAGGAGGCGGTGCGCGCCATTCCCGGCGTGCGTAGTCTAAGATCGACAACCAGCCGCGGCACGGCGGAGATCTCCGTCAATTTTAATTGGGGCGAAGACATGGTCTCAGCCATGCTGCAATGCCAGTCGCAGGTGAACAAAATTCTGCCGAGCCTGCCCACTGGAACTTCGTTCGAAGTGGAGCGCATGGACCCGACAGTATTCCCGGTCATTGCCTACAGCCTCACTTCCGATTCCCATTCGCTCATCGAACTCCGCGACCTAGCGCTCTATACTCTGCGCCCTGCGCTTTCCACCGTCTCAGGCGTCGCTCGTGTGGGCGTTCAAGGCGGGCGTGTCGAAGAGTACCGGGTCACGGTCGATCCAGACAAATTGCAATCGTTCAACATGACGCTGGCCGATGTCGCGAGCGCACTCTCTGCGTCCAACGTTCTCGTCGCAGTTGGTCGCCTGGAGCAGTACGACAAACTTTACCTCGTCGTTTCCGACACACGTTTCAAGAACTTCGATGAAATCGAGCACACCGTGCTGCGTTCAACGCCCGACGGTGTGGTGTTGCTCGATGATGTGGCCACGGTTGAACACTCGGCCGAACCGCAATGGGTGCGTGTTACTGCCGACGGGCACGATGCTGTTCTTTTTCAGGTCTATCAGCAGCCATCCGGAAACACGGTCGAAATCGCGCGCGGCATCAAGGCGAAATTGCGCGAAATCAGAAAGCAAATTCCCGAAGGCGTGAAGATCGCCGACTGGTACGATCAAAGCGAGCTCATTATCGCGTCGGAACACAGCACGCGCGATGCAATCGTCATCGGCATGGTGCTGGCCGCTTTCGTTCTGCTTATTTTTCTTCGCGACTGGAAAGTCACGTTGATCGCGATTTTGACTGTGCCGGCTGTCCTCGCCGCCACGATCCTGCTGCTTTATGTGCTGAAAATGAGTTTCAACATCATGACGCTCGGTGGTATGGCTGCTGCCGTTGGCCTCATCATTGATGATGCAATTGTGATGGTGGAACACATCGTTCGCCGCGTGCGCGCCGCACGCGAGGGCGATCCACGTGCGCAGGTGTTGAGCGCCGCGCGCGAATTCACCAACCCGCTCGCCGGATCGTCTGCAGCCACGATCATCATCTTTACGCCGCTGGCATTTCTCAGCGGTGTTACCGGCGCGTTCTTCAAAGCACTCTCTTTAACCATGGCAGCCAGTCTGATCATCTCGTTCGTTGTCGCCTGGCTCGCCGTGCCGATTTTGTGCGCGCGATTATTGAAGAGGCGAGATGCGGAGATCGAGGAGCACGGTGCGTTCACGCACCGCGTGCATCAGGTTTACCGCGACAACATGCAGCGGCTTCTTCGCCAGCCGCGGTTCGTGATCGCGTTTCTGGTGCCGCTTCTGTTGTTAGGCTTTATCGCCTTCAAAAATGTGGGCTCCGGTTTCATGCCGATAATGGACGAGGGCGGTTTTGTTCTCGATTACATTTCGCCGCCCGGCACTTCGCTCGCCGAGACTGATCGTCTTCTGCGTCAGGTTGAGTCGATCCTACAGGAAACTCCCGAAGTGCAGACCTATTCGCGGCGCACCGGATTACAGCTCGGCGGCGGCGTAACGGAAGCGAACATCGGCGACTTCTTCGTTCGGCTAAAGCCATTTCCGCGCCGTGGGATTGAAGAAGTCATGAATGATGTTCGAGATGAGATCGAAAAACGTATTCCCGGTCTTCAGGTCGAGCTATTGCAGTTGATGGAAGATTTGATCGGCGATCTCACTGCCGTGCCGCAGCCCATCGAGATCAAACTTTATTCCGATGATGAACAACTCCTGCGCATGCTCCCGGCGCGAGTGGCTGACACGATTTCAAAAGTCCGCGGCGTAATAGAAGTGAAAACCGGTATCGTGCCGGCCGGCGACGCACTCAACATTCAGGTGGACCGCGTCAAGGTCGCGCTGGAAGGCATGGATCCCGAGGCGGTCACGAAAGCGCTCAATAATTTTTTGGCCGGCGACATAACCACGCATATTCAACAGGGTCCGAAACTAATCGGGGTGCGCGTTTGGATCCCGCGAGACGCCCGCGAAACCATGCGCAATATCGACAATCTTCTCCTGCGCTCACCCGACGGCCATTTGTTCCCGTTGAAACGCGTGGCCACGTTGCTACCCTTGAGTGGTCAAGCCGAAATCACGCGCGACGATCTCAAACGCATGATCGCGGTGACCGCGCGCATCAGCGGTCGCGACCTCGGTTCGACGGTGAGCGATGTGAAACGCGCTCTTGCCAGATCTGGCGTTATTCCAAATAACGTGCTCTACACTTTCGGCGGACTTTACGAACAACAGCAGATCGCCTTCCGCGGTCTCACCATTATTTTGATCGCGGCAATCGTTTTGGTTTTTCTTCTGCTTCTTTTTCTTTACGAAGGTTTCCGCGTCGCCTTTGCGATGTTGCTCGTGCCAATATTCGCTGTCGCGGGAGTCTTTATCGGTCTGTGGATCACCGGCACTGAATTCAATATCACCTCGCGCATGGGCATGATCATGATTGTCGGCATCGTCACCGAGATCGCGATTTTTTATTACTCGGAATTTCACTCGCTGCCCGCGAGCAACGACCGTTTGATTACTGCCGGCGTCAATCGGATGCGTGCGATTTCGATGACCACCTTCGCGGCTATCCTGGCGCTACTGCCGCTGGCGCTGGGAATCGGTCGCGGCGCCGCCATGCAGCAACCCTTGGCAATCGCCATCATCTCGGGGCTAATCTTCTCGCTGCCGCTCGTGCTAGTCGTGCTGCCTGCGCTTCTTGCGATCTTGGAACCAAAAGTAACGGCGCAATCACGCGTCTGACACAGCTCGTCGCGTCATTTGGTTGTCAGCTTCAGGATGCGTCCTTCGGCTGGATCAATCAAATATGCCGTTTGACCTTTGGCAGCGACAACGCCCCGCGCGCCCTTGACCGTTGGGACTGTCGCTTTCAAATGAAATTTTCCATGATCGTCCACGTCAGCAATCGTGAGGCTTGCAGCCTGAGAAGCTGCAGCGTACAGAAGTTTTGCGTCCGCTGAGTAATCAATGTTGTCGAGACCGGAGCCCGTCGTGATGGAGTCGAGCACTTTCCCGCCATGACCGGCATCGATGCTCACAACGTGATCCCCGCACGCGACGAAGAGAAAATTATGCGTATTGTCCAGCGCCAACCCTTGCAGCTCGCGGGTGCCAGGATCCCATTGGGCGACCACTTTGTGTGATCGCACATCGATCGCTACCGTCTTTCCCGCCTCTTCAATGTTTGTATAAAACAGTCCGCGCTGATTATCGACCGCGTAGCCTTCAGCGGATCCGTTTAACGCAATTTTTATTTTTCGCTTTAGGTGACGCGGGTCAGAAGCGTCGAAGACTTGAAGGGATTTGTCTGCCGACTCAATACCGAGCGGTGGGGCGCCCGTCGTGATCCAGAGCTCACGCGTCGCCGCTACATAGACGACGGCATCGGGTGCCGCTTCGCGGCCGGCGGATGGCGGCGCAACCTGTAAACACTCGCCGCGTTCGAGGGTTTTTGCATCGATAACGCAAAGCGTCGAATCGCCGCGATCGCCGATGTAAACGACGCCATCACCGATGCTGACCGCGGTTGGTCCCAACGTAACTTTCCGTCCGCGCAGTTCCACCTCGCCGGTCTTAAATCCGGTCACCTGTGAGACAGCGTCGGAATTCTCATCGATTACATCTACGCTCGCAGTGTTGCTCGCCGGCACCCATAATTTTCCGGTCATGCGATCATATGCGAAGTAGTCCAACGCTACGCGCCCAGTCGCGCCCGGTAGATTAATTGATTTGAGTCCGTAATTCGTGTCGGCCGCGTTGACACCTGAAGTCCAAACGATTTGAATCAAGGCAATTACACCTACTTTTACGAATTCCATGTGAAAATATTAGCGCCTCTTAAAGGCGGCGACTTGCGGAACAATCAACCTTCGAATCATTGCGCACTAGGCGCAACATCGGACATCTTACTATTTCCAGCGAGTTCGACCCATCGCCAACTGCCTTTTTAGATCAGTCAAGGCTAATTGTCGGCTCTGGCGAATTGTTTTCACATAGAAAATCGTTCCAGCCACTCCGAGGGCCGCCGCTCCGAGAAAATTCAGCGCCGGCCCGAGTTCCCATAGATAAGCGCCAAAGATTGCACCCGTGCTGACGATCAAATCGCGGACAAGATAGTACGCGCCGATGATTTGCCCGCGTCTTTCCGACTCAGAATAGCCGATGATCAGCGCCTTGCGCGATGTATCTCCGAATTCTTTGAAGCCGCGAATCATAAATGCGATTACCAGTGCCGAAAAACTTCGTGACATCAGCAAACTGATTGGGAAAAGCGTGAACATGATGAAGGTCACGATGACGAACGGCTCGCGGCCACGCCGATCCGCGTAATGCGACGCGGGAATAATGCATAACGTAGCGGCGAGCATCTCTATGGTGGTGAGGATGCCCACCTGCCGAGCGCTAACACCGATGTAATCCATCGCGAAGATGACGACCCAGGCGTAGGGAACGCGTTCGCAAAAGCGGATCAAGATGTCACTGAAGAGCAGACGCCTCATCGGCGAATTGAATCCGCGCAAGCTTTGCCAGAAGTTCCAGCGATCGTTTTTCTCAAATCTTTGTTTTGGCTCTTCACGTAATTGGAGTTGTACAAGAATTGTGACGGCAGAGAATAGCACCGACACAATCAGTGCGAGACGCACGCCGTTGATGATTCCGAACCGATCGATTAACATTCCACCGAAAAATGGAGCAATCATGATCGGTAGCCGTTTAATCACGGATTGAACGCCTACTCCCATGGAATGGCGATTCGCTTCAAGCGCGGCCCCGACTAAGGAGAAGGTCGCCGGCAGGGAAAAACCCGTCCATGAAAGGAAGAGAAACATTCCAGCGATTACTGCGGCCCAATGTGGAACAAGCAGCACTAGCGCGTAGCCGAAGATTGAGACCAGATTGAAAATCAGAAAAGCGCGGCGATGTCCCCAAATATCCACAAGTACTCCGCCGGGATAGGCGTAGATCGCGCCGAGCAAAGTGCGCAGCGCATCGTAAAGACCGATAACAAAGACCGTCGCGCCGACCGCTTGCAGGTACTTCGGCACAAAACGCATCCATAATTCTTCGCCAGCGCCAATGACAAAAATGGCGATGAGCAGAATGACGAGGTTGCGCTTGAGTCCGAAAAAATCAGCGAGCCGACGACCAGGACTTACGCTTTGTTCACCTGGCGTTTGCATTCCGCGTAAAGCGCGTCGTAAACGACAAATTCGCGTTCGAGAATTTCGTGATCGCTCAGCCCAAGCGCTCCGAAGCCGCTGGCAATCCAGCGCAATCCTTCACCGGCTGGATGCGGATTAGTCGGGTGCGAATCGGCTGCGCGCACAATTTCGCCGACTAAAGCCAGTGCCGGATCACTGAGCTTGTATTTTTTTAAGATCGAATTGAACGAAACATCTTCGCCGTGGTGTCCGAGCTCGCAGCTCGGAACATCGAACACGATTCCATCCTCGATTTTTTTCCATTCAGCGTCGTGCGGCAGAAAGACAAAGTCCGCGTGCCGGTCAATGAATTTTTTGATCAGCCATGGGCAGGCAACTCGGTCCACTTTAATTTTCTCGCGAGTGATCCATTTCATAGGCCAAATATTTTTATGGGTGCTTGGTTCTGGTATGCGGTCGTTGCTGCGCCGCGCAATAGCAATCGAAGCTCAAAACATGATCTCCGCAGGGATATGCAAGCTTTGCGAGCGAGAGCGGTGAATTATTCGACTTGATAGGCGCGGATCTCAGCTTGCTGTGCGCCGTTATGTGGGACGCCCACGAATAAGACATCTTGCTCCGGTACAAAGAGTCCAGTGCGAGCGCCTTTTGCTGTGTCGATCTTAGCGGATGTTTTATAGGTGTTTGCATCAGTTTGTTCGATAATGTCGATCTTACCGGCACCGCATATCGCGTAAATGCGGTGGCGCTTGCCGTCGTAGAAAACGTCATCCGGATCGCCGGAGATGTCGGTCTTTGTAACAACGTCACCCGATTCGGTGTTGAGCACGACAAGCTTGGGTGGAATACGGCACCCGACAAATAATCGATGGTTCGCTTCATCAAGTGCCATTGGAAAATTTCCGAAGGCCAGATCTGTTTTCCACTGCGCAATCACTTCGCCTTTGTCGCGATCGATTACCGCCACTTGCCGTGCATTCGGCACGTTTACGAAGATTCGCTTGCCGTTCTTTTCCAACTCGAACGCTTCGGGGTGAGCTGAAAGTTTGATCGAGCCGACCTGCTTTCCGTCGGGCGCGTTAACAACAGCGATTCCGCCGCTACCAAATCCGACATAGATTTTTTTGGTGGCGTCATAGTAACGAACATTGTCTGCATCATCCTTGAAATTCAGTTCGCCTACCGTCTGGAATGATTTTACGTCGTAGATTTTGCAAATTCCCCCTTTGTCATTTGCCACAAAGAGACGATCGAGTTGTGGGATGTAGGCGATTCCTTGCGGTGCACCAACCCCGGTGATCGAGTGAATTCGCTTGCCTTTACGTAAGTCCAGCACTTCGACAGTGTTGTTGCCAAGCGCGCAGACAAACAATCTTTCGCCTAGAGCGTCGAGTGCGAGATGGTCGATGCGACCTTCGACTGCTGGCAGTGGGATCGTTTGGTTCAGTTTAAAAGCTTTCTCCTCCGCGTCGGCAGCCATGATGCAACCGAAAGACACGACGAGAACAGCGCTGCGGAGGAAGGAGTTCATTTGCTCGCGTAACTAAAATCGTCGAACTCGGTGACGCTGTCGGCCTTGGTCCAAACACCGACTTTGCCAGCAGTCTTAAACGTATCGTCATTCCATTCGATCGCTTTCCTTCCATCGAAGGTGACCGTGAAATGATTGCCCCTGAAATCTACACGCAAAGTGTGCCACGCGCCGGGCGAGACCTCCATCTTCGTACGCTTTTTCTCTGTGCGCTTGCCTTTGATTGTGTGGTAAATCGTCACGTTGTTCTCGAGCGCATTGGCGCGAGCAATGTAATAATTGTTCGCGTCCTGCAGTCGCCAGATCACGCCGCCGGCCTGATCTTCCCTGCCGGCAACCGGCTTGAACTTCACTTCAACAAATCCGTCTTTGATGTTCGTGCCGTTCTTGAAACAGACCGGGAAAGTCGCCTGGCCGGATTGTTTCAACACGTTGGGTTTGCTCGGAGCCGAATCGTCTTTTTCGACTGTCCATTTCGCGGTGCCGCTTCCGGTTTGCGCCGCCGTCCAGCCCGGAGGCACGGTGCCGACCTCCATGTGGTCGAAGTTTACTGTCTCAGCGGTAGCGAGAGCCGTTGCCATGGTCATCACAACCATCGTTAGGAGCGATGCCTTCATAATCTCCTATCTGGTCTGAGAATTACGGCAACGGCGAGGTAACTTTGAGCAGTCCACCGACCAAAATCCCGCCTTTGACGGCGTTGGCCAAGTCTTTTGCCCGGCCGCGTCCCCAATAATGGAAAAACATGATGCGCGGTTCTTCGTGTGTCATGTGTTGATGAATGGCGACAATGTTAATCTTGTTCTGGAGCAACGATTTCAATACGGGCTGTAATTCATCTTCTGTCACCGCGAAGTCACCATCGACG
>Ga0209690_1000816_pt1 | contig 16972 bp, 16 predicted proteins | sample GraSoiAngelo_150_FD_186164 | JGI IMG/M metagenome (GOLD analysis project Ga0209690, IMG submission 186164) | Grasslands soil microbial communities from the Angelo Coastal Reserve, California, USA - 14_1009_09_40cm (SPAdes) (version 2) | ecosystem: Environmental > Terrestrial > Soil > Grasslands ...
CCGCACGCGCTCCTTCCTCTTTACATCTTCGAGCAGCGCTATCGGCACATGCTGAAGCACGCCCTCGCTCATTACCGCATGTTTTGCGTCGCGCTGATCAAACCACACTGTGCAGAATGGCAATCGCGCGCAGATTTTTTTCACATCGCCGGCGTCGGTCTCATTCGCGCCTGCGTCGAACGCGGCGACGGCACTTCGAATCTAATCCTGCAGGGACTGGAACGTGTACGATTCAGAGATTTCGAGCAAGAAGAGCCATTCCCGATCGCGACAATTGATTCGCTTGAATCTGACTCCGTCCCTTCGGTTGAGACCGAAGCGCTCGCCACCAAAGTCCTGGAGCTTTATTCGAACCTCAAAGGAGATGGGCAACGGCAGCTTCCGCCCAAAGTAGATCGGTATCTCTCCGATTTAAGCGACCCGGAAATGCTCGCCGATCTCGTCGCCTCAACATTCGTGAGCGATCCTCTGCACCGCCAGCGCATTCTTGAAGAACTTTCAATAAATCAGCGGCTGCGGCTCGTAATTCAGTATTTGCGGGAAGAAGATGGAAGCGCGGCAGCGTAGGTAGGCGCGATTTGCCTCAATCGTGTGGGCGGTTCGCGTGAACTGCCCCTAGCCAGACATGATCCGCGCGTACTCTTCCATCAAATATCGATCCGTCATTCCGGCGACGTAATCGCACACGGTGCGATAGAGCCCTTCTGCCTCAATTCGTTTTGTTGCTGTGTCGCCGAGCCGATCAGGATCGAGAAGGTATGTTTCGAAGACTTTTCTCAGCATCTCGCACGCACGCCGGTTCACGCCGGCAACCCGTGGATGGTAGTAAACATTCTGATATAGAAATTTCCGCAGCGCGTGATTCGCTCGCAATAGATCATCACTGTAGCAAATGAGCGGTGCCGGCTGTCCGCGGACTGCATCCGCACTTTGCACGCCAGCATGAGCAATCGATTGCGCGCTTGTTGTTATCACATCGCGCACTTGCACATCGATAATGTCCCGAATGATCAACCGGTGCAGCTCAGGTTCGCGCGCGTCAGGATAGCGTGCGAGCACGGCGCGATGGCTTCGGCGCCAGACTTCGTTTTCTTCCAATCGTTCCGCGCTCAAAATTTCGAAATCGACCGCATCATCCAGATCATGACTGTAATACGTGATCTCATCCGCGAGATCCGCGATCTGCGCCTCCAACGATGGACAAAGGTATTTCTGCAGCGCGGCGCAGGTTTCCAACTTCGCGGTCTTGTTTCGCAAGTTAGAACCTTGCCCCACCTCCTCCGGCATTTCATAAGACGCCTGGTGTTTTCGCAGACCTTCCCGCACTTCAAATGTCAAATTGAGGCCAGGAAAACTTGGATAAGGATTTTCGAGCAACTCCACCACCCGCAAACTCTGGCGGTTGTGATCGAACCCACCGTGATCACGCATACATTCCGCCAGCATCTCTTCTCCTGAGTGGCCAAAAGGCGAATGGCCCAGATCGTGGGCAAGCGCGATTGCTTCCGCGAGGTCTTCGTTAAGCGCCAATGCGCGCGCGATTGTGCGGCTGATCGAGGCCACCTCAATGGAATGGGTCAAGCGCGTACGCAAATGATCGCCGGTCCCGTTCAGAAAAACTTGTGTCTTGTACTCGAGCCGGCGAAAGGCGCGCGAATGAATGATCCGTGCGCGATCGCGTTGAAATTCTATGCGGTAGGCATGGCTGCGCTCCGGGTATTTTCTGCCGCGCGAAGCGCCAGATTTCTGGGCAAACGGCGCAAGCGTGGCGCACTCGGTCGCTTCCATCTCATCGCGGGATTTGTAGCCGCCTTGCTCTCCGCCTTGCCGAAGCTCGGCATGGCGACCGGCGATGGATCCGAAGCGCGGCCCGGACGATCGCTGCCTAGTTGTCGCCATTTTCACGTCGCGATCATTCGTTGATTGTCGCTTTTGGCGAATTCGTTTTCAGATTCCGCCGCAGCACACGTTGCGCTCTGCGCGATTCGAGTTTCACGATCAGTAAATCGAAAATCGCGAGCAACAGGGCGGTCACGGTCAACCATCCGCAAACGATCCATAATAGAACAAACCAGATTGGATGCTCGCGCGGATTGAGCGTTGTTTTCAAAAATGTTGTTCCGGAAAACAGGAGGGTCAGCGCGACGAGAAGCAAAATAAACATCGCGTTGCGCCGTGTCGTTTGTTCTCGAATCACGCCGCGTTGCACGAATAATGAACGACCCTGTGCGCAGCGTCTTTTTGCCAGAAGAATTGTTCGACACGATTGACTGGATTTGCGAGCACTGCCGCGCTCGCTATTCATGGATCTTACGATCCAAGCAAACCAAATCAACCATGCCAAAGAAAGCTAAGAAAAAGCAAGTCACTCCCGAGCGCCTGATGCAATTTGGGTTCGCCTACGCGCCGCCCCTGATCATTGGAGCAGCGGCTAGCAATAAAGTTTTCGATTCGCTGGAGAGCGAACCAAAAACCGTGGAGCAAATCAGCAAAGAGACAGGGGCATCGGAGCGCGGTTTGCGCGCGATTATGAACGCGCTCGTCGGCCTCGAACTTTTAAAGAAAGATCGGCACGAGAAATATTCGCTCACGCCCGAGAGCGCCGCCTTTCTCTTAAGCAAAAAGCCCGGCACGCTCGCCGGATTTTTCCCGATGAATATCAATCGATTGATTCCGCTGTGGCTGAAATTGGACGAAATCGTTCGCACTGGTCGCCCGGCCGAGTCGCGCAATCGGGAACAACCCGGAACCGCGTTTTTCACCGAGCTGGTCGAGAACATTATTCCAATGAGTTACGGCGGCGCGCAGTTGCTGGGCAATGCGCTGAAACTTGCGAAAGTGAAAAATGAAGTGCACGTTCTCGATCTTGCCGCCGGCTCTGGAATTTGGGGAATTGTCCTCGCGCAAAAATCGCCTCACGTGCGAGTGACCGCGATTGATTGGGCGGGCATGATTCCAACGACAAAACGCATCACTCAAAAATACGGCGTCGGCGATCGATTTAAATTTATTGAAGGTGATTTGTTGAAGGCAGATTTCGGCGGCGGTTACGATGTGGCAACGCTCGGCCATATCTTACACAGCGAAGGCGAAGAGCGCAGCCGTCGGTTGCTCAAGAAAACCTTCGGCGCGCTCAAATCCGGCGGCACAATCGCAATCGCCGAATGGCTCGTGAACGACGACCGCACTGAGCCGCTACCTTCGTTGATGTTCGCCGTGCAGATGCTCGTGAACACAGAAAAAGGCGATACTTTCAGCTTCAACGAAATCAAAACGTGGCTTGGAGAAGCCGGCTTCAAAAAAGTTCGCAAACTCGAAACGCCCGGACCATCGCCGTTAGTTCTCGCGACAAAACCTTAGGATCAAGTGTCGATCTTTAAAGACGAATCGGCTTCTCATCAGCGAATGGAAGTGCTTTCATAGCGCCGGATGAAAAAGTCGAAAAAAGTCAAAACGAAATCGCGCAGCAAGACGCGGAAGCGGTCGGCTTCAAAGAATCTGGAGCAGCGCATCCCGTATCAGAAACCTGCCCTTCGTAGCGATGCATTTGCCCGAGCGCTAACCGATGCGAAATCGTGCGCCACCAATCCCGAAAGTTTACAAGCGCTTTTCAACGAGGCAGCGAGGAAGGCAGCGACGGTCCCCAGGGAGCCGTTCAAAGACAACTGGTCCTATCTCCAAACGATGCTGCGTTTAATCCGTGCGTACCATCGCGGCGAATACGATCAAGTTTCAAAAGACGCGCTCATGTGGATCATTGCTGCTCTCAATTATTTTGTCGACCCATTCGATTTGATTCCGGACAAAACCCCGTTTCTCGGCTTTGTAGATGACGCTACCGTTGTCGAATTTGTAGCCGCGAGAACCCGGCAAACGCTGGATGACTTCATGACGTGGGAAACGACGGTGCGATAACGATTCCGGGAGCGCAGGGCGAGTCTGTGGTCCCCAGAATCTCAATCGCCCTACGCGACAACAGATTCAGACCAGAAGCAGCGCCGGGTTTTCCAGCAGATGCCGCAGTTCTTTCAGATATTCGGCGCCGAGTGCACCGTCGATTACCCGGTGGTCACAGCTCATTGTGATCGACATGCGATGGCCGACGACGATTTGATCGCAATCATCGACCACTGGAACTTTCGTAATCCTGCCGATCGCGAGGATGAAACCTTGCGGCGGATTGATGACAGCGGCAAAACTGTCAATTCCCATACCTCCGAGATTTGAGACGGTGAACGTGCCGCCTTGAAATTCTTCCGGCTTCATTCGTTTGTTGCGCGCACGATGTGCCAGGTCTTTCACCAGCTCGCTGATCTCGCGTATCGATTTGTTTTGCGCAGCGCGAATCACCGGTGTCAACAATCCGTCTTCAATTGCAACCGCAATGGCAAGATCGATATCGGCGTACTGCACAATCGCGTCACCGTCGAATGACGCGTTTACGCGTGAAACTTTCACCGCGGCTTGCACGGCGGCCTTCAACACAAAGTCATTGACGGTAATTTTTGCAGCGTCCTCCCCTTCTCCTGCGGATTTCAATTCCTCGCGCGCGGCTATGAGCGGCCCGGCGTCGATGTCGATGTTGAGATAAAAATGCGGAATCGGGCCGAGACTTTCGACGAGGCGTTGCGCGATGATTTTGCGCATGCTGGAAAGTTGAATACGCGCGCTTTCGCCAGCTTTGATTGAGGGTGCTGCAACTTTCGCCGCGACCGGCGTTTTTAGTGACGCAGCTGTTTTTGATTTTGCAGCGGCGCGCACATCGGTTTCAGTGACGCGACCTTCCGGACCGGTTCCCTTTACATCGGCAAGATCGACACCAAGCTCGGCCGCGATCCGGCGCGCAACCGGTGACGCTTTCACTCGGGCTTCTTCAAGTTTTTCGACCTTCGGCGCAGGCCTTTCACCAGCGACCTCCGGCTTCTTTTCATCCTTTTTCTCTTCCTTCTTTTCAGCTTTCGGCTCTTCTTTCTTCGGTTTCTCCGCCTTTTCCTCCGGCTCCTCTTTTGCCTCTTCCTTTTTGGGCTTCGCTTTCTCTTCTTCCTTCTCCTCTTCGGTTTCAGGCTTTTCCTCTTTTTCCTCCTTCGGTTTTTCCTTTTCCTCCTCTTTGGGCGCTTCCTCGCCTTCTCCGCCGATGAAAGCGATCCTCTCGCCTACCTTTACCTTGCCGCCCTCTTCAACATAAATGTCGGTAAGCGTCCCATCCTCGGGCGATTCCCATTCCATCGTCGCCTTGTCGGTCTCGATTTCGGCTAACACTTCGCCAGCCGAAACTTCGTCGCCTTTCTTTTTCTTCCACGCGACAAGAGTGCCCTCGGCCATCGTGTCACTCAGTTTCGGCATTTGAATTTCAGGCATGGAGGAAAAGTTAAAAAAGTTACAAGAGTTACAATGTTACAACAGTCTCCGTTTTGAACCTTGTAACATTTGTAACCCTTTTAACGTCGTCATGTGTAGCAAACCTGTTTCACGGCCGCGACGAGTTTATCCGCGTTCGGCAGCACGGCCTTCTCGAGACGCTCATTGTACGGCATCGGTACATCTTCTTGTGATACGCGAAAGATGGGCGCATCGAGCTCATCAAAAATGTTTTTCTGAATTCGATAGCAGACCTCTGCGCCAACGCCACAAAACGGATGATCTTGCTCGACGATCACCACGCGATGCGTTTTTGCGACTGAATCTAAAATTGCTCTCTCATCGAGCGGCTTGATCGAGCGAAGATCGACAATTTCCGCAGAAATGTCTTCCTCTTCCAGTTGAGCCGCAACTTTAAGCGCGAGCGGAACAGTCTGTGCATAACAAATAATCGAGACATCGCTGCCTTCCCGCTTCACTTCCGCTTTGCCGAGAGGAATGAGCAGCTCTTCGTCTGGAGGCTCGACTATTCCCTTGGAGCTGTAGAGCAGTTCAGCTTCCAAAACGAGCACGGGGTTGTTGTCGCGCACCGCGGTTTTCAACAACCCTTTCGCGTCACGCGGCGTGGCCGGCGTGCAGACCTTCAACCCTGGCACGCTGGCGTAGAAGTTTTCGGTCGCGTGCGAGTGCGTTGCACCGAGTTGATGCGCCGGACCATTGGGGCCGCGGAAAGTGATCGGGACATTAAATTGCCCACCCGACATTGTGAACATGTTCGGCGCGTTATTCACGACCTGATCGAAAGCTACGAGCGAAAAGCTGAACGTCATAAATTCGATAATCGGCCGCAAGCCGACCATCGCCGCTCCAACGCCTAGACCCGCAAATCCATTCTCGCTGATGGGAGTGTCGATGATGCGTCTTGGCCCAAAGCGCTCGAGCAGACCCTGACTTACTTTGTAGGCGCCGTGATATTCGGCAACCTCTTCGCCCATTAGGAATACGTTTGGATCGCGCTCCAACTCTTCAGCCAGCGCTTCGTTGAGTGCCTGGCGATAAGTAATTTCTCTCACGGCTTTGCCCCGTCCGCGTAGGTAAAATCGTGCAGCTTTTCGATCAGGGCTTGAGGGCTTGCTTCGGCGAATTTTACGCTCGCAAGCACCATTTCCTTTGAGCGCTTGTCGAGCAGATCGAATTGCTCGTTTGTTAATTTCCCTTCCCGCGTGAGCTGAGCACGCAAACGCGTAATTGGATCATCGAGCCGATACTTCTCCAGTTCCAGCTTGGTGCGGTAACTTGCCGGGTCGGACATCGAGTGACCGCGGTACCGATAAGTTCGAACCTCGAGGAACGCCGGATGGGGCTCCTTCCGAATGGAGTCCACGATTTCGGCGACTTTGTCGCGAACTTCGCGAAAGTTCATTCCATCGACAATTTCTCCGGGAATGTCGTAGCCCTCTGCGCGATCGACAATTTGCTTCAGCGATGTCGATCTTTTCACCGACGTGCCCATGGCGAAGAGGTTGTTTTCGCAAATGAAAACGATCGGCAATTTATAAAGAGCAGCGAGATTCAGAGCTTCGTGGAAAGATCCTTGATTGATTGCACCGTCGCCGAAGAAGCAGAGTGTCACGCGATCCTCGTCCCGGTACTTGATCGAAAAGGCCAATCCAACAGCCAATGGCACGTGGGCGCCCACAATAGCGTGACCACCGTACATGTGATTTTGCCGGTTGAAGAAGTGCATCGAGCCACCCAGCCCTCGCGAGCATCCGGTTTCTTTTCCAAAAAGCTCGGCCATGCATGCGTTTGCGCTCGTGCCGCGGGCGAGTGCGTGCGCATGATCGCGATATGCGGTGATGATGTAATCATCGTCACGCACAGCCGCCACCGCTCCGGCCACGATCGCTTCCTGGCCGATGTAGAGATGACAAAAGCCGCCGATCTTCTGCGCTTGATACTGTTGGCTCGCGCGTTCCTCGAAACGCCGGATTAACAGCATCAGCGAGAGCATCTCGACTTCGTCGCGCTGCTCCGCCGACTGCATGGCGGTCATCCCGCAGCTGCGGGACGGAACCGCGCGGCGCCGGCACGTGACCTCTCAGCGCTTCGGCCGAAGTTCATGCAGAGAACAAAGAGTATAGTGAACAGAAGATCGCTAATGAGCGAATTGCGAAAAAACATCCAGCTCGGCGTCGCGCTGTACTGAGGCAATCCCACTGTGAGCGCTTGGATGAATCCTCCCAAATTCTTCGCGTAACCAGGATCGCTCAACCAGGAAAACGCGTTCGTGATTCCGTAAAAAAATGTCGATCCAGCAATGGAAGCCGGCAAAAGCGCCTTCAGCGATGCGCGATTCTGCAAAAGAAACCCGGCGCAGCCGACCGCAGCGAGCGCGAAATAACGCATGAAAATTTGCGGGTCGAGCAGCGGCGCACCGTAACGAAAATTTATCACCGCGTCGGAAATAAAAAGCGTAATGAGAGGCACTGAGAATTTGTATCTTTTTGGAAAGTAGGCCGCACAACAGAGCGCAATCGCTGCGACCGGCGCGAAATTGGAAAGCCAGCTCGCGCCGGAGTGAATCAAGAGTCCAGTCGTAACGCGATAAGCGGCGGCCGAAAGAACAAGGAGAATAGCAGGAATCATTCGCAAGAATCTATCCGTCCCGAGAGATATGCAAAGGCCATTTGCTCCGCCCCTGACAAACCGCGCGCTAAGATCAACTTCGAACCTGAAACTACTTCCTCGAGGCGGCCACGAGCGCTCTGTTGAGCCGCGCTTTGCGGCGATTAGCGGCGTTTCTATGCACGATCCCGCGCTTGGCCGCCTTATCGATTGCTGAGCTCACTGCGCGGATTTCTGCGCTGGATGTTGCCGAGGAACGCGCTCGCTTCTGCATGCTTCGCAGACGCGTAACCACGCTGCGATTATGAAGCGATCGCTTCAATGTCTGGCGGGCGCGCTTGACGGCTGATCTCGTGTTGGCCATTGCTTGATCGAAAACTGTGTGGGCGTGGACGCTCGCGGGCGCAATCACGATTGTCAAGAGTCACTCACAGCGGCCTGCAAATGCCACGGAGCGATTACCCTCAAGCACGTGGATTGTTTTGGACCATTGCCGTCCCTTTGTTTAGAACCGGCGGCGCTTTGCGAGCATGGTTTTTCAGTCGCTCTGCAGCGAGCGCTCCCGCCATTCGCATTTGCTCGACCGTGAGCGAACCGGAAGTGGATGCGGAAGCAAGCTGCTCCTGAGCCTTCGATTTTTCGACTTGCACCGTCATGGTATTACTCGACCGCGCTGGCGGCGCGTTTCGCACTTTGGGCAAACGATCGGGAATAATTTGCACAATCGCGCCGAGCGGAACTTGAGTGTATAGGGCGGCGATGTCGCTCGATTTCATCCGGATGCAGCCGTAACTGGCGGGCCGGCCGATTGTCTTCTCTTCCGGCGTGCCATGAATGTAAATACAGCGATGAAAGGCCAGCGCGTTTTGAGCTTCCAGCCCGCGCAACCAAATGATCCGCGTAATGACCGGATCGCGGCCCGGCGCGTTTGGCGTAAGAATTTCGCCGGTGAACCGCCGATTGTGGAACACGGCGCCGACTGGTGCGTTGTCGCCGATTTTTTGGGCAACCGTGAGATAACCAAGAGGCGTTGTCATTCGCCCCAAAAAATCACCCAGTCCGAACTTGGAAGTGGAGACTGGATAAGTTGCGACCTTGCCACCGTTTTGTAGAAGCATCAGCTTCTGATCCCGCACACTGATTATAAGACCGTTTTGAACTTGGGTTTGGGCGGCAGGCAGCGCAGGAGCGAGCGAAATAAGACCGAAAATTATAGCGAAGCGCCGAAACATGCGCCCTTTCTTACTCGAAGGTCAGCGTCTTGTCACGCGGAAATTACGGTAGCGGGCCGTGAGCCGCCAAAACTGGTTTTGAGCCAGCGATTCGCGAACGAAGAGATACAGACATAAAGGAAGCCGCCTTGGAACATGAGCAGGAAGGGCACCGAGAGAAACTGTCCATGCGCAATCGCGAACCAAAGGAAGTAGGTGAAATAAATCGCGAAAGCCAGTTCTGCGAGCGGGAGGGCTGATTTCAGCGGCCGGTACTTGCAGGTTCGCCAATGTTGCGATTTGCGTTCGATGCCGTACTTGGGTGTGCGTGTGAAATCCGACTTGTGATTGAAGAGCGCCTCCAGCACTGCGCGCGCGTTGTTCAGCGAAAGACCAATGCCAAGGGCGAGCAAGCACGGCAGAAAAAGAATCTCTTTCATCCACGTTCGCGGATGCAGCTCCCGCTGCGCGCAAATATAAAAAATCGCTACCGAGACTGACGCCGCTAGGAAAATCGGAACATCGATTAGCAGCGTCCGCAACCAACCACCCCCGGGCGCGCCGGATGAGGGGTGCAAGAGGACGCATAAGAAAGCAAGCAGCAAGTAGGCGAAGTTCGACATCAAATGCCCTGTGGCCTCAAGTTTGATCGGAAATGGAAGCCGACTGCGCCAAATTGTGGGCAACAGTTTCTTGCAGGTCTGGATGGATCCCTTTGTCCAGCGATGCTGTTGAGATTTAAACCCGTTCATATCTACTGGAAGTTCAGCGGGAGTTACAACGTCAGAAAGAAAGATAAATTTCCAACCGACAAGCTGGGCGCGATAGCTGAGATCAAGATCTTCACAGAGCGTGTCGTGCTGCCAGCCGCCAGCTTCCTCGATACAGGAACGCCGCCAGAGACCGGCGGTTCCATTGAAATTGAAAAACCGGCCGCTTCGGCTGCGCGCGGTTTGCTCGAGCAAAAGATGGCCATCCAGAAAGATCGCTTGCATGCGGGTGAGCAGCGAATAACCGCGATTCAAATGGCCCCATCTCGTCTGGATCATTCCTACTTTCGGATCGCTGAAGAAATGGATCGTGCGCTTTAGCAAATCCGGAGGCGGGACAAAATCGGCGTCAAGGATACAAACAAATTCGCCCTGTGCGGCCTCCAGCCCTACGGCCAGCGCGCCAGCCTTGAAACCGGTGCGATCTACCCGATGAATGCGTTGAACGTTAAAACCGCGCTGCCGCAATTCGTCGGCGCAGGAGGCCGTGATTTCGCGGGTCTCATCAATCGAATCGTCCAGCACCTGGATTTGGAGAAGCTCCCGGGGATAGTCCAGTTCGCTCACGGAACGAAGCAAACGCTCGGCTACGTACATCTCGTTAAAAATTGGCAACTGCATCGTCACCGTCGGCAGTTGTTCAAAGTAACGGGCCGGAACCGGTGCGCGCTTCCGGTTTTTGAGATACAGATAAATGATGAAGTAGCGATGGACACCGTACGCCGAAAGACCGATGAGCACACTCAGATAGCAGACGGTCCAGATAATGTGTCCGAGGCTTCCTTGCATTGGAGTTTCCACCGCTGCTACTAGTTGAGGCAGCAAGGGCGACATGATGCCGTTTTCAGCATGTGCGTCAAATCAAAAAAAATCGTACGTTTGCGTGTGAAAATGGCGGCTCTAGCACGAAAAAGCCTCGGGGCATGGCGCAGAGAGCGAGAATGTTGTGTTCATTGTCGATCTTCGTAATTGGGGGTGCGACCGGCCTTGCAACACCCGTGATGCCGCAAGAGGAACCAATCACCGAACAGGGATACGAGCGCGAGGAACTGGGCATGAATGCTTACACTGCGCCGTTGATCGCGCGCATATTTCAACAACTCGATGAGTTCATGCGGTTGCCTTTCGGGTAACTGCAACGAGAATTTCCAAAAGTGAGTCCTGGCAGCCGCGAGCGAAAAACTCCGATCTTTGGAAGATTGGTGGCCAACAGATTGACTGTCGAAGCAGAGAAGAAACTGCGGTCGATAACCTGGGGGTTTTGATGAGAGAAGGTCGTGGCCTTGCCGTGGCTGATCGGGGACCCGCCATGACCAAGCCTCATTGGCCTAATGCGCCGCGGCGAATGGCGCGCACTACGCAAAGAACTTATCGCGACACAAGCAGATGTTGAACAGGCGATGATCGAGTTGCGCGATCAAAGACTGGCGCATTTGATCAGTCTTGGTGGCTGCTTGCGAGGCTTGGAGATCAACGAGCGGCAATCGAACTGGATTTTTCGCCCGAACGGGCAAAAGTCCTCGCGCAACACGAGCTGGTCGATTACTTCGCAGCAGAATTGAAGACATTACCGCCAGCACAGGCGCACAGGTCACTCTTTGAGAAACTTCGCTCACGGTTAACGCCATTCACGTTTCCTTAAGCAAAGCAACCGGAGAGGGATTGAACTTGGCGGATGTGAAGGCGATTCATGCCCAAGTGCGCCAGTTAAACCTCGCGATTCGTCAAAGCGAGTGAGCGACATTCGCCTTGCCTGATGCGGCGAGCCGGTTAACGGTGATAAGCTAATTTTCGCAACCTACGGGAATGCAATTGCGATACACATTTAAGAAACGAAGACGGGACCGTTTCGAACGTTTCAAGATCATCTTCCCAATCCTTTTAGCGGGATGGATCCCATCGGTCTTAACCCTCATCGTTTCGTACACAATTCTGCGCGACACCCTGGAAACAAGGATCTTGCGCGACCGGCAAACCCTAATCCAATTGGTGGGCCACCTCGTGGGCCATGACCTAACCCGCAGTAGTAGCATTATTGAGTATTATCAGACGCTGCCAGAAGTCGCGAACATTTTGAGCGCGCCGAGTCCCCAGGCAGTCGCACAATGGCTCAGCTCAGCATTTTATTCGCATCCCTACATCGATGGAATGTTCATCAGTGCGCCTGATGGCCGGCTTATTGCATCAATTCCAACAGCTCCGGAGATGATCGGCCAGGATTTTGGTTCCGATCGCTGGCGCGAGCAAGCGGCAGCGTCGAATGGGACCTTTGTCTCAGCAGTTCATCCCAGGTTGCTAGATAAACGGCTCGTAACCGATATCGTCGGCGTGGTTCGCGGGCCAGACCGGACGATCCTCGGTTATGTTGGAATCTCTGTCCTCGTGGAAAGAATCGGTCGGCGCTTGTCTACAATCGAGTTTGCCGATCGGTTTCTTTTCGAGGTGCTCGATCAAAACGGCGCCTCGCTTTTTGCCACTGATTTTAAGCCGAACCCCAAAGCGACTTCTCCCGAAGGGGGGATTTTGATCAATGAGATCCGCCAAAGCAAGAGCGGGCACTTCGAGCGGCACGGCAATCTTTATTCTTTCAGCCCCATCGAATCGACCGGTTGGGTCGCGGTAGTTGTGCAGCCGAAAAGTCTCGCCTACAAGCCCGTTCATGACCTCCTCGGACGAATGACTGTCCTGGCAGCTTGGTTGGTTGTTCTCACGGCGGTTCTCGCGTGGCTCGGAAGCGGGTTTTATCAGCGCCAGCTGGAATCTACGCGGCGCATTGAACGTGAAGTCGTCTTTAACGAAAAGATCCTGGCGAACATGCCTAGTGGCATTGCCTTTGTCGATCCGAGGTCCCGCCGTTTCCTTCAGGCGAACGACGCTTTTGCGCACATGGCCCAGCGTTTCGGAGATCTGCCACAGAGTGACGACATCACGGAAGCCACTTACGACGATGTGAAGATCGCACCGGCCGGAGCAATCGAGAAAGTCCTTTCTTTTGGCACACCGTTTCAGTTGATCGAGCACCCCTTAAAAGACAAAACGGGTATGACGCATTTTTTGGATATTACCCTGCTCCGGCTACAGGGCTCGCAAGAAACCATCCAAGGCGTGCTGTATCTCGTCGAAGACAAAACGCGCGGTGTCAAACTGCGCCAGGAACTGATTGGTGCAAATGCCGCGAAAGACCAATTCCTAGCGCTGCTTTCGCACGAGTTGCGCAATCCTCTCTCACCAGTGATCGCGATGGTCGGGGAGTTGGAAGCGACCGTTCCCGATTCCCCGACGGTTCACGAGGCGCTCGAGGTCATTCGACGCAACGTCGAGCTGGAAGCGCGTTTGATCGACGATTTGCTCGACGTCACGCGCATCGCAAAAGGCAAACTGCAGTTGAGCTTTGAGACTGTTTGCGTGCACGAAATCCTGCACCGCGCTTACGAGATTTGCCGCGAGGACATTGCTGCGAAGCATCTTGACGCGGAATTTCGTCTTCGCGCTGCTTATACGCATGTCGCAGGCGACCCGGCGCGTTTGCAGCAAGTCTTTTGGAATTTGATCAAGAACAGCGTGAAGTTTACTCACCAAAAAGGACGCATCATTATCGAGACAGTGAACGCCGCGCCGGAGAGGATTGAGGTTCGGATTACCGACAATGGGATGGGCATTGAGCCGGAAAGGATCGATAAAATCTTCAACGCCTTCGAGCAGGGACAAACCTCGATCACCCGCCGTTTTGGAGGTCTCGGCCTAGGTCTTGCGATTTCGAAGGCGCTGATCGATGCGCATGACGGGAAAATCCGCGTGGAAAGTCCCGGAAAGGATCAAGGCTCCACGTTTTCGCTAGAACTGAAAACGGTGCCGAGTCCGATCAGCGGCGACGGCGATGGCGCCCAACGCGATCGACGCGCCGTTTCGGAAAAAGATTTGGTTGTGCCCAGGCATCGGCGCGTCCTAGTGGTGGACGATCATCATGATACATGCACCGGAATGAAGAGGATGCTGGAGCGCCGCGGCTACGAAATTACAGTGGCGCATTCCGCCGAGCAGGCCGTGGAAAAAGTGCGCACACAGGATTTCGATCTGCTAATTAGCGATATCGGACTTCCGGACCGCACCGGCTATGAATTAATGCGCGAATTGCGAAGCAGCAAAGCTCTGCCCGGAATTGCACTTAGCGGCTTTGGAACCGAACAAGACGTAAAGGAAGCCCGAGCAGCAGGTTTTTCCGAGCATCTGACCAAGCCGATCAATTTTGAGCGGTTAGAAGAGGCGATTAAAAATCTGCTCGATGTCGAGACTACCGCGAAATCCTGACTTCGATCGGCCGGGTAAATAGCTGCGTTACGGGCCGCTGCGGGCGGGCGCACTAGCGTTCTTCTGCCGCTCAGCGGCTTCTTTTAACTCCCGTGAAAGCTTTTCCACGCGCTGACGCATAATCTTGCCAGCCTTAAATTTCACCGTCGCTCGCGGTGGAATCACGAAGCTGCTGCCGGGTTGATTCGGATTTCGTCCCACGCGGGCCTTTGTAAGCCGGGGCTGAAAAACGCCAAAGTTGCGCAGTTCAACGGGAATGTTGTTGGCTAAACTGTCGGTAATTTTATCGAGCGTCCGCTGAACCACGTTGAATACCTCGTGTTGGACCATGCCGGTTTGGTTGCTGATGGCGACAACGATGTCGCGTTTGGTTAGCTTTGCCATATCTATTTAGTAATCGCTCCACATTGCCGTGGCGGTGGTCAAATTAAAAACAAAAAACCGAACTTTTTAACCGGCTAACTTCCTCGACAAGAAGACGAAACGCAATGGCAACTTTGCCAGGACATCCCGCGCGGACGAATCCGCAATTACTTTCGCCAATTCTCACGCGGCCGCGGGGCCGCATAATCGTTCGGAGCGACCTCGTGCGCAGTTCGGAAATGTACTTTCGCCACGTCGCGCAACACACCCGGTCCGTTCGTTTCCACCAGTCTTTTCGCGGTCTCTTTTACGCCGGCGGACACTCCTCGCTCGAGTCGCAAACCAAGTTCCTTCCCTTGCCGCTCCAGCCACCTGATAAAAGCTTCACGCGCCAAAATCGATGCGGCCGCCACCGCGATATCTGATTCCGCTTTCGTGCGTTGTTCGATGTCGATCTTGCGGCCATGGCGCAACAGCGATTGCTCGACCACGTGCGCGTCCGCAAACTGGTCCGACAACGCCCGGGAACAATCCGGTTTTTTTGCCAGCAAATTCTCGATCACGCGAGCGTGCCCCCATCCTAGCAGTTTGTTCAAATTGCCGAACTTCTGGTAAAGCTCGTTGTACTTTTGCGGACCGATCAGCACGGTCTCGACTAAGCCGTTGGCAGTCTTTCGAATGATTTGAGCAAGGGCACGCATACGCGCATCCGAGCCGATTCGTTTACTATCCTGCACACCGGCATCGAGAAGTTTACGCGCAATTCCACGGTCAACATAGACGCCTGCGATCACAAGTGGCCCGAAAAAGTCACCCTTTCCGCTCTCATCGACGCCAAAGTGCGACTCGAACATTTCCGGCGAGTGCACTTCTTCGTAACCTAGTTTCGCTTCGCCGAGAATCTTTGGCTCCAGCTCAAATTGCACGAACTCCTCTACGTCCCTGCCTTGCACGAGCACTTTCGGTCCTTTTTCATAAACTGCGACGCTCAGCTTATTCTTCTGGGCAAAAAGAAGCGTGTATTCCTTTGGAGAAAATTCGAACCCGAGCTTTTCGAGCAGCGCACGAAGCTTTGTCACCTGCCCTAACGAAAGCGGATGTGTATACGAATTCATTCAGCCACAGGTTACCACAAATGAAACAGAGATTGCATTCCGTCCGAATCAGTCAGCAAGACATAATCAGTCATCTGTGTTAATCCGTGTTTCGCTGTGGCTTTCCGAAAAAATCAATTCTATGTGGCGCTAACAAATTGGTACCACAAGCACGGCCGCGTTCTCCCTTGGCGCCAAACTCGCGACCCCTATGCCATCCTCGTCTCCGAGGTCATGCTCCAGCAGACGCAGGTTGCCACAGTTATTCCCTATTATAATGAGTGGCTCCGGCGCTTCCCCGATTTCGCCGTGCTGGCTCGGGCTTCAGAAAGTGACGTCCTCCACGCATGGCAAGGCCTCGGTTATTACGCGCGGGCGCGCAATCTGCGGGCGGTCGCGAAAACAGTGCAAAACCGGCGCGGCGGCAACTTTCCTCGAGGTGTCGCGGCAATGCGAGGATTGCCGGGCGTCGGCCGTTACACCGCCAATGCTGTCGCGACGTTCGCCTTCAATCAGCCAGTCCCGATCGTCGAAACCAACATTGCTCGCGTTCTGGCGCGTCTGTTTAATCTCCACAACCCGATCGATCGAACGGCTGGTCGAGAAGCACTCTGGAGACACGCGAGCATTCTTCTTCCACGGTATTCCGCCCGCATCTACAATTCGGCGCTGGTCGATCTCGGCGCGCTGGTTTGTCTTCCGTGCCAGCCAGAGTGCGGGATTTGTCCCGTGAAAAAATTCTGCCGTGCAAAAAATCCGGAAAGTCTTCCAATAAAGAAAATGCGGTCTCCAACATTACGGCTAACCGAAAATCACGCGTTTATCGTTCAACCGAATAGAATTCTGCTTCAGAAAGCTCGTGAACGCTGGTGCGGAATGTGGATTTTGCCAACGCTGCGAAAACGATCGCCAGATGAACCTCCGGTGTACGCGTCGATCTTTCCGTTCACCAACCATCGCGTTGCATTGAACGTTTACACGCGTCGCCGTCGGAAGATCAATAAGGACTCACAACGCTGGATCAGTATCGATTCGCTCGACTCGATTCCCATCCCTTCGCCGCATCGAACGGCAGTGCGTTATCTTCTCAGCGAAGTATCAGCAGCACCAGCACGCCGGCGACGGTCGTCAGGACCGTGATTGGGATACCAAAGCGCGCATAATCCCAGAAGCCGATTTCCAGATGTTCGCGCGCAGATTCCACTACGATCATGTTGGCGACGGAGCCAATGATGGTGAG
>Ga0209690_1000817_pt1 | contig 16963 bp, 14 predicted proteins | sample GraSoiAngelo_150_FD_186164 | JGI IMG/M metagenome (GOLD analysis project Ga0209690, IMG submission 186164) | Grasslands soil microbial communities from the Angelo Coastal Reserve, California, USA - 14_1009_09_40cm (SPAdes) (version 2) | ecosystem: Environmental > Terrestrial > Soil > Grasslands ...
GTGTGCTGTGGCAAATGATGGCGCACGTTGTGAACCACGGGACGCATCACCGAGCGGAGGCCGCGATGGCGATGGCAGCCCTCGGCAAGCCGATGCGCGAGCTGGACTACGTGTTTTTCGAGATCGAGAGAAGCGAACGGCAAGGAATCCGACGCTAACTCAGGGAACGGCCAACGGACCAGTCTATGTGATCACGCGCATATTCCCTCTGAACGAGAGCAGTGCTAATCTACCGCACTGCAAGACAGTCCAAGGAGGTGTACCGGAATGACGACACAGGCAATCGACCAGGCTAAGGCGGAAGCATTCGCCGGCCAGATGATCGGGATCCTCAACGGCTCCGTACTCGGCTTGATGACGAGCATCGGCCATCGCACCGGGCTGTTCGACAAGATGGCGCAGCTGCCACCATCGACGAGCCAGCAAATCGCTGGCGCCACAGCGCTCAACGAACGGTACGTCCGCGAGTGGCTGGGTGCGATGGTGACGGGCAGGTTTGTCGAATACGACCCAGCCAGCCAGACTTACCGCCTGCCGCCGGAGCATGCTGCGTCTATCACTCGCGCGGCGGGCCCCAACAACCTCGCCGCCTTCATGCAGTTCGCCGCACTCATGGGAAACGTCGAAGACCAGATCGTCGACTGCTTCCGTAAAGGCGGCGGCGTTCCCTACTCCGCTTACCCTAAGTTCCAGCAGTTGATGGCCGAAGAAAGCGCCCAGGTGTTCGACGCAACGCTAATTGATGTCACGCTACCACTCGTTCCCGGCCTTGTCGATCGCCTCAAGTCTGGCATCGAAGTGGCCGACATCGCCTGCGGTCAGGGACACGCTATCAATCTGATGGCCAAGGCGTTTCCGAACAGCCGCTTCGTCGGCTACGACTTCTCAGACGGCGGAATCTCGGCTGGGAAGGCCGAGGCGAAGCAGTTGGGCCTGACGAACGCCCGCTTCGAGGTAGAGGATGTGGCTGAACTGAATGAGACCGCAAAGTTCGACCTCATCACCGTCTTCGATGCGATTCACGATCAGGCCCAGCCGCGAAAGGTGCTGGCGAACATCTCTCGCGCGTTGAAGCCGGACGGTGTTTTCCTCTGCGTAGACATCCAGGCGTCAAGCAATCTCGAAGGGAATATGGAGCACCCGTTGGCGGCGATGCTCTACGGCGTCTCCACCCTGCATTGCATGACCGTCTCGCTGGCCCTCAACGGCGACGGACTGGGTACGATGTGGGGCGAGCAGAAGGCACGCGAGCTGCTCACCGAGGCCGGCTTCAATCAAATCGATATCGAGCACATCGAGGGCGATATCTTCAACAGCTACTACGTCTGCCGGAAATAGCGATCAAGAACCGACGCTAGGGCGGGTCTCCGACCCGCCCTACTGTTTAAGGACTGTTTCCTCGGATCAGTTCCGAAATTGCCGCCGCGTCAGTGCCCCCCGAGCGGACGCGCTCTGTAATCGCACGGGCCCGGCCCTCCAGCTCTGCCTGGTCGACCTTGAGCAGGCGAGGTGCCTCGACGTCCTCGAACGCGTCGTCTCGCTCCCGCCAGCGAAATAGAACGCGCGCGTTGGGCCCGCCTCCCGACACGCCGTCGATCTCGCTCACCTCAGCCAGCCGGCGCCAGAAAGGGTCGGGGTCTTCGCCGAACCGGAGAAGGTGAAGGACCAGGTTCACGCGCGAAGCCGCTTCGTCACTCACGCCGTTCTCCCGGCAGAGGACGTCGAAGGCGCCGGGAACGTCCGGGGCATGGAGGGCAGTCGCCAGTGAATATCCGACAGCGAGTGTTTCGAATAGCTCGCGGACGGGTTCGGCCCAGATGTAGCCCGGAACGGGTGCCTGGCCGATCTCTGCCACTACCACATATCCGCCGCTCGCTTCTCTTTTCAGCTGGAGCATCTGCTCACGGCTGCCGTCCAAGCGGTGCACCGGGATGTCCGGAGGGAGCAAGCCAAGGACTGCGTTCATCAGGGTGGACTTGCCCGCGAAGCGTGGTACGGCAGTTACAACAAAGGATAGCCCGGCGTCCATCGCCGCCCAAAGCGCGGCCGCGGCGCGGGCACTCAACGTCTTGTTGGTGACGAGGTCGAGGATCGTCAGGTCGGCCACATCAACCCGACCGTAGGGATCGAACAAGGTTAGCCGTCTCAATGGCGGACTCGACCGCCTCGAACCCTTTGTTCCCGCGGTCACCGCCGGAGCGGGCAAGAGCCTGGGCTTCGTTGTCGCAGGTAAGGACGCCGAAGATACACGGCACGCCGGTATCGAGGGCGACGCGCTGGATGCCGGCGGCGGCCTGGGTGGCAATATGCAGGTAGTGGTCCGTCTCGTGGCGGATGACGGCACCCAGACAGACCACGGCGTCGTAGCGGGCGCTCTCGGCCACACGCTTGGCAGCGACGGGAAGCTCGAACGAGCCCGGCACCCAGTAGACCGCGTGCTCGCCGACTCCATGCCTTTTTATCGCACCGAGCGCGCCGTCGAGGAGGCGAGATGTTATTGCTTCGTTGAAGCGCGCGACGACGACGGCGAAGGAGAGTCGGGAGCCGTCGAGGTTCAGTTCTTCGGCCATTGCCCGCCCATTATAGTGGCGGCGCGGCCAGGCCGGACAAGCAAAAGCTTGACAATCATGCGGGGGGTTTACTAATCTTTCGTGACATACTCGCACCGGACTCGCCGCCCCCGAGATGCCGCACCCCACTCGCCTCCTCTTGTGCGCCCTGCTTGCAATAGCAGCAGGGCTGATCGCGCTTCAAAAAGACGAAGGCGCTCACGCTTCCCAACAGCCGATCGGCCTCTGGCTGCCGTGGGAGGCAGGCAGTGCCTGGCGCATTACATTCGGCCCGCATGGCACGTCAAGTGACGGTTCCGGCTCCGCGCTCGACTTCCAGCCGCCGGACGCGGGAGGTGCGGGCTGTGAGAGTGGGTTTAGCTCCAGATACTGGGTAGTGGCCGCCGCGAGCGGGCGGGTAATCGATCTTCCGAACGCGCTGGAGGTCGACCACGGCGATGGCTTCAGGACGGGATATATGCATATCCAGGAAAAGCAAGTGACTTCGGGTGAGGTCGTGGCGGGTGAGCGCTTGGGGAAAGTGTCTTGCTGTCCGGACGGCCCCGTCGGTTCCTGCTGGGCGACGGCGCCGCATCTTCACTTCTATACCGTCCTACAAGGGGAAAAGCAGGGCATCGCGGGGGTTAACCTCGAGGGCTGGGTCGTGCAGCAAGACGGCTGCATGGTCAGAGGCGGCCAAAGCGTCTGTGTGGGCGGCGGCCTCGCCTCCAACGCGCCCGCCAGTTCCCCGCAGAAGGCTGACGTCGTACTCATGCTCGACGCGACCGGCGACGCCAACGGCGACCCGCAGCGCGCCCGCCTCGCAGCCGCGCGGGCCTATCTCGCTGCAGCCGGCCCTGACGATCGCGTCGGCATCGTGACGTACAACTCGCTCGTCCACGGCGTGACCCACTTGCGAGAGGTGACGGGCAAAAGCGGAATAGACGACGAGTTGCTGCATCGCATTGACACCGTCGGGGCCGACGGCCTCGCAGACCTGCGAGTCGGAATCCGTGCAGGATGCCGGGAGCTGCAGCAGCTCGGCAAGGCGGAGACTAAGGCCGCTGTCCTCATTTCGGATGGCGTTCACGACTTCCGCAGGCTGGGCATTCCGCAGGACTGCTTCAAGCAACTCCATGTGCCGGTCCATACGGTGGCGGTCGGGCCCGGCGGCGAGGAGAACCTCAAGCAAATATCGGGCGATACGGGCGGGCAGTTCATAAACGTCAGCGAGGTGAAGGACCTCGCCTGCGAGATGCACAGGCTGCGAATGCTGATCGTCGAACGCGAAGCCGGCGCTTGCCGCACGGACTCAGCGTTTGTGGACAAGACCACGCGCGTCAACTTCGAAATCCCGGCGGGCCAGTCAGAAGCGACCTTCTCAGCGACGTGGTTGCGCCCGGATGTTCCGTCCGCGGTATCGGGTAAGGCACGCGTGGACGTCAAGCTCCTGTCGCCGTCCGGCCGGACGATTGCACCGACGACCGAACGCGCCGACTTGAAGAGCAACACGGGGAACACCTACCAGTCTTACTCTCTACTTTCGCCGGAAGCTGGCACCTGGTCTCTCCGTCTCACCGGCAAGGAAGCCCCGCCCGAGGGCGTCGCGGTAACGATCGCCCTGACGACTTCGGCGGCCCGGCCGCTACCGCCAACCGCCCCCGGAGAGGAGCGCCCCACGCCTCCGCTGGCGGAGCAGACGGCAACGCCGACACCCACGGGATCGGCTACACCAACCGCGGAGCCGTCGCCGCGGCCTTCGCAAACGGCAAGTCCGACTCCGCAAACAGCCACGCCCGAGTCGACGCCCGAGTCGACGCCAGAGCCGACCGCGGTGGCGACGCCGACGCCAACGCCCGAGCCGACGCCCACAGCATCGCCTGAGCCGAGCCCCCCGTCCTAGACAGCGACCGCTGAAGTGCAAATCGTCAATCGCCATTGCGGTATTTTTTCGTATCTTGTCCCCTTCTTAGCGCCCGCTTAATCTTGATTTAGCGACACGGCCCGAAGGCAACGAAAGGAGTGGGCGGGGCGGCCATACTCTGTCCCGCCAAAGAAAACGCAATGGTTGTAGAGACGAACGAACGGCCCGCTACTCAGACACCTCAGTTCTCGATGGAGCTGAACGAAGAGCAGCGGCAGATCCAGAAATGGGTGCACGGCTTCGCCAAGGACGTTGTCCGCCCGGCCGCCCACGAGTGGGACGAGCGGGAAGAGACGCCGTGGCCGATCATTCAAGAGGCCGCCAAGATCGGGCTCTATTCCTTCGAGTTCCTCCAGAACGCGTTCGCTGACCCGACGGGCCTCACGATGCCGATCGCCAACGAGGAGCTCTTCTGGGGCGACGCCGGCATCGGGCTGGCGATTATGGGCTCGACTCTCTGCGTGGCCGGGATCGTCGCCAACGGCACGCCCGAGCAGATCGTTGAGTGGGTGCCGCAGTGCTTCGGAACACCGGACAAGATCCAAATGGGCGCCTTCGGCGTGAGTGAGCCCGACGCCGGCTCCGACGTCAGCTCACTGAAGTCGCGGGCGGTCTACGACGAGTCGAAGGACGAGTGGGTACTGAACGGAACGAAGACCTGGATCACCAACGGCGGAATCGCAGACGTACATGTGCTCGTGCTGTCCGTCGACCCCGAACTGAACTCCCGCGGCCACGCGGCCTTCGTCGTCCCGCCCGGCACTCCCGGCCTGAGCGAGGGCCAGAAGTTCAAGAAGCACGGCATCCGCGCCAGCCACACGGCCGAAGTCGTCCTCGACAACGTACGCGTCCCCGGCCGGTGCCTCCTGGGCGGAAAAGAGAAGCTGGACGCCCGTCTGGCGCGCGCCCGAGAAGGAAAGAGCTCGAAGGTGCAGGCAGCGATGGCCACGTTCGAGGCGACGCGCCCAGCCGTAGGCGCACAAGCGGTTGGCATTGCCCGCGCCGCCTACGAGTTCGCGCTCGACTACGCCAAGGACCGCAGGCAGTTCGGTCGCGCGATCATCGAGAACCAGGCGATCGCCTTCAAACTGGCCGACATGAAGACGCGTCTGGATGCGAGCCGCCTTCTCGTCTGGCGCGCCGCCTGGATGGGCAAGAACGGCAAGCCGTTCGAGAACGGCGAGGGCTCGATGTCGAAGCTATTCGCCGGCGAGACGGCCGTCTGGGTGACCGAGCAGGCGATCCAGATCATGGGCGGCTACGGATACGTCCGCGAGAACCCCGTCGAGCGCTGGCACAGGGACAGCAAGATCTACACGATCTTCGAGGGCACGTCCGAGATACAGCGGCTGGTGATCTCGCGCGCCATCTCCGGGATCCACATCAAGTAGTGCCCCGACTGACCCGGGTCCAAGGCGCAATGTGCCCGACGTGCGGGAGCCGGGAATGGTTTATGCGAGAGCCGCCAACGGAGAAACATCGGGTGTTAAGCCCCGGCTGGTTTCTCGCCCCAGCTTTGATGCCCCTGCGAATTCTGGATCGCTTTTTGCGGCGCCCGACGAAACGTGCCGCTGACCCATGGCGGTGGTTTCCCCGCTTCTTGTAACTGACCGTTTGCTGCGCAGCTGGTTTCGGAGCGCGGATCGCGTCGCTCCAGACGAGAACGAGATGGTGTGCGTCTCCTGCGGACAGCGTCAGCCACTCTAGCTTGCTACGCCCCGAGAACCCCGTCGAGCGCTCGCGGCACCCCAACTCCCCCTTCGACAAGCTCAGGGCGAACTGGTGGGTGATCTCGAGGGCACCTGCGAGATCCAGCGGCTGGTGATCAGCCGGGCGATCCCGCGGATCCACGCTACGTAGCAGCGGAGTCGGTGCTGCGGGTTTTCATCCCGCAGGCGCTAACCTCCCTCAGCCCGGGCCGGAGTCGGCCTTGAGGTGGTAGGTCATCGCCTGGAGGGCGAGGACTGGGTCGATGTGGCGGACGTGCACGCCGTTTGGGACGGTGGGGAAGGCGGGGGCGTAGTTGAGGATGGCGCGCACGCCGCAGCGCACGAGTGAGTCGATCACCTCCTGCGCGGTCTCAGCGGGCGTAGCGACGATGCCGATATCGGCGGCGCCGTCGCACAGCTCCTTCTCGAGGTCGGCGACCGGCTTGACGGTAAGCCCGTTGATGCGTGTGCCGACAAGCGAGGGATCGCAGTCGAAGGCGGCGACGATGCGGAAGCCCTGAGGCGAGAAGCCTTCGTAGCCGAGAATAGCCCGCCCGAGCCTGCCCACGCCGACGAGCGCCATTTTCCACTGGCGGTTGAGGCCGACGATGCGGCGCAGCTCGTCGAGCAGCTTCTGCACGTTGTAGCCGCGGCCTTGCTTGCCAAAGCGACCGAAGTAGCTCAGGTCCTTGCGGATCTGCGCGTGAGTGATGTTGAGCCGCACGCCCAGCTCCTGCGAGCTAACGACGTCGCGGCCCTCGGCCTCCAGCTGCCCGAGGGCTCGGGCATACTTTGGAAGGCGGTCTATTACCCCTTCAGGGATGTCCATAATGCTATCTATGGCCGGTTATTAATCTTATTAATTCCGCCTGAATGCCGCATGTCGGTTTTATACATCGACGCATCGGACGGAGTCAAACTGTAAGGGCAGCCACTCGTTGCCGGCCTTAAACGCCGAGAGGGCCGGATTGCTCCGGCCCTCTCTGCAGCGAACGGGGTCTCGACTATGTCCCGTCGGCCACCCGCACTTGCGGGAAGAAACCGCGGAAGCGCGTGCCGGTCCCGCTCTCCCCACTGCCGCTCCGATCGTTGAAGCGTAGACCACCTTGGCGGTTGACGATGTCGTCGATGTTCGCCTTCAGGTCCGCGACACGGGCATCGAACTGCGCCTGGGTGATGTTCCCGGCGTCGAGCTTCGCCTGCAAGTCCGCCGTGACTTTGTCGATCAACGCTGCCTTGAAGTCCTCAACGCTCATCCCGTGAGCCTCGGCGATCTGCGCCAGGCTCTGGCCGTCGCGCAGTGCGCTGCGAAGATCGTCCTCGCTGATACCGAGCACCTCCGCGGCGGCTTCCTTTACAACGTAATGGCCGCCGCCGCAGTCGCGCGTCTGCTCGTTGCCCGGGGAAGCGTTGGGCGTCGGCGAGGACCCGCCGCTCGAACCGCCCGAGGCAGAAGGCGTCGGCGTTGGTTCATCCGTCTGCGCGAACGTGACCGCTCCGGTCGCCAGCAATATGCCGGTTATCAGCGCGAAGCCCGACACGCCCGCGAATACCCAGCTATGCGTCTTGGTCATACTCGCTCCTTTCGATTCATGGTTGATTCGTCTGCTCCCATCCCGTATTCGATTGTCGTAGTTGGGTGAGCACCTCCTTAGCTAACGGCGTTCTCTTGCACCATCAGCGTATGGGCGATGCATTAAGCCCGGGTTGGAGGATGGCTAAGGTTCTCCAAACAAGCGTCGTGCGCGGTTATGCCAGCTCCACGAGGGGAAAGGCGCGGTGCTCACGCGACGGCACGAGGAAGTTCTGCCGGCGCGTCGCCGTGATAAAGCGCTCGAGGCCGTTGTCTTCATCGTCGACATCGTGCCTGCGTACGAGGTCTACCGCCGCCTGGTGACGGCGCATCGTCGCGAAGAAGTTGGCCGTGGGCACGAATGCGGTGAACTGAAGCTTTGGCTGGCTGCTCCCATCAGGCACGTCCATGCTGTCGAAGCCCGGTCCGTCCATCCGGATGTGGATCGCCGTGCCCGCGGATGTTCGCGATGAGCGGTGGAGCGCTGTGAGATGGCCCATGCGATGCTCGTTTTTAGAGGTGCCGATCCCCCGGGCGTTGTCCAGCGCGTCCTGCCGGCCCGCAAACTTCGTCTCGAGAAAGGCGGGCCCGCCTCCGTCCGTAAACTCGTCGGCCGCAGCCGTCGCCGGCTTCGGGTTCGAACGGAACATGTACTGCACCCGTTCGGAATACGTCTCGTCGTACCAAGCCGCCAGGTCGAGAATGACGTGCGAGAGGTGCTGTATCGAACCGTTGACGAAGTAATCGCCGGCTTGGGTATTGGTGAAGCGCGCCTCTCCGTTTCCCTGAAAGGTGACGATCGAGGCGGGCCCGCTGCCCTTGGTCTGCTGGTCCGCGAACCCCATCCACATCGGGGATTCCGGGTGGATGCGGCCGGCGAATGGCAGCTGATGAGCCTCGGCAACCTTACGTGGGAGGCCCCGCTGCGCGAACATCAGCCGCTTGGACGTAAATTCGAAAAGACCATTGAAAGCCGGCGCGGCGACGAAGTTCCCGTTCAGCCAATCGGTGCCATTCAGCCAGTTGAACACGTCCAGAAGCGGTGCCAGTGTATCGCTACGCATGGTAAGGAGGATGTCATTTCGTTCTATCGCCACCGGCACGTTGAACGTCGTCTTGCTGACCGAGGGGTTGCGTTTCGTAACGTCCGTAGGCGAGGGGACCGCCTCTTCCAGCGCGAATCGGCGGAATTCGGTCCCGTCGATTATCTGGGCCGGGGCGATATAGTCGGATATGTCGAACTGTATGGCGGGAAGATTGGGCGGCGCTGACTGGAGCAGACGTTTCGGCACCCAGGTATTACTGACAGCCGGAAGTACGGGAGGCCATACGAAACGAAGGTAAAAACGCCTTCGGGCGAGAAGCGATATGCGCCTTCGATTGTCGTCAGTGCGTCTGCCAGCACGCGCTGGTCGTTGAGCTCCGGCTTACGGGTTAGGCGGCCGGTGATCAGCGAAGTGAAGACCGGGCCAAAGCGGAATTCGGTCCCGTCGATTATCTGGGCCGGGGCGATATAGTCGGATATGTCGAACTGTATGGCGGGAAGATTGGGCGGCGCTGACTGGAGCAGACGTTTCGGCACCCAGGTATTACTGACAGCGTCGAATGTTGTCGCCGCCAGCCCGAAGGCGGTGAGTTTTAGCACGCTGCGCCGGCTCAGCTTCATCGTGTCCCCTCCGTTCCCCAGAAAACCGCTCTTGTCTCTCCCTGAGAGCGGCGAGGCCACGCTAGCGCACGCGAGTTAAGGCTCGATTGGAAAGACCCTAAATTTCTTCAATGAACCCTCTCGTCCATGATTCGATGACGGTGACGCACTATTACTCGAAGTGAGTGGCGCTTGACCCGCCAGCAACGTCGCCATATGTTCACGCCTATGGGTCAGTGGTTCCGCCTCGGGGAACTCGAGCTGCTTGTGGTCAGCGACGGCGTTATCTGGCAGGATGCCGGCGCGACTTTTGGGCTGGTGCCGCGGGTGATCTGGGAGCGCTACACACCGGACCTCGACGACAAGAACCGGATCCCGGTAGGGCTGAACTCGCTGCTCATCCGCTCGGAGGGCAAGTTGATTCTGGTCGACACGGGGGTTGGGACGAAGTCTGTGAGAGCGCCTGGAGCAATGGTGATCGAGGAGAGCGGGAGACTACTCGAGAATCTGGGGAGGGAGGGAGTGTCAGCCGACGAAATCGACATCGTGGTCAATACGCACCTGCACTTCGACCATGGCGGCGGGAATACAGTAATGGCGGACGGCGTACCCGTTCCTGCGTTCCCGCGCGCCCGCTACTTCATCGCAAAAGGAGAGTGGGAGGCAGCGAGCCACCCGAACGAGCGCACGCGCGGCACGTACCTATTGGAGAATTTCGAGCCGCTTCAGGATGCGCGAGAGGTGGAACTCGTCACAGGCGATGTCGAGCTCGCGAAGGGCGTTCGACTCCTTCCGGCGCCCGGCCACACGGAGGGCCACTGCGTCATCGAGCTGGAGTCGGGCGGCCGCTATGGGCTTTGTGTTGGAGAGCTGTCGCAGTTGCCGGTGATGCTGGAGAGGCTCGCCTGGATTTCGGCGTTCGATGTCTTACCGCTGGTGTCGCTCTCGACGAAACGGCGGATGATGGATTGGGCGGTCGAGAAGCGGGCGCTGCTGATTTCAGTGCACGCGCCGTTTCCAGGGTTGGGCAGGCTTGTCGCGGAGGAGGGTGGAAGACGGAAATGGATGCAGGAAAAGGAAGACTTGTGACCCGCTCCATTGCCGGTAGCTCAGTGGACTGAGCATGCTCTTGACTAAGGCATGCTTAAGACACATCGGACACCCAGAAAGCGAAACGGAGCGGACTTATCCGCTCCGCTCGATGGCGCTCAGTTGGATGAGCCACTCCTCCCACTAAGGTAATTTGTTTTTACTACTGGCCCGATGAGAAGTCAAGGCCCTGGGCGCCCCGGGTAGGACTCGAACCCACATCCACCCCTTAGTGGGAGAGGTGCTCTGTCCAATTGAGCTATCGGGGCGCAGTGGCATAATACGGAACATGCGATCGACGGGGTCAATGACCCAATGGCACTAAACGAAGCGGCCGCCGGGACTCTCCTGCGCACGGCGCTTTACGACGAGCACAATCAGCTCGGCGGGCGGATGGTGCCGTTCGCGGGATATGAGATGCCAGTGCAGTATACAGGCATCGTCGAGGAGCACCATGCAGTGCGACAGCGCGCCGGTATGTTCGACGTCTCGCACATGGGGCGGTTCGAGGTCCACGGGCGGGGCGCGGCCCGCTTTCTCCGCTACATCAGCACCTGGGACATGACCCGCCTTGCGCCGGGCGAGGGCCACTACTCGGCGGCGTGCCGGGACGATGGGGGGATCCTGGACGACATCTACGTCTTCTGCCTCGAACCGGAGCGGTGTCTCGTCGTGGTCAACGCCTCTAATGCCCCGAAAATGAAGCAGTGGATGCAAGACCACATCGGGAAGTGGGATGCGAGGTTTGTTGACCGGCACGCCGCGACAGCGATGATAGCGGTGCAGGGGCCGGAAGCGCTCGGTCGAATCGAGGGCGTGATTGGCGCCGAGTTCGTTCGCTCGCTCAAGCCGCGACGGTGCGGCGAGGCGGAGTGGCGCGGGCAGACGTTGTTCGCCTCGCGGACTGGGTACACCGGGGAGGACGGTCTGGAGCTCGTGATCGACGCGGGAGCCGGCCCGGACCTTTGGCGCGCACTGCTTGATGTGGGCGTGCAGCCGGCCGGGCTGGGCGCGCGCGATACGCTGAGGCTGGAGGCCGCTCTACTGCTGTACGGGAACGACATGGACGAGGAAACGAACCCTTGGGAAGTCGGACTCGACTGGGTCGTGACCCTCGATGATGGCGCGGACTTCGTCGGCCGAAACGCGCTTGCCGGGTTGAAGGAGAGGGGAGTCTCACGTGAGCTGGTGTGCGTGAAAGCGGTCGATCGAGGCGTCATGCGCAGTCACTGCGACATCTTCCGCGATGCTGAGACGGTCGGTACAATCAGCAGCGGTGGTTACTCTCCCACGCTCGGCATCAGTATCGCCATGGGCTTCGTTCCGCCGGAACTGGCGGCTGAGGGCACGGAACTGAAGGTGGACGTGCGGGGAAGGCCGCTGGCAGTTCGAGTCGTTCCTCGACCGTTTTACAAGAGATCCAAGCCTGCTTAGACAAGAGAGGGAGACGCTTTTGCCCAGCCCCGGCGATGTGAAATACACAAAAGAACACGAGTGGGTGCGCGTCGAGTCTGAAGTAGGGACGGTCGGCATTACGGACTACGCTCAGGACCAGCTGGGCGACATCGTGTTCGTCGACCTGCCCGCCGCCGGCGCCAGCGTTTCGCATATGCAGAAGTTCGGTGAGATCGAGTCCGTGAAGGCCGTTTCTGAGCTTTACTCGCCGGTGACGGGAGAGGTGGTCGAGGCGAACCCCGCCCTCGCGAACAGCCCGGAGCTGGTGAACGATTCTCCGTATGGCGAAGGGTGGATGCTGCGCGTCCGCTTGAGCGACCCCGGCGAGATCGACAAGCTGCTGTCGGCTGATGAGTACGATGACTTCATCGCGCAAGGCGCTGAATGAGCGCGAGCAGCCCTCATCCGTACATCCCTAATACAGACGAAGACCGCCGCGCGATGCTCGACCGCATCGGGGTGCGGTCCGTAGACGAGCTGTTCGCCGATATCCCGGCCAAGTTCCGGATCGACGGGCTCGATTTGCCGTCCGCGCTTCCCGAACTCGACCTCACACGCGAGATGTCGGAGCTCGCCTCACAGAATACGGTGGCGGGGAACGGCGTCGCCTCGTTCCTCGGAGGTGGCGCTTACCGGCACTTCATACCCAGCACGGTGGGTCACATTATCAGCCGGAGCGAGTATTACACTGCGTACACGCCGTACCAACCGGAGATAAGTCAGGGCACGCTGCAGACGATGTTCGAGCTACAGTCGATGGTCTGCGAGCTGATCGGCATGGAGGTGGCGAACGCGGGGATGTACGATGGAGCGAGCGCGCTGGCGGAGGCCTGCCTGATGGCCTGCCGCGTGAGCGGCCGGCATCGCATCGCCGTGCATACAAGCGTCAACCCGGCGTGGCTGGCTGCCGTGAGGCTGTATGCGCGTGGGCCGGGAATTACCGTGGACATCACGGACGGCGGCGGGCTGACCGACGAGCATGCCTGTCTTGCGGTCCAACAGCCGGCCTTCCTCGGAGATCTGATCGACGTCTGGACTCTGGGCGAGGCCACGCGCGCGGCGAGCGCTCTATATATCGCCGCCGTCGACCCCGTCTCGCTCGGGATGCTAACGCCGCCGGGGGAGTACGGCGCCGATATCGCAGTGGCCGAAGGGCAGAGCCTCGGCTGGCCGGTGAACTTCGGTGGGCCGTGGCTCGGGCTGTTCACCTGCCGGGAGCAGTACATCCGGCAGATGCCCGGGCGCATCGTGGGGCGAACGTCCGACCTCGAGGGTCGCACGGGCTACGTGCTTACGCTCCAGACCCGCGAGCAGCACATCCGCCGCGAGCCAGCAGCTCGTGGGGCTGGCAGCTACCGTGTACCTGTCGACGGTAGGCAAGCAGGGCCTGCGGCAGATCGCGGGAAGGTGCTACCACAAAGTGCACTACGCGGCCTCGCTGATCGACGGGCTCGATGGGTACTCCGTTGATCTCGAGAAGCCATTCTTCAAGGAGTTTGTCGTGCGGTGTCCGCGAGCGCCCGCCGAAATCAACCGCCGGTTGCTCGAACGAGGAATAATCGGCGGACTCGATGTGGCGGAACAGGTCGAGAACGGAATGCTGGTTTGCGTGACGGAGATGAACACGCGGGAGGAGATCGAGCGGCTGGCGGAGGGTTTGAGGGAGGCGGGGAGAGGGTGACTACTGCCTCACGCCCGCGCACGGACCCGAAGGCCGCGGATGCCAGCGCTCAGCTGACGTTCGACCGCAGCCGGCCGGGACGGACGGGCGTAATCTTGCCGGCGCTCGACGTGCCGGAGACGTCGGCGCTTCCGGAGCGGTTTCGGCGGCGGGAGCTGAACCTGCCCGAGATGTCGCAGAACGAGGTGATTCGGTACTTTGTCGGGCTCAGCCGGCTCAACTACAGCATCGACACGGGCTTCTACCCCCTTGGGTCGTGCACGATGAAGTACAACCCGAAGGTGAACGAGGACATCGCGCGACTTCCCGGTTACGCGCATGTGCACCCGCACCAGCCGAGCGAGTCGATTCAAGGGGCGCTGGGCGTCCTGTTCGAGCTTCAGACCTCGCTGGCGGAGATCACGGGCATGGATGCGGTGAGCCTCGTGCCGGCGGCGGGGGCGCAGGGCGAGCTGTGCGGGATCCTGGTGGTGAAGGCGTATCTCGCAGATCAGGGTAACGGGCACCGCCGTAAAGTGCTCGTGCCGGATTCGGCGCACGGCACGAACCCGGCGACGGCGGCGATGGCCGGATTCGAGGTTGTGACGGTCCCTTCAGATGCCGAAGGAAACACCGACCTCGCGTTCCTCGAGTCGGCGATTGATGAGGGTGTCGCCGCAATGATGCTGACCCTGCCCTCAACCCTCGGTCTGTTCGACCAGAACATCACCCGCATCGCTAAGATGCTGCACGAGCACGGCGCTCTTCTCTACGGGGACGGCGCGAACCAGAACGCCTTTCTCGGACGGGCGCGGTTTGGCGACATGGGCTTTGACGTCGTCCACCTGAACCTGCACAAGACGTTCTCGACACCGCATGGGGGAGGCGGACCCGGCGCGGGGCCTGTATGCGTGAAGGCCGAGTTGGCGCCGTACTTGCCGGGGCCGGTTGTTGCGCGCGCTGGGGAATCGGAGCGTGGTGGTTCCGCTGCTTCGACAAGCTCAGCACGAACGGATGAGAGTGCCTCAGGACGAGCGCAACGTGACGGGAGTTCAGGATCGGCGGACGGAGCGGCATACCAGTTCGTGACGCCAGAGAAGAGCATCGGGAAGACGATGGCGTTTCACGGCAACTTTGGCGTGCTGGTGCGGGCACTGACGTACATCAAGTCACTGGGCGCCGAAGGGCTGCGGGCGATCAGTGAGAACGCGGTCGCGAACGCGAACTACGTCCTCGGGCGGCTGCGCGGGGCTTACCGGTTGCCGTATGACCGGCCGTGCATGCACGAGGTGGTGTTCTCGGGCAGCAAGCAGCGGGCGGAGAGCGGGGTGAAGACGCTGGACATCGCGAAGCGGCTGATCGACTACGGGTATCACCCTCCGACGATTTACTTCCCGCTGATCGTCGACGAGGCGTTGATGATCGAGCCGACGGAGTCCGAGGGGATGGAGTCGGTGGACGCCTTCTGCGAGGCGATGCTGGCGATCGCGCGGGAGGCGGAAGAGGACCCGGAGCTGGTGAAGGGTGCGCCGTACACCGCGCCGCTACGCCGGCTCGACGAGGCGACGGCGGCGCGGAAGCCGGTGCTGCGCTGGCGGGCGGCTGGGTCATAGCCGGAAGCCTGGCTCCGCGAGCAGGACGATTCCGGCGAGGAGACGGAATGGCTAGGCACTAACAGATCCTGCCCGCGAACGTCCAAGCAATGGTTTAACGGTCGCGCGTGACCTACCGGTGTTATGGGTGCCTCGCCCCCACGGTAGGGCAGTGCCTCGTGCATTCAGGCAATCGCTTCGGCTAATATCATCGCCAATGACTAACGATCTCTCCGACCTGAACGTCCCATATCGCCTGCTCCTCGGCCCCGGCCCGTCGCTCGTGCACCCGCGGGTGTACCGCGCGATGACGGCGCCCGTTATTGGGTATCTCGACCCGGTGTTCATCCAGCTGCTCGATGACACTCAGCGGCCGCTGCGGACGGTGTTCCGGACGGAGAACGACTTCACGATGGCGATCTCCGGCACCGGCACGGCAGGGATGGAGGCGGCGATCTACAACGTCGTAGAGCCGGGCGATACGGTCGTCGTCTGCCAGAACGGGTACTTCGCGGTGCGGATGGCGGACATGGTGCGGCGCTGCGGCGGCGAGGTGGTGCTGGTCGAGGCCGACTGGGGGAAGCTGATCGAACCGGAGCAGGTCGAGGCGGCGCTCAAAGACGCCGGTCGCGTGAAAGTCGTCGCGATTGTGCACGGCGAGACGAGCACAGGCGTGCTCCAGCCGCTCGAGGAGATCTCGCGGATCGCGCACGAGCACGCCGCGCTGCTTCTCGCCGATGCGGTGACGTCGCTGGCGGGCTGTGAGCTGCGGATCGACGACTGGGGGATCGATGTCTGCTACAGCGGGACGCAGAAGTGCCTGTCGGCGCCGCCGGGCATGGCGCCGCTGACGATGAGCGCGCAGGCGATGGAGGCAGTCGCGAAGCGGTCGGAGCCGGTGCGCAGCTGGTACGTCGATGTGTCGATGCTGCAGAACTACTGGGGCGGCGGCAACGCCCGCGCCTACCATCACACGCCGCCGATGACAATGCTCTACGCCCTGCGCGAAGGGCTGCGCATCGTGCTCGAGGAGGGGCTGGAGCCGAGGATCGCGAGGCACCTTCGGAACGCGCGCGCCTTCTGGGCGGGGATAGAGGCGATGGGGCTGGCGCTGCACGTCGAGGAGGAGCACCGCTTGCCGCCGCTGACGACGGTGCGCGTGCCGGAGGGGATCGACGAGATGGCGCTGCGGCAGGGGCTGCTGCTCGAGCACAACATCGAGATCGGGCGCGGCTTCGGGAACCTGGAGGGGCAGGTCTGGCGCGTTGGGCTGATGGGGTATGGGTCGAGCGAGGAGAACGTGTTCGCGCTGCTGTATGCGCTCGAGACGCAGCTGGCGAAGCAGAAGTACGGGCTCGACCGCGGGGTGGGTGTGGCGGCGGCGGCGCGCTATCTGTCAACGGATTCGGGAACGGATTAACGGATTCGGGCCGCGTGCCCGAAAGCGGCTTCGTCCCGAGGGGCGGCCTTGACGGCGAGGCATCGGGCGGCGTCCTAGAGAACGGGCGTCATCGGATAGAGTGGCGTCTTGGGCGAGGCATTGAGTGCGGGTCTGTGACGGGGCGGAGTACCGCGAGAGACCGCAGTTGTCGAGCGGATGTTATTTCGTAAGCCTCGCCCGTACGAAGCGTCGCGCTTGCGGTGTTAGAATCCGCGTGCGGAAGGAGGAACTCATGGCAACGAAAGAAGAGATCATTGCCGGACTCGAGCTGACGGTCTCCCAGGCCAAGCGGACTACGTCGCTCTTTGCTGAGGATGAGTATGACT
>Ga0209690_1000823_pt1 | contig 16908 bp, 8 predicted proteins | sample GraSoiAngelo_150_FD_186164 | JGI IMG/M metagenome (GOLD analysis project Ga0209690, IMG submission 186164) | Grasslands soil microbial communities from the Angelo Coastal Reserve, California, USA - 14_1009_09_40cm (SPAdes) (version 2) | ecosystem: Environmental > Terrestrial > Soil > Grasslands ...
TAACGGACGCTAAGATTCGGCGATGAGTTGTAGCCGCTTCGCTGTGCGAAGCAAACTGTTTCGATGAAAAGGCGTATTTGTGACGAAATCCATGATCGCTGCGCCCACAGGGCGACGGCTACAGCTGGGCTATCTCGATTGCTTGTGAAAGGGCAAACCCGATTGGTAAAGGGCGATTTCCTTTCGAAGGGCGTCAGCCAACACGGTGTTGTCCCGGCCATCGGATAGTTGCAATGCCTGTTGAGCGGTTTCCTTGGCCTCAGCAAAGTGGCCAGCCTCCGCATAGGCGGCGGCAAGGATCCGTAAAATAACTGGCCGATTCGCACCGGAGTGGCGGCTAGCCTGTTGGGCCAAGAGAACCGCTTCTGGCCCGTTTCTGAGGGACGCATCGGCAGAAGTCGCTAACAGCCACGCCAGATTGCTTTGCGCAGCCACATTTTCCGGGGCGATCGCGAGAGAATCCCTGTATTGTGCGATTGCCTCCTGGATGCGGTCCTTCGCAAGAAACGCGCTCCCCAAGTTCGCGTGCGCGTCGGCGTTCTCAGGGCGTAATTCGAGCGTTTTTCGGTAGTGATCAATGGCCTCGTCGGTTCGGCCTTTTCGGAGAAGTGCGCTCGCCAGATTGTATTGAGCCTCGGCCTGATTCGGCGACAAGGCGAGGCACGCCATGTACCGGACGATTGCAGCCTCCATATCACCTTTGGAAAGAAGCACGTTCGCGAGATTGCAAGACGCGTCAGAGTAATCCGGCCGAATTGCCAGCGCCTTCTGGTAGTGAGTGATTGCATCATCGACGCGTCCGTTTAGAAAAAGCGTGACACCCAAATTGTTGTGCGCTTCCGCGTCGGCAGGATTTATGGCCAGCGCTCTTTCGTAATGCGCGATCGCGTCGTCGAATTCGCCTTTTTCAGCCAGAGCACGTCCAAGATTGTAATGCGCTTCGGCGTAATTCGGCCGCAGCGCGACTGCCTGGCGATAATGAGCAATCGCCTCGTCAGTTTCGCCTTGGTCGCGCAGGACGATGCCCAGATTGTAATGCGCCATCCAGCAGCCGGGATTTTTTGCCAGCGTCGCCGTGTATAATGTTACCAAGCCGTGGTAGATCGCGCTCTGCCGCCACGTCAAAAAGCCAAAAAGCAGGAGTATTCCGCACATGGCCGCGCGGAGAAAAGGTTTCCATTTGATGGAATCGGTTCCCGCTGTGATACCAGCTCCGGCTAAAGCGAGCGGTCCCATGCTCGCCAGATATTGGAAATGATCGCTCACAAACGAGTAGCGGAAGAAGTAAACGGTGAAAAAGCCGAGCACAGGAAATAGCGAAATCACAAAGTATGCAGCGGCAAAAAATACGGGGCGACTCCACTTCCCGCGAATTAGCCACAAAGCAAACAAACCAGCCAACGCTGCCAGCAGCGGCAGATAAGCCGTCAGTTGCAACGAATTAATCTCCCAACGCGGATAGATGAAAATGAGCGGATCGGGCCAAACCAGTTTGCCCAGATAAAACCATATCGCGCGACCCGCGATGATGAGCCGCTCCGGCCACAACTGGGCCCACTCAGAACCAATCGCACCCGAATGGAACTTCTGTTCCCAAATGGTCCACACGCTGGCAAGCGCTGAAATCAGCGCAAACGGAACGAGAGTCGCGAGGTCGCGCCACCGGATTCGTCCTCTCCGCCACCAGACACAGAGCGCGATTACGACAGGCAACATGACTGTGGATGGCTTGCTCAGGACCGCCACAACAAAGAACAGGAGCGCCCAGCCAAAGCGCCACCAGCGCACGCTGTTCCCGTTCTCCTCCGCGTCCACTTTCAAAAACCAGAAGATCGACAAAAGATAAAAGAGACACGACTGAGTATTTTTTAGCTCCGTGACCCAGGCGACCGATTGCACCATTACCGGATGCAATGCCCAGAGCACTGCCCCCAGCCACGCTCCACGAACATCGAGTTGCCGCAAGACGCGCCAGAGCAAGACCGCCGAGGCCACGTGCAGCAGCACATTGAGAATGTGGTATGGCGATGGACTTAAGCCGACGAGCTTATGCAAACTCCAGAAGCTCGTCAGCACGAGCGGGTAATAGACAGCTCGCGTGCTCGTCCAGATCTCCTTAAGTCCGAGCGGACCAACGATGCAGGGATTTCGTGTCAGATGCGATTCGTCGTCCCAGATGAAGCCGGCGTTAAAGACTCGGGCGTATGCCATTAAAATCAGGGCAATCAGAAAGAGCCCCCAAAGCCAGTTCCGCTGCCAGAATGGGGATCGGAGCTGGTTCTGTTTGCTCGTTCCTGAAGGCGTGGCGTTCCCGGACATTAGTTTTTGTCCCAGTTAACCACGGAGATCACGCCGACTGGTAAATGCGAGCCACGCCGAGCGCGGCCGACCGAAGATTTTACCTCGGCGATTGCCAACGAGACTGAGCCTCGGTTTCTCTGGCGCTGCGCAGATTCTCCTCCGCCTCCGGAAAGTCGGGATGAAGACGTAACGCTTCTTCGAATTGCGCGATCGCACTGGCAACGTTGCCTTCGCGCATAAAAACCTTGCCCAAGTCGTTATGAGGCTGGGCGAGCTCTGGCTTGAGCCGGCTTCCCTCCAGATAATGTGCCTTGGCTTCCTGCAAATCGCCCTCTTGGAAAAGCGCACTTGCCAGATCGAGATGAGCATCCACATGACGCGGGTCAGCTTGAATCGCCTGTCGATACTGCACAATTGCCTCCTCGAGTTTGCCGTGTTTCTCCAGAAATGCACCATAGCTATACCGAGCTTGTGCAGACTTTGGATCCAAGCGGACGGACGCTTCGATTTCCGCCGCTGCTTGCTCAGGGCGATCGAGTCGCTCCAGAAGATAGGCATAACCGGAGTGTAACTCGGCGTTGTTAGAGTCGAGTCGCAGTGCTGTTTCGAAATGGGTTTGCGCATCTTCCAGGTTTCCCTTTCCAATCAGGACGCTGGCCAGATTGGCGTGGGCCTTTGCCGAAGCGGGATTAAGACGAAGCGCAGCGGAAAATTCATCGGCTGCTTCATCGAGTCGGCCAGCTTCCTGCAGAGCCTTGGCGTAATTGGTATGCGCCCGGGTGGAAACAGGAAGATCGGCGGCGATCCAGGCTAAATGTTCAAGTTCATTCTCAGGGAGCCGCACTTGCCCAAACCAAAGTGCGCCAAGCGGAATGACAAAAACAGCGACCCATTTCGCACCATGCAAGGCCCAGCTGGGCAGAAAACCGCTCGTCGAAACATCTGTTGTCCCGCCGCCGATGCCGAGAGATTGTCGAGTAGATTTCTCGCGCACTTTCCAGATGAATCCGTCGTAATAAAAATGGAGCAGCGCCGAAGCGGTCACTACACCAGTGAGGATGCGTTTGACTACGTCGATATCGATGCTCGACTTGAAATAACCCAGCGCCCCGTAGGCGAAGATCAGGCCCACGTATAGACCCATCAGCGAACCGCTGCGCCGGAACACGAAGCGCATAAACCCGCCGATCGAGCTGTCGGTCTCAACCCGTTTGCGATTATAGATCCAAACCAGCGAGAGGTACTGGACGTCGTGAAATACTTCGAACAAGGCAATACCGACGAGAACGCTGGCCACGATGTTGTTGCAGTACCACCAAAAAGAAATGCTCGTGATGAGAAGAACCAGCTTTACCGGACTCGGCCGCTTCCCGCTAGTCCACATCCGGATAAAATTTGCCAGAAACACGGCTGAAACTAAGAGGGCGAACGCAAGCAGCCCCTGCTGTGCTGCCCGGAGGAAGCCGGGCGGAATGAAGGGCCCTCCCGCAGCGTAATAAGTCTCGAAGGTATCAGTCATTCGCTGCGATGAGAGAAGGACCGCGGTGGCGAACCAAATCCCGCACAATGCGAAATCAAGACGACGCGTCAGCTCAGCGAATGAGCCCACTTTCGCATCGTAGATGCGACAGAACCCATACGTTTGCATCATGCCGTGCCAGACGCCCCAAATAAAGGCGACTAGCACAATGCCTTTGAGGTCCCACAAAGAAAAGATCGCGGAGACGACCACCAAAAAAATCGGCGCAAAAATGAAGCGCCACTTGAAGCGCTGGAATAACGCCCGATCGCCATAAGCGCGAATCATTCCTGGCAAGTGGTGACCCATCGCCCCGAAGGCAGCGACAAAAAGATAAATGTCTTCCGCGCTCCAACGCGCCTGCGCCACGAGGAAGATCGGCACGATCACCAGCGGCGTGCAGACGTACAAGATCAGGTCGCGCCAACTGTCCAGAATCCACAAGTTAGGCTTTCGCGCGGCAGCAAGCCCAGCCGGAACAGTTTGCGGACGTGAGAACGCGGTAACGTACTGCATGCCTTTTTAGCGGAACTAAGCTTTCCCCAAACCGACGCGAAAATCAATCCTCCTCTTGCGGGACGCACCGCGCGCGCCATTGTCGATCTTAGGGACGCGTTTACCAAATCGCCATACTTTATTCCTCTTTGGTCTAAGAATTTTTCATCCACTTCAACATTTGGCTGCTAAACTCCGGAATTCGCCGTTGCGTTTTGAATTCCGATGAGGAAATCAATTGAGGATTTTCTGCGTGCTCCGCGATCTCTGCGGTAAAGCCTGTCTCTAAACGAAAAGCAAACGGCCGGGGCCCTATAAGGAGCCCGGCCGTATGAATTGCTTCGGTTTGTGCTTTAGAATCTCTTCTTTAGTTGGACGTACCAAAACCGGCCTTTGATGTTGGCGAGCGATTCGTCGTAGCCGTTCTCGAAGCTGCCGGCCACGAATGGTGGATCTGCATCCAACACGTTCTGCATCCCAAGCGTGACCGTCGTGCCATTCAACCAGGCGCGCCATCCACAGGGATTGTACTCAGCCGTGGAGACCGGCATGACGTTTTTCTCCTTGCCCTCCATCTTCACGTTTTTACCGCCATCCTTGGCGAAACCAGGCACCGGGGCCACCGGCGCGGGTGGTGGCAGGTTAAACGTGTATGATCCGACCAGGTCGAGCGTAGTCCACCCGTCCACTTTGCGCGCGCGCCACGGAAACTGGGCGGCAGTTCCGGTGGTCGGGGCAAAGAAGCCGCCGCTAAACCCAGGTCCGCCGGTTCTAGGCATATTTGGCTTCGGCGATCCTGTCAGACTGATATTGTCATCTTCATATTGGGGAATCCAGTGCACGATCGCCCCAACATCAACTCCAGCCAGCCACGAGTCGGCCGGGCCATCGTAGAATAGACTGCCATTGGCTCGGTTCCGTGGTAGCGAACTGGTTAGGGCGAATGCGGTCGGTATAAACTCACCGGCGATCCCGAACCGTTTTGAATCAGGAGTAGCCTGAAGCTCAGCCCGGGCCAGCCAGGTGCCGTTGACCGTGGTCGTGAACCTGCCAAAATCCCCGTGGCCAAAGATCGAAGAATCCAGAATATAGATCCCTTCGTAGTCGAGACCTTCGAAGATTGCGCCAGCAAGGTTTTGGCTGGGATCGATGACGAGCGTGACTGGGCCAGCCTCACCGGGAACTGAACTAGGACCACGAAAAACCAGGGGCCCGTTCTCCTGAACACCCGGGGTCGGGGGATTATTCTCGATAATGAATTGCGCGCCGAGGGTTGTCACGATGTCACGCATATCAATATGCCACCAATCGGCGCTTACTGTTAGGCCCTTGATCCATTTCGGGCTGTAAACCGCCCCGTAGGTCCATTCATAGGCAACTTCCGGGTGTGTGTTGGGGTTTCCTAGAATGCGTTCCTCGATCTGGGGCTCGGTCTGGCTCGAAAATGGATCGGCCACCAATGGGAAGTTCTGCGAGCCTGCGGGCGTAACCTCCGACAGACTCGGCGCATGAAACCCCTCGGTGTAGCTGCCACGCAGGGTTACCGCCCCGATCCACTTGGGATCAAGCGGCTCCCAGCGAACGGAAACTTTCGGCCTCTGGGTGTTAAACTGGCTATGGGCCGCCGGCTGAGCTGGGAAGAGTCCGGAAGGTAAAACTGAAGAGGTGTTGGTGCTGTACCATTCCTCGCGCTCGGCAAAGTCCACCTCAAAACTATAAAACCCGGGGAAGTTCCACGTGGGGCTCGTGAAGGGTACCCGAACTTCCTCGTAGATCGACCAAACATTCCGGTTCACCCGGAAGCTTTGGCCATCCACCGAGCCAATCGATTGAAACGTGTTATTGAGCGCGTCGCGATCGCGTGTGAATGACGGCGCGTCATACTCACCGCCGATAGCAAAGGAGACAGGTCCCGCGGGAAGCTTAAACAGGTCGCCGTTAAAAGTGGCATAACCAATGGGCAACTGCACTTCGCCTGAGTTATGCAGGGTGACGTAAACTGCTTGTCTGGCCGCCGCGGTGTTGTGGCCAGTGATACCCAGGAAGGGATCAAACGCCGTGGCCGGGTTGGTATCCAACAGCGCGTCGCGCAGCCCAGGCTGGCTGACTTCGCCAATGGACAAGTCCTGCCCCTCGTTGCGGGAATAACGGAAACCGGCTTCCCAGTTCCAAGTCTTGAAATAATCGCCAAATTCTCCCATCTCACCCTTCAGCCCGACGTCGAAAAGGGAATCCCAGTAGGTGAACTTTTCACTTCTCGGACCGGTGTCGTTAATGCCGCGAAACCGAACCCCCGTAGTCATGGGAGTTGGGACTCCGTTAACAACCAAAGTCGCGTCGCCGACCGTGAACGGATTAAACGCATTCTGGATTGGCACACTAATGCCGTTGGGACTAAAGAACACGTTAGTGCCTGGCGCCTTGAATGGATCGGGCGTAAACGGCACCGCTGCCAGGGACGAATCGAAATACGAGCGGGTATACTTGAAGTCGGCAAACACCACCAGGTATTTGTCGCACAGGTCGCGCACGAACGAACCGTAGAAGCTTTGACGGTCCGCTGGCGGTAGCGCTGGCGTGAAGGCCGCGAAGTTAAAGAAGAAGTAGTCGCCACCCCCCTTATACTGAGTGCCGGTCTGTGGAAAGCCGTTTACGCCCGCGAAAGAATTGGGGCCGATGATACCGGGGGCGCCTGGATATGCATTGGGAGCAATTACATAGGGGTTCTTATAAAATGGTGAAGTTGCCCCGTTCGGAGCTGAATGCGGCAACGGGGTGTTGACGCCGAACTGCGGCAGACTGCCTGCGCCAGGAGGGGTCGCGGCGAAAAAGATGCTCGGGAGTAAGCGGCGGCTTGTAACGCGGCCGGGGAAATTCCCGCTGCGATTATCGAACCCCCCAAAGGGTATTTGAAAGCCGTTACTGGAGAGGTCCCGGTCGCCGCTGAAGAGGCCGCCGGTACGCTCCCAGAAATCGGCAATCACCACAATGTCGGTCTTGTCGTCTCCCGTGCCAGCTTTTATCCATGCCTCCCATTCACCCATGTCGTTGGAGGCGCCCAGGTCTGTGTTCCCGTAACTCCCCCCAATCTCCAGCCCACGGAACTTGTGCACCAAGAAGAAGTTGACCACGCCGGCGATCGCGTCCGTGCCATAAATAGGTGCGGCGCCATCTTTGAGGATGTCGATGTGATCAACCATCACGAAGGGAATGAGGTTAACGTCGACACCGGCGTTGGTCCCGGCACCGCCCAACGAACCAAAGGCGACACGTTTTCCGTCTAGCAGCACCAGGGTTTCCTTGGGCAACAACCCGCGCAGGTTGAATTGGACAGAACCGTCACCACCATTGCCGATGTTCATGTTGACGGTGCCACCCGCCTCCTGCGGAATGAATTCTTGCAGGTCCGTTGCGTTGCGGATACCCAGCTTCTCGATGTCTTGCGGACGGTAGGTATCCACCGGATTTGGCCCGGTTTCTTCCGCAGTCGGAATGTTTGAACCGGTCACAATCACTCGCTCGACTTCCGCCTGGCCCCCAGCCGGAGCCGGGGCAGGCGGCGGTGGCGCCGGTAGTTGAGCAAATGTGTTTGCGGCGAAGATTAAAGGAAATCCGACGCTCGCTGCAAAAGCGATGCGAACGAATCCGAACTTATTTAGCACATTTTTTATCATTAGTTTCTCCATTGGTTTGGTTAGGTTTTGGGCATGAATTATTGAATATTTGAACGCCTGACAAGCTTTTTTTTCACTTTTTTTGAAATATTTTTGAACGAGTGACAGGGCCTATTTGTCGCGCCAGATTCCCGTTTAACGGAACATGCCAAAGGCTGGCAAGCTTTTTTTTCACTTTTTTTAAGATATTTTGAACGGGTCACGGCGGCCTATTTGGCGCGTCAGATTCCCGTTTAATGGAACATGCCAAAGGCTGACAAGCTTTTTTTTCACTTTTTTTGAAATTTTTTTTGAGCGTTGGAACCGCGGATTACGCGGATATCATCTCCGACCGGCATCAACGCGGCCTAATTTATGCGAGCACAGAGAATGAAGTTGTTAAGATCCAAACGTCCGCTGCGATTGGTCCTCGCTTTGATCATCGGCGTTGCCGGCGTTTGGCTTTTCGCCCATTTCCACGCCAAACAAATACACACCGGGCATCGACCCGTCGTTTCATTTGCGACAGTCAAGTCGGTTTTAGAGGCGCTCGCTAACGAACTGCCGCCGGAGTTAAAGGAACCGAACGAGGCCAAGTGGAAGGCTTGGGCTCAGCACGAGGATGACATCGTTCGTGCGCGTCTCGAGCAAGGCGCGCTCGATTCCATGATCAACCTGCTCTTGTTCGGCACTTCATTCACGACCCAACCGCGGGTCATAACGATGCACGATTCCGACGATGCGGTCTTGCAATCGCGGCTGGATGATCTTTTGCAAGGCCTTCGCAATCCGGGAAAGAACGAGCGGCTCATCTTTCTGCGAAACGTTCTCCGAGGCAGCGGAATGGATCCCGACAGCTCCGCCGGATACGAGAAGACAAAAACTTTGGTCCTGGAAAATCTTCGGCGGGTTGTCCAGGAGCAGATCACTTTTCACGAACAGTTTGATGAGGCAACCCGCGAGAGCAACCAAGAGGCCGGGCTTTCCAAGCGTTCGCGTGTGTTTCGCGATCGCGGCATCTCGCTTGATACAACCATTCTGTCGAGCTTCGGGATCGAGGGCGCGCTGCGCGACATGAAGAACCGGGCAGTGCTTCCAGAGAGATCGATTACTCGCGTGGCGGTGATCGGGCCTGGTTTGGATTTCACCGACAAAGGATTCGGTTACGACTTTTATCCGCTCCAGACGCTGCAACCGTTCGCGGTTTACGATTCGCTCATTCGATTAGGACTCGCCGAACCTGGAAAGATCGACATTATCGCCTTCGACATTAGTCGGGAGGTTCTCGAGCATTTGCGCCGCGCGCACGACCGCGCCAAAACGGGAGAGAAGTACGTCGTGCAATTGCCGCGCGAGTCCTGGCTATGGGTTGCTGACGCAGTCCAGTACTGGCGTTCGTTCGGCAGCGAGATCGGTAAGCCCGTCGCTCCGATTCAACCTCCACCAGCTCTCAAGGATCTTGAGACGCGCGCAGTCGGGATTCGTCCAGAAGTCATCCTTTCATGCAAACCTGTCGATTTGAATATTGTTTTCGAACAGTTCGATCTATCGGCCACCAGACGATTCGATCTGATCATCGCCACAAATGTTTTCCTCTATTACGACACATTGGAGCAGGCGCTAGCGCTTCAGAATATCTCGACACTTCTCAAGCCGGCCGGATTTTTGTTGACTAATGATTGGCTGCCGGACCTGCCTCAAATCCCGATGCGCTCAATGGGATACACACCGGTGCGATATGGAGAGGGCGGCGATTGGGGAGACAACGTTTTTTGGTGGCAGCGGCAATGAGCGTTAATGCGAACCTTTGAACGGAAAAATCACTCGCTTGTCGCACGAATCCTGTCCCGGCGCACACGGCTGGCTGCTTTGCGCGACAATCCCGGCGCCCGGCGTCAGTTCAGAAGCGCAGCCCATTCTCGAAAGAGATTCGCTCGCGTTCGACTTTCGCGCCCCGATCCAGAAAAAGATCGCGCAGTTCCGGCGTGTAGTAGTCACCCCCGTACAGAGGATTGAGTCCGAAAAAGATTTTGCCGCCTGGCGCCAGGTGTCGCTGCAAATCGCGCAGAAGAAAATCCCATTCCGCCGCCCCCCATCGCCGTTGCGACGGATGGTAAAGATTAAAATTGACCGAGAACGCGGTGATCCAATCGAACTTTTGACCCAGATCGGGCAACGGCTCGAACGCTTCGATCCTCCAAACGACGCGCGGAACACCAAAAAGCTCAAGCAACTCGGTAAAAAGCGATACCCGCCCCACGTCGAGGCCAAGGACCGAATGACCAAGCCCTTTTAATATGAACAAGAAAAACCCACCTCCGCAGCCGAGATCAAGCACGCGCTTCGGCGCCGAACGATGCAGCTTCAAATCTTGCACACGTTCGCGATTCAAGCGCAACCAAGGATCCACATTCGCGTATTTGGCGTATCCAACAGGCAAGCTGGCGTAGCGTTGCTGGATTTCGCGCAGACGTTCCGGATCGATGCTTGCCCGCAACGGCCCAAGCGGCAGGCGAAAAATCGAGCGTTGCGCTCTGCGCCATGCACGCCGGTAAGTCAACGGATGGGCAAGTTTTCGGATTTTACGGTAAAGCTTCATTTCCAAAAATAGTCGAATCGCCCGCCAAAACGCCGGCTGTGCAACGCTACAGGGTCTGGTTCAAATGAAAGAAATTATAGCGACTAGAAAATGCCGGCCAGTTAACAAGGGCTTGTGAGACCAATATGAAGAGCACAATTCCTGCAAACAAAATTATCCGCGGCCACATCCGAGGAATTCCGGAAAGCACCCAATCCAGTGCCTGAGAGTACAGCAGAAAAAACGGAACCGCCGCAGCACACAGCAATCTTCCAGAAGTGAAGTACGGATGCTCGTTCGAGGGGTAAACACACGGCCCAAAATCGAACCCGATTGAGAGCACTATGATGAACAGCACGAGAAGAGTAACACTTAGTAGCGCAAGCCAAAGATCCTCCCGCTGACGCCAACTGAGTTTTCCTTGGACGGAGAAGAGACTCACTACCGTCAAGCCCATCGCGAGCGTGGAAGACACCCAGTAGAATGCGTCGGTCGCTGCCGACGCGAGTCGTTGACCGTGCCATATAAATTCGCCGCGCCAGAAACTGGCCATCAGTTCCGGCCAGAACTCGTTTAATCCATGAAGGGTGAAAATCGGGTGCGGCCACCAATTACCAAGGGGCTTGCGTGTCCACCCGAGGAACTCAATTTTGGAGCCAGTAGCAGTGAGATCGCCAAACGTGTGATAGTTCCAGACAAACCAGAGTGCGATTGGCAAAGTGGTCGAAAGTACCAACCCACTTAGCGAGCCAACGGCGGCCCTGAGCCTTCTCGTCCGGGCGAGATGTCCAACCTTGAAGATCAGCGCCAACATCGCGACCCCGAGCAGGGGAAGATTCGCCGTCTTCACGAGGCAAGTGGCCGCGAGCGCAAGCCCGGTCCAAATTGCAAGAGGCACACCGGGTAGCTCGGTCTGCAATAATTTCACAAGACCGATAAAAGCAATTCCGAAACAAAGTGGAGACAGCACATCGCTTTGTATTGAATAGAAAGCGGTCTGCGGCCAGACAGCCAGCAACAGCGGAACGCTTAGTCGCGAGAATTCCCGATCGGGAAAAACGAGTTGCGCCGCAATGGATCCTGTCCACACGAGACCCGCAGCAACGAACAGGTTAAGAAAACGAACCCAATACAATAACCAGCCGCCTTTAATGCCGCAGGCGCGGCCAAGATTCAGCCATGCACCGGCAATGACGTAATAAAGGGGAGGTTCCCCCGATTCGTGATTCTCGTGGGATTCCCACCAAGTCTTGGTCACCTCCACTAATTTGTAGCGTTTATCGGCGGGCAATATCCAGTTTGGCTGCGGGAACTCGCCTTTGGCGAACTGCTGCGGAGCTGTGAAGTACTCCGGCGTGCCGTAGAGCGCCAAGTAATATGCAGCCTCGGCAGAAAAATGACCCAAATCGCGCGGGACATCGCCACGCGCATACTTCATCACCAGATCCACATGCGCTTGCTCATCGACATTGTTGAAAAACGGAAACGCCGCGGAAAACGCGAGGACGCGGACTGCAGCGATCACGCAGAGGAGCAAAATCAACTTTTGCTCACGGCGCGTTGCAAACCGCACCGAGGCGTTCATCGAGATTTTGCCTCGATTATTGCGAGCTTCCCATATTCGCTGATCAAGGGCGCGACGCCTGCCGCTTGCAGAAATCGCGCCTCCAACGGCGCGCGAAACGGCGAATCGCTTTCAATTACAAACGCAGCATGTCCATCGCGGCCCGGTTCCCGCCAGGGGATTGCCCCCGGATAAACCCGATGTTGATAACCAAAAATCGCATCGGAGACAGCGAATGTTTCATTGCATTCAAACAGCAATGGATAAACAAAAGAAACGGTGGTCCAGACGCCGCTCACCTGGCGTTGGCGCAAATGTTGTTCAACGCCTTCGAGATCGGCACCGGGAATCCGTGTCATGCAATAGTTCTCTCCGTGATCGCAGAGCGTTAACGTTTCGATTTGATTGTGGCACGCCGTGTTGATCATCAGCGCGGTTCCCGTAATCACAGCGGCGGCCAAGATCCCGGCTCCGCCGAAACGAACCAGCGCTTTGGAGCAAACGAAGCAACGCTGCAGCAACCTGCCAGTGAGCGCCGCAAAAAAGAAACAACCGGCCAAAAAATATCCAGGCACACGGAAGGGCGCGGTGAGATACGGAATAAGGCACGCCAATGCTAGCACGAGCAGGAGCAGATCTCGTTCTTCATTACCGCTCGCGAAACCGCCACGAACCGCTGCCGGAATTTTCGATGGCGATCGAATGAATGGCCAAACTGCAACGCCTGCGGCCAGCAAGGCGATCATGTAAAATACAAACCCCGAAGCAGGCTTCTCTCGATAATACCAGAGTACGGTGTCTGCTCCGAAGAACTTCGGCATTTCAGTCAGGAAAATTTGAGAGAGCGCGTCGGGGTGAAAGAGGAGCGCAAATCCGCCGCCACCGGTTTTCTCGAGCACGGCGTTCCAGTTGGCGAAATGATTGGTGAGGTTGAACGCAATGGCCGGCGCGTACCCGATAATGAATCCGGCGAGCGCGACCAGCGCGTTGTTAAACGATAAGTTCCGACGCATCAGGAAGAGGACCCATAGTGCGACGTTGAATGCGATTCCCAGCTCCAAGCTCCAGATGCTTAAGCCCGAAACAATGCCGAACAAGAGAAATAACGGCCGCCTTGGATTCGGGGCCGATTGGATCGACAAGAACAGAATCGTCAGCAGCGGAATGGAAAGGAAATACGAGGAATAACCTCTCACTTGGAAGTGCCACTTGAGAAGCGACGGAGCGAGCGCAAACGCGACCATGCCAAACAGGGCCGTGCGCTGGTCATAAAGCACGCGACACATCCAATAAAATAGAAACAGGCAGACCAGCGACAGCACGACGATGCAACTCTTCAACGAAATGACGCTGACGCCGAAAAATGCGAACGCAATCGCGGCCAGGTAAGCTTCCCACGCCGCGCCTGCGTTGTAGGGCTGACCATACATGTAGAAGGGAAAATAGCGCCCTTCCAAAATGTGTTTGCCCATCAGACCGATGATCGCTTCGTCGCTATGAACATGAGTTTGCGACGCCAGCAGAATCGTAAAGCGCGCTGCCGCGACAATAATGAGCATCCCAATAAACAAAGCGTGCCGGCGCATCAGAGATTGGTTGTCACTTCACCGGCGCGATCATGGCACAGGCCGGGAGGATCGACAATCGACGCGATCCCATTTACACGCTGAAGCTCGCGGATTCAGCGTCAAACTTAACCCGGCGGGTGAAATCCGAAATCGGTTTCCAATTTCTCCCAGAGCCAATCAACGAACCAATCTTTCTTGATTGAGTCGGCATTAGCGGCAGCGAGCGCTTCCGCTTTCTTCACACTGCCGTTTAAGCAGTAGAGGTAGGTAAGCAAGAACGTGTCGTTGAGACTAAACACGCCGCGATCTTTCTCGCTCTCCAACAGCCGAATCGCTCCCCCGATATCCCGCTGCGCCAATGCTCCGGCAATTAAGTCTCGCATGGTTTCGAGCGGAGGCGTTTGCGATTTCTTCGCCACTCGCTCGGCGATGGCGAGCCGAAATCCATCACTCCCCAGCACCTCCAGGACCGGCAGTCGCAAGCCGGAATGGCGCAGATAAAGATCCAGTTCGGCCAGCTTATTGCTTCCAATCGTCTCGGAGAGATATCGCGACTCGCGGACGACAAAGAATGATTCCATCGACGCATTCAATGCCTCTGGCCAGACTGCGGCCACTAACGAAGAGTCAAGAAAACGTTGAAGCGCCGGAAGCGACTCCATGTACGTCGTAGCAAAGCGGTGACTCGCTTCCTCGTCCCAGGGCTCATCGGTTAGCCGCTTTGGATAAATATCTGAAAGCGGCGCAACGCCATGTGTGATCCGATCAATCTCCTCGCCGCCCATCAAAAACAGCGCGCCCAATTCTTGGGGAACCTCGATGCCGATCCGCCTCAAATCTGCGCCGGTGGCCGGTTCGCTCCACAACCGCCGAATTTCCTTTTCACTGATGCTGCGTCCCGGTCCTTTGATACCCATCATGATCCAGTCCTGATTGGAACTGGCCCAGACGGACGCGTTCGGGAATGCATTATGAAATGCACGAAGAATTGCTTTTGCTTCATCCACCTTCAGCTGATTAATCGGCAGCCAAAAGGTGGCGATTCCGCCTTCCTTCAGCCGACTGTTCATGAGTGAGAAAAATTCTTCCGTATAGAGATTAACCGAGCCCGCTGTTTTGGGCGGTGGCGGCTCTCCCGAAATGACATCGTACTGTCGCGGAGTGGCCTGGAGAAAGAAACGGCCATCTTGCACAACTGGGTGCAGGCGCGGATCCCGCAGCGGATTGGAGTAATTGGTGCTCGAATAGAAATCAGCCAGTGCGAACACCTCCTTTGAAATGTCCACCACATCGATTCGTTTAACGTGCGACGAACGAAGAAACGCGTCCGCTGTGACGCCGCAGCCGTAACAAATAAGCAACACGTCTTCTGATTCTGGACGAAAAGCTAACGGAAGATAAGCAAACAATCTCATGTAGCGCTGGCCGTACGGATTTGTGGCCGACATCGAAAATGCGTTGCTCACCAACCGGTAGTAATATGGTTCACCGAAAAGATCGCGTCGCACGAGCTGCCATGTGTCAGCGGTCCCTTCAATCTTTTTCACAACGTGCGCCAGTACATCCCCCTGGTCGTCCACCTCGAAAGGATGGCTCGCATGCGCGAAATGCGCTTCAGCGCGCCGATACGGAAAAATTACCAGAATGAGAATCACTGCGGTCCAAAGCCCAGCGACGACTAAACCGATTCTCGAAAGCGTTCGGGCTAATACACAACCTGCGCGGTCAGTCACGAGGATGCTGAGCAAAGCGTATCCCGCAGCGCAAAGTATGAGACTCCATTGATAGCCGATGCCCGGCAGCAGGACGAAGCTTGCGAGAAGTGGGCCGACCGCCGCTCCCGCAGTATTAAACAACGTCGTGATTCCAGTGCTGTTCATCCGGTCGCCCACGCTGGCTTGAACATTTGTCACAATGGATGGAAACAGGATTCCCGAGAGCAAGGCGACGGGGAACATGAGTGCGATGGACAACAGCGCAATCTGCCACCATCTGAGACCAAACAGGCCGGTGCGCGCCTGAATCAACTCGCCCGGAAAAAAGAGATACGAGAGAAGAGCCGAAATCGCGGCCACCAGCAAAAGGACGGGAAGTAAGTGATTCAGTCGCGCCGAGCGGCGCTGGTATATGGCGCTAGCCGCAATGCTCCCAAGCCCGATACCCGCCAGCACCACCGCTAGCATAATCGCGAAAGCAGTCGGCGACGATGCAACGTACAAGCGCAAAAACCGGAACCAAATCAACTCCAGGCAAAGGAAAATACAACCGGTTCCAAAGCTCACGAACAGCAGACGCCAAGGCGGCCGATAGCTTACTTCCAAGCGCAGCGGAAATGTTCGCTCCTCTGGAATAAGCGCACCTCTGTCGCCGCCAATTCCTGCGGTCAGCAACGCGATCCCCGCAGCGAGGCAAACGGCCAAACCCGCAGCCAAACTCGTTCCGCGAAGTCCAAACGCTCCAATGAGATAACCTTCGCCGAGCACAGCGCCGGCTACTGCGCCTAACGTGTTCGAGCCATAAAGAAAACCGATCGTGTGCCCAAAATTCGTTCGTCGCAAAACTGGGTCTTCGATCAACACCGGCAGCGTCAAGCCCATGGCTGTTGTCGGCACAAGGAGGATAAGGAAAGACAAAATAAACCGCAGTCCGAGGAGAGTTGGCTGATAATTCCAGAGCATTTGCCAAACGGGCCGCATCAACCCGCCCAGCAGCGGAAGACCAAAAACAATCGTGCAACCAAAGAATGCGACGAGCACTTCGAGCAAAGCGTAGAAATGTAGCGGCCGCCACCGCCGAACTCTCGATGATGCGGCGATCGCGTTTCCCAGCGCCAGACCCGCCATGAAACTGGAAAGAATCAACGCCGCTGCCCAGATCGAATTGCCAAATGCCAGACCGCTCAGGCGCAACCACAGCGTTTCGAAAATGAGCGCGCCGATTCCCGACAAGAAGAGAATGCCGGAAAGAATCACAATGCGCACCCTTGCATCTAGATTTGACGGTGGGTGAAGAGGAACGCCTAACGTGTGCACACACTTATTGTCAGCGCTATTCGGCATGTTTGCGATTTCCCAATTCTCTCAAAGATTTTTCTTCAGCGATGCCGCCGGCCACTGCGCGCGACGTAATTCGAGAAAATCCAAGCGCGTGCAAACCTGAGGGCGCCCGATTCGAACATTTTGGTTAGTTTCTATTGCATGAAATTTGTTTTTGTCGCATTTCTGCCCCCA
>Ga0209690_1000826_pt1 | contig 16888 bp, 11 predicted proteins | sample GraSoiAngelo_150_FD_186164 | JGI IMG/M metagenome (GOLD analysis project Ga0209690, IMG submission 186164) | Grasslands soil microbial communities from the Angelo Coastal Reserve, California, USA - 14_1009_09_40cm (SPAdes) (version 2) | ecosystem: Environmental > Terrestrial > Soil > Grasslands ...
CTCCAGAATGCGGTCGAGGCGGGTCCGGCAGCGGGCGTCCAGGATCGGAGCCGCTACCTCCACTCGACGACGCAGGTTCCGCGGTCGCCAGTCGGCCGACCCGATGTAGTAGTCGGGCGCGCCGCCGTTCGCGAACGCGAAGGCGCGTCCGTGCTCGAGGAAGCGCCCGAGCACGCTGATCACGCGAATGCGCCCGGAGAGTCCTGGCACCCCTGGCCGCAGACAACAGATGCCCCGGACCAGGAGATCGACCTCCACCCCAGCCTGGGACGCGCGGTATAGCGCATGGATCACTTCGGCTTCCTCGAGGCCGTTCAACTTAGCGCGGATGCGCCCGCCGCGTCCCGCGCGCGCATGCTCCGCCTCACGGTCGATCAAGGCGACGACGCGTGACATCATTTCCCCTGGCGCGACGAGCAGCCGACGAAACGTGACCCCGGGGGGACGCGACGACCCGGACAACTCGTTGAACAGGTCGTTGAGATCGGCGCCGAGGTCGGGGTTGGCGGTCAGCAGCCCGAAGTCCGTGTATACCGCCGCGGTCGCGGCGTTGTAGTTCCCCGTCCCGATGTGGGCGTACTGCCGCACCGTGTCGCCCTCCCGGCGCACCACGAGGCCGACTTTGGCGTGGGTCTTCACATCCACCAGGCCGTACACGACGTGGATGCCGGCGCGCTCCAGCCGCTTGGCCCATTCTACGTTGCGCTCTTCGTCGAATCGCGCCTTCAGCTCGACGAACACGAAGACTTCTTTCCCCGCCGCCGCCGCTCGAACGAGCGCGTCGACGATACGGGAGCGGCCCCCGGCCCGGTACAGCGTCAGCTTGATCGCCACCACCTCCGGGTCGTCGGCCGCCTCGACGAAGAAGCGCTCCACCGTGTCCGTAAACGAATCGTAGGGGTGGTGGAAGAGCACGTCGCTCTCGCCCACGAGATCGAAGACCGACTTCGCGGAGTCGAGGACGCGGCGTCCTTGGAAAGGGGGATACTGCAACTCGGGCCGGGCCAGGTCCGCGATCTCAAGCAGGGCGAGCGGATCCAGCAGCCCGTCCACGTCGAACAGATCCCCTGGGCCGATCGTGCTCACGCGAGCGACGTCCTCGAACTGCAGCTCGCGCAACAGCAACCGGCGCACGTCGCCCCGCATCCCATGCTCCACTTCCAATCGTACGACGTCGCCGTAGGGGCGCCGCTGCGCTTCCTCCTCAATCACGTGCAGCAGGTTCTCGGCGCGTCGCTCGTCGAGCTCGAGATCGCCGCTGCGCGTGACACGAAAGGTGTAGGCAGCCTCGACCTCGCGCCCCCGATAGACGAGATCCAGATTGGCGCGCACCACGTCCTCAAGCGGTACCAGGCCCCGGCCGTCGGGCAGGGAAACGAGGCGCGGCAAGCCCTCCGGCAGCTTGAGGTACGCGAAGTGCATCGGGCCCGTCGCGGCGTCCCGCACCAAGACCGCTAGCGACAATCGCAGGTTGGCCATCACCGGAAACGGGTGCCCCGGAGCCCGCGTGATCGCCTGCGGGGTCAACAGTGGAAAGACCTGCTCCGTGAAGTAGCGGCGGAGCACCGCCCGATCGGGCTCGCTCAGCTCGCTCCAGCGCTGCAGGCGGATGCCCTGGGCGGCGAGCTGGGGCAGACAGCCCTGGAGCAGACACTGCGTATAGCGCTCCAGCTCCGAGCGCAGACGGATGAGGATGGCATCGAGCTGCTCCTGCGCGCTGAGCCCGTCCTCGCTCGCCTCTCTGCCGCCGACCTGCAGCGCGTGCTTGAGGGCGCCGACCTGGACCATGAAGAACTCGTCGAGATTGGTGCGGAAGATCGAGAGGAACCGGACCCGTGCCAGCAGGGGGACTGTCGCATCCTCCGCCAGCGCGAGCACCCGTCCATTGAACTCGAGCCAGCTGAGCTGGCTGCTCAGGAAGTGGTCGCTCGCGATCGATTGCTCGGCAACCGAGCGAGGCGGCTCGCGCAGGCCGGCGATGGTCCACTCGCGGGTGATTACGCCCGGCGAGAGCACCGCCATCGATTCCCGCGGCTCCCCTCCGCTGCGTCGCCCCGGGCCGCTCGGCCATTCGGGGACGAGCTCGGACCGTGCCGCGACGGTGAGCGCGGCGAGCGTGCGAGGCTCATGCAACACGGGCGCCCCCACCAGCTCCACGACCTCGGCCAACGGTACCCACTGGAGGTTCGTCCCCTCGACCGCCGCGAGGCCCTTGCCCAGGCGCCGCACGAGCCAGACCTCCAACAGGGGTCGGCCAGCGGCCGCTGGCGCCATCCCCAGCAGCCGTACCTGGCCGTCGGAGCTGCCGAAGGCCGTGCGTAACACGTAGCGGCACGCCTCCTCACCGCTCCCCCTCCGGACGGGCAGCATCAGCGTCCCACCCTCGTGCCGCAGCGCGATCTGCCCTTGTTCCAGCGCAAGCACCGCCACTTCGCGATTCTGCTGCACGGCGCGCGCGAGCCCTTCGCTCTCCAGCGCGCGGCTCAGCTTCTCCGCCCGCTCGAGCTTGCCGACCAGCAGCGGCCGCACGGCGTAGCCGTCGCGGAACGCGGTCACCAGCCGCTCGAGCCCGGGCCACCCCCGGCGCCGCGGGCGGATCTTGAGCTCCTGGAACGAGCGGGATAGCCCGCCGCCGCGCACCGTGACGACGTCGTAATACAGCTCGTAGACGGCCTCGAGCAGCCAGCGTGGCCGGCTCCGGCGCACGCGCCGCTCGGTTTCGAACTCGATCCGCGGCGCCAGCGCCGCAGGATCGATCAGTGCGCGCAGCCGGCGCGCCGGCTCGGACGTGCCCGCGAGCGCCGCCGCTCCGTCGAGCTCCACCACTTCGGCTTCGAACACTTCGCGCGGTCCGTCGGCGGAGCCCGGCCCCGGCGGCACCTGGAGGGTGAGGAGCCGCCGATCGTCCATGCGCGTCCTGAAGCGGCAGGTGACGCCGCGCCGCCGCAGGGTCCAGTCGGCGGCGTCGAAGTAGGCGTCCCTATGGAACAGCGTTTGGACGGGTCCCGCGCGCAGTCCGGCCGGGAGCGGCGCCGCGACGAGCCGGTTCAGCAGCTCCAGACTCGCGACCTCCCCGTAGTACTCGCGCATGTCGCTCACGGTCAGAACGCGAACCCGGCCCGCACGTACGCGCGCGTCCCCTCCACGCTGCGGGCCGCGGCGACGCTCAGCGTGTTCGTGCGGCTCAGGAACGCGAGCCAGACACCGCCTCCGACGCCGGCGTGCCAGCGATCCGAGGTCTCCCCGGCCAGGTAGACGCGGCCGACGTCGGCCAGCCCGAACACGCCCAGCTCCTCCGGCAGGAGCGCGAAGAACCTGAGGCACGCCAAGCGGAGCTCCGCGTTACCGTACACAGCGGCATCCCCGGCATAGCGGTGCTCGGAAAACCCGCGCACCGTCGTCGCGCCGCCGATATAGGCGGCTTCGTGGAACGGGTATCGTCCCCACACCTTCTTTCCCGCCACCCGTAGCGCGAGCGTGGGCTGGAGCGGGATCGCCGCTGTGAGATAGGCGGACGCGTCGCCGTGCGCTTCCCCGAACGGGGCAGCGACATCGTACGCCGCGGGATACCAGCTCCCGCCCAGCGTGACCAGGGCGCCCTTGCTCGGAGCCCGCGCTCGGTCGCGGGCGTCGACACGGAGCTCGGCCTGCGCGCCGGCTTGCAGAAAGTCGCGGACCCCATAGGGCGGCGACACGGCGACGAACGTCCCCGAGTCGAGGGCGGTGTGGGCGTACTTCAGGAGCGGTCCGATCGAGAAGCGGGACGCGCCGGCGCGCGCGACCAGGGAGGGTGCGATGAGATACTGCTCCTGGTGAACCTTGTAATAGTCGTCCGACCGTGGGGCGGCGCTCTCGTTACCGACGCCGTAGAACCGCACGATCTCGATACCCGACGCCCGCAGCTCGAGGCCGGCGTCCAAGCCCCACACGACGTCGCGAAAGTCGCCGCTCACGGTCGTCCGAAAGCGCTGCGCCGCCGTCGCGTAGCTCACCCCAAAATTGAGCTGAGACTTGTACGGGTCTTGCCGGAAGCCGTACCAGGTGCCCGTCTCGGCGACGCCGGCGACGACGCCCAAGTCCGGGGCGAACATGAGTCGCACCGCCGGACTCCAGCGGCTGCCCCAGTCGCGCAGTTGCCGCTGCGTGGGATCGGCTCGCGGTCCGGCCCGAGCGGCGCCGCGGTCGATCGACGTGCGCGGCCCGGTGATCAGCTGGGTTGGTGTACGATGGAGGTAGAAGGAGTTCCGCCCCGCACCCCGTGCCGAGTCAACGATTTCACTGTTCCCCGCCCCGGTGACGACCCGCACGGTGATGCCGCCGCGTCCCCCTCCCCGCACAACGACGCGATCATCCCCGCCGTGGAGATACAAGCGGACCTCGCTCGTCTGCTGCGGGCGGAACGTGCGCGCGTAGTAGGTTGGCCCGTTGCGCCGCGACAGCACAACCGCCACCGACCCATCCCCCCGGCGCTCGACCTCGGCGAGGTCGGCGTCGTCGGTCGCCTGGACGTCCACCACGTCGGCCAGCAGTGCGTAATACCGATCCGACATCTCCCGCAACCGGTCGCGCCGCTGCTTGAGCGCGCGGGACAGCCGCGCCCCGTCACGCGTGTAGTACTCGGGCGGGAGGCGTCGCGCCGCCGCGTCGATCACCGGATCCGTCAAACGGGCCTGCAGCGCCGCGGCCACTGAATCCCACACCGGCTTGTCGATGTCGGTGAGTAACCGGCGATCCAGCGCCCGACCGTTCCACGTCAGCCCCACCGCGTCAGGGTATCGGTCGCCGAAGCTCACGACGTCCGGATGGTAGTAGCGGGCGAGCCACGGGAGCAGACCGTCGACCCGCGAAAACGCTTGGTCGCGATCGCGCGGGATCGGCCGCCATACGTGGACGGCGCCCTCATCGAATCTCGCCCAGCGCCACTGGTCGGGGTGCCGGTCCCAGTCGCCCACGAAGACGTCCATCAATCGGGCCGCGAGGAAGGCCCGCGAGTCCACCCGATCCCGCGAATCCCGGGTGAGGCGGTCCCACAGCTTGGCGGTGCCCACGATCTTCTCCGCCCCCTCGAACCCGACGTCCTCCTCCGGGTCCACGGTGGGTCGCTCTTCCACCTGGCCCAGCATCCTCTTGAATTCCGGGAAGGAATCGAGTCGGGCGTCGTCCGGCATGACGAAGAGTGCGGGTTCAGCGTGGGACACGCCGGCGGCGCTCAACAACGGGCCCACGACGAGCGCCCCAGCCGGATGGCTCGCGCTGATCTGATCCTGCAGGATCTGCTGCACGAAGGTCGCCCGCAGCTCGGGTGGCATAGCGGCGGCCACGTCCTTGTCGACCGAGCGGAAGACGTACACGCGACCGTCCGCGGCATGCAGCCGCAGCGACTTCGTCTGGCGCCCGCCGCCGCGCTTGACGGGCGTGAGCCCGCCGCCGAACCGCGACAGGTCGAGCACCTCCACCTGGATCGGCGTCGCCCACAACTCGCGATAGTGCGCACCGAGCAACGCCCGGTGCAGCCAACCGGCGCGGTACTGTGTGCCCGCCGTCACAGTCACGACGCCCGGCGCCGCCGCGTCACGCAGCCGCGGAGCTGCCTGCCCCGCGAGCGGTCCGCACGCGACGGTCCCCGCGGCCGCGACGAGCGCCATGCAAGCCCACGCGCTGTCGCCGCTGCTCGCCGCGGGTGTCATCGGTCACGCCCTGTTATTCGTTCCTCAGGCCGCGCAACGAGCGGTACTCGGCCGCGATCACGTGCGGGGCACCGCGCGTCTTCATCTGATCGAGCAGCGGCCCCGGGGGGGTGTCCTTGGCGAGCCGCACGAGGTATTCGAGGGTGGACCTGCCGTCTCCCGCGGGGAGAATCTCGCGGAGCTCCCACCGTTTGGCGTGTTGGTCGAGCACCGACTGGGCGGCCTCTTGGGCCGGCTCGAGTGCGGTGACGTGCACCAACAGCAACGTATTGAACGGCTTCTTGTTGGCGCGCTCGACGATGTAGCGCTGCAGCCGATCCGATGCCGCGGCCACCTTCTCGAACTCTTCCGGCGCCAGGGCGCGCAAGAGCTCGGGATTCCCGATCACCTGGTACTCCCCCGTCTTGGCGTTCGGCGCCACGATCGCCTGGCCGAGCTGGAGCCGTCCGGTGAGAGTTTGGTGCGCGTAGATGTTCCCGACGTTGAAATGCCAGAGCGTCAGCAACGTGTAGTTGAACACCAGCGACATCGCCGCCGACACGACCGGGACGAACACGCCCGCGGACATCCCGACTCCGAGGGCCAGATAGACGTAGACGACGTCCTTCGTATCCCGGAGCGTGTTGCGGAAGCGGATGGCGGCGACAATTCCGCCCAGCGCGAACGCGAGGGCGAGGCTGTTCTGCACCAGAATGAGGGTGCCGGCAATCGTCATCGGAAGGACGATGACGGTCTGCACGACGGACTGGTCGTAGCCCCGGTGCTGCTTCGTTACCATGTACACCCACGCGGTGGGGAGCGCCAGCACCAAGGCTCCGAGCATGGACAGCGCCGTCAGCAGCCCGAGCGCCCGGAACCCGAGACTCCCGATCCCGGGCGAGGTCGCCGCCTCCTCGATCGCCTTGCTCTTGGAAACGCCGTGGATGGACGAGAGCTCTTGCGCGCGCGCGAACAGATCTCTTAACGGTGGGAACAGCGCGAGCAGCAACGCGACGGCGAGGCTCAGCAGCACGTAATAGGCCGCCAGCCGTACGAACGGGGACTTCCAGATGCGCGCCATACGAGTTCTTTCTAGGCGCTCGACCGCAAGCGCGCATCAAGCGCCCTGTCCTGCAGGACCAAGCTGCCCGTTGTGCAATACTACGTGTACGGACGAAGCGCGGCCAGACGCCCGGTCATCCCGGCGGGCCGGCCGCGTCGAGAATCCGCTGCCGCTGACCCGGCGTAAGCATGTCGCGCTCCACTACCTCGCGGACGATCCCCGCCACAAACGCGTAGCCACGCGGCTCGGCGGTCAACCAGCGCTGCCACTCGAGCTCATCCAACGCCGCCGCCAGCGCGTCCGCATGGAGCGCCGAGCCGCGCTCGAGCGGGGACCTGGGCACCCGACCGCCCAAGACCGCCGCCACCGCGAGCACACGCTGCGCTCCAGCGCTCAGGCGGCGGAATCCGATCCGGATCGCCGCCACCACCGCGTCGGGGAGGTCACCCGGGAGCGTCTGGTCCAGCGTCCGAAACGGCTCCGGCCAGGCACCGGGCGAGTCACGCAGGTCGAGGCCCGCCGCCACCGCGCGCAGCAGCTCGACCGCAAGCAGGGGGATACCCGCCGAATCGGTCGCGACGCGTCGAGTCACGCGGTCGAGCTCCACCTCGCTGTAGCCGGGGAGCGCCCAGCGCGCCAGGGCTCGCAACGCGTCGCTCGAGAGCGACTCAAGCGACACGACGGCGCCCAGGAGCTCCCGCCCGATCCGCACGCGCAGCGCATCGAGCTCGGCTCGCGGCGGCTGGGCCGAGACCGTCAAGAGCAGGAAGAGCGGTGACTGCGTGAGGTCGCGGGCGACGGCGCCGAGCGCGAGCAGCGACTCGCGGTCGAGCCATTGCGCGTCGTCCACCAGCACAACGAGCGGGTGCTCCTCCGCGACCGCGCGCAGCACTTCGCTGAGCGTCCGGCCGAGGGGCTCCGCCGGCGCGCCGCCGGCGCGGAGGGCGGCGAGGGCGGGCGGCGCCGCTCCGGCCACCCCGGGCGCCTCGAGCAACCCGCCCCGCGCGATGCCATGCAGCCCACTCCACGGTTCGTGCGAGTCCGCTTCGACCGCGCGCACCGCGACGGTCGCCGCACCTTCGAGCCGCGCGCGGTCCATCAGCTCTTCGGCGAGCCGCGTCTTCCCCGTCCCCGCGTCGCCTTCGAGGATCACAACCGCCGGGCAGCGCTTTCGCCGGCATGCGCCCCACACCTCCAGCATCCGCTCCAGCTCCGCGGCGCGTCCCACCAGCGGCGCCCGCTGCTGTGTCGCCGCCACCTCCTCCCCGGTAGCACGGCCTGGGGGAAGTCGCCACACCCGTTCCCGCCGGATCCGCTCCGCGAGGGCCTTCGTCTCGTCAGCCGGCTCGGTGCCCATTTCCGATGAGAGGTGAGCCGCAAATGCCTGGAACTGGGCGAGCGCGCCCGCCCGATCTCCGGCGAGGGCGCAGCAGCGCATGACCGCCTGCACGGCGCGATCGGAGTCGCGCGCGAGCCCGAGCGCCCGTTGCGCCACGGCGCGCGCGGGAGCGACACTCCCCGCCCGCAGGAGCTGTTCGACGCGCTGGATGAGCGCGTCCACCGAGCGCGCGCGCCAGAATGCCCGTTCGGCCGCGATCCAGTCGTCGAGCCCGGATGCGCCCCGCACGCCGAAGCCCTCGAGAAACTCTCCGCTCACCAGCGCGGCGGCCGCTTCGTAGTCCTGTCCCGCGACGAGCGCGTCGAGCCGATCGGTGTCGAGCTCCACCGCACCGGCGCCGAGTCGCACCTGGTTGCCGTCCGACTCGAGCCCCCCCTCGCCGAGGTAGCGGCGCAGTGTGCGCACCGCCTCGTTGAGCGAGTGGCGCGCGTCCTCCTCGGGCTTGTCAGCCCACAGCAGCCCGATCAGATGCTCCCGGGTGCGGGCGCGTTTCGGCGAGCGCGCGAGGTACACGAGGAGCGCGAGGTTCTTCCGCCACAACAGCGCGGGCGGCGCCCCGGCGCCGTTCACGCTCACATCCACCGGGCCCAGCGTGCGGCAGACGATCACGCAGCCTCGCATCGCAGAGCCGCGAGCCGTTGAGCCGCGGTGTCGGCCCGCGCGCGGTAGCGCGGCTCGCCGTCGGCCCAGAGACGCGCAACCGTACGGTAGGCGCGGCACGCTTCCTCAGACGATCCGGGGGAGTGCTCGACCAACCGGGCCAGCCGCCACTCGGCGAGTGGGGCGAACGCCCAATCCACCTCCGCGGCCTGGGGATCTCCGGTCGGATAGCGAAACACATCTGAGTTCTCGTGCCAGATCAGCTCCGCGTGCCCGTTCGCGAGTTGCCCTGCTCGCTCAAACCACTCGGCTCGCGAGAGATGCAACACCGCGCGAAAGAAGGGGTCTTCCGTCCGTGCAGCGGGGATGCCGGCGAGGCCGTCGGTGGACGCGAGGGCCGCGCCGTACGCGCCGCGCCGAGCTAGGGCATCGGCCTCCAACAGCCCCGCCAAGATTGGGGGTGGCTGCTCGTCGGCCAGCCGCCCGCTCGGCGGCGGATCGGCGCGAGGGGAACGCACCCGGTCGAGCACAGCCACCATCCAGGCGGCGCGCCGCCGTCGGTCTGCGGGCCCCGGCCGCTCGAACTCATCTGCGAGGCGTGCCCGCACGCTCGGCAACTCGGCCGCCAGCCGGGCCGAATCCGCGTCGAACAGCAGCGTCGCGGCGTGCAACTCCTCGGCGAAAATCGCCAGCTCGGGAGAGCGACGAGCCAGCCGGCGAGCGAGGGCGATCGCCGTGTCGGGCCGTCCCAGGGCCACCAGGGCCAGCACCCGAGCGAGGCTCGCCGACCGCTCGAACCCCGGCTCGTGCAGCAGTCGCTCGGCAAACACCAGCTCCCCCTGAGGAACGCCAAAAGCCCCCAGGTACCGGGCCCCGGCGTCGAGCTGAGTGACTCCCACGCGCTTTGCCTGTCGCACGAGGCCGTCTGTCCGGCGCACGGCCTCGGCGCTCGGCAAGAACCGCCACGCGTACGCGAGCTCGACGAGGGCGAGGGTAGCGAACGAGGGCGGGTCGCTCGGGTTGCCGAGCCGCTCTCGGCCCGCGAGGGCCGCCGTGGCGCGGGCCGAGTCCCCTTCGACGATGTGAACCCACGCGAGATGCTCCAGCGCGGGACCGAAAGCCGGCTGGAACTTGAGGACATCCTCGAACGGTGCCAGTGCCTCGCGCCGCGAGCGCCCCACCAGCGGCCCGCGGTGCAGCAGCTCGTCACCGCGCCGGAATTGGCCGAACAGGAAGTCTCTCCAGCGCCGCGTCAGCCCGTCGAGCGAGTCCAGGCGCGCCGCGAGCGGCAGCTGTTGCGCGCGTATCAATCGCTGGTAAGGAAGCGGGAACGCGTCGACATGGGCGAGGTAGTGATTGTCGCGCGGGTCGTCCTCAAGGTCGAGCCACCGACCCACCTCCGCGTGGCGGAGGTAGCAGAGCCAACAGGTCGAGTCGATAGCGCTGGCGGCAGCGTAGGCCGCGCGGGCCTCGGCCCAGCGGGCTTCCGCGAACAACCGCTCCGCTCTACGGAAGGCGAGGAGCCCTGGCTGTGTCTTGGGCAGCACCGCCGCTGGCAGCGAGCGATCGAGCAGTTTGGGAGTCCCCAGCATCGACCCGAACACACGATCGGCCAGGTCCGCGATCAACACGGGCCATTGTTCCGCACGCCCCCGCACGTCGATCGTGTCCAGTCCTGGCAGTGCGCTCGCCACGCGAAGTCGCACGCCGCCGCCGCTCTGCTCGATGTCCACCGCGAGATGCGACGCGCGATGGAAGTACCGCGCGAATCCGGAGCCGCAGTCGGCCGACAGCGCGGGGTAGCGGTCGAGGTCCCGGGCCAGTCCGCACGCGACGGAATCGGCGAGCCAGGGCGCCAGCCCCGGTATCGAGCTCGCCGCCCCGACCTCCAGTCGCACCGTCGTGGGCGGCGCCGTCCACAAGACCACGATCGCCATCCCCGCCAAGGTACAGCCCACCGCCACGCCGATCGTGTTGCGCCGATACCGCCAGACGCGCGTGCGCCACAGCGCGTGGCGGAACGACGCAGCGTCAGGCCACCGGTCCGCGGGATCCCGCTCGAGGGCCAGCCGCAGCACGCGCGCGACGTGGCCCGGCACGCCCTGCCACACGCGGTGCGATCCCTCCCGCTGCGCCTCGAACCAGTGCCGACCGGTGAACGCCTCGTAGATGACCATCCCCGCGGCGTACAGATCCGTCCGCTCGGTGACCTCGTCGCCCGCTGCCTGCTCGGGGGGCATGTAGTCCAGCGTGCCGATGACGGTCCCCGGCTGCGTGACCGGAAGCGCGTCGTCAGCGCCACGCCCCGCGGTGGCCTGCCGCTTCGCTATCCCGAAGTCCACCAGCACAGCACGCTCACCCACCAGGAACACGTTCGCGGGCTTGACGTCCCGATGCACGACTCCGCGGCGATGGGCGGCCTCGAGCGCGTCGAGCAGGTCCCGGCCGAGCTTCGCCCACGAGGAAGTCCATCACGTAATACGGCATCCCCTCCGCCTCATCGGCGTCGTGGATCGGGACGATGTTCGGATGGCTGAAGCTTGCGAGGGTCTGAGCTTCCTGCCGGAAGCGCTCCGCCGCTTGTGCCGTGTAGAGTTCCGGACGGATGATCTTGACCGCCACCAGCCGGTCCAGGGCGCGCTGCCGGGCGAGAAACACCGTCCCCATGCCGCCGCTCGCGAGCACGCGTTCGACGTCATAGCCCTTCGGCGCCAGAGCGGCGCGCACCCGCTCCAACCACGTTGTCATAGGAAAGCGACCCGCCGGTGAACATCCCGGGCCGCGGCTGGAAAGTCAAACGGCCCCGGAGCGCATCCCCCCCCGGGGCCGTACGGACTCGGCTGGTCGGGCCGGCGGCTTACTGCACCGTGATCGTGATGTGCATCCCCAACGCGACGTGTGGCATACAGTAGCCCTTGTAGACACCCGCCGGAGCGCCGGCGAACGACACGTCGTACTTCTCGTTCGGCTGCGTGAGGAACGGCCCGGTGAGATCGCCCATCGGATTCGGCATCCCCTTCTTCAGCGCGTCGGCTGCGCCCTTGGGAATCGAGTCGCCGTAGAAGGCGACGTTGTGCGGGCCGCCCGACACGTTGATGAACCGCACCGTGGTGCCGGTCTTGAGGGCCAGCGTGGCCGGCTCGAACGCGGCCTTGGTGGTCCCGTTGCCGGTCATCTTCACCTCGACGACGACCGCCGCCGTCGTAGGTGCCGCGGGCGCCGCTGCGGCGTTCGCCGTCGCGGGAACGGCGGCCGCCGCCTGAGACGCGTCCGGCTTGCTCCCGCCACCACAGGCGACGGCGCCGAGGGCGAGAAGAGTGGTGAGCGCAGTCAACCGCATTGCTGATGTCCTCCGATACGTTGGCTGAATAATCGTTTGTGAACGGGTTCACGATAACCCAGCAGCCCCCAAAACGGGAGACCTGGAAAGCCGCGGTGGCGGTTGCATTTTCGCACGCCCCCAACGACACTCATCCGCATGTCGAGCGCTTCCGTTCCTCAGATCTCGCCCGAGCAGCTCGCCCAGAGCCTCGAGCGCGGCGACCGCGTGCAGCTGCTCGATATCCGCGCCGCAGAGCGAGTGGCGCAAGGCGCCGTACGCTTCGGGTCGACGCTCGACTTCCGCGCCCTCCCCGCCTCCCAGATGTACGAACTGCGGGACCTCGAGCCCCTCCGGCTGGACCCGCGCCACCCAGTCGCGGTGATCTGCGGACATGGTAACTCGAGCAAGCGAGCCACCTCGTTCCTGCGCGCGAAGGGATTCGAGGCCTACTCGATGACTGGCGGAATGGCGGCGTGGGAAACGGTCTATCTGCCTCGCTTCCTCACCCCCACGCCGTCCCTGCAGCACGTGGTCCAGCTCGACCGGGTGGGCAAGGGCGCGCTGTCCTACGTACTGGTCAGCGAGGGCGACGCCGTCGTCGTAGACCCCGGTCGCCACCTGGAGCGCTACGACGCGTTACTCCAGCAGCTCGGCGCCGCGCCCGCCGCCGTGGTTGACACGCACATGCACGCCGATTACCTGAGCGGCGCACGCGCGGCCGCCGCGCGGTGGCAGGTGCCCTACTTCCTCCATCTCGATGACGCTCGCTCGCCGTACGACGGGACCGAGGGTCGCTTCGCGTATCGGCCGGTCGCGGAAGGCGACACGATCGCGTTCGGGCGCGCCGCGCTGCGCGTCGAGCACGTGCCCGGGCACACGCTGGGGAGCATCGCGTTGATCGCGGACGAGTCGCTCGCGCTCACCGGGGACTTCCTGTTCGTCCACTCGGTGGGCCGGCCGGACCTGGGTGGCAAGCGGGACGCCTGGGCGCGGCTCCTGTGGCACAGCCTCGTCCGGGTGCGGCGCGAGTGGCCGGGCGACCGGCTCGTGCTGCCCGCGCACTACGCCGGTGAGCCGGAGCGCCGCGCCGACCGCAGCGTCGCCGGGCGGTTTGACGTGCTCACCGCCCTCAACCCAGCGGCCGCCGTCACACAAGAGCCGCTGTTCCTCGACTGGGTGGCTGGCAACACGCCAGCGCCCCCGGAGAGCTACCGGATGATCAAGCTGGCGAATCTGGGACTGTTGGACGTGGCGGAGACGGACGCCGAGGCTTTGGAGTTCGGACCCAATCAGTGCGCGGTGCAATAGACATCAGACGTCAGACATCTCACTCCACCGGCGCCTGTAACACCACGTAGCTCCAGTCCGCCCCCCCCAGCGTCTGGAAGCCATACGGCACGCCGGCCGGAATGTGGACCAGGTCGTTCGCCGCCACTTCGATGCGGTCGCCGTCCAGCAGCATCACCCCGCGGCCCGCCAGCGTGAAGATCAGGACTCCTGTGTCCTCCACGGAGATCGGTACCACGGCACCCGCCTGCATGACCGTGTGCTCGAAGCGGAGCCCCGCCAGCATACCGGGGAGATTGAGAACGGTGTGGCGGCGCAGGTCTTCGACCGTCGTCGGGAGCTTGGTGAGGCGGCGGTAAGTGTAGCGCGGCACGAGTTCCCGTCCCCTAGGGCGCTGCGATCTTACGGCCGATGGCGGGCGCGCTCCAAGATGGGTGCGGGCCTCCCCTCGCCGCAACCCCTTGGCGCGATGAGTGCTAGTGCGCTTGTGCAACCCGTTCCAGGTCAAGCGTCTCTCATGGCGTCTCTCACAGGAACCGGTCGCCATGCTGTCCCCGAAGCGTCTGCTGGTGCTGTCCGCCGCCTTCCTCTTGATCGCGCCGGAGCTACGGGCGCAAGGCTGGATCGAGCCGATCCGGCCGTTCCCCCGCGGGGCCATCCAGAAAGTGCGCAGCGCCGTCCAAGTCGCGGTGACGGGGCGCTTCGCCCGCGTGACGGTAGAGGAATGGTTCCGCAACACCGGCCCGGTCATGGATGAAGCAAGCTACCTGTATCCCCTGCCGGGCGAGACCGTGTTCAGCGAGTTCTCCCTGTGGCAGGGAGACCGCGAGCTCAAAGGTGAGCCGATGGACGCAGCGCAGGCGCGCGCGATCTACGAGGAGATCGTGCGACGCAAACGCGACCCCGCCCTGATCGAACTGACGGGCCACGGGCTGCTGCGGGCACGCGTGTTCCCCATCACCCCCGGCGAAACGCGCAAGATCACGCTGCGCTACACGCAGATCCTCGAGCGAACGGGAGACGCGTTGCGCTTCCGCTATGCCGCCGGCACCGCGGCCGCGGTGATCCCTACTCGCCCACGCATCGGCTTACCGTGAACCGGAGCGGCGATCGCCTCGAACTGGCCCTGGCCGACACCACCGGCAGCGGCGACCTCGAGCTGCTACTGCCGCTCACGCGCGGGCTGGTCGGGTTGTCGCTCCTCACCCATCAACCGGTCGGCGAGGACGGGTTCTTCATGCTGCTGCTCGCGCCGGGTCGCGCCGCCGCGGCCGAGCGCCTGCGGCGCGATGTCGTCGCGGTGCTCGACGTGTCGGGCTCGATGTCGGGTGACAAACTCGACCAGGCGAAGGCGGCGCTCGTGCAGCTGCTCGGGACGGTGCGCAGCGGGGACCGGTTCCGCGTGGTCACGTTCGCGAGCGGCGTGCACCGCTACGCCGCGGGGTGGACCGAGGTGTCGGCCGACAACATCCGCGCCGCCCAGGACTGGGTGCGCCGCGTCGACACCGACGGCGGCACCAACATCGCGGGCGCGCTGACCGAGGCGCTCGCCGAACCGCCGGGGGAGGGCGCCCTCGGCGTGGTCGTGTTTCTCACGGACGGAATGCCCACGGTGGGGGAGACCGATCCGGAACGGATCGCGGAGCAGGCGGACCACGGCCGCGGGGCGTTTCGGGTCTTTGCCTTCGGAATCGGGTACGACGTGAACACGTACTTGCTGGACCGGCTGACCGACCGCGCCCGCGGCGTCACCGAATACATCCGACCGGGAGGAGACATCGAGCAAGCGGTGGGGTCGCTCGCCACGAAGATCTCGAGCCCCGTGCTCACCGATCTCGCCCTGCGGGGCGACGGCGTCGAGCTGTACGACCTGCAGCCGGAGCGCCTGCCCGACCTGTTCGCGGGCGAGGAGCTGGTGATCTTCGGACGTCATCGGGGAGGCGGCAGCGGGGAACGGGTCGTGACGGTCACCGGACGGCGCAACGGCCACGAAGAGCGGTTCACCACCGAAGCTCGCTTCGGCGGCGAGGGGTCGGGCAACGATTACGTCCCCCAACTGTGGGCCGCGCGCAAAGCAGGCGCGCTGTCGCGTGAGATCCGGCTCCATGGGGCGAACCCCGAAGTCGTGGGCGAGCTGAAGCGCCTGGCACTGCGGTACGGCATCCTCACCGAGTACACCTCCTATCTCGTGCAGGAGCCGAACCAGGTCGTGGTTCGACCGATGCTCCTACAGGCGCCAGCCCCGCAGGACCAGGCGGGCGCCGAAGCGGTACGCCGCTCGCGCGCAGAGAAGGCGCTCGTCGGCTCGGCGCAGCTGAGCGCGGTGACCGTGAGCGATGGCGCCGAGGTCGACGCCTCGAGCGCCAGCCGCTCGCAGCGGATCGGCGGGCGCGTCTTCGTGTGGCGTGACAGCACCTGGACGGATATCGCGCACGGCGACTCGCTTCGCGTGGTGCGGGTCGCGGCGTTCAGCGATGCGTACTTCGCGTTGCTGCGGGCTCTGCCGGAGCTCAGGAAGGCGGCAACGCTGGAACCGGCCGTCCTGGTGGCCGGACGGCACGTGAGCATCAAGATTGAGGCTGTGGGAAGGACCACCTGGCAGGACGGCGAGCTGGCGACGCTGGTCCGCGACTTCCGGTCGTGACAGTGTGAGCCCAGAGGATCTGGCCGACGTCTACCGCACCACGTACCACGCGCTCGTGCGGTTTCTGTACCGCAAGGTGTGGGACGCCGAGCGCGCGGAGGACCTGGCTCAGGAGGCGTTTGCCCGAGCGCTGGTCCACAAGCCGGCCAACGCGCGTGGCTGGCTGTTCGTGGTGGCGGCGAACATGGCGCGCGACGATGCGCGCCGCGCGGCGCGCGAGCGGCGCCACCTCACGCTCCTGACGAGCGAGCCGGCAAGCGCCCCGCCGTCCGACGAGGCGGTACACACCGAGAGCGAGCGCGCCAGTGTGCGCGCCGCGCTCGAGCAGCTCACGCCGCGCGACCGCGAGGTGTTGCTCTTGTGGGACTCGGGGCTGTCGTACGACGAGATCGCGTCTCAGACGGGCCTGGCGCGCGGCGCCATCGGCACGACCCTCGCTCGGGCGCGCCGCCGGCTGGTGGAAGCGTTCGAGGCGGGAAAGGCGGGTGAACATGTCGCACGTGGATGACGGCACACTGCACGCCTATCTCGACGGCGAGCTCTCGCCGGTCGAGGCGCACGGCGTCGAAGCGCATGTCGCACAGTGCCCCGGTTGCCGCGGTCGCGTCGAGGAGGAGCGGGCGCTCATCGCACGGGCTGACGAGTTGCTCGGGCGCGCGGCACCGCCAGACCGCGCGGTCCCGCCGTTCCGCCCCGGCGACCTCGAGCCACCGGTGCGCCTGTGGTGGCGAGTGCGACTGCCGCTCGCCTGGGCCGCCACGGTGCTGCTGGCGCTCGGGGTCGGCAGGTACCTGGGACGGCAACGACCCGAGCAGCTCGCCAGTCAGGCCGCGCGCAACGATGGGGATGCGAGATCGCAGATCGCGCTGCGCGAGATCGCCCCGACCGAAACCGCTGGCCCCGCCGC
>Ga0209690_1000829_pt1 | contig 16837 bp, 16 predicted proteins | sample GraSoiAngelo_150_FD_186164 | JGI IMG/M metagenome (GOLD analysis project Ga0209690, IMG submission 186164) | Grasslands soil microbial communities from the Angelo Coastal Reserve, California, USA - 14_1009_09_40cm (SPAdes) (version 2) | ecosystem: Environmental > Terrestrial > Soil > Grasslands ...
CGAGGGTATTGAGTTCGCCGTGGGCGACGAGGATGACGGGGATCCGCCGGCCCTGCTCCATCGCCTTAAGAACCTGGCGGTCGAGGTGCGCCCGGTTGGTGGCCGCCCAGGCAGGGAGGCCCGGAAGACCGGCCAGCGCCAGGGCGCTGCCGGCGAGGATGGCGGCCAGGGACCGGCGCAGCGTGGAGAGGTGGCAACCGATCGATGACGGCTGGAACATGGTGGGGTGACGCCAACGTAACAGCGCTGCCTTACGGGGCTCATGACAATTCGTCCCGAATACGCCACCACCTGCTAGCCTCTAGCCCGGTGGCGGACTGGGCAGCGATCGAGCGGGAGGTGATCGATGGCTACTTCCGCTTCTCGCCCAACCACGCTCGGGCCGCCGGTGACCACCGCTTCGACGGCGTGGTCGGTGACCCTTCGGCGACAACCATCCAGGCTCGGATTGAGGAGATCGATCGCCAGCTCGAGAAGCTGGAGCGGCTGGACGGGCTGAGCCCGGACCGGGCCGCGGACCGGCAAGGCCTCATCGTCCAGCTCAGGACCTCCCGGCTCGAACTGACCGAGCTACGGCGGCCCTTCGCTGAGCCCATGTTCTACACCGGTTTTGACAGCGAGCTGGACGTCAGCACGTATCTGAAGCGGCCCTACGCCCCCCTCGGCGAGCGGTTGAAGGCCTTGGGGCAACACCTTGCCGGCTATTCCGGTTACCTGGAGGCCGCCCGCGACAACTTGGAGCCGTCGCTGCCGCGACCGAATCTGGAGATCGCGATCGAGGCAGCCGCTGGGCAGGCCGTCTATCTCGAGGGTGAGGTGCGGACGGCCGCGGCCGGCGATGCCGATACGATCCGGGCGGTCGACCGGGCGGTGCTAGAGACACGGGCAGCCGTCGAATTCCTCAAGCAACGCCGGCGTGATGCGCATGACCATTTCGCACTGGGCGAAGACCGCTTCGTGCGTCTATTGCAAACCCGCGAGATGGTCCCATTGAATGTCGGCGAGCTGGAGAGCTTGGTTCGGGCAGACATCGAGCGCAACATGGCTGCGGCGCAACATGCGGCTGACGCCATCAGTCCCGGGCGCGGCGTCGGGGCCGCGCTCCGTGACCTGGAAGAGCATCATCCAACCAGGGAGACGATCATCGATGACGTAAAGGCCACTCTCGAAGGATTGCGCAGCTTCATCCTGGAGCGCGACCTGGTCTCGATCCCGTCCGAGACGCGCTGCCTGGTCCGTCCGACCCCGTCATACGCCTCGTATATCAGCGCCGCCATGGACAGTGCCGGACCGTTGGAGACCGTCGCCACCGAAAGCTATTACTACGTGACCGTGCCCGCCGCTGATTGGAGCGAGACCAGCCGCGAGCAGTGGCTCCGCCACCTCAATTACGCGATGCTCGAAAACGTTTCCATCCATGAGGCCTACCCCGGTCATTTCGTGCAATCCCTGCACGAGCGGCGAGTTGGGTCGAGGACGCGTCAGCTGTTCTGGTCCTATGCCACCGTCGAGGGCTTTGCGCATTACGTCGAGGAGATGATGCTCGACGCCGGTTATTCCACGGATCCCAAACTTCAACTGGCCCAGCGCAGCGAAGCGCTGTTGCGCGACTGCCGGTTCCTCGCTGCGCTCGGCCTCCATTGCCACGCGATGCCGATGGCCGAAGCGATTCGACTCTTCATGTCGGTGGGTTTTCTGTCGGAGCTGCCCGCTCAGCGCGAGGCGATGCGGGGGGCCTGGGATCCCCTGTATCTGAGCTATACGCTGGGCAAGCTGCTCATCCTCGAGTTGCGCCACGACCTGAAGGGCCGCGCGGATTACTCCCTGAAGCGCTTCCACGACGCCTTTCTCGGCTGCGGTTATCTTCCCGTCCCCCTGATTCGGCAGCTGATCAGCTAGTCACCGGTCGTCGCAACGTAGAGAGAGAGCGACCTGATGAACCCGATCGGCTCGATCTCGAACCTGAGCGGTGATCTCCTGATCGCCGTCATCGCGGGGCTGGTGTTCATCGAGGAGAGTGGGGTTCCCGTCCCCTTTGCGCCTGGCGACCTGCTGTTGATGATCGCCGGCATCGCTATCGCCAGCGGCACGGTGGACCCGGTCCCCATGGTTGCCGCGCTGCTGCTGGCGACGGTGATCGGGGCCATGATCGGCCGGGAGGTTTTCGCCACCGTGGGGCAGCCCGCCGTGATGAAGGTTGCGGATACGTTGCGCTTCCGCCCGGCGCTGGAACGGGCGATCCAGTTGCTGCGAAGAGGCGGTGCGCCGGCCGTCTTCGCCGGTCGCCTGATCCCCGGGTTGCGGATTCATACGACCCAGGCCGCCGGCGTCAGCAATATGCCACGCGTGACGTTCGCGGCCGGCCTGGTTCCCTCGGTTTTGGTCTACATCGCGTTTTTCGTCGGCCTCGGGGCACTGGTCGGCCAGCCAGCGGTCCGGCTGTTTCACCGCGCCGAGCACCGGTTCTTCGTCATCGCGGTCACGACGCTGGCCACGCTGGCGGTCGTGCTGTCCATCCGCTGGCTGGCGCGTCGCGGGGCGCTGGCCGCGCTGGAGCCGATCGTCCTCGCGGTGCGCCGCAATCTGGCCGACTCGATCGAAGGGCGGCTCTTTCATCACGAGGACGACCCGAGCCGGCAGGTCTATCCATTGATCCGCCGCCTCTGGGCCGCCCTGGTTGACCTAACCCTTAGCTTCGGGATCACGGTGCTGATTCTCACCGCCGTGTCCGGGCTCGACACCACGGAAGTCGTGCTCGATCCTCAAGGGCTCCTGCTCCTAGCGGGCGTGGCCTTGGTCTATCGCGTGCCCTATGAGGCGCGAACCGGCCAGACTCTCGGCAAGCTCCTGATGGGCATCTCGGTCTACGGGCCGGAGGGCGGGGTTCCCGGCTGGTGGCGCGCGGCGCTGCGAAATCTGATTGGCCTGCTCGTCTTCCTCTGGCCCATCGATGCCTTCTTGCTGCTTCGCACTGCCCGCCGGCAGCGGCTCGGTGATCTCGCGGTCAGCGCCACGGTGCGGCGGGTCTCGACCTGACGGCCGTTCTGTTGGCGCTCGCCGCCAGCCTGAGCTGGGGCGTCGGCGACTTCATCGGCGGCTTTAAGACCCGACGGCTCGGGACCTTCGCTGTGCTGTTCGTCTCACAGCCACCGACGCTGGTCCTCATCGCGACCGTCGTCATCCTGCGCGGAGTCCCGTTCAGTCCCGGTCCCTGGATTGCGGCCGGAGTGCTGGCCGGCTTGATCGGGCTGGTCGGATTGGCGGCGGTTTACCGCGGCATGGCCATCGGGGTGGTCAGCGTGGTCTCGACGATTGCCGCCACCGGGCCGGTGGTTCCGGTGGTCGTCGGGCTGGCTCTGGGTGAGCGACCCGGCGGCCTTCAGTTCGCTGGGATGGCGCTGGCTCTGGGTGGAGTTGCGCTGCTGGCGTTCGATCGCCGCCCCGCACAACCCGGCCGCCGGCTCGTCCCCGGCGCCGGCCTGGCCTTACTCGCAGCGCTGGCCTTCGGGCTGTTCCTGGTGGCGGTTCGCTTTGCCAGCCGGCCCGACGCCGTCTGGGGAGTGCTGGCGACCCGGGCCGGGAGCGTCTCCGCGCTGCTGCTCCTCGGCGTCGCCTTCCGATCGCGCATCAACCTTCGTCCCCCCGACCTGCCTGCACTGTTTGCCGTCGGCGTGCTGGACGTCGGGGCCGACGTCTTCTTCGCGTTTGCCACCACCATCGGCCTTCTCAGCGTCGTGTCGATCCTATCCTCGCTGTATCCCGTCGCCACCGTCGTGCTGGCGCGGCTGGTGTTGGATGAGCGCATGGCACGTCTGCAGCAGCTCGGCATCGGGCTGGCCTTCGCCGGGGTGGTGCTGATCAGCCTCTGAAGCCGGCCAGTACCTCGAGTACCAGGTCGACCTCGCTCGCGGTGTTGTAATGGGCCAGGCCAATGCGCAGGGTGCCGCCACGATCGCTAAGACCCAGCCGCGCGATCAGCTCGGTCGCGTAGTGGTCGCCGTGCCAGGTGAAGATGTGCTGGCTGGCCAACCAGCGGGCGAGCGCCTCGGGCCGGTGCGGCGGCCAGGTGAGGGACACCGTCGGGGCGCGTCGATGCAGCTGATCGGGGGCCGTGATCCCATAAATCTGCACCCCTCGAATCTGGCCGAGTCCGTCAATCAGACGCGCCGCCAGCGCCTGCTCGTGCGCCTGGATTCGCTGCATGGCGGCCTCGAACGCCTCGCGCCGGACCACCTTCGAGCCGCCAAGCTCGGCGAGGTATTCGTAAGCCCCGAGCAGGCCGGCCAGGCCCTCGTGGTTCTGGGTGCCGGTCTCCCAACGGCCGGGCAACTCGTCGCTGGCCGGTCGAACCTTATAGGGCCGCAATCGCTCCAGCAGCTCGCGACGTCCATACAGAATGCCGACGTGCGGACCGTAGAACTTGTAGCTGGAGCAAACCAGGAAGTCGCAGCCGATCGCCTGCACATCGATCGGTCCATGCGGACCGTAGTGCACGGCGTCCACCCATAACCAGGCGCCGGCGGCATGGGCGGCGCGCGAGACAGCCTGGAGATCCGGGATCGTCCCGACCGCGTTGGATGCGTGGGTCACCGCCACCAGGCGAGTCCGCGCTGTCAGCTGCCGGCCGAGGTCATCGAGATCGAGCGTGCACTCCGGCGTCCTGATGTCGGCGAACCGCACGACAACTCCCTGCTCCTGCAGCGCCAACCAGGGCGACACGTTGCCGTCGTGTTCGAGGCGCGTCATCACGATTTCGTCCCCCGGCCGCAGTTCCCGCGCGATGGCGCGGCTGACGGCGAACGTCAACGTGGTCATGTTCGGCCCGAAGACGATCTCCTCCGGCGACGCGGCGTTCACGAAGGCGGCGGCGGCGGCGCGCACTTCGAGAATCAGCGCGTCCGAGCGTTCGCTGGTGGCAAAGACGCCGCCGTGGTTGGCGTTCATCGTCTGCCAGTAGGCGACGGTCCGATCGATAACCCGTTGGGGTACCTGGGTGCCGGCCGGATTGTCCAGGTAGACGACCGGACGGCCATCGATCCGCAGCGACAGCGCGGGAAAATGCCGGCGGACCGACTGCAGGTCGAGGTCGATCGTCGCCGGGATCACGTGCGCCGTTTCGCCCAGGCCTTGATGGCCGCGCGCACCGTGAGCAGGGCCACGATGGCCACCACCTGGCCCATCAAGATCACCCGATTCAGATCCAGGGACGGCTGCCAGCTCACCTCGCCGCCCTTGATCACAAAGGCGCCAACCGGGCGTGACGAGACCCCGAAACCCACACCGCCCGCCTGCGGCTCGTGCTGGTCGCCGCCACCACCGGCGCCGCCCGAGATTTTGGCCGCGGGAATGATCGTAATCCCATCCTTCTCATAGGGAGTGCCGAAGACCTCGCTCGCCCGCATCGCCGCCTTCGTCTCGTTTACGACATCCATCACGCGCATGGTCAGCCCTCCTGAGAACCGCGGTTGCCTGCCTCGAGAGTCTAGTGGGCGGTTGTTTGCCAGCGTCCGAAGGCGAGGCGGGCCAGACTGACGATCGCGATAAAGGCGATGACGCCGGCGGCGGGAGCCAGCACGAGCGAACGAGCGAAGTCCGATCCCGCCAGGAGGGCGTGGAGCGCAAAGACGCCGAACATCAGATATGAGAGCCGGTGGATCCACCGCCACGCCATCGGATCGAGATGGCGCCGCAGGTAACTGGTGACGGTGACGAACACCAGCAGCTCAAAGCCGAGGGTCCCCAGACCGACCGGCAGGGCGGCGTACGCCACGCGAAACGGGATGACCAGATCGACGGGGCTGACCCGCGCCACGCCATCGATTGTCATCGTCAGCACGTGGAGCAAGACAAAGGGTACCCAGCAGATGGTGAGGAAGCGGTGCAGGTCGGAGAGCTCCCGGTTGCGCATGGCGCCTTCGAACATCGCGCTTCGGAGCGCCTGCCCCGTGACCAGCCCGGCCGCCAGCACGAAGAAGGCAGTCAGCGCGGCCACTCGCGACGACAGCCAGAGCAGCTGCTCGAGGGTCACGCCGCTGTGGGAAGGACGCCCTCGCCGGCACTGATGGCCGGCACCAGGGCGTAGTGCACGCCGCGCGCCTCCAGGAAGGCGACCCCTGGGACGGCGCCCCTGAGCATGGCGCTCTTGGCATAAACCTCACCGCGCAGGGCGCTGTCGGTCACAACCGAGACCTCGGCCAGGTCGGTCCTAGCCGGCATCCCGGTGCGCGGGTCGATGAGGTGATGCATGGACTGGCCCCAGCGCCGCCGGGTCACGCCGCTGGTGCAGACCGCCCCATCCGTGAGCGCGACCGCTGAGCCGTCGCAGAGGCGGATGTGCCAGCCGTCGCCTTCGGGTCCGGCGCCGCGGACGCGCAGGTCGCCGCCCAGGTTGCAGACGGCATCCTCACCGAGCTCATCAATAAGGATGTCGGCCAGCGCCCCCTTGACGATTCCACCAAGATCGAGCGCGGTCGCCGGGGCCAGCGCGGCTGAGCGAGTCGCCTGATCCAGGATGAGCACCTCAGGCAGCCTCGGGAGGGGCACCGCATTGACGAAGGCCGGCTCGGTCAACCCCTGGCGGAAAGGCCGATCATAGCCAGCGGCGACGAGCGCCGGCAGTACCGCCGCATTCACCAGGCCCTCACTCTCTTCAAACGCCCAGAGCGCCGCTTCGAGCATCGCAAACAGCTCCGGGCTCACCGGGACATACCGGCCGCCGGCGGCGTTCAGCCCCGCCAGCTCACTGTCGGGGAGAAAGCGGGTGAAGCGCGCCTCGGCGTCGCGCACCCATTCCTCGCAACGTTCGAGCGCCGCCTGTCCGCTGCCCAGACTGAGCAGCTCGCAGGTGGAGCCGAGGGCGTCGAAGTGCCGGGTCTGCAGCTCACGAGACATGGCTCTCACTCTGGACGGATGAGTCGCTCGGCAACACCATGACCGCCGGATGGAGCGGGGCCCGTTCAGGTTTGGGCGACGTGGCGACGATGCCACCTGATAGCAGGGCCAGCAACAGCGTGCCCATCACCGACGCCCACCTCAGCGTCATGTTCGAGGACATATCCCTCTCCCTGGCGGTATAACTGTGATCTCGCATGGTTTCCGGCGAGCCGCAACCTTACGGTAGAGGCCGCTCGTCATACGTTGACCGACGTATCCCTGAGAACTGGCTGAGACGGCTAGGCGACCGTGATGGTGATCGTGTGGTAGCCGTCGGCGCCGTTCGGCAGCGTCGGCGCCGTGGTGGATGGTTGTAAGGTTCCTGCGCCGTCCCTGGCCCGGACCCTGACGCTGTACTGGCCGGTGGGCAGGGTCGGAGTCAGCTCCCAGAATCGCCAGGCATAAGCGGAAAACTCCGGTTGCAGCTGGGCTGCTTGCCAGGCGCGCCCACCATCCCAGCTGACGTCCACGCCGCTGATCCGGCGTGCGCCGGCAAAGGCGATGCCGCGAATGGCCACCGCCCCCGCGGCCAGCGCGGCGCCGTCGAAGGGTCGATCGATGCGCGACATCGTCTTGACGATCGCCCGCTCGTCCCAGCCATTGTTTTCCCAGTATCCAGGCTGGTCGGTCGCCGAGAAGCGGATGCGTGTCACCCATTTCGGTTGCTTCATCCCGTAGTGACCGGGAAAGATGAAGCGCGCCGGAAAGCCATGCGGGGCGCTGAGCGGGGCTCCGTTGAGGTGGGTGACGAGGCGGTGGTCCGGTGTCAGCTCACGTAACGGAAAGCTCTCTGTGTAACCGTCGGCGCTCTCCATCAACATCCAGACCGCGTCGGATGGCACCGTCGTCAGCGCCAGGATGTCGCTGACCCGCGGCCCCTTCCAAATCCCATTGCTGATCAAGGTGCCACCGACCTCGTTGCTGATGCATTCCAGGGTCAGCTCCAGCTGATCGGACGGCAGGGCGAGCACCTCGTCATAGGTCAGGGATCGGGTTGGCAGGTTGAGGCGCCAGGTTGACGGATCCACGACGGGGTCGCCACCGAGGTTCTTCGAGACCACGTAGAAGTCGGCGACACTGGTGACCTCGCTGTCCGCACGGTTCCCCTCCTTCGTGGCGAGGGCGGTAACGAACCGCCGGACGTTCGCATAGCCAACCCCGAGCAGGGCGATGCCCAACGCCCCGTAAAAGAGGTTGCGCAGCAAGACCCGCCGGTCTTCGTTGACCCCCATGGGCGCCCACAGCCGCATCAGCACGGCGTCTGCGAGCGGCACCATTCCCGCTAACAGCACCACCTCGACGAGAACGCCGGGTGCGGAGTCACCCGGCGAGAGCGCGACGATGGCAACCAGTGTGGTGACCAGCGCCACCAGCGCGGTCAGCACCGCGATCGTCCAGCGGGGCCACAGGCGTCCGACGATCGCGGCGGCGGTGCCATAGAGCGCGATGATCACCACTGTTGCACCCATCAGCAGAAGCGGCCTGGCCACGATCCCGAGCGCCTTGAGCAGGTCGGAGAACGCCGACAGCGGGAGGAGCTTGAGGAACACAAAGCCCGCCTGCTCAGGGGCGAGCGGCACACTGACAAAGGCATGGGCCAGGTAGTCCGCACCGAGCGCGAGCGTACCCGCGCTCAGCCCGGTGATCAGCCGACGATGGCGGCTCAATCGATCACGGCTTGGCCGGGCTGCGAAGTCCGTTGAATGTCAGACCGAGGCCCAGGCCCGCGACCAGGATGCCAATCACCAACCACTGGGTCTGGCCGGTCATGAAGCTACCAGGCAGCACGCCCGAGCCCTGCAAAATCCAGACCGCGCCCACCAGGATGGCGATGACACCGGCGACAAAACTCGCGATTCGCACCGCCCCTACACTACGCGAGCGAGTTTCGGAGTTCCACTCCGAACGAGTGTTGACCGCAGCCCCACCGCAACCCTCCCCCACAGCCGGGGGAGGGAGATTTCAACCTTTGCGTCTATGCTTCGGCGGGGACGGCCTCGGGCGCCACGACTTCTTTGCCAACGCGGCCGCCCGCTTCGACCTTCGCCAGCGCGAGCTGACCGATGTTGAGGCCCTGGATGGTCGCCAGGTCGCCGAGCGCCCGCAGGAAGTACTGGCGGCGCCGGCGTTCCACCACCCGGCCGAGCTCGTGCTCGAAAGCCTGGACGCCCTCCACGAAGGTGATCCGGAAAGGATCCGTGATCCGGGCGCGTTGCGGACCGAGCTCTTCCTGGACCAGCTTCTTGGCATCGCCGGAGAGCCCCTCGTTGCTGACGATCACTCCTTCTGCGGCCTTGATGCGTGAGACCTTGGCATTGAAGGCGTAGGCATCGGCCAGGTTGAACTCGTGATCTTTCAGGACCACCAGCACAAGGTCCCCGCTGAGGTCGAGCACGATGTCCGTGCCCTGGGGACTGGCGTCGATGATGACCTGCTCGCGGCTGATGCCGAGCTTGGGGAGGATCGCCGTTGCCAGGGTCGTCATCCAGCGGCCCTTGTCGTTGAGCGCGGTGGCGCGGTCGGTCGGCACGATGACCTGGTCGACCCGCTCCTCGTTCAGCGGCCGGCCACAGGCGCACTTCATCCAATCGGGTGCCATCTTCTGCAGCTTGTTCGGATCGTCGGTGCGGAGTACGGCGTTTCCGGTGCGCGAGCACACGATTACATACTCGGACTGGATCAGGCCAAGGTTGCGCAGCTCACCGAGCCTGCCGGCTACCGCCGTCCCCTGCGCCTCGCCCAGGACTTTGGGGAGGTCCGAGACGGTCAGCGAGCCGACTCGCTCGAGGTCGCGGATCAGTGCCCGAATCTCCGGGGTGGTAAACGCGGCCATCGCCTGGTTTTCTTCGGCGGTCGCCTCGTAGGCCACCTGGCGCGACTTACGGATGGCGTCGAAGTTATGGCTTCCGACAGGGGACAGCACCGGCCAGGACGACGGCGTCCCCACTTCCTGGCCAAGCGCCTCCTGGGCGGCAGTCCGAATGCGCTTGAGGAAGTCCGTTCGCACTTTCTCGGTGCCGGCGCGATACGCGACACCGACTTCCACGAACGCCGGCTTGGCAGCGTGCTCGAGCTCCATGAAATGGATGTCGTCTGATCGGAGCTCCCGCAGGGTGGCCGAGCCCGGGCGGCGGACGCGCAACCAGCCGACCACCGGCGCCGATCCCATGAACAGCTCCCCCTCGTCGGCGGCGGACCAACTCTTCGTCACGTCGAACTGCAGGAATTTGTTCAGCAGGTCGATGGTGAAGGCGATTCCGGCACTGTCGAAGATGGCTTCGCGCGCTCGGTAAAGAACCCCCATGAACTCCGGGCCGTTGACACGGGACACGATGGTCCAGAACTGATCGGCGGACGGCGCGATATCCAGGCGGCGGACTTCCACAAGCAACATTGTTTCGGGCTCCTCAGCAACAAAAATTAGGTGAACGGCAGCGGCACCGCCATCCTGCGCCTCCCCAAGTGCCGATTGGCGGCAACGGCAGCTTAGGGCGGACTCATCGTTCTTGTCAAACTATTTCGCACTCGCAAGTGGTGATGGGAACCCGCCACCCTGACCCGTCCCCCACAGCGAGGAGAAAAACCCGGGGCGGTCACGGATCGCATACTGTGCCGATGACGGAGAGGGACCAGCTGGCTGCCGCGACCCGGGCGGCGGGCCTCCGGCTGACCGCCGCGGACCTGGAGGCCCTCCGTCCGGCATGGAAGCGCTACCTGGCGCTGGTCGAAGAATTGAGAGCAGCGCTGGCGTCTGAACCCTGGAACGACTGATGGCCCAACCCCCGTCGCTCACGGCGGCGCCGCTGGCCGCGGTCGCGGCGGCGCTGCGGCGGCGGGCCATCTCGCCGCTGGAGCTGGTGGACGCGTACCAGGAACGGATCGAGTCGGCGGCTGACCTGCGCGCGTTTATCACACCTCCCGGCGACCGCGCTCGCCCGGACGCCAAGCGAGCCCAGCAGCGACTGGCACGGCGCGAGCCGGGTGCGCTGCTCGGGGTGCCGATCGCCATCAAGGACCTGTTTGCGACCCGCGGGCTGCGCACCACGGCGGGGTCGCGGATCCTTCGGGACTGGGTACCGTCGAGGGATGCCGCGCTGGTGACACGGCTGCGGGCCGCCGGGGCGGTGATCTTTGGCAAGACGAACCTGCACGAGTTTGCTTACGGGGTGACGAACGCGAATCCCTGGTGGGGTATCGCGCGCAACCCCCGCGATGTGCGCCGCAGTCCGGGCGGATCGAGTGGCGGATCAGCGATCGCCGTAGTGGCCGGCCTGTGCGCCGCCGCGCTGGGCTCCGACACCGGCGGATCGATCCGGATCCCGGCCTCGCTCTGCGGCTGTGTGGGGCTGAAACCTACCTATGGGCTCCTGCCGCTCGACGGCGCGGTACCGCTGGGGTGGTCGTTGGACCATGCCGGGCCCCTGACACGGACGATCGAAGATGCCGGCATCCTGCTCGATGCGCTTTCAGGCGGGCGCGCCTGGACGCAGGCGCAACGGGTGACCACAAGGGGCCTTCGGGTCGGCATCCTCCGTAACTCGATCGTGCAGCCGCTCCAGCCAGGCGTGTCCAGGCAGGTGGAGCGGGCTGCCGCGGCGTTACGCCGGCACGGCCTTCGAGTACGCGATGTCCGCCTACCCGAGATGGCGTGGACGGTCGCGACGCAACTGGTTACCTTGCGAGCGGAGGCCAGCGCGGCGCACGCCCGCTGGATCCGCGCCCGCCCTCGAGCGTACGGTCCGGATGTGCGCATCCGGCTGCAGCTCGGCGCCCTGGTCAGCGGCGCCGATTACGTGCTGGCCCAGCGCATGCGCGCAAAGATCAAGGACGCGGTGCGCCGCCTCTTCGACGACATCGACATCCTGCTCCTGCCGACGACGCCGATAACCGCGCCCGTGGTCGGTGAGCGCACGGTGCGCTGGCGCACAGGTGAGGAACCGGTTGACGGCGCGCTCGTCCGGCTGACGGCGCCATTCAACCTGACGGGCGTGCCCGCCCTATCAGTTCCCTGCGGCGAAGTGGGCGGCTTACCGGTAGGGCTGCAGCTGGTCGGGCGATGGAACGATGAGGCGCGCTTGCTGGCGGTCGGCCGGCTGATCGAAGCGCTGGCTAGTAGATGAAGCCGATCAGCGGGATCGTCCCGGGGACGACATGGCGATAGCTGACCCGGCCCCAGCCGCCACCGGGCGAGCCGTAGTAGTTCATCTCCGAAACGAGCCAGCTGCCGTCGCCGTAAACCTGCTCGACATACGCGACATGCCCCCAGTACGGTGACTCCCACGTGACCATGATGGCGCCGACACGCGGGGTGGCTCCCTCGGGCCGACCGTAGGCGCGGGCGCGGGAGAACCATTGCCAGGCATTTCCGCCCCAGGGCGCGGGCCGGCGGGTGTTCACGTACCAGGTGCACTGCCCGAACGGATAGACCCCTCCGCCCGACGACCACACCGGCGTGACGAACCAGGAACGCTTGCCCACCGTGACGGTATGTGCGTTCGATTGCGGAGTTGTTGGTGGCTCCGGCCCAACGCCGTACGGCACCATCAAGTAGTCGTCCACCGGCAACGTCTCGGGATGGCGCAGGAGGTTGAACTCGATGATCGCGTCCGACTCTGCGCGATATTTCTGCGCCAGCGACGCCACGGTATCCGTTGCCGTCACCATCACCAGCACCCCGTCGACCGGCGGAATCAAGACTTCCTGCCCCGCGGTCAGTCGGTCGACGAGCTTCGGGTTCGACCAGAGCAGGGTATTCACCGACAGCCCGAACTTCGCCGCCAGCGCCCGGAGCGTGTCACCGCTGAGGGCGTGGTAATGAACGATATCGCGATGCTTCTCGCCGGGCGGCGTTAGCGGCAGCGCCGGGACAACCAGCGACCCACTCATGGACCAACCGATCCCATCGACTGCCCGGCCGAACGGCGCCTGAGCGAGCGCCGTCCCCGGACTCGTGGCGCCCGCCATGGCCGGCGCTGCGCCGACCGGTACATGGAAAACCAGCCAGGGCAGCGCCGCTGCCATCAGCAGCACGGCCGAATGAGTTGCAAAGCGTGGCGCAGCGTACTTCAGCCCGTCGTCCCCCTTTCCCCTCCTACTGGCCGCGAGTTGCGGCCTACACAGGACAAACTCCTGCGGATCACGATGGCTTGCATCGGCGCGACGAGCTATTACGCGACCGTCACATCACCGTTACGCCCGGTGCGTAACCAAAAGTCAAGTTGCACTGGAACCTAAAACGGCCGAAAGGCCGGATCGCCCTGCGGGCTCGCTCTTCTGCTAGGTCAGCGCTAGCGCCGTAGAATGCGGGCGATGTCCGAACCGGCGGAGATGTCGGGTCGTGACCTGCTCGAGGCCGCGCTGCGGGGCGCCGCCCCGCCACCACCGTACGTCCGCCTCCTCAACATGCGCTTCATCGCGGTATCCGACGGCAGTGCGACCTTCGAGATGCCGGCGACCGTCGATCTGTACAACCCCAACAATGTGGTTCACGGCGGCGCGCTGACCTCTCTGGCCGACAGCGCGATGGGATTCGCCGTGTTCAGCACGCTGGCGCCTGGCGAGACCTTCACCACCGCCGAGTTACATGTCAATTTCCTCAGGCCCGTGACCGCCGATTCCGGCATGCTGCGATCGATCGGCCGGGTGGTACATCGCGGCCAGCAGCTCGCCGTCGCCGAAGCGGAGGTGCTCGACCGGCAGAACCAGCTGATTGCGCGGGCCAGCTCCACCAATGTCATCCTTCAGCGCCGATTGGCTCAACCGCCGCCAGCCGTTCCGGCCGCGGCACCCACCGGGCCGCCACCCATCCCGATCGGCGTCCCTTTCGCGCCGGTCCCAGCTCCCGAACCAAGCCAGCGCTTCAGCCCACCTCCATCGCCGCTTGAACGAACGTCAACGCCAACGGTTTCGCCGCCCCTGACCACCGAGCTCATCAGTGCCGCGCCACTCGCCCGTACCAAGCGAAAGATCCGCACCTTTGCCGGTGACGTCGCATACCTGCGAAAGGGTCAGGGACCGGCCCTGCTCTTGCTGCATGGCATTCCCAGCTCCTCATATCTCTGGCGCGACGTCATCGACCCGCTGGCCGCAACCTTTGATGTCCTCGCCCCAGACCTTCTCGGTTATGGCGACTCCGACAAGCGCCTCGACGCCGACCTCTCGATCGCGGCGCAGGCCCGCTACATGGTGGCCTTCATGGAATCGATCGGGGTACACCAGGCGGCGGTGGTTGGTCACGACATCGGCGGCGGCATCGCTCAACTGATGGCGGCCGACGAACCGCAGCGTGTGGCCCGGTTGATCCTGGTCGACAGTGTCGTGGGCAACAACTGGCCGGTGGCCGATATCGCGCGGCTGAAAGAACCGGTCTGGGATCAGATCATGGTCAACATCGACCTTCGTAAGGGCTTGCGCAAGGGCCTGGAGGCGGGGATGGTGACCGAGGGCCGTGTGACGGATGAACTGGTCGACGAATGGACGCGTCCTTTCCAGGATCTGGGCGGGCGGCGCGCCTACCTGCGCGCCGCACGGGCGCTCAACAACCGCGACCTGGTCAGCCGCTCGAAGCACATTGAAGAGATCGAAACGCCCACCCTGATCATGTGGGGCGCGAACGACAAATTCCTCGAGCCGCAATGGGCTGAAACGCTCAAGCACAAGCTGCGCGACACAACGGTGGAAATCATCGACCCTGGGGGCCACTTCCTTCCGCTCGACCGGCCCGACGCGGTGGCCGAGGCGATCAATCGATTCCTGACGACCCGTTAGCTGCGGCGGGCCAGCAGTTCGTCGGCGCAGCTGGCCGGCGTCGCCGTCCAGGCCGCCAACCGGATCAGCGGGGTAACCGAGGGCCCGTGGAAATCATCGCCCCCGGTGGCGACCCAGCCGTACGATGCGGCTGTCTTTGTGAAGCGATCCATGAGCGCGGCGCTCTTCGGTCCATAGGGATCGTCGGGAGCCTGCGGATAGGTGACCTCCAGTCCCAGGACGCCGGCGACCGCACAGGTCCGAAACAGCAGCTCGAGGTCTGGAACATGCCGGTACACACCTGGGTGCGCCAGGACGCTGACCCCGCCCGCGGCGGTGATCAACTCGACCGCCTCCTCCAGCGAGAGATCTTTCACCCGGGCCACCGAAGCGGCGCCGCCCGGCCCCATCACGGCGTACAGCGCATCCCGATTCACCCCCGGTTGCGCCGCCTCGATCGCCGCCACTATGTGCGGCTTGCCGACGTTGCCGCGGGCCCGGGACCGCACCGCTTCCCATTCGACATCGAACCCGGCCGCCGCCAGGCGGCGCACGGTCTCGCGTTTCTGCGTCTCGCGGGCCTCGCTGGCCTGATGCAGACGACGCCGGAGGCCGCGGTGGTTGAGCGCAAATCCATAACCCAACAGGTGAGCGTCGACGAGGCCCCGGCGCGGCTCGTCTTCGATCGACAACTCGACTCCGGCAATCAGGCGCACGCCGTGACCATCGAGACCGCCAATGGCATCGATTCCGGCCAGCGTGTCGTGGTCCGTCAGAGCGATCACCGTGAAGCCGGCGTCGGCGTGGGCCCGGACCACCTCGGCCGGCGGCAGCTCCCCATCGCTGAAGATCGTGTGCAGGTGCAGGTTCGCCCGACCGTTGGATACCTCAGCCAATGGTCGCCCATTTTATGTGGTATCCGACGGCGACCCAGGCCAGCTGTCGTGTTATAACCGTGGGCGCGCCTTCATGAGTTCTGACCGCCAGCAACCCCTCAGCCTGGTCCGCCACCTGGTGGTCGTCAATCTGGCCAGGCCGGTGCCCGAGTTGATCGACCAGGCGCTGACCTGTCTTAACCAGGCGCTCGACGCCCGGGCTGCCTTTTACGCCAGGATCGATGATCATTCGTTCGAGATCATCGGCGCGCAGGTTCAGAGCGGGTCCCCCATCGAACGTGGACTCCGGATGGCGCTCGAGGACACGTTTGCGGCGGTCGATGAGGAGATGGAGGGCGGCGTGCTCAACGTGCGCGACGCCAGCAAACGCCAGCCGTTCAAAAGCCTGGCGATGCGGCAGCGACTTGGCATCGTGAGCTACCTGGGGACCTCGTTCCCGGCTCAGGGCCAGGTGACCGGCACGCTGGGCGTGATCGGTAAAGGACCTCGCATATTTAGCGAGCTGGACCAGGACCTGCTCCTGATCGTGGCAGGGTTGCTGGCGCCCCGTTTGCAACCGGATCCCCGCCCAAACAACGGCCAGTCGCGCACGCCGGTGTCCGTGGTGCGGTTGGCTTCAGAGGAGGTCAAGGAACCGCTGGCGATCCTGCGCGGCTATGCCGACATGCTCTCAAACAACGAGGTTCCGGCGGACCAGATGGCAATGGTCGCGGAGCGGCTCGCACTCCAGTCGGCAACACTGATTCGAGTCGCCGACCAGGTCTTGCTGCTATCGCGCCTGCCGATCGAGCTGGCCTTCACGGTGCGCGTCTCTCTGGCAGCGATCGCGCAAGCGGCGGCGCAGCGGATCCGGGACCGGATGTCTCACGCCGGCATGGAGCTGCGCCTGCAGCTCGACACGGAGGTCGACGTCTGGGGCGACGCCACCCTGCTGGAAGCGGCGCTCGACGAGATGCTGCACAACGTCTTCAAGCACGCCCGCAGCGCGACCGTCGTCCAGCTCCGGCTGCGGCAGGCGAGCGCCAACCGCTACCAGCTGATCGTCAAGGACGACGGTCCCGGCATGTCGGCCGATCGGCTCGAAGACCTCTTCGGCCCGCTGGCCGACGACCAACCCCTGCGGGGTCAGGGGCTTGGACTGTACCTGCTTCGCCGGGTGGCGGAAGCGCACGGCGGTCGGGCCTGGGCCAACAGCCTGGAAGGCAAAGGCACAACCTTCTATTTGGAGTTGCCGGCGGCCTCCCCAGACGGCGATGCGGCCA
>Ga0209690_1000830_pt1 | contig 16831 bp, 16 predicted proteins | sample GraSoiAngelo_150_FD_186164 | JGI IMG/M metagenome (GOLD analysis project Ga0209690, IMG submission 186164) | Grasslands soil microbial communities from the Angelo Coastal Reserve, California, USA - 14_1009_09_40cm (SPAdes) (version 2) | ecosystem: Environmental > Terrestrial > Soil > Grasslands ...
CCGACAGATACCCGGGCCGATCAGCACATCGAGCTCGTCCGGTGATGTCCCGTAGGCCAGGTGCATGGCCTGCACGGTCTGGGTTGCCACCCCCGCGAGGGTGCCGCGCCATCCGGTATGGGCGCCGGCCACCACGCCTCGGCCTGCGTCCGTAAAGAGCAGCGGGAAGCAGTCCGCGTGGTAGGTCACGACCGCCTGGCCGGGCACGTCCGTGGCCAGCGCATCGGTCGAGAACACGCACTGTCCTCCCTCAGGCCGCCGCCGGTGGAAGGTCACCACATTTGCGCCATGCTCCTGGACGGTCATGAGTGCCCGCTCCAGGTCGAAGCCCAGTTGCTCGGCGAGCTGCTGCCGGCGCTGCATGACGGCCTCCGGCTCAGCCGAGCTGGTGAGTCCCATCGAGCCGAGGGCTCTGGTACTGAAGCCGTGACGCGCCGGAAAACCGGCGACGCTGACGACGGAGTCGAGCTCTACCGCGGCGACCGCTCAGCCTCGCTTCTCGCGACTCAGCAGCTGGTCGATCTCGTGTTTGACCTCCTGCAGATCCATGAACGAACGGTAGACGGAGGCAAACCGGATGTAGGAGACCTCGTCGAGGCCACGTAGCTTGTCCATAACCAGCTCGCCCACCTCGCGCGAGGGAATCTCCACCTTTCCGCGGGTTCGAAGCTCAGCCTCGATCTCGTCCACCACGCGCTCCACGGTGCTGGGCGAGATCTCTCGTTTGGTGGTGGCTTTCATCAGGCCGCTGAAGAGTTTCTGGCGGTCGAAGTCTTCTCGCCGTCCATCCTTCTTCATGACATACAAGGGAACCGCCTCGATTCGTTCGTAGGTCGTGAACCGCTTCGTGCACTGAAGACATTCCCGGCGCCGGCGAATGGACTCGCCGGTGTCCGAGTCCCGCGAGTCGACCACTTTGAGGTCGATATGACCACAATATGGGCACTTCATGCCAGGTGAGTATCCCACATATTGTGTCTAGGGACGAGAGGGCTGGTCCGCTGTATTGCGGCGAAGCGGGAAAAGGACGCGAGGAGCGGGAAGGGGCGCTCCTCGCGCAGGGTTAGCGGCGACCCCGCAGGAAGGCGGGGATATCGAGGTTCGCGGGATCGAAGCCACGGTAGGCCGGCACTTCCTCGACCGGCGCCGGGCGGCTGTACTGCTCGTCGATCTCGCGGCTGCTCTCCGTCCCGTTCACGAAGCCGGTGGCCACCACGGTGATCTTGACCTCGCCGGACATCTTCTCGTCGATGACGGTTCCGAAGATGATGTTGGCGTCCTTGTCGGCGGAGCCGCGCACGATCTCGGCGGCCTCGTTGACCTCGTGCAGGGTGAGGTCGGTGCCGCCGGTGATGTTGAAGAGGATGCCGCGTGCCCCATCGATGGAGGTCTCGAGCAAGGGGCTTGCGACTGCGTCGCGGGCGGCATCAGAGGCACGCTGGTCGCCGCTTCCGAAGCCGATTCCCATCAGGGCCGCGCCCTGGCCCGACATGACCGCCTTGACGTCGGCAAAGTCAAGGTTGATCAGGCCTGGCTGCACGATCAGGTCGGAAATTCCCTGCACGCCCTGGCGCAGTACGTCATCCGCAATCTTCAGCGCCTCCGTGAACGGCACCTTCTTGTCGGTGACGTCCAGCAAGCGCTGGTTGGGAATGATGATCAGGGTATCGACTTTCTCTTTGAGCGTAGTCGCCGCTTCCTCGGCGATGGCGCGGCGGCGCGTGCCCTCGAAGGTGAACGGTTTGGTAACAACACCGATGGTGAGGGCGCCATTGTTGCGCGCGATCTCCGCCACGACCGGGGCGGCTCCAGACCCGGTTCCGCCTCCCATGCCGGCGGTCAAGAAGACCATGTCGGCGCCACTCAGCAGCTCGGAGAGCTCCTGCTGACTTTCTTCAGCCGCCTCGCGGCCGATGGTCGGGTTGCCACCCGCGCCCAGGCCGCGCGTGAGTTTCTTGCCGATGTTCATCTTGGTCTGAGCCTCGGAGTGCGCCAGCGCTTGCAGGTCGGTATTGATGGCGATGAACTCGACGCCGCGCAACTTCGACCGGATCATGCGGTTGACGGCGTTGCTCCCGCCGCCGCCGATGCCGACGACTTTGATCCGGGCGTTTCCTTCCAGAGTCCGATCGACGTCGCGCATTGCTTCCTCCTTATCGCGCTCCAGGCGCGCCCTTACGAATCGTTCGGCAGACACTCGCGGCCCCTGTCCCCCGCCGTAATCCCCGGGGATCACCGGCCGCGAGGCGAGGCCCTTCATTCGGAGCTGGTCGTCCATGTTCATGTCGGCCTCCTTCCTTTAGAAGAAATCCTTGATCCAGCGAACGGTCCGGGCGTATAGCGCCGAGGCGCCCGCGCCGACCGGGGCGTGCCCGTTGGCGTGGTGCCGAAGTTTTGTCCCCCAACGAAGCAGGCCGACGGCGGTCGCATAGGCGGGTCCGCCGACCTGGTCACTCATCCCGATGGTCTGCGCCGGCGAACCGATCCTGACGGGAAGGTCGAGCAGCGACTGGGCGGCCTCGGTGAAGCCGAGCAGACGGCAACCGCCGCCGGTGAAGACGATCCCTCCGGGAAGAAAGCCGTTATGGCCGCCTCGACGCATCTCGATGCGCACCATCTCGAGAATCTCGCGGGCCCGGGGAGCAATGATTTCGGCCAGGTGGCGCCGCGGCACGACCTGCACGCGGTCCTGCCCGATCTGGTGGAGCTCGACCATCTCCTCGCGGGGAATGTTCGCCGGGATGGCATGGCCATAGTTGACCTTCAACATCTCGGCCTCACCGAGGGTGGTGCGCAGCCCGATGGCGACGTCATTGGTGATGTGCGTGGCACCCACCGGCAGCACCGCGGTGTGGACCACGCTGCCGTCGGCGAAGAGTGCCACGTCGGTCGTCCCACCGCCGACGTCGACCAGCGCCACCCCCAGGTCCAGCTCATTGTCGTTGAGCACCGCCTCCGCCGATGCCAGCACCTGGACGACCAGGTCCTCGACGCCCATGCCCGCCTGGTGAACGCACTTGACGACGTTCTGGACGGCGGTCAGGGAGCCAGTGATGATGTGTGTCTCGACCTCGAGCCGAGCGCCCGACATGCCGACCGCGTCCTTGACCCCCTCCTGACCATCGACGACGTAGCCGCGCGGCACGACGTGGATGATCTCGCGGTCGTTCGGCACCGAGACCGCCCGAGCGGCGTCGATAACCCGCGTCACATCTTCGTGTCCAATTTCTCGGTCAGAGCGAGCCACCGCGATCACGCCGTGGCTGTTCTGACTGAGAACGTGGGTGCCCGCCATGCCCACGTAGGCCGATTCCAACTTGTGGCCGCACATCCGCTGCGCCGCATCGACCGCGTGCGTAATGCCGCGCACGGTCTTCTCCATGTTGACGACCACGCCGCGACGCAGTCCTTCGGAGGGAGCCTCGCCGACCCCGATGATGTTGAGTCCGCGCTCGGTCGGCTCGCCGACCACGCAGCAGATCTTGGTTGTGCCGATGTCGAGTGCTGTGACGTATCTAGAACGAGGCAAACACCTTTCCTGAAACGTTGGCTGGAACGCTGGCGAGCCCATTATAGTGGGCCATTGCCGCCGTGACAATACAAGCTGTCGACTTATCCACAGGTCCATCGGGACCACGCATGAGGGTCGCCGAAGAGCTTAGAGCAAATGCCGGCGAATGACGGCGATGTTGTCGAAGATGCGCACGCCGAAGGCCACGATCGCCGCGAGATAGAGATCGACGCCAAGCCGGTCTCCCAGATAGGTCAACGCACCCGCCGCGAGTGAGTTCAGCAGAAGGCCGGACAGGAACACTTTGTTCTCGAAGTTGCCATTGAGCCAGGCCTTGACGGCGCCAAGGATCGAATCAAGGGCGGCGAGGATCGCGACCGCGGTGTAGCGGGCGTACCCCGCGGGAATCTGGACGGGGGCGTTGAGCCCGAGGACGATCCCGACGATGCCGAAGAAGACAGCGGCCGAGACCAGCCACAGCGCTTCGCGAGAGCCGCCCGCCGGTAGCCTCACTTGTGGCCTCGCATCTGCACCGCCGGCGCGCCCGGGTTCTCGAGATTGACGTACTGGATCGGCGACGACGTCAGATCCAGCCTGGCGCTCAGGGCTCGCAGCGCGGCGAGCTTCGGTTCCAGGCTCGCCCGATCGCCGCTGGTCACCATCTGACCGAAGATGATGCTCCATCCCCGGTCGGTTTGGGCGCTCAGCACCTCACGGCGGTCAAGCTGGAAGGACATCAGAGAGATTTTGTACGCGGCCGAAAAGCCTGACCGCAACTGGAGCAGCAGGGGGAGAAGATCGCCGGCGACGGCGTGTTGGCCTGCGCGAACCGGGCCGATGTCGGGCCGGTTGACAACCGGTAGACCGCCGGCCTCTGTTGCCGGATCGAGGACAACGCCCAGGTCATTCAGGTAGTAGGTAGCCTCGCCGACCTGGAGCACCGCCGCAGGCTTCCACTCGGTGACGGCGACGGAAATGCGGTCGGGAAGCGCCAGGCTGACGGCGGCCGCGCGAGCCCAGGGTAGGGCTTGCACGCGTTGTCCCAGCTCGGCGTGGCTCAAGAAGAAGATGTTGCGATCGCCGGGCAGTTCGAGAGCGCTCCGGACTTGCGCCGCGGTGAGGTGGCGCAGCCCGCTGACCTCGACGTGCTGCGGTCGAAACGCCGGTTGGGCCAGCAAGAAGAGGATGAGGAAGACTTCGGTAACCAGTGCCGCGATCTGCATCACGGCCCAGATCCAGCCACGTGATGACGCCACCCGTTTGGCCGGCGCAGCCGTCGTATGCCGGCGACGCTTGTCAAGCGTGCTGACCGTCATTCCGTAGTTTCCGGTTCGAGGAGGCGCGAATCGATCGCCGTCTGCGAGCGTTGCTTGTCGTTGAACCGCTCGATGGCCAGGTCAACCAGGCGCTCGATCAGCCGGGGATAGGAAAGCCCTGACGCTTCCCACAGTTTCGGATACATGCTGATCCGGGTGAATCCCGGAAGCGTATTCAGCTCATTGACGATGATGCGGCCGCTGCTGCGCTCCATGAAGAAGTCGACCCGCGCCATCCCGGCGGCGTCGACCGCCAGGAACGCCCGAATCGCGATCGACCGGACGTTTTCGGCGACGTCGGGGTCCACCGGCGCGGGAATGAGCAGCCGGGAACCCTCGTCGAGGTATTTGGCTTCGTAGTCATAGAACTCGTGCGCCGGGACCACCTCGCCGACCACCGAGGCCTGCGGCTCATCGTTACCCAGCACGCTGACCTCGAGTTCACGAGCCGCATTCCTTCGATCAGCTCGGCCCGGTCATGCGCCTTGGTGGTGCCGACACTGGAGCCGGAGTTCGCGAACTTCGTAAAGCACGGATAACCGATCTTGGCTTCGACCAGGGCGATGAAGCCATCCGGATCCTGCTCGTACTGGCGGCGGGTGACAGGGAGATAGTCCACGATCGGCAGCCCGGCCGCGGCGAAGGCGCGTTTCATGTAGATCTTGTCGAGGCCCAGCGCCGAGCCCAGCACGCCGGCACCTACGTAAGGGATGTTGGCAAGCTCGAGCACCCCCTGGATGGTCCCATCCTCGCCGTTCAGCCCGTGAAACACGGGAAAGACGGCGTCGAGCGGCGGCAGCGACGCGCTGCCGCCGATGCCATCCTGTGCCGGCACGAGCGATCGCTGCGTTGGGTCGGGCGGCAGGTAGACGTACTTGCGAGCGGCGGCGTCGCTGAGCCGCTTCAGCGTGCCACCGATCAACCACCGACCGGCCTTGTCGATGTAGAGGGGCACGGCCTCGAAGCGATCCGGGTCCATGGCCGCAATGATCGACTGCGCCGACAGGATGGAGACCTCGTGCTCGGTTGACCGTCCGCCGAACAGGACCCCGATCCGCAGCCGCCTCATCCGTTCGGCGCCCGGCCGATGACGCGGATCTCTGGTTCGAGCTCGATGCCGAACCGCTCGAAGACGCGGTGCCGCATCTCGGCCATTAAGGCTAGCACGTCATCCGCCGTGGCCCCACCCACGTTGACGATGAAGTTGGCATGCTTGGCCGAGATCTGCGCGCCGCCGATCCGGGTGCCCTTGAGCCCACACGCGTCGATCAGTCGTCCTGCTGCCTCGCCGGGAGGATTCTTGAAGGTGCTGCCCAGGCTGCGCTGCTCAATGGGTTGGGTGGCCCGCCGGTGCGTCTGCACTTCCAGCAGACGGCCTCGCACTAGCTTCGGCGACGCGCTCGTCGTGCGGAATCGGGCCGAAACGATCACCCAACCCTCCCGGGCCGTCTTAAAGATGGAGTCGCGGTAGGCAAGGGCGCACTCGGCGGCGGAAACTGTCTGCCGGCGGCCCTGCCGGTCGATCACCTCGGCGCTGATCAGGCCGCTCTTGATCTCGCCGCCGAAGGCGCCTGCATTCCCGAAGATGGAGCCGCCCACGGTCCCTGGCACGCCCGCGGCAAACTCGAGTCCGGCGCGACCGGCCTTCGCCGTCTCCGCCGCGAGCCTGGGCATCGGATACCCCGCCGACACCGAGACCAGATCGCCCGCGATCGAGAGGCGGCGGGTGGAGAGCTTGATGGTGAGCCCCGGCAACTCCGCCACGGCGAACAAGGTATTTGTCGCGGCGCCGATCACGAGGTAAGGCTGCTCGTCGTCGTTGAGCCGCGCCACCAGTTTGGGCAGCCCAGCGTCGTCTGCCAGCTCGACGAAGTATCGGGCGTGGCCGCCGATCCGATACCAGCTGTGCCGCGTCAGCGGCTCGTGCTCCCGAACCGCGGGATACGAGGCCAGCCAGGCGTCAGGCAACCGGCGACCGCTCCAGCACCTCGGCGGTCTTGCCGATGACGTCGTCGAAGTCGCGCACCGACATGAAGATGATGACGTCACCGGGCCGCGCGGCCGAGGCGAGTCGATAGGCGGCGGACCTGGCGGAGTCTGCGGTAAACACCTCCGCAACGCCCCGCAGGCGGCTGGCCAGGTCCTGGGATGTCACGGTGTGGGCGAGATGTCGCTCGCGGGCCGGCTCGATCGGACCGATGACCACGAGCGCGCAACCCTGGAAGGCATCGGCATAGCCGTCCATCAGGCTGAGCGTGCGCGTGTAAGTATGCGGCACGAAGCACGCCAGCAGGCGGCCAGGGTGAAAGCGGTCGCGCGCGGCTTCGAGCGTGGCGCGCACCTTCGCGGGGTGATGGGCGTAATCATCGACAAGCGTTACCCCGCGCACCTGGCCGCGGATTTCGAAACGTCGCGATACACCATGGAACCGACCGATGGCATCGACCGCGGCTGGGACCGGGACGCCGATCCGCACGGCGGTCGCCAGCGCGGCCAGCGCATTCGCGGCGTTGTGTTCTCCGGGCAGCCGGGTGGTCACGACAGCCAGCACCTTCCCCTCGTGCCACGCGGTGAAGCGCATTCCGTCGCCTTCGATCTGCACGTCCCGGCCGTGCCAGTCCGCGCCACCCCGAAGTCCGTAGGTCTCGACGCTGGCGCGAGTACGGCTTAGCAGGCGCCGCACGGTCGGGTCATCGGAGCACGCGATCAGGCGGTCCTCGGGTCCGAGATATTCGAGCAGCTCGCGAAAGACCGCTTCGTAGGCCGCCGGGTCAGGAAAGACGTCGGGATGGTCCCAGTCGATGTTGGTCAAAACGGCGAGCTGAGGGGCGAAATGCAGGAACTTGGGCCGCGGATCGAAGACGGCCGAGGTGTATTCGTCGCCCTCGAAGACGAAGTCGCGGCCGCTGCCCCAGGCCGCCGCCGAGCCGAGGTCTTTGACCGCCATCCCGAGGCGGAAACCGGGGTTGCGGCCGGCGGCGCGCAGGATCCAGGCAACCAGGCTGGCCGTCGTCGTCTTCCCGGCGGACCCGGCCACGACGATGCGAAAGCGATCGGCCGTGAGCTCGCCCCAGTACTCGGCCTCGCTGATGAGACGGATATGCAAGCGCCGGGCCGCATCCGTTTCCGGGTTGCCCTCGCGCACCTGGTTCCCCTGGACGACCAGGTCGGGCTTTCCCCAGCGAGTCACGTTGCCGGCGGTGTGGCCATCGACCCAGGGGATCCCCGCCCTGGTCAAAATCTCCGTCGTCGGCGGGTAGGCATCTTCATCAGACCCGGTGACGTCGTTGCCCAGCTGTTTGGCAATCACCGCGAGGCCGGACACCGCATAGCCACAGACGCCGATGAAATGGATGCGCATCAGTGCCTGGTCATGCCCCTGACCAGGCCGGCCACCTGCTCCGCAGCGCGGGGACGGCCCAGGGAGCCCATGGCGCCCACCATCTTGCTATACCGGACGGGGTCGTGGACGATCTCCGACAATTCGCGGACAAGTCTGGGGCCATCGCACTCGGCATCCGGAATGGTCACCGCCGCTCCCGCCGCCTCATATGGTTCGACATTGAGCCGCTGGTGGCCTCCGGCAAACGGACCTGGAACGAGCACCATGGGAATTCCTACCGCGCTGACCTCGCTGATCGTGCCGGCGCCGGCCCGGCTCAAGACCAGGTCGGCGCTGTGAACCCTTAAGGCGAGATCCTCGTCAAAGGCGAACGGATGGTAGCGTGAGCCCGGCGGCCCGAGATTCGTCTTGAGCATTTCCATCTCGTGGAGGTCCCGCTGGCCGGTCTGATGCCACACCTCGAGACCGAGCTGTCCGACGAGTTCCGGCAGCGCCGCGGCGACCGCCTCGTTGATGCGGTGGGCACCCTGGCTTCCGCCCAGGATGAGCAAGCGGCCGGGACGCGCAGGGAAGTCCGTCCGCTGCCGCCAGAACTCTTTCCGTACCGGCGTTCCGGTGACGACCGACTTCGCGTGCAGGTAGCGAGCCGACCCGGGATAGGCGGTAGCGACGACGTGCGCCACATAAGAGAGGAGCCTGGTTGTTCGGCCGGGAAGCGCATTCTGTTCCTGCAGCACGACCGGCACGCGCAACGCCGCGGCACTGAGCACAAGCGGCGCACTGACGTAGCCACCGGTGCCGAGCACGACGTCCGGTCGGAATTCGCGTACGATCCCTGCCGACTGGAGCAGCGCCCAGGGAATGATGAAGGGCACCGACCAGTTGCGCCAGGGCTGTTCCATGTCCAGCTTGGCCGCCACGATGGTCTTGAAGGGAAGACCGGAGCGCGGCACGACACGTTCCTCGATGCCACCGCGCCGTCCCACGTATAGAAGCGTGCTGTCAGGTTCGCTCTGCGACAGCGCCTGCGCGACGGCGATCGCTGGGAACAAGTGTCCGCCCGTTCCGCCGCCCGAGATCAACACTCGCATGCCTTATCCATCCCACCTTCTCGTTCTGGGTCGAAACGTTCACCAGTATGCCGACCGCCCCCAGCGTTATCGCCAGGGAGGAGCCTCCGTAGCTGATGAACGGCAGCGGGATACCGGTTGTCGGCAAGGTCACCGTGACCGCCGCGATGTTGATGAGCGCCTGGAAAGCGACCCAGGTTGTCACCCCACACGCGAGCAGGGAGCCGAAGGCATCAGGCGCTTTCAGCGCCACCCGGTAACCGCGATAGGTGAAGAGCGCAAACAGCGAGAGGACCAGGGTTGTGCCGATCAACCCGGTCTCCTCGCCGACGATGGCAAAGATGAAGTCGGTATGGGCAAAGGGTAGCCACTGGTATTTCTGAATGCTCTGCCCGAGACCCACGCCGGCAAAGCCGCCAGATCCTAAGGCCACCACCGACTGGATGGCTTGAAACCCGGTGTTGAGCGGATCTGCCCATGGGTCAATGAAGGCCAGGATACGGTGCAAGCGATACGGTTCCATGCGAATGAAGACGTAGACGCAGAGCCCGATGATGAGCGCCAGCAAAAGAACATGTCGCTTGCGTCCGCCGGCGACCAGGAACTGGGCAAGCAGAATGGCGGCCACGATCAGCGTGGTGCCCAGGTCGCGCTCGAGGATGATGAGCACGGCGACGAGCCCAAGCAGCGCCAGGAAAGGAACGACACCGTTTTCCAGCGAGCTCAAGCGGTCACGGTGGCGCTCCAGCCAGAGGGCCATGAAGACGATGGCCGCGACCTTCGCCAACTCCGCGGGCTGCATCTGCAGAGGCCCGAGCCGCAGCCACCGTCGGGCGCCGTTCACCTCGACGCCGAAATGCGGGAGGAGCACCAGGATGAGGAGACCCACGCTCACCAGGCCAAGCGGCAAGGCGAGCGGTCGTAGCCGATGGTAGTCAACGTGGGCGCCGGCCCACAGCAGGATGACCCCCAGCAACAGCCAGACCAGCTGACGCTCGAAGTAGTAGGCCGCGTTATGAAACCACAGCCAGCCCTGTACCTCGGAGGCGGAAAACACCATGACGAGCCCGAAGGCGGTCAGGGTCGCCACCGCGAGCAGCAGTGCACGGTCCCCGCGCCGCCACACGAGGCTGCCGGTCAGCGCCCGGCGTGCGGTGGGCATCTCGAGCGTGGCTCGCGCTCTCACTGACCCAGCTCGGCAAGCACCGTCGCCTTGAAGCGGCGGCCACGATCCTCATAGTCTGAAAACATGTCGTAGCTGGTGAACGCCGGGGACAGCAGGACGACGGATCCCGGCCGGGCCAGCGCGGCCGCCTTTCGCACCGCATCGTTCAGGTCCGCCGCGCGCTCCACCCGGTCGAGGCCCGCATCGCGGACCCGTCGCGCCAACTCCTCGCCCGTCTCCCCCATCGTCACCAGCCCCAGCACCCGCTTGGCGATCGTCTGGGCCAGTGGCTCGAGGTCGATCCCCTTGTTGCGGCCGCCGGCGATCAGGATGATCGGCTCACGGAATGCGGCGAGCGCTTTGTAGGTCGAATCGGGGTTGGTGGCCTTCGAGTCGTTGTACCAGCGCGCCCCATTGAAGGTCCCCACCAGTTCGAGCCGGTGCTCGACGGCCTTGAAGCGGCGCACCGTCTCCGCCATGCGCTCCGGGTCGACCCCGGCGGCGTGACCCGCGCCGATGGCCGCCATGACGTTGCTCAGGTTGTGCTCGCCGGGTCGATCAGGCGAATGCCGCGGTCGACCGGGGCATGAATGCCAAAGCCGATCAGCTGGCCTCGGGTTTGCGATCGCATCGCGGCACAGGCCGGATCGTCGAAGTTGAGGACGGCGCGATCGTCGGGCTCCATGAAGGCGACCGCCCGGGTCTTGATCTCCACGTAACGCTCGAAGGACTTGTGCCGGTCGAGGTGATCGGGCGTGACATTGAGCACCACACCGATCCGGAGGCGCGGCCGGCTGATGGATTCCAGTTGAAAACTGCTGAGTTCCAGAACAACCCAGTCGTCGGGGCTCAGCTGGTCGAGACGATCGAGCACCGGTTCGCCGATGTTGCCGCCCCGCATCACATGAAGGTCACCGGCGCGAAGCACTTCGGTCGTCAATGCGGTGGTCGTGGTTTTGCCATTGGTGCCGGTGATGCCGGCGATCCGGCAGGGACAGGACCGGAAGAAGAGGTCGATCTCACTGGTGACCTCGATGCCGCGCTGGCGCGCGGCCTCGACCAGCGGCTCGTCCCAGGGCACACCCGGGCTGACCACGACGAGGTCGGTCCCGTTGAGGTCCTGCGCGCCGTAGCCACCAAGGCGGGCGGCGATCCCGGCGCGCTCCAGCTCCGCGCGTAGTTCCGGCGTATCGGCGCGGTCGACGACCCGGACAGTTCCCCCGCCGCGCTTGATGAAGGAGGCGGCGGCGCGGCCGCTGCGACCGTAGCCGATCACCAGCGCGTGCCGACCGCGTTCGATCACGCGCCTGGTCCCGGCCGGGAAAGCGCCAATGCCAGCACGGCCGCCACCAACGAACCGGTCCAGAACCAGAGCGCGAGCGGTGTCTCGCGCCAGCCGGCGACGATGAAATGGTTATGCAGGGGCGACATCCGGATGATCCGCTTCCCGGTCAACTTGAAGCTCGCCACCTGCGCGATCACGGAGACGGTTTCGATGGTAAAGACCAGGGCCAGCAGCGGCAGATACCAGAGGAAGCCGGTGGCGATGGCCGCGGCGACCATGGCCGTGCCCAGCGCCAGGCTCCCCGTGTCGCCCATGAACAGTCGGGCGGGGAACAGGTTGTAGAAGAGGAAGCCGACCAGGACGCCGGCGAGAACCGCCGGCATCAGCCCGACGCCCGGGCGGTGCTGGAGCAGGGCGATCAGCGCCAGGGCGCCGAAGGTCACGGCTCCGGTGCCGGCGGCCAGCCCGTCGCTGCCATCGGTGAGGTTGAAGGCATTGGAGCCGGCGGCGACGGCCAGCGCGGCGACGAGGATGATCCAGCCGCCGATTGCCTGCCGTCCATCGAATGGAACCAGCTGGTTGGTCAGGCCCCAACGCAGGGCGAGCCAGCCGAGCAAGCCGCCCGTCAGGAGCTGGACGACAATCTTCTGCCTGGCTTTCAGCCCGAGATTGCGCCCGCCCCGGATGGCGGCAACGTCGTCGAAAAAGCCGAGCGCGCCGCCCAGGAAGAGCGCGATCAGCACGAACGCGCCGGCGATCGAACGGTCAGCGACGAAATAGAGGATGAACGCGAGCAGCAGGAAAACGATGCCACCCGCGGTCGGGGTGCCGGCTTTGGCATGGTGCGCGGATGGGCCTTCCTCACGGATCTGCTGACCCATACGCGCCCGAGCGAGCCAGCCGATCGCCACCGGGTAGATCAGCACACTGAGCAGCAATGCGACCGCGAACAGGATGAGCGGCGTCACGCGGGTTCGCGGATTTGCTCGACCACGCGCTCCAGCCGCATACCGCGCGAGCCCTTGACCAGGATCTGAGTCTGCGCGTTCAACCAGGGTGTCAACGCCGCCACGGCCTCGTCGGCATCCTGCACCACGAGGGCACGGTCGGCGGCCAGCCCCGCGCGGCGGGCCGACTGGACCATCCGGGGGGCATACTCGCCGACCGCAATCAACATGTCGGCGGTTTTGCCGGCGAGCGATCCGATCTCTTCATGCGCCCGCTCCGCGTGGTCCCCCAGCTCCAGCATGTCTCCCAGCACCGCAACCCGCAGCGATCCCCTGGGAGCCAGTCGAAGCACCTCCAGCGCGGCCTGCATCGAACCTGGGCTCGCGTTGTATGAGTCGTCGATGACGGTGGCACCGTTGCGTCCGGTCACGATATTCATCCGGCGCGACGGTGGGATGAAGCCGTGCAGAGCGGAGGCGATGGCGGGCCCGTCGAACTCGAACTCGAGGGCGACGGCGGCCGCTGCCAGGGCGTTCGAGACGCTGTGGTGGCCCGGCAACCGGAGGTAGACCTCGGCTTTGCCGCGAGGGGTCACCAACGTAAAGCTGCTGCCATCCAACCCGTGCAGCCGCACCCGGTCCGCCCGGACGGTGGCCTCGGTCGAGAAACCGTAGAGGGTGAAGCGACGCGCCACCGCCGACATGGCGCGCACCCGCCGGTCGTCGGCGTTGAGCACCGCCAGTCCGCCGGGGGCCAGCCCTTCCACCAACTCGCGCTTGGCTGCCGCGACCGCCTCGATCGAGCCGAGGAAGCCAACGTGCGCCAGGCCTACGTTGAGCACGACGCCGATGGTGGGCGGGGCCGCGTTTGCCAGCTCACGAATTTCCCCGGCCCGCGACATGGCGTATTCCACCACCAGCACCCGGTCACGAGGATCCATCTGAAAGATCGTCATCGGGATGCCGGTATAGGTGTTGAGGTTCCCTTCGCTCTTGTGCACCCGTTGACGGCGTCCCAGTAGATGGGCGATCAGTTCCTTGGTCGTGGTTTTTCCTGCACTTCCCGTAACGGCCACGATGGGAAGGGGGCGGCGGCGAAGTCGCTCGGCCGTCATGTCGAGCAACGCCTGGCGCGTGTCGTCGACCACGATGACCGCCGCGCCATCGATGCCCGGCGGTGGCCGCTCACAGAGAACGCCGGCGGCGCCGCGTTCCATCGCCTGGGGGATGAAGACGTGCCCATCATGCTGCTCGCCTCGGAGCGCCACGAACAGGCCCCCCGGTTCAACTTCCCGAGAGTCAGTAAAGAGCCGCGGGAAACTGATGTTGTCTGGGCCGCTTAGGACGCGCCCACCGGTCGCCTCGACGATCTCCTTCACGGACATCCCCACAGCATCACTATTCTCGCGCCCCTCTTCCAGTGAGCGTCATGGTGCGATCTGCCACTGGGTGATCAGCGCGCTGGCGACGGTTTTCCAGATCGGGGCCGCGACATAGGCGCCCTCGAAGAGGACTTTCGGCTTGCGCGTGATCACGAGCATGATGAACTGGGGATGATCTACGGGGAGAAAGCCGACGAACGACCCGATCGTCTGGTCTTTCGCGTATCCGCCGTTCTCGGGGATGCTCGCCGTCCCGGTCTTGCCGGCGATCCGGTTTTTGAAGCCGTCGATGCGAGCCGCGAACCCGGAGCCATGCTCGACGACGCCGACCATCATCTGCTGCATCTGCTGGGCGGTCTTTCCGCTGACAACCTGACGGATGAGGCGTGGACGAACTGGATGGTGAACTCCCTTGCTGTCGATCATGTCGTCAACTACGTGGGGCCAGACCAGGTTTCCGCCGGTTGCGACGACGTTGACCGCCGCGAGCATCTCGATGGCGGTCGCATCGACACCTTGTCCGAAGGAGGCCGTCGCCAGCTGCGACGCCTTCCATTTCGCCAGGTCGGCCAGCGGCGCCGACGTCTCGGCCGCGACATCGACGCCGGTCGGCGCCCCGATGCCGAATCGCTGCAGGGATTGGTAGAAGTTGGCCGAGCCTTCGAGCTGCTCCGCCTTGATGGCGCCAACGTTGAGCGAGTTCTCGAGCACCTGTGTCATCGTGACCATGCCGTGGGCCCGCCCATCCCAGTTGTGGATGGCGTAGCCGCCGACCATGGCGGTGCCGGTCTCGTTGAAGCGATAGTCGGGTGTGATGGCGTGAACATTGAGCGCGCCGGAAAGGGTCACCACCTTCATTACGGAACCCGGTTCGTAGAGGTTGGAAACGATGGGGTCGATGAACTGCGAGGCCGGGGTGGTGGCGAACGCATTGGCGTTATAGCTCGGCACGTCGGCCCAGGCCACGATCCGGCCAGTCTGCGGCTCCATGATGATCAGCGAGCCACTCTCCGCCTGGTATTTCTGCACGCCTTCGGCGAGGGCGCGCTCGGCGACCACCTGGATGGTGCCATCGAGGGATAGCTGCAGGGTATTGCCATCGACGGGTTCTCGGCGCTGGCGATCGCTGAGGACGATCGGCTGGTTCGCCAGGTCGCGAACCGTGGCTTCGAACCCCGGCTGACCTGCCAGGGCTTTGTTGTAGTAACCCTCAACCCCGTAGTTCCCCGTGCCTTCATCGTTCGCGAATCCGAGCAGGTTCGCGGCGAGGCTGGTGCCGGTGACGCCACCGTCCACATAGGCACGCTGCGTCTCGGCGATCTTCCCCACGCCCGGCAGCCGGAGCTGATCCAGCTGGCCGGCGATCGAGGCCGGAACCCGGCGCGCCAGGTAGACGAACTTGCGAGTGGTGGCGAGCTTGGCCTGGATGTCATCCGGGCTGAGTCCCAACACCGGTGCGAGCCGATCGGCGATGACCTGACGCTCCGCCGCCGAAATCAGATCAGGCGACGCGAAGATCGAAAAGACCGGGGTGTTGGTCACCAGTAACGCCCCGTTGCGATCCAGGATGTTGCCGCGAACGGCGGGTAACGTGATGGTGTCGTCGTGATAGGCCGCGGCCAGCTGGGCCATGTCGCCGTGGCGCCATACCTGCCAGTAGACGAGGCGGCCTAGCAGCACGAGATAGGCGCTGAGGACCAGCGCCATGAGGGTAAGGATGCGGGACCGCGGCTCTAGGCCGTGTACCCCCTGGTTCATCGCGTCACGACCGTCAGCGGGACGTGGAGGTCGCTTCGAGGGGCCGCCCGGTAATCGCGCCGACGACGGCCATCACACCGTCCCAGATCGGCGGATGCCCGCCGTCTGACGGATGGGGCCCGAGCGCGATTGGCGAACCGGTCGCATGGACGTACTGCCACCGGCTGGGATGAGAAAGGCCAAGATGCTGCGCGGCTGTAGCCACCCGGTTGGCGGCGCGATCGCCGGCGAGCTGGGCCAAAAGCTGGTCGTGCTCGGCGCTGAGGCGAGCCTGTTCCTGCTTCAGCGTCGCGATCTGGTAGCTCGCCTGCGTGGCGGCGGCCGACTGCGCGACCAGCAACAGGGCGGCGGCGATCAACGATACCGCGGCCACGAGTGGCGAGATGGAAGGCCGGCCGCGACTCCGGCGCGCGCGCGAAGGGGGAAACGCGCGCGCCGGAGGGGTCGGATCGGGCCGGCGGGGCCGCAATACTAGTAGATGCCCAGGAGGGAGGGTTTCCACCATGCGGCCGCTCAGGTATGGACTTGTGGAATGACATGGACGGGTTTCATAGCTTCTCCGCGACTCGAAATTTCGCCGACCGGGCGCGGGGGTTGTCCTGCACCTCGGTTTCTGAGGGAGTAATCGGCTTGCGCGTCACCACGCGCACCGAACGCTGGTGCCCGCAAAGGCAGACGGGCGCTTGGGGCGGACAGATACAGTCTGTTGCTTCGACGTTGAAGAGATTCTTTGCAATCTTGTCCTCGAGGGAGTGGAAGGAGACGACCCCTACGCGCCCACCGCTTGCGAGCACTTCAATGGCAGCCTTCAACCCTTTCTCGATCGCGTCCAGCTCGCGGTTGACCGCGATCCGGAAGGCCATAAAGGTGCGGGTCGCGACGTGAATGTCGCGGGGCCAGGCACCGCGTGGGATGGCTCCGGCCACCACGTCGACGAGGTCCCTCGTGGTCTTCAATGGTGCCCGGCGCCGACGCTCGACGATCCGCTGGGCGATCCGCGCCGCCCACCGCTCCTGGCCGTATTCCCTGAGGATGCGGCGCAGCTCGCTCTCCG
>Ga0209690_1000835_pt1 | contig 16781 bp, 14 predicted proteins | sample GraSoiAngelo_150_FD_186164 | JGI IMG/M metagenome (GOLD analysis project Ga0209690, IMG submission 186164) | Grasslands soil microbial communities from the Angelo Coastal Reserve, California, USA - 14_1009_09_40cm (SPAdes) (version 2) | ecosystem: Environmental > Terrestrial > Soil > Grasslands ...
ATGCGTCTCGGCGACGGCGATGACGGCGCGCAGGCCAGCTCCCCCGCCGCCCACCACGAGCACGTCGCAGGCGAAGCGATCCATGGGTCAAATGGACACTACGCCGCCAGCCCCACTGCCGTCAAGGTATGACGGCCTTCCCGCCCGTGAAGCTCGCGGCGAGCAGGTCGCGGTTCAGTCGCGCGATGAAGGCGAGGCGAATCTCCTTGGGGCACACGGCTTCGCACTCGCCCGCGTTCGTGCAGCTCCCGAACATCTCCCGGTCCATCGCGGCCACCATGTTACGCGCGCGTGCGGAGCGCTCGGGCTGCCCCTGCGGCAGGAGCCCGAGGTGCGACACCTTCGCGGCGGTGAACAGCATGGCGGCGGCGTTCGGGCACGCGGCGACGCAGGCGCCGCAGCCGATGCACGTCGCCGCGTCGAAGGCGAGGTCCGCGTCTTCTTTGCGGACCAGGATGGCGTTGGCGTCGGGCGCCGAGCCCGTCGGCGCGCTGATGAAGCCGCCCGCCTGGACGATCCGGTCAAAGGCGCTCCGGTCGACGATCAGATCCTTGATGACCGGGAACGCTCTGGCGCGCCAGGGCTCGAGCGTCAGGCGATCGCCGTCCCGGAAGCTCCGCATGTGGAGCTGGCAGACGGTGGTCGCGCGCTTGGGTCCGTGCGCGACGCCGTTGATCATGAAACCACACGCGCCGCAGATACCCTCGCGGCAGTCGTGCTCGAACGCGATCGGCGGTTCGCCGCGATCGATCAGCTCCTCGTTGACGACGTCGAGCATCTCGAGAAAGGACATGTCCGGGCTGATGTTCTTCGCCTCGTAGGTGACCAAGCGGCCGCGGGCGCTCGCGCTCTTCTGGCGCCACACCCTGAGCGTCAGGTTCATCGGTAGCTTCGCTGGCTCAGGTGGACGTACTCGAAGTGCAAGGGCTCCCGGTGGAGGTTCGGCTCGGCCAGCCGGTCCGTGTACTCCCAGGCCGCCACGTGGGCGAAGTGCTCGTCGTCGCGCAGCGCCTCTCCGTCCGGGGTCTGGCGCTCCTCGCGGAAGTGGCTGCCGCACGATTCCGTGCGATGGAGCGCGTCGATGCACATGAGCTCGCCCAGCTCGAGGAAGTCTGCCACCCGACCGGCCTTCTCGAGCGACTGGTTGAGCTCCTCGTTCCGCTCGAGCACGCGCACGTTCGCCCAGAACTCGGCGCGCAGCTCGGGGATCTTCCGGAGCGCGTGGCGGAGCCCGGCCTCGTTGCGCGCCATGCCGCAGTAGTCCCACATGAGGTGCCCGAGCTCCCGGTGAAACGAGTCGACCGTGCGCGTGCCGTTGATAGCGAGGAGTCGTCTCACGCGCTCGGCCACCTCGACCTCGGCCGCCCGGAACGCCGGATGGCCGGCGTCCAGCGTGTCCGGCCGCATGCGCGCCAGGTAATCGGCGAGCGTGCAGGGCAGGATGAAGTAGCCGTCGGCCAGCCCCTGCATCAAGGCACTCGCGCCGAGGCGGTTCGCGCCGTGGTCGGAGAAGTTCGCCTCGCCGGCGACGAACAGCCCGGCAATGGTCGACATCAGGTTGTAATCGACCCACAGACCGCCCATCGTGTAGTGGACGGCGGGATAGATCCGCATCGGGACCCGGTACGCGTTCTCCCCGGTGATGCGCTCGTACATGTCGAAGAGGTTGCCGTACTTTTCGCGGATCGCCGGCTCGCCGAGACGCGCGATGGCGTCGGCGAAGTCGAGGTAGACCCCGCGCCCGCCGGGGCCGACGCCGCGTTTCTCGTCGCATACTTCCTTCGCCGCGCGCGAGGCGATGTCGCGCGGCGACAGATTGCCGAAGCTCGGGTACTTCCGCTCCAGGTAGTAATCGCGCTCGCCGATCGGGATCCGGTCCGGCGGTCGCGTGTCGCCGACCTTCGTCGGCACCCACACGCGCCCGTCGTTGCGCAGCGACTCGCTCATCAGCGTGAGCTTCGACTGGTGCTCGCCGCTCATCGGGATACACGTCGGGTGGATCTGCGTGAAACACGGGTTGCCGAAGAAGGCGCCGCGTTTGTGCGCGCGCCAGATCGCCGTCGCGTTCGACGCCTTCGCGTTCGTCGAGAGGTAAAACACGTTCCCGTAGCCCCCGGTGGCGAGGACCACGGCGTCGCCGACGTGCGACTCCACGGCGCCGGTGACGAGGTTGCGCGTCACGATGCCACGCGCGCGCCCGTCGACGACGACGAGGTCGAGCATCTCCGCGCGCGTGTGCATGGTCACGGTACCGAGGCCGACCTGGCGCTCCAGCGCCTGATACGCTCCGAGCAACAGCTGTTGCCCCGTCTGGCCCCTGGCGTAGAAGGTGCGGGAGACCTGCGCGCCGCCGAAGGAGCGGGTGTCGAGGAGCCCGCCGTACTCGCGGGCAAAGGGGACCCCCTGGGCGACGCACTGGTCGATGATGTTCAGGCTGAGCTCGGCCAAGCGGTAGACGTTGGCCTCGCGCGCGCGAAAGTCGCCACCCTTCACCGTGTCGTAGAAAAGCCGAAACACGCTGTCGCCGTCGTTCCGGTAGTTCTTCGCCGCGTTGATGCCACCCTGGGCCGCGATCGAGTGCGCGCGGCGCGGGCTGTCGTGATAGGAGAAGCACTCGACCTTGTAGCCCAGCTCGCCGAGCGATGCCGCCGCCGCCGCGCCGGCGAGGCCCGAGCCCACGACTAGCACGGTGTAGCGGCGCCGGTTGGCCGGGCTGACCAGCTTCATGTCGAAGCAGTGCCGCTCCCACTTCTGCTCGATCGGGCCCGGCGGGATCTTCGCGTCGAGCCTGCCGTCGACGAGGCTCGCGCTCGTCGCGCCGACGGTCATCTGACCACACCCGTGAGCACGGCGACGGGGACCGAGACGTTGCCGAGCACGACCGCCAGCGACGACACGGTCGCGAGCACTCGGTAGACACGATCGGTCCTCGCGGTGTTCAGGCCGAGCGTTTGAAACACGCTCCACACGCCATGGTAGATGTGAAGCCCGAGCGCGATCATCGCCGCGATATAGAAGGCCGACACGTACCATATGGCGAACCCGATCACGACGTTGCGGTAGACCGACATCGGCTTGTACTGCCCGGGCGCGAAGCCGACCGCTCCGAAGGTGAGGTGGAGGAGGTGGTAGATCACGAAGAGCGTGATGATCAGGCCGCCCCAGCGCATCGTCCGCGACGCGTACGTCGAGCCGATCGCCTCCTTCCGCTCATAGCTCACGGGCCGCGCGACATAGCTCATCCGGGTCAGCTGGACGGCGGCGACGATGTGGAGCACGGTCGCCGTGAGTAAGATGAGGCGGGCCAGCCAGAGAACCTGCGCGTGACCGACCGCAGGGCTGCCGATCTCTCGCAACCAGGCGGCGTAGGCATTGAACTTCGCCTCGCCCTGGAAGACCTTGAGGTTCCCCAGCATGTGACCGATGACGAAACCGACCAGGATCAGGCCGGTGACCGCCATCACCGCCTTCTTCCCGATCGAGGTGGACCAGAGGGTCATCACTCCGCTCGCGCTGATCAGCGCGTCGCGATTATGCGTCCTCCCGCGCGTACGCCTTCATCCCGTCCTGGTAGAGGTCGCCGCCGTAGCAGTCGTTGATCACCATCACCGGGAAGTTCTCGACCTCCAGGCGACGGATGGCCTCCGTCCCCAGGTCCGCGTAGGCGACGATCTCGAGCTTCTTCACGAAGCGCGAGAGCACCGCGCCCGCGCCGCCGATCGCGCCGAAGTACACGGCTTTGTACAGCTTGAGGGCCTCCTTGACCGCCTCGGAGCGCGCGCCCTTGCCGATCGTGCCCTTGAGCCCGAGCTTGAGGAGCGCAGGCGTGAACTTGTCCATCCGCCCGCCGGTGGTCGGCCCGATCGAGCCCACGATGTCGCCCGGGCGCGCCGGCGATGGGCCCGTGTAGTAGATGATCTGGCCGCGCACCTCGATCGGGAGCTTCTCGCCACGCTCGATCAGCGGAAAGAGGCGCCCGTGAGCGGCGTCGCGCGCCGTGTAGAGGACGCCCGTGATCCGCACGCGATCGCCGGCCCTCAGTGACACGACGTCGGCGTCGCTGAGCGGGGTCCCGACCTCCTTGATCCCGTCGGGCGCCACGCTAACCACCCTAGTTCACCCTTCGTACCCGCATAGCGCTAGCGATTGCCCAAGTTGCGTGTTCCTCCCGGCGGGTGCCAGTGCTTCTGATTCCATTCTTCCGTCTCGGCGTAGACTTCGTCCTTAGTGTTTGCAAAAATTCGTTCGGCTTGCTTAGTGAGCTCACGTGCGAGCTGAAGGGCCTCGTACGGAGTCAGCGTAGTCCGGTGGTCACCCGGTGACTGCCCCGGGAACTCCTGATACATGCGGCCGTCCTTCGACCGCTTCGGCACTTCACCAAGGATTCTCAGTTCGACAAAGTCTAGGGTGCCGGCCGGGTTCGGTACGATCTCGGTCTTTATGCGCCCAACTCCCGCCATGATTCCTCCTCGTTTGCTCGGCTACTTCCATTCAGGTGACGCGGACATCTACCGCCCTTGAATCACAGCGTGACGTCTTTGTGCCGATGCGCGTGGCATTCGATGGTCACGGCCACCGGGAGCGACGTGATGTGACAGGGGATAGGTCAGGATGTGGACGCCGAAGGCGGTCGTGTCGCCGCCGTACCCTTGGGGGCCGATCCCGAGGCGATTCGCGCGGTCGAGCAACTCCTTCTCGAGCGCATCGAGCTGCGGGTCGGGGTTCGGCGAGCCGAGCTCGCGGAACAGCGCTTTCTTCGAGAGGATCGCCGCCTTCTCGAAGGTCCCGCCGATGCCGACGCCCAGGATGAGCGGCGGGCACGCGTCCGGCCCAGCCGTCTTGACGCACTCGATGATCCACTCCTTCACGCCGGCCAGACCCTCGGCGGGCGTGAGCATCTTGTACTTCGACCGGTTCTCGCAGCCGCCGCCCTTGGCCATGACCATGATCCCGAGTGTCGCGCCCGGGACGATGTCGACGTGGATGACGGCGGGAGTGTTGTCCCCGGTATTCACGCGATCGAAGGGCGAGCGGACGATCGACGCGCGGAGGTAGCCCTCTTTGTAGCCCTGCCTCACGCCCTCATTGAGGGCGTCGTACAGGCCGCCCCCGGTGACGTGCACGTCCTGGCCCAGCTCGACGAAGCAGACGACGAAGCCCGTGTCCTGGCAGTACGGGATGAGCTTGGTCCGCGCCATCTCCGCGTTGTCCTTCAGGATCTGGAGCACCTGCTTGCCCGCGGGCGAGCGCTCGCGCTGGAGCGCTCGGTCAAAGGCGCGGAGCATGTCCGGCTCGAGCTCGAGGTTCGCCTCCATGCAGAGCTTCTTGACCGCGTCAGTGATCGCGCTGACGTGAATCTCGCGCATGCCCTTACTTCTTCTTTTTCTGCTGGGCGCCCATGGTCGCCAGGAAGTCCTTCTGACGACGGCCGATCTCCTCGGGCGTGAGGTCTTCCTTGTGGGTCGCCAGCGTCCACTGGTGGCCGGAGGGATCCGCGATCTGCGCGATGCGGTCGCCCCAGAACATATCGGTCACCGGCTGCACCGCCTTGGCCCCCGCGTCGAGCGCCCGCTTGAAGGCCGTGTCGACGTTGGGCACGTAGAGGTACAGGCTGGCCGTCTGGAGCCCGGCCGCCTGGGGCGCGCGGAAGGTCGGCTTGTCGGGCGGCTCCTCGCCCAGCATGACGATCGAGTCGCCGATCTTGACCTCGGCGTGCATGATCCGCCCGCCCGGCCCGGGCATGCGCATGATCTCCTGCGCGCCCAGTCCCCGCTTGTAGAACTCGATCGCCTTGCCGGCATCGCTCACGATCAGGTAGGGCGTGACGGCATGATAGCCCTCGGGAACCGGCTTCACCATGATGCGTCTCCTCCGTTAGAGCTTCAGCTTGTCGACGAGCTCGCGCACGGCCGCGGCGGACTTCTGGAACGCCGCCTGCTCCTCGGGCGTGAGCTTGATCTCGATCACCTGCTCGACGCCGTTTCTGCCGAGCTTCACCGGCACGCCGACGTAGAGCCCCCGCACGCCGTACTGGCCGTCGAGGTAGGCGGCGCAGGGCAGGATCTTCTTCTTGTCCTTGACGATCGCTTCCACCATCTCGACGGTCGACGCCGCCGGCGCATAGTACGCGCTGCCGGTCTTCAGGAGCCCGACGATCTCGGCACCGCCATCCCGGGTGCGCTTGACGAGCGCCTCGATGCGGTCGGGCGCGAGCAGGTCCGTGACCGGGATGCCGGCGACCGTCGAGTAGCGTGGCAGCACCACCATCGTGTCGCCGTGGCCGCCCAGGACGAACGCGGTGACGTTCTCGACCGACACGTTGAGCTCGCGCGCGACGAAGGTCCGGAAGCGCGCGGAGTCGAGGATCCCCGCCATCCCGATGACCCGGTGGGGCGCGAAGCGCGACTTCTTCCACGCGAGCTGGACCATCGCGTCGAGCGGGTTCGTCACGAGGATCAGGATCGCGCTCTTCGAGCGCGCCACGACCTGGTCGACGACGCCCCCGACGATCTCGGCGTTCTTGAACAGGAGGTCGTCGCGCGTCATGCCCGGCTTGCGCGCCATACCGGCGGTGATGACGACGATGTCGGAGTTCGCCGTTTCATCGTATCCGTTCGATCCGATCAGGGTCGAGTCATACCGGTGAATGGGTCCGGCCTGAGCCAGATCGAGCGCCTTGCCCTGGGGGAGGCCCTCGATCACGTCGACCAGCACCACATCGCCCAATTCCTTCTCGACGACGTACTGGGCGACAGAGGCGCCGACGTTGCCGGCACCGACGACGCTGATCTTGGGGCGGCGATTGATGACGCTCAGCGGTTCCGCTCTCCCGACTTGCATGCGTGCTCCCTTACGGCTTCGCCATGGTCTGGATGATGGCCGTCCCGAACTCCGAGCACTTCACCTCCCTCGCGCCCTCCATGAGGCGCGCGAGGTCGTAGGTGACCACCTTGGACTGGATCGTCTTCTCCAGCCCGGCGATGATCCGGTCCGCCGCGTCGGTCCATCCCAGGTAGCGCAGCATCATCTCGCCCGAGAGGATGACCGAGCCCGGGTTGACCTTGTCCTGACCCGCGTATTTGGGTGCGGTGCCGTGCGTCGCCTCGAACAGCGCGTGCCCGGTCTCGTAGTTGATGTTCGCGCCGGGCGCGATGCCGATCCCGCCCACCTGCGCCGCCAAGGCGTCCGACACGAGATCGCCCGTGAGGTTGGGGGCCGCGATGACGTCGAACTCGTCGGGCCGGGTGAGGATCTGCTGGAGGAAGGCGTCGGTGATCGCGTCCTTGATGAGGATCCTGCCCGCCGGGGGCCGGCCCCCGCTCTCGTCCCACGACACGGTCCGGTCGCCGAACTCGCGCTTGGCCAGCGCGTAGCCCCACTTCATGAACATCCCTTCCGTGTACTTCTGGATGTTCCCCTTGTGGACGAGCGTCACGCTCTTGCGGCTGTTCTCGATGGCGTAGCGGATGGCCGCGCGGATGAGCCGTTCGGAGCCCTCCTTCGACACCGGCTTGATGCCGATCGAGGAGGTGTTGGGGAAGCGGATGTTGGCGACCTTCATCTCCTTCCGGAGGAAGTCCACCACCTTCCGGCACTCGGGCGTCCCCTGCGCCCACTCGATGCCGGCGTAGATGTCCTCGGTGTTCTCGCGGAAGATCACCATGTCGACCTTGTCCGGCCGCTTCACCGGCGACGGGACACCCTTGAAGTACTTCACCGGCCTGAGGCAGACGTAGAGGTCCAGCACCTGGCGGAGCGTGACGTTCAGCGAGCGGAACCCCTCGCCCACCGGCGTCGTGAGCGGCCCCTTGATGGCAACCAGGTACTCGCGGATGACGTCGAGCGTCTCGTCGGGGAGGAGGTTGGGCGGGCAGTCTCGGCCGTAGACGACCTGGGCTTTCTCGCCCGCGTACACCTCCGCCCACGCGATCTTCTTCTTCCCCTGGTAGGCCTGCTCGACGGCCGCGTCCAGCACGCGCACGGCGGCGCGCCAGATGTCGGGACCGGTGCCGTCGCCCTCGATGAACGCGACGATCGGGGTGTCCGGGACCCGGAGCTTCCCGTGGTCGATCGTGACCTTGTCGCCCCGCGGAATCTTGACCTTCCCCGCCATTACTTCCCGTCCCCCTGCGCCGCGTTCAGCGCCGACCCGGCCTTGAACCACGCGATGTGCTCGTCGGTCGCGCTGTGAAGCGCCTCGATCGCGATGGTGCGCCCATCCCTCTTCTTGATCGTCACCGTCACGGGCTTCCCCGGCGCGAGGGCCGCGAGACCGGTCACGCTCACGCGGTCGCCCTGCTCGAACTTGTCGTAGTCGCGTGGGTCCTTGAACGTGAGCGGCAGGATGCCCTGCTTCTTCAGATTCGTCTCGTGGATGCGGGCGAAGCTCTTGGTGAGCACGACCGCACACCCGAGATACCGAGGAGACATGGCTGCGTGTTCGCGGCTCGAGCCTTCGCCGTAATTCTCGTCGCCGATCACCACCCACCGCACCCCCTTCGCCTTCAGGTCGCGGGCGATCCTGGTGAACGGCTGGGGCTCGCCGCCGGTCAGCGGGTTCACCCCCTTGCCCGCCTCGCCCGTGAAGGCGTTGACGGCGCCGAGGAACATGTTGTCGCTGATCTTGTCGAGGTGGCCGCGGTAGCGGAGCCACGGGCCGGCCGGCGAGATGTGGTCGGTCGTCGTCTTGCCCTTGGTCTTCACGAGGATCGGCAGGTCGACGAAGTCCCTCCCGTCCCACCTGGGAAACGGCGCCAGGAGCTGGAGCCGATCGCTGTCGGGCTTCACGATCACCTGGACCGACTCCGGCTCGTCCGCCGGCGCCTCGAAGCCCTCCTCGCCACGCGCGAAGCCGTCGCGCGGCAGCTCCTCGGCCTCGGGCGCCGTGAACCGGAAGGGCCGGCCGTCGGGGCCCGGGAGGGTGCCGTGGACGGGATCGAACTCGAGCGTGCCCGCGAAGGCGAGCGCGGTCACGATCTCGGGACTCGTCAAGAACGAGAGGGTCGCGGCGCTGCCGTCGTTCCGGCCGGGGAAGTTCCGGTTGAACGACGACACGATCGTGTTCGTCTCGTCGGCGCGGACGTCGCGGCGCTTCCACTGACCGATGCAGGGGCCGCACGCGTTCGCGAGCACCGTGCCGCCGATCTTCGCGAACGTGTCCACCATCCCGTCGCGCTTGATCGTCTGGTAGATCCGCTCCGAGCCTGGCGTGATCAGGAACGGGATCTTCGCCCTGAGCCCCGCCTTGATCCCCTGCGTCGCGATGTGCGCGGCGCGCCGCATGTCCTCGTAGGACGAGTTCGTGCACGAGCCGATGAGCGTGTTGGTGATCCTGGCGGGCCAGCCGTTCGCCTTCACCTCGCCGGCGAGCTTCGAGATGGGGCGGCCCAGGTCCGGCGAGTGCGGGCCGACGATGTGCGGCTCGAGCTCGTCCAGATCGATCTCGACGAGCTCGTCGTAGAACCGCGTCGGGTCCGCCACGACCTCGCGGTCGGGCACGAGGCGGTCGCGCGCCTCCTCCGCGAGCTTCGCGAGGTCGCCGCGCTCGGTGGCGCGCAGGTAGGTCGCCATGCGCGAGTCGAAGGGAAAGACCGACGTCGTCGCGCCAAGCTCGGCGCCCATGTTGCAGATCGTCCCCTTGCCGGTCGCGCTGATGGACTCGGCGCCGGGGCCGAAGTACTCGATGATCTTGTTGGTGCCGCCCTTGACGGTCAGGAGCGTGCAGAGGTACGTGATGATGTCCTTCGGCGATGTCCATCCCTGGAGCTTACCCGTGAGGTGGACGCCGATCAGCTTCGGGTGGAGGACTTCCCACGGGAGCCCCGCCATCACCTCGCCGCAGTCGGCGCCCCCCACCCCGATGGCGAGCATCCCGAGGCCGCCGCCGTTCGGCGTGTGGGAGTCGGCTCCGATCATGAGCCCGCCGGGGAACGCGTAGTTCTCGAGGACGACCTGGTGGACGATCCCGGAGCCAGGCTTCCAGAACCCGATCCCGTACTTCTTCGACGCCGAGCGGAGGAAGTTGTAAACTTCCTCGTTCTCCTTGATTGCGCGGGCGAGGTCGTCGGCGCTGCCGCTCTCGGCGCGAATCAGGTGGTCGCAGTGAATCGTCGAGGGCACCGCCACGCGCTTGCGCCCCGAATGCATGAACTGCAAGAGCGCCATCTGCCCCGTGACATCCTGCATCGAGACGCGATCCACGCGCAGTCGCAGAATGGCCTTGCCGCGCTCCCAGGTCTGACGATCGAAGTCCCAGCAGTGGGCGACGAGGATCTTCTCGGTGAGGGTCAGCGGGCGACCGAACGTTCGGCGAGCTTGGGCGATGCGATCGGGCATGGAGGCATACAGGGCTCTCATCTGCTGGGCGGACATCGCTGCCTCCCTCTCATTCTCTTCGTAGGCAGACGTTCGCCTCCCTCAGTCTGCAGGAAGGCGATTCCAAGAGACAAATCAATCTAACGCGGCGCGCCGACAGCGTCAAGGACGGCGCCGAACGATCTTGATCCCGATTCGCACGTTCACCGATCGGAGGGTAACCCTCACTTATGAGTTCCTGCGCAACGGAAGGAGGCGGGGCGCCTGACAGGCGCCCCGCCCGCTGTACGTACTAGTCGTCGTCGCGGAACCCGGCGATCTTCGCGGCGTCACCCGTCAACCGGAGGACGTGCAACCCGGTGTTCGCGCGGTCGACGATGTAGACATAACCGCGGTCGTCGGTCGCGACGTTGTTCGTCTGGATCACGATCTTGCACGTGGCGGCAATGTTGTTGTCCTTGCACCGAAAGTCGGTGTTGCTCGTGGCCTTGGGGATAAAGAAGGCCACCTCCTGCGGGTTGTTGGGGTCGCGGACGTCGACAGCCCGTACACCCGCGTTGAAGTACGAGACGAAGACGATCTTCTGGTAGAACGGCGGCCCGAACTCCTCATTGGTGGCGTGAGGACCGAAGCGGCCACCCTTGCTGCAGAAGTTGCCCTCCGACTCCGGCACCTGGAAGTTCGCCGTCGGGTGTGGCCTCGCCTCGGTGGTGGCGTCCACCATGAACGTCAGGTGGCGGCCTTCCGTGCATTCGTGGTTCGTCTCCTCCGATACGACGACGACGAAGTCGCGGACCTTGTCGGCCTCGTTAGGTTCCCAGTCGGGGATCGAAATCTTGCCGATAGGGAAGCTGGTATGCCCGCCCCAGTTCGGGCTCATGACCCAGCGCCCGACTTCCGCGGTCGTGAAGTCGTTCGCAGGGGTTGAGAGGAGCAGGTTACGGTCGACGATCTGCATAGCGCCGTTGGACTCGGTCCCGTACGCGAAGTAGACGCGGTTACCGGTAGCGCCCGTCAAAGAGATGGGGCCGCCGGCAGGGCCCGTTGAAATCGGTCCGTGGATGGAGGGCACGGCAGGCGGCGCTTGCTGGTTGAAGGGGAATGGAATCACGCTGCCCGGCTGTTGGCCGTCGAGGGCCCAGTCGCGGATGAAGACGGGGTTCGCCGGATCGGCGAGGTTGAAGATCATGATGTGGTTGCCCGGCCTCCACCCCGCCGCCGTGTCGGCGCTGCGCCGGCCAACGATGTAGGCGATGCCCGTGTCACATTCCCACCAGTTTTTGTGGGTCCCAGTGAGATTCGCGATGACGGGGTTGTTTCCGGAGACGGTGCGGACAGGCAGTGGTTTGCTCGGGTCCGTCACGTCCCAGACCTCGTGCGCAGAGTTGGCGAACCCGCGCAGCATGTACACCTTGTTGTCGCGGATCGGTAGCGTGCTGCCGTCACACACGCGGACGAACTGGGCGCCGCCATTGGTCGGGGTCGCAGGGGGCGTCACGGATGTGCCGACCGGGATGTGGACAAGGAACTTCGGGCGTCGGGGATCAGAGACGTCGAGGATCGAGGTGCCGTTCGGCTCGTTCTTACCAGTGATTCGATTGAACGACGGCAGCTGTTGTCCGGTCACCGGGTTGGTCCCCAACGCGTGATGGCCGACAAAAAGGATCCACCGGTTGTTCGAGTAGCGATGGACGGTCGGCTGGTAGGAGGAGCGCGCCTGGAGGTCGTTGGTGCCGACGCGTTTCATGTCGTGGTGCTCACGCCCACGCCCGTCGTCGTCGTCACGTGCGTTGGCGCGGTTGGTCCCCACGAACAGCAGCCCGAGTGGAAGGATGATCGAGAAAAGGCCGAGGAGCGATCGCTTCATTCAACATCTCCTTCTGTGTTGAGGACCTGCCGTTAGGATGAAGCCGGGATTTCCGATACGGACCATGTTCGCCCGGGCTTGCCGCCGCTGCCCCCGCCTCAGAGACACCCCGCCAGCGCCGATCCGGCTCCCCGTCTGAGTCGTCCGCCCGATCACGTCGGATGCCGCCCGAGTCGCGCGATGGGCCCGAGGATTTGCCGAAAGAGCGTCGATGTCAAGTGGCTTTCGGCGAGCTGCAGGAAGACAACGGCCTTCGGGTCGCGCGCAAGCTTCGCCGCCCCGCGGAACGTGCCGCGGGTCGGATCAACGGCGGAGAAGACGGAGCGGTGCGCGCTGGCGGAGGCGAATGATCGAGCGCATGGGGGCGAGGCCCATCGGGCACACCGCGGTGCAGTTGCCCTGCCCGTGACAACGCGCGAGCGCGTCGTCCGAGAGCAGCACGCGCCAGCGCGCCTGCTGGCCTCCGTCGCGCGAGTCGAGCTCGAGCGTGAACGCACGGTTTAGCGCGGCCGGACCAGGGAAGCGGGCGTTGTGGGCGACGATCGTGCACGCGGACAGGCACATCCCGCAGCCGATGCACTCGATCGCCTGGTCGATCTCCTGGCGCTCGGGCGCGGCGCTCGACCCCTGGTCGTAGCGCGCGGCATCCGGCCTCGGCGTGAGCGCCGCGCCGACGGCGCGAAGTTTCTCGACGAACGGCGCCATGTCCACGACGAGGTCGCGGAGCAGCGGGAAGTGGTAGAGCGGCCGCACGCTGACGGGTCCGTCACCGAGCGAGGCGAGCCGAGTCCGGCACGCCCAGCGCTCGCGCCCGTTGACGACCATTGCGCACGACCCGCACATGCCCACGCGGCAGGCATAGCGAAAGGCGAGCGTCGGGTCCTGCGTGCGCTGGATATCCACCAAAGCGTCGAGCACGGTCGTGTCGGGGCCGGAGCTGACCCGATAGTCCTCGACGCGTTCGGGCGTGTCGGCGGACCAGCGGAAGACCCGGAGCGTCCTCGTCATCGGCGCTATACTACCGCCACTCGTATGTCCGTCCGCCACGACCGCCTCGAGCTCCTCGATCGCTACCTGCGCGTCCCGACGATCAGCAGCCAGGTGACGCCGGAGATGGTGGACACGGTCCGCGCCTTCTGGCGCGCCGTTGGCCTCGAGCTCGTCCCGCTCGCCCCGGAGGATGGTCGCGGCACGCCGGCGCTCTTCGGGGAGCTGCCGGGGCCTCCGGGAGCGCCGGCGCTCCTGCTCTACGGGCACTACGACGTCCAGCCGACGGGCGATCTCTCGCGCTGGCGCTGGGAGGGCGTCGAATGCCGACCGTTCGAGCCCAGCTACTTCCGCGAGGGCAAGCGCGTGGACCCGAGCGCGCTCGACGAGCGCGCGCTGGACGACGTCGTCGTGGTGGCGCGCGGGGGCGCCGACAACAAGGGTCAGCACCTCTCGAATGCCCTCGGCGCGCTGGACGCGGCGCGGGCCGGGACGGCGCAGTGGACGGTGAAGATCATTCTCGACGGCGAGGAGGAACACGGGAGCCCGAGCCTCGCGGCGATCGCGCGGGCTCACCCCGCGCGCCTCGCCGCCGACGTCCTCATCGGCTCCGACGGCCCGAAGCATCAGAACCGACCCACCCTCGTGATGGGCGTGCGCGGCCTGCTCTCCGTGGACATCGTCGCCGACAACGGCCAGCCCGTCTCGGTCCACTCGGGCAACTACGGCAACATCGTGCCGAACCCCGTGCTGCCGCTCGCCCGTCTCATCGAGGACATCGAGGCGCGCGTGCGCGACTACGCCGCCCGCCACGATCGGTTCCACCGTGAGGCGACCGAAGTCTTCGCCAAGTGGAGGGACAAGGCGGTCTGGAAGCCCTACCTCTGGCCGACCGTCAACGTCAGCCACCTCATGACCGACGGCGCCTCGCCCGAGCTCCGACGCACGATCATTCCCCGCTCGGTTCACGCCCGCCTCGACATCCGTCTGACGCCCGACACACCGCTCGCGGCGATGGTCGAGATCGTCGAGCGCGCGGCCGCCGACCACCGGACGAGGACTCGCGGAATCGCCTTCACGGTCAAGACCTCCGGGCAGCCCGCGAGCTACACCTCGCCGGCGCGCCCGGAGTTCGGCTGGCTCCTCAGGCTCCTCGAGCAGCAGGACGAGGGCGAGCCCATCGCCGTACCCATTCTCGGGGGCACGCTCCCGCTGCACGTCTTCACCGAATCCCTCGGCATCCCCGCGCTCTGGATCCCCGCGGCGAACAGCGGAAACCAGCAGCACGACGTCAACGAGCACTACGTGCTGCGCCACTTCTACCGGCAGATCGCGCTCTACGCGGCGATCGTCTCGTCGCGGCCCGCCTGAGGCGCACGCGCCGCCGATTGCCGGGCGCCGCGACGACCACCGACGCTCCTAGGAGCGCGTCGGAACAACCTCCGTCCGAGCGCCGGCTTTGCCGGCGCCACCGTTCTGGGGGTGGCTCGGAGGGGGCCGCCGAGGCCCCCTTCGATTGCTAGTACCACCGCCACGCCCACACGAGGGCGAAGATCCCCGCCGAGAGCACCAGCGCCAGGACGAAGAGCGCCCCGTGCCAGCGCACCGGTAGGCCGAAGTCGAGGAGGCACCGCGCGCACGCCGAGGAGCGCGTGGACGAGGACGAGCAGCAGCAGCGTCGCCTGGACGCCGCGCCTGAACGGATTGACGAGGTGGACCGCGACGACGACGAGCAGGGCCACGGCCGCCGCGCGCTGGATGAGCCACGCCCACATGCCGGCCTTCGTGTCGCGCCAGCCTTCGGCGGTCGTCCACTCGCGCTTCAGGACGCGGCTCACGCTCCACCCTTGAGGCGGTTCACGACGATCCTGCCGTTGGCGATCACGAGCCGCACGTCATCCAGCGCCTCGACCCGCTCGCCCGGGTCGCCGCCGACGGCGATGAGGTCGGCGGCGAGTCCGGGCGCGATCCGTCCCGTTTCCTCGTGAAGACCGAGGACCCGGGCGGCCACTGACGTCGCCGAGCGGAGCGCCTCGAGCGGCGACATCCCCGCCTTCACCATCAGGGCGAGCTCGGGAACGATCGAGCCGTGCGGGTTGAAGGGCGTGCCGGCGTCGGTGCCGGCCGCGATCGGGACGCCGTGGCGCATCGCCATCTGGAAGCTCTCGACATGGCGGGCGTGCACGGCTTCCGACTTCCGGACGGCGAACTCGGGGATGCCCGCCTTGACGCCGTGGTTGACGATCCGCTCCGGCGCGATCAGCGTGGCGACGAGCGCGATCCCGCCCGTGACCATCTTCGCGGCGATCGGCTCCGTGAGGAAGATCCCGTGCTCGATCGAGCCGATCCCCGCGTCGACGCACGCCGCAATCCCGTCCGTCGCCTGGGCGTGCGCCGCGGTGCGCCGGCCCGCCTTGCGCGCCTCCTCGATGGCCGCCCGGATCTCCTCCGGCGTGAGCTGTGACGAGCCCGGCTCCACGCCCGGCGTCATCACGCCGCCCGTCGCGAAGAGCTTGATGACGTCGGCGCCGACCTTGAGCTGCTCCCGCACAGCCTTTCGCACGTCGTCGGGTCCGTCGGCCTCGCGGCCGAAGCGCCAGCCGTGGCCGCCCGTCATGCAGATGCCCTTGGCCGCTGCCAGGACGCGGGGTCCCGGGATCAACCGGGCGCGGATGGCGTCGCGCACCGCGAGCGCGATTCCGTCTACTCCGCCGAGGTCGCGCACCGTCGTGACGCCGGCCTCGACCGTCTGCTTCGCGCGGAGGACCGCCTTGATCGCCCGGAGCGCGGGCGGGTCCTCGAGCAGCACACGGGCCGGATCGGCCTCGCCGCCGAGGCAGAGGTGGACGTGACAGTTGATGAGCCCCGGAAGGAGCGTGAGGCCCTCGAGATCCAACACCGCCGCGTCGGTCGGGTGGCGCCCGATTGGGACGACCGCCTTGATCCGGCCCTCCTCGAGCACCAGTGCGTGCTCCCGCATCGGCTCGGCGCCGGCGCCGTAGATGCGCGTCGCCCCCGTCAGGATCAGTCGGTCCACGCCTCTCCCCCTGATCTCCCGCTCGACCCGGCGGAGCCGGGAACCAGCCTCCGATTTCTACCGTTGATTGGGGGATAGGACAAGGTGTACTTGAGGGTAACTTCCTACAAGGAGAGGATCATGCTCACCCGATCTCTCGCACTCCGCGCGGCCGTTGTCGGAGCGCTCGCCGGCCTGTTGTTCTCGGCGCCGGCGCGCGCCCTCGAAGTCGGCCAGAAGGCGCCGGACTTCGCGCTTCCGGGGACTGACGGCAAGCCGGTCAAGCTCGCCGACCTGACCGCGAAGGGCCCGGTCGTCATCTACACGTTCATCCAGGCCTTCACCGGAACCTGAACGAAGGAGATGCTGGGCTTCGACGCGGCCCTGCCGCAGTTCGAAGCCCTGGGCGCCCAGGTCGTGGGCGTCAGCGCCGACCACGCCGCCACGCTCACTGCGTGGCAGAAGACGAACCCGATCAAGCACATGCTGCTCTCCGATTTCCGCCGCCAGATGCTCCCCAGCTACGGCGCCATGGAGACCAACGAGCAGAGCCCGATCTTCCGCTACGCAAAGCGCGCCTACTTCATCATCGACAAG
>Ga0209690_1000838_pt1 | contig 16712 bp, 18 predicted proteins | sample GraSoiAngelo_150_FD_186164 | JGI IMG/M metagenome (GOLD analysis project Ga0209690, IMG submission 186164) | Grasslands soil microbial communities from the Angelo Coastal Reserve, California, USA - 14_1009_09_40cm (SPAdes) (version 2) | ecosystem: Environmental > Terrestrial > Soil > Grasslands ...
TTCAAGTTCACCGAAGCGATCTCGTTCTCGGTCAACTGCGAGACCCAGGATGAGATCGATTATTTCTGGGAGAAACTTTCCGCCGACGGCGGATCGACCGGGCGGTGCGGCTGGCTCAAAGACAAATCGGTCTCTCGTGGCAGATCAACCCAGTGTTTCTCGGCGACATGTTGGCCGATCCGGATGCCGGGAAGGCGAATCGCGTCATTAAAGCGATGATGGAAATGGACAAGATTGACATCGCCGCCTTAGAAAAGGCCGCGCAAGGATGAGGGATGAACAGTCGCGCTCGCGGTTGGTCATCGGTTTGGCTCGCGTTGCGAAGTCTCCTCTGGACAATTTTGCTTCCAGGTGTTTTCGCCGGCTATGTGCCTTGGAGATTCTTCGGACTGGCTCGGACGCAGTTCGACTTGACCAGTCCGACTCAGCTGCTCGGCCTGGTGTGCATCGGTCTGGGTGTCGCGCTGCTTGCCGCGTGCATCTTTGAGTTTGCTAGGAGCGGTCGGGGCACGCTCTCCCCGGTCGATGCACCGCGGCACTTGGTCGTTCGCGGCCTCTACCAGTATGTACGAAATCCGATGTATCTCAGTGTGACGATGATCATCTTGGGCGAAGCGTTGCTGGCGCATTCCGTGGCGCTCGCCGGTTACTGGGCGGTATGGTTCGTGTGCGCGAATCTCTTCGTCATCGTATACGAAGAGCCCGCGCTGCGCCGAACTTTCGGCGATGAGTACGAGGCGTATTTCCAACGCGTCAGCCGCTGGCTGCCGCGGCGAAGTAAGAAGTAAAAATTAAGAAGGAAGAAGGCTGCAACGGATGCGAAGCAACGGCCAGGCTTTCAAACCAGGAAGTCAGGAAAAATTTTTGAGAAAAACGGTAAACATATGAGCGTCAAACTAGAATCACTGATTCCCTTGATCGTGTTGGGGGCCATCGTGTCATCCATGGCTGCTTTCCTGGCAGAGCTTTTGGAAAGCGGGATCGGCGCGCAACGGGTCCCAGATTGGATCGAGCTTAAGAAGGGCCGGCGTGATGGGCGTTGGGCTATAAAGCCAGCCACCGTACGGCGTTTGTAACAATCGCGTCAGGGTTGCGATCGCAGGACTATTCTCGCCAATTATCATCTCAACTAGCGCCAGGTTCTCTTCGAAGGCGGGTCCAGACAGCCGATCTTTGCTACTCGGCACAAGCGTGATGGCACGCTGCGCTTCGTTGAGGGCTGAGCCTTTCTCGTCAAGCGTGGCATAAGCCACGGCCAGCGCTGCCGCAACAAAGGCGTTGTCTAGTTGATCCTTTCCCAGCGGCTCAAGCGTGTTGCGCGCCTGTTCGGCAGCAGCTTTTGCCGACGCGATGTCGCCAGCTACGCGTTGGACCAACGCTAGCCCCACCTGCTTGATGCCCTTGTCAATGCCAGAAGTAAACTGCAGTCGAGCTTGTCGGGCTTGCACCAATCGGATGGCCTCAGTGGGATTTCGTTCAAGTCTCAATTGCGTCAGTTTAATTCGAACGGCCGCGTCCGAATCCGTTTGTGCGTTTACCTGCACAAGCGATTTAGCGGCTTCTTGCAGGTTACCTTCGGCCTGATAGATGCTGGCTTTTGACGCCATTAAGTACAACTCATTAGGAAGAATATTCAGTGCCCGATCGTAGAGCTTTAGGGCTGTCGAAAATTGTCGAAGCGCGGCGTAAGTGTATGCCACTTCAGTGAGTAATGCCGTGTTCCGCGGATCGAGGGCGAGGCCCCGCTCCCAGTAGGCAACACTTTCATCCCAATGTCCCTCGCGTCGCGCGATTGCCCCAAGGGCGTATGAGACCTCGCTGTTACCTGGCAACATTTTGCTGACGCGCCCGAAGGTGGCTTTGGCCATACCGTAATCGCGCAGCACCCAGTATTGATAATAACCCAAGAATAGCAGGGCTTCGGGCGAGTCCGGCTGCAGTCTCTGCGCGTTTTCTAAAGCTTCTCTTGCCGCATCGCGGCGAGCGACGGTTGTGTCGCCGCGATTAAAGTAAAGAAGCGCGTGCGCACCAGAAAGTCGCGCCCAGGCGAGCGCAAAATTTGGGTCAAGCCGCACCGCCAGGTCATAAAAATCGATGGCTTTGAATAGGGCGTCGCTCGAGTAGTTGCCACGTGCTTCGAAAGCCAATCCGCGTAAATAGGCATCGTAAGCTTGCGGATTGTTTGTGGGCCTGGCAGCCAACGCTTGCTCTTCACGACCGGTCAGCGTCGCTTGCAACGATTCCGCTATTCCTTTAGCGATCTCGGTCTCGACGCTAAAAATGTCACTCAACTTTCGATCATAGGTTTCGGCCCAGAGCTGCGAGCCGGTCTGCGCGTTAACCAGGTGAACATTGACCCTCACCTGATTGGCTGCTTTCTGCACGCTACCCTCAAGAATGTTTGTTACGCCAAGCTCCTTCGCGATCTCAGCAAGGTTGCCCGGTTCGCTCTGATACTGCTGCGTCGAAGCGCGCGAAATCACTTTCAAATCGGCAATCTTAGCCAGGCGCGTCAGGACTTCCGCCTGGATGCCATCAGCGAAATAAGCGTTCTCGGGATCGCTGCTCAAATTTTGAAAGGGCAGGACCGCGACTGACTTGTCGATCTTATGCGAGACCGCTCGTGGCAAAAGAAAAAATCCAGCGGAAGCGGAGACGATGACAGCGGTGACGATGAGCAAAATGAGATTGCGGCGCCGATGAGCTCCTGGCGTTTTTGGCGTGCTCTGAATCCCTTGCGGCGTGATGTCGTATGCCCAGGCGAGGATAAGCGCAATCGGAAACCCGATTAACAAAAACGCGATCACGAGCCGCAAACTCCAATTCGGCAATTCCCATGCTGGAAACGCTGCCGAGGCGATTTGAATCAAGAATCCCGCAGCGACGATATAAGCGGCAGCGACGCGGTAAACCTTTCGTCGCTGCAATTCCTCAAAGAAGCCGCTCATAATATATATGGGTCCGTCATGACCATAGCGTGGTGCTGCGGGTTCGCAGTCAAATATGTGGCCGGAACCGTTGTGCTCGTTCGTCTTTCTATTGAAGAACGAAAGGCAAAAATGAGCACACAACCAATCCACACCGTTCGCCCGTTCGCGTCCGGCGTTGAAACGTAGCCCAAACTCGGCGGAAGCCTGAACCTGTCATTGAAAACTCGCTCGCTGTCCGCGCTCTCTCGCTGCTACCTCGCAGATTTAGCTTCTATGTCGTTTTCCCTCATAACTCATCTGTTCGTTGTATTGTACGAGGAGCCGACTTTGCGACGAGCTTTCGGCGAAGAATACCAAGCGTATTTCCCCCGGGTCAGGAGATGGATGCCCGCGTTGCGAAAAGCCTATCGCAACGCGGAATGACGAATGACGAATGGCGAATGACGAACGAAAGGCTACGACGGACGAGCTGGATAGGCAGCTACAAATTTTCCTGACTTCCTGCTTTCCTGATTCGTTTATGATCTGTGAAAATCTGTGTAATCTGTGGCGAAAACGCTGCAGGAAATAATAAGGCCGCGCTCAACGACCACGGCTACCGTTTTCCTCTTTCCTGATTAGAGAACGCGGGGAAAATGGATGTTCAGCTTAATGCAAATGTAGAGGACCAGGATCGCGCCGAGTGTGGAAAAAATGAGACCAGCGGGATGAAATCGTCCGGTTATCGGGCGCGAAAACATGTGGGTAACAGCGCCACCGATGATCGATCCGATGATGCCGAGGACGATTGTCCAGAAAATCGTCATGTGCACGTGCATCACCGATTTCGCGATAACCCCTGCGACCAACCCAACAAGAATATACCAGATTAAGTGAAGCATAGTTTTTCCTCCTCGTTTGCCTGCAGAAAGTCGCTGAGTATGGCCAGGCGTTTCACAATTGACCAGACTTTTCTCGAAAAAGAAAAAATTAGCTTCTCGTTCCAGCCGGCAAGGCGGTAGCTAAGGCAGAAGGATGAATTAGGAAACTTTATGGCGCGGCAAGGAATCGGTGCCCGATCATCGAAGGCCGTAATCTGTTGAAACCGGCGATTGTTTGTCTGGCCCCCTTTCCTTCTGCTTTGCGCTCCACGTAACCAGGCCGGCGCCCAACACAATCAGACAAATCCCCGCCCAGCGAACACTCGATATCTCTTCTTTGAGAAAAATCCTGGCTGCCAGGCTCGTGATAATGAAACCAAGAGCCGTTAACGGCCAGACGATGCTGACATCCTTTTGTGAAAGCAAGTAAAGCAGGAAGCCAAAGAAAATCGCTTCGAAGAAGACGCCGGTTAGAATGTTTTTGTTTGTCGCGCCACGTTTGATTAACGACATGATTTCTGCGGCATTGATTGTTTTTGGTTCCCCAATTTGATTGAGGCCGCCACTGAGAAACACCACACCGATGGCTTCGAAAACCAGCGCGATCAGCAGAATCAAAATAAACTTCGTCACAAATCCTGATACCGGATCAACTCAATTACCGAGTCGTTCAACGACCGATTTTGCATTTGAGCTAATCAAGGCGTCGAACTTCTGTTAAACTCATCGAGCGTCGAGAGCGAGTAAAGCTCGGAATCGGCAGAAAAACGAAGTATCGAATGGAGGCGGCCAAGCTTTCTCGTTGAACAATTTATATGGAACTCACTGGTGGATGCGTTTGCGGCGGGACACGATACGTGTTGAAGAGTCGGCCGTTTGCCCTAATCGATTGTCATTGCATCGATTGCCGGCGAAGCGCCGGCGCGCCCTATGTCACCTGGGGATCGGTGCCGCGCCAAGATTTGGTCGTGACAAAAGGTGAACCGCGCAAGATTGCGCATGCGAATCGGATTCGCTCCTTCGCTGCGTGTTGCGGCACGCATTTGTTTTTCGAGGACACCAAGGATTCCGAGACGATCGACGTGACAATCGCGTCGCTTGACGACCCGGCACCGTTTGCGCCGGGGAAAGCGATCTGGCTCGAAGATAAATTGCCATGGGTTACGATCGACAAATCGCTACCGTCGTTCCCAAAGACTCCGAAAACTTAGTCGGTAACAGTTCGTTTCGGCTGGCAGCCAAAACCAACAGGCTCCCGCAATTGCGGGATGCTCCCCAGAACTTTGAATTCGTGTTTATTCGTGTGGATTCGTGGTTAAGTGCGCTCGTGATCAGGAATGTCGTTTGATCTTCAACCACATCTAAAAGGCGAACTCATCGAGCTTCGCCCACTTACGCCAGAAGATTGGGACGAGCTTTTTGCGGTTGCGTCGGACCCGCTGATCTGGGAGCAGCACCCGGAGAGCAATCGTTATAAAGAAGATGTTTTCAAAGTCTTCTTTAGAGAGGCCTTGGAATCCGGCGGGGCATTTGTCGTAATAGACAAGAAGAGTCAGCAAATCATCGGTTCCACGCGGTTTTATGGTTACGATCCAGAGAAATCGGAGATTGAAATTGGTTGGACATTTTTGGCCAGAAAATATTGGGGCGGGCGGTACAACCGGGAAATGAAACGATTAATGCTGACGCACGCGTTCAAGTTTGTTGAGAGCGTGGTGTTCTACGTCGGAGAAAAGAATATCCGCTCGCAGAAAGCCATGGAAAAAATTGGCGCGATCAGAGACGGAATCGTGAAAAGGACGTATGGAAATCATCCGCCCGCTCTCAACGTAAAGTACGTGATCAAGAAGTCGTAACCACGAATGAACCCACCTACGCCAAGGCTACGGCGCGGCAGGCACGAATAGACACGAATTTTCAGGATCCTCTTTGCATCCACAGATTTGAAACTCGGTCGTCGCCCAACTCCCTCGCCACTTACCCTCGCGGCTTTGCCTTCTATGTCGCTGATCCCGTCAGCTCCATTCGCAGATTAGCGCAGGTCTCGGAGATTTCGGATGTTCCTATTGATCCTGGGAAATCTGTGTAATGGATTCGGCTTCGCTCACCACGACGTCTGTGGCCGACGGTGCGGCGCATTTCGGATGGAAGCCGAAACCAAGTCGCCGCGGCAACTGCTCCCCGAAATGCTAATGGCTAGTCGTCGTGGCCTTCACCGTACGACCAATCGTCGCGATCTCGCTCTCGATCCTCCAGACCATATTCATCCGGGCCCTCACGGTAACGTTTCTTCCATTTTACTTTCCATTTCCCGTGCTTGAACTTTGTGACGGGCACCCACGTTTCGTACGAACGAGGTGCTGGCTCAAAGTACGCCAGATTCTCATCGGATAACCCGAGCGCGTTAAGCGTACTGGTATCAAGGCGACCAGTCGGCGGAAGTCCCGACTGAAATTGGAACGCGCGTACGGCGAACGCTGTCCGCCGTCCATACCTGCCGTCAACGCGGCCCCGGTAATATCCGCGAGTCATTAGTTGATGCTGAACTTCGGCAAGGGCGATACGCTCATTGATCCGACGCGGCACCGATTGATTGGGAGCGCTGAAGAAAGGCGGGTTCGTTTCCAGCCGGCGATTTGGTCCGCTTGGCGAGTTGGACGGCGAATTCTGCCCGAGGCGCGAGCTATCATCCGGACGAGCGGTGTTTGACTGGGTAGCGACAGACTTTGAAGCGGGTTGCGACGACGAGGCCGACTTCGAATTCACGTTGAGCGAGCGGAGTGTTTCTGGATTGATGTCGCCAGTGACTTGCAGCCCATTGCGGATTTGGTAACGCCGAATCGCGGCGGTGGTCTCGGCGCTCTTATCGCCAGTAACGTTGCCGTAGTAAAAACCTTGATCTTTCAGAGCTTGCTGCACAGAGTGGGTCGCCTGATCGGCGCGCACCAAACCCGCCACGCACACGGCGAGGAGAAGATGTGCCATTATTCGGTTCATGGCCGGACACTTCAAGGCTGCGGCTCGCTATTTCTTTCGTGCGCGCCCGCGTTAGTGCGTGGGTTTCATGGGGCGCCGCAAAAAATCTGCGAAAGATTTGCTGATTTGGGTTGACTTACAGCGGCAGTCCGCTAACTTATGAATCCCGCGAACCGCGGACCGGCCTCATGCGTGGAGCCGGTGTTCTTCCGGGCTCAGGATCGAGCCGATCTTGGTCAGATTATTGACGAAGGTTGGCTTCGCCTTGTACCGGAACGAAAGCGATCTTTGACAGTTTGGTCGCGGATTTGCCGCCGACGCCAAGGCTATGGCGGCCAGGCGTTTTTGGGCAAGTTCGGGATGCGTAAAGCCAAGTCAGCAAACATTGAATTGTGCGTTATCTGTCGATCTTCTTTGAAATCAAAGATTTAGATCGGACAAACCCTGCGGAAGCGGACCGGGATCAACGATCCCGGCTACAGCCGCAGGCAATGGAAAGTCAGATCGGTCCCCGTTCTCACGGGGGCTTTCAAACTTCCCCGAAGAAATTCGGGGGTCGTTTTTAACGGAGAGTTTGATTCTGGCTCAGAACGAACGCTGGCGGCGTGGATAAGACATGCAAGTCGAGCGAGATTTTTTCCTGTAGCAATACAGGGAAAAGTCTAGCGGCGAACGGGTGCTTAACACGTGGGCAATCTGCCGAGAAGTGGGGGATAGCTCGCCGAAAGGCGAATTAATACCGCATGTGATCAGAGTGGACATCCATTCAAAATCAAAGTCGCCCAGCTACTTCAAGTGCTGAATAGTTTCGGTGAAATGCGAGAGCGCGAAATGTTCTCAAGTTTTCCTGGAGCTGTGACAGCGTTGGAAATAGCTGGGTGACGCTTCTTGAGGAGCCCGCGGCCTATCAGCTTGTTGGTGAGGTAACGGCTCACCAAGGCGATGACGGGTAGCTGGTCTGAGAGGACGACCAGCCACACTGGGACTGAGACACGGCCCAGACACCTACGGGTGGCAGCAGTCGAGAATTTTTCTCAATGGGGGAAACCCTGAAGGAGCGACGCCGCGTGGAGGATGAAGGTCTTCGGGTTGTAAACTCCTGTCATTTGGGAACAAGGTGCGCGCGTTAACTGCGCGCGCATTGATAGTACCAGAAGAGGAAGAGACGGCTAACTCTGTGCCAGCAGCCGCGGTAATACAGAGGTCTCAAGCGTTGTTCGGATTCATTGGGCGTAAAGGGTGCGTAGGCGGCGCGGTAAGTCGGGTGTGAAATCTCGGAGCTTAACTCCGAAACTGCATTCGATACTGCCGTGCTTGAGGACTGGAGAGGAGACTGGAATTTACGGTGTAGCGGTGAAATGCGTAGATATCGTAAGGAAGACCAGTGGCGAAGGCGGGTCTCTGGACAGTTCCTGACGCTGAGGCACGAAGGCCAGGGGAGCAAACGGGATTAGATACCCCGGTAGTCCTGGCAGTAAACGGTGCACGTTTGGTGTGGGAGGATTCGACCCCTTCTGCGCCGGAGCTAACGCGTTAAACGTGCCGCCTGGGGAGTACGGTCGCAAGATTAAAACTCAAAGAAATTGACGGGGGCCCGCACAAGCGGTGGAGTATGTGGCTCAATTCGATGCAACGCGAAGAACCTTACCTGGCCTTGACATGCATCTCTAAGCGCGTGAAAGCGCGTGAGTCCCGAAAGGGACAATTTGCACAGGTGCTGCATGGCTGTCGTCAGCTCGTGTCGTGAGATGTTGGGTTAAGTCCCGCAACGAGCGCAACCCCTGTGAACTGTTGCCACCGAGCCGTGAGGCTCGAGCACTCTGTTCAGACTGCCCCGCTCTAACGGGGAGGAAGGTGGGGACGACGTCAAGTCAGTATGGCCCTTACGGCCAGGGCTGCACACGTACTACAATGCCCAGTACAGAACGATCCAAGACCGCGAGGTGGAGGAAATCACTAAAACTGGGCCCAGTTCAGATTGAAGTCTGCAACTCGACTTCATGAAGCCGGAATCGCTAGTAATGGCGCATCAGCTACGGCGCCGTGAATACGTTCCCGGGCCTTGTACACACCGCCCGTCACATCATGGAAGTCGCTTGTAGCCGAAGTCGGCGTGCTAACCGCAAGGAGGCAGTCGCCTACGCTATGAGCGGTAACTGGGATGAAGTCGTAACAAGGTAGCCGTAGGGGAACCTGCGGCTGGATCACCTCCTTTCTAAGGAGTAACTCTTCGGAGTTTCGAATTTCGATATTTGGATTTCGAATTTTCTGAAGTGTAGGTCGACGGCTAACCCCAGCTATTTCAAGTGCTGAGTAGTTCTCGGAAATTCGTGAGTTCAATATGTTCTCAGTTTTCTTGGAGCTGCACCAGCATTGGAAATAGCTGGGTATGCCGTGAAGACTCTGGAATTGAAAGAAACCAGAGCTTCAAAGGAGATCACGGTAACGCACAATTCAGTCTTTGCTGCACATCGACTGCAATGCCGGATGACGATCGCAAGATCGACATCCGGCATTTTGTTTTGTTGAAAAACCGCGGATTACGCGGATGTAACGGATTGGGGAGCGCACGCGTCTCGCGTGCTGGCGATGGCGTCGTCGCCATCGCGAACGTCAGAAAGAGTGGGCCTGACTGGGCTCGAACCAGTGACCCTGCGCTTATCAAGCGCATGCTCTAACCAACTGAGCTACAGGCCCGCAAGATTGTGGATTTCGGATCGCGGACTGCGGAAAGCAACCGCCCGGATTCTCTAAATCTTAAATCGACAATCTGCAATCTGAAATTCAATTGGAGGCAAGGGGATTCGAACCCCTGACTTCCAGCTTGCAAAGCTGGCGCTCTACCAACTGAGCTATGCCCCCGCGCGAGGATTTGGCACTCAAGAACGCGCAATTTCAATTCATGAAGCTAAATGGCAAACAGTTAAATGCAAAACCGGCGACCCAGGGCCTACTCCCTGCTCTTTTTAAATCAAAATTATTTAGAGCAGGTACAGCATTCTTTCTCTACCTCGTAGGTTCCGGAATTGCTGCCGATCGTCCCATTCATGCCTGGAATAAATATTTCCGACAGATTCCCCGCGCGGCACGGAACGGAGCGAAGACGAAAACCAGCCAGAGATTCGGCAAGTCCCAACGCCTCAACAGGAAGTTAGCAAAAGATCGAATTTCCTCTACCCAGCTCCTGTTCTGCGGCTCAGAATGGGCCCGGAAGCGTCGATAGTAAGTGAGTGCGCCGGGCGGATATTTCGTCCTGTTTGAAGAAAGTCCAAATCGCTCCTCGTACTCGTCCACTTCCTCCGCCGAATGATGGCATTCAAGCAAAGAATGTATGACTGCCTCGGGAATATTCGCTTGCCGTGGGAACGTGGATGTCAAGTATTCAAGCGCCGTCCCGAGTGTCAGCGTATAGCGAAATCGTTCAGCCACATCGATTAGGCGCTGCCACCGGATGGATCCGTTGTTTTGCAAAAGAGTGATCGCATCAACGACCCAACGCGTGGACCGCCAATGCGAAAAGACTAAGCCGTGCAGACAAGAGTGGAACAACAAATCGCTCAACTCTAGAGTGCGTACCTGTGAGCCGTCTGGGAGCCGCATCGGAACGGCAGCATCCCAGAAAGTCTGATTCACCGCCGTGCCGCACAGATCAGGCATCAAATTCCAATGCAAGTCGATTTCCATTCCATCGGAGCGCTCCATATTGTGTCCGTGACTGTTGGAGAAATTAAGAGCCTTTGGGATTAAACCGATACGCTGTTGTTGCTCGAGCCATTGGGACGTCTTCCAACCTGAGGCCTTGAGATGATTTAGGACACACGGAGCCAATTCCAGCTTGACCATAAAATCGAAATCCCCCATCGGCCGTAGCCCGAGATCGGAATAGTAGCGGCAAGCCACAGCCGTGCCTTTGATAACAAGGAGTTCATCGCCAACAATTGGGCGCAATTCTCCAATCAACTGACTACCCTGAGCAAGAAGGCGTCGGTTCTTCGCCCAAATGTAGCGGCGATAACCTTTTATTCGCCCCAGCCATGGATGCCCCGTCACTCCAATTGCGCGCAGATTATTATCGAGCATCGGAAGCAGATAACACGACTGATGATCGAGATAATCGAGATTAACGATCGAGCTCCATTCCTCCCACGCCCCGCGCGCCTCTGCGCCGCTTTCCAAACACGCGCGGAGCAGAAGCAGTTGGATCGGCGTCGGCCACGGACCGGGCTTCACGAGAGGTTCAGGCAAATCCGATGGCCGTACCGTCATAGCAAGGTCAGTTTTAGTTGGTCTTCACGTCGCCGATCCAGAATCTTTTTCAAGATATGGACGTAGGCGCTACGCTCGCTGCGTTTCAGGATACCTTGGTTCGCAGTATGTAGTCGTCGCTCGAGTAAGACCGCCGGCAACATTTTTTCGCGAAGACCGAGAAGTTGAGCCCGTGCGTACCAGGCAAGAAACTCGCCAATCTCCCACTCCGTCTCGAATGAACCAACTCTTTCAAACGCTTCGCGGCGGATCAGCATCGTCCCAATGTGTGGGCCAGAAATGGATTCTTCGGGACAACGGAGTTTCGCTCGCACGGTGGGTTCGACGTCTGGGCTAACAAAATGCCGTACATGGCCGAAGACCATGTCGAGAGCCGGGTCGGATTGCAGTTCGGCACATTGCTGTTCCAGCTTGATCGAAGTCCAAAGATCGTCAGCATCGAGAAATGCGAAAAGGTCATAGCGGGCAAGTTTCACGCCGTGGTTGCGAGCCGCGGCCGCTCCTGCCGGTCGTTGTCGAATCAGACGGACGCCGCACGCGCACAACTGAGAGACAATATCTTTAGTTCCATCTCTCGATCCATCGTCGATGACTAAAACTTCCGCAGGTGGCCTGGTTTGCCCCAAGACGCTTTCGATGGCGCTGACGATATACCGTGCGCCATCGCGCACCGGAATGATTACGCTCACTTTCATTCCAGCGTTCGTCGAAGTTCTAGCGTTTTCTTGGCTACGCGCAGTATTTCGCGACGCCAATGTTGCGCCCGCGCGGCACTGTAAGTTATGTTGTTTGTGTGCAGCCGTTTATGCACGAGAACCTCGTCAACCATTTCCATCTCCAAGCCAAGTTGGCGAGCACGCGCGAACCATTCAGTATCTTCCCCCTGGGAAAAAGAAGGATCAAAATAACCTGCGCGCTCGAAAGCGCGGGGCCGCGCGACGAGGGTTTCGGACAAATAACCGGGAACGTCCGCACCTACGAGTTCAGGACGAAAACCAGGGGGCGGCACTGTAATACTGCGATCGAGAAATGGCCGGACGAGCGCGATGCAATAATCAAGTTCTGGTCGAGCCGCGAAACGCTCTGCTTGCTTGCGCAATTTATGAGGAACCCAAATGTCGTCGTGCGAAGCGAATGCCAGTAATTGGCCGCCTGCAAGCTGAATCCCAGCATTGCGACTACCGGCAATGCCAAGTGGCGAGCGATTCGCAATAAAGCGAACGCCATCCGTCGCGAACGGTCGCGTGATTGATTCCGTCTCATCAGTCGATCTGTCGTCCAAGACAAGAATTTCGCAGGGCCGATGATCCTGCGCCAGCACGCTCCGCAAAGATTCTTCGAGATATTGGGCGCCGTTTTTAACACTGAGAATGACACTAACGGATGGAAGCAATCTCATCGCTTCGCAATACCATCTTGTCCAAGATCATTCGAGCGCTTCCGCGTTTCGCCCGGCTGGAAGCGCGTTCGGCCAACCCATTTCGTCAACCTCGTGGATTGGATCGAGCAACAAAAGATCCTGCATATCTGAATACTTTTGCAGGCAAGGCTTTTCGAACTTCGATTCCTTGCCCTTTCTCAACGGAGGCTGCTCTCCCTCTCCAGTAGCCTCCAGGCCCCCCGCATCTTGTTCAAGGACGAGACGCTCCTCGACCACTTTCCCGATGAAATCGAGAACGGAACTCTCTATTTCCGCATTGGCGTCCGGGAACCGGTGCTGCAGTTGTGCGATTACTTCTCCAATCGATCGCCCTGAGGAGATCAAATCCCAAACGAGCGCTCCACTTCCCGGAAAGCTGTAGTAACTACCGCTGTCGAGATTGATCAAAACCGTCTCGTCCTCAAAAGCTTCGAAGATAATTTTCGATCGATTGACCCGGTAACGGCGAGAGAGAATAGGATCCATATGGCAAGAGTCGCAATTGTTCCCCTGCTCGCGGCAATATTCAAGAAAAAAGCGAAAAGCGATTTCCTGATGCCGGTTTCTCACTTTTGTAGCAGACTCTACCAATAATCCCTTCAAGTCTTGATGAAAGTGATACCCACTCAATCGTCGAGCCAGCCCGCTAAGAAAGTCCCCAGTCCACTTGGATTTTTCCAAGTGGTTCACGAAAAATTCCAGGAGGCCGAACGAAACGCGGGCGGTCCAGTGGACGCTTTTTGCGAAATGGCTGGATACAAGATTCGGCTCCGTTTTGCCGGACCTGCATTGGTGCCGTTCATACTTCCAGCACTCGGCCACCTGATTGTGGCGCCGTATTCGGCGCCCACGCTGACCATCTGCCTTTGGGATAGTGTTTCGACACGGACAAAGATGCCGCCGCCCCCCTGGTCCGAAAGCGATTACACCCCGGCAGGCAGAATAGATCGTTATACTGATGACCGCATTTATACCGCGTTCAGTCTGTGGAGGGACGTTTTGAGTCTGCTGGATACAAAACGGAACCTGGCGATTTATTGGGTTCCTGATGCACGCCGAGTCCCGTATTTCGAAAGCGGCGCACCTTTGCTGACAATTCTTCATTGGTGGATGGGCAATCGTCAGCGCCAATTGATTCATGCCGGAGCAGTGGGCAGCGCGGAAGGAGGTGTGTTAGTCGTCGGAAAAAGCGGATCCGGAAAATCGTCGACGTGTCTTCTCTGTCTCGACTCGCCTTTGCTTTACGTCGGCGACGACTATTGCTTGATCACGACCAAGTCTGCGCCGCACGTGCATAGCATTTACAGCTCCGGCAAAATCGACGCCAAAGACATTGGAAGATTTCCATTTCTGGCGCCTGCCCTCAGTAATGCCGATCATTTGGACTGCGAGAAGGCGCTCTATCTTTTGCATCCGCATTTTGCAGGAAAGATATCGACCGGCTTTCCCATCCGGGCCATTCTCTTGCCGCGGGTGACAGGTCGCCGGGAAACCCGTCTCAAAAAAATCTCCGCTCCGGCAAGTTTGCTGGCGCTCGCGCCGAGCACAATCTTTCAGCTTCCCGGCGCCGAACATGAGGTTTTCAAAGGCTTGGGTGAAATGGTCAGACAAGTACCCAGCTTTGTACTCGAGCTGGGCATCAACCTCGCGGAGATCTCAGCTACCATTTCGAGATTGGTCACTTCGCTAAACGAATAAGCCGCATTGCAGAGCGATGAGCCGAAATGCGCGAATCTTATATTGGACTCTGCGATTTTGGCCGGACATCGGCGGCATCGAAATATTCGCAATGCGGATGCTGCCCGCCTTGCAGGAGCGGAATTACGAATTTGCAGTCATCAGTTCGCATGGTGATTGGAAAGTCCCAGACGAAACGGACTATAACGGAACGCCTGTTTATCGCTTTCGTTTTCGGACCGCCCTGGTCGAGCGAAATCCAGCACGTGTTCTGAAACTCCGGCAGCAAATCGCTCACCTCAAAAAAATCTACGAGCCGGACCTGGTGCATCTAAATTTCCACGGTCACATCGCCTACTTTCATTTGACCACGCTTACAGCGCGCCCTTCCCCCATGTTGCTGACACTCCACTCGGACCTTTCTGGTTTTCGTAGCGATGAAGACACCCTTGTTGGGCGGACTTTACGTTCTGCTACCTGGGTAAACGCGGTATCCAATGCTACTCTGGCGGACGCGGTGCACGCCGTTCCGGAGATTCTTGATCACTCGTCGGTCATCTACTACGGGCTCGCTCTGCCTGAAGTTTCTCCCGAGCGGCTCGATTTTGATTCGCCGCGCATTTTGTATATAGGTCGTTTGGTTGCAGAAAAGGGTGTTGATCTGGCAATCACCGCCTTCGCTTCGCTTCGTCGACGTTTTCCCAGGGCGCGGCTTACCATTGCAGGCGATGGTCAGGTCCGTTCCGAACTAGAAAAGCTGACCCGCGAACTTGAATTAACAAACGCGGTTGAATTTAGCGGTTGGATCAATCCCGAAAAAATTCCGGAGCTGATAAATAGAGCGACGATCGTGGTGATACCGTCGCGTTATCGGGAACCTTTTGCTCTAGTTGCGTTGCAAGCCGCGCAAATGGCACGTCCAGTTGTGGCGGCGCGAATGGGAGGACTGCCGGAGACAGTCATCGATCAACAAACTGGAGTGCTCTTCGAGAATGAAGACAGCGCGGCCCTCACGGAGGCGATCGCCTTTTTACTGGATAATCCGGATATGGCTGCGCGCATGGGAGAAGCTGGCCGGCGCCGCGCACGCGAGGTATTTAATTTCGAGAGATGCGTCGACGCTTACGATTCCCTATATGCGAGCCTCATCCAGAAGGGACAAAAACATTGCGCGACATAAGAAGCAGGACTGGTGGCGGCAACTGTGACGTCGGTTCTGATGGACGAAGAGCGCGACTTTGCAGGGCACACAAGCGATCAGAACGAATCGAGCATCATGAGAGAATCCAGCAGCGCGTCAGTCTCATGCCTGCAATCCTTCCACAACGAGGCCTTGGGTCGTTTGCGTGCCTCGGGATTTGTATCGAGGCCAGCGGAAAACCAGCCGCCGTGTTTCGCATCGATAAGATACTTTTTCACGTATTCCCAAAGGCGCACGAAGTGACCCAGATACTCGGTTTCATCAGCGGGTCGGAGCCGAGCTATTGCCAAAAGCAGGCTCATCGCATCCGCCTGAAACCACCACGACTTGTCGCGCACGTAGATGACGTTGCCGTCCATATGGGTCGGGCCGAAGCTGGATCCGGCCAAGTGAAATCCGCCGTGGTCGGGGTCCCACGCAATCCGTAACATCGTGTCGAGGATAGATGCGCTGACTCGTGCGGTCACTGGGTCAACGGCGCCAGCAAGGGCTTCCGACGCCGTCAGCAGATGGCTCGCCGTATGGAGACTCTGGCCGTAGCGAGCGAAGTCCGGTACCGGCGTCCAGTCGGGATGCACGAACATGTGCATGACACCCGGTGCGACAACTAAGCGGTCGCGCACAATACACAGCATTTCCTCCAGGCGCTTTCTGAGCAGTGTGTCCGGCCAGACGCGATAAAGATCGGCGAAACAATCAAGGAGATCTGCGGTGGTGTTGCCATCCTTGAAACCGAAGGTCGTTCCGATAGGATCCTTAGTCTGGCCAGGTACTGGTCCTTCGTCTCCCGACAGGATTGGCTTGCCGTCCCGTCGGTAGAACACGAAATACCCGCCGTGCTTGTTATCGTGCGCATGCTCTTCCAACCAAGTGAAGGCCTGCTTCGCAAGCTCCAGACATTCCCTATTCAGAGTGAGTTCATAACACGCGACACAGGCGGAAATCGCGTAGGCCGAACCGTGTCCATGTTTCGTCGCCCCTTCAAGGGGTTCGCCGGTCCGGTCTAGCATCCTGTACCAACCTCCCAGGCTATGGTCCCATATTGTCTCCTTGAGATACTGAAAGCCGTGTGCAGTTGCCTCGCGCAAGTGTTTGAGGTCAGGAAAATGAGCGGCAGCCCGGGCGGCTGCCGCTGTTTCACGCGCCTGGTACTCGAGCATCTTGAGTTGTGGTCCAGAGGGTTTCCATCGATGGTTGAAATTACAGAGGAAACCGCCGTGCTCACGATCAATCGTGCGTGGAAACCAAATATGCATGAGGCGACGCAGCTCCATCTCAAGCTCGTCGCGCAAACGCTCCTTCATGAATGGCGACTGCGGCATGGCACTAGTCACAACTGATGTTACAAATCAAAGTGAAGGATTGACCCGATAGCTTTGGGA
>Ga0209690_1000840_pt1 | contig 16705 bp, 12 predicted proteins | sample GraSoiAngelo_150_FD_186164 | JGI IMG/M metagenome (GOLD analysis project Ga0209690, IMG submission 186164) | Grasslands soil microbial communities from the Angelo Coastal Reserve, California, USA - 14_1009_09_40cm (SPAdes) (version 2) | ecosystem: Environmental > Terrestrial > Soil > Grasslands ...
CGAACGGAGCTTGTGGCTCCACGCGGTTTGGAGGGCCTGGAGAATGGCTTCGGAGAGGGGCATGGACTACAAACTTAGGCGGCAATGGGCGGCAATGAGCGGCAATGCGTGCCGCCCCTCTTGCCGCCCTCTGCCGCTTTCTGCCGCCCTATTCGTATCTCAGCGCCTCGACCGGATCGAGTCGCGCCGCGCGGCTGGCCGGATACAGTCCGAACCCGACGCCAGTGAGGGCCGACGCACCCAGCGCGGCGACAATGGACCACAGCGGGACGTGGGCCGGGATCGGTGTCAGCCGGGAAACGCCGAAGGCGAGCAGGCCACCCACGAGCATCCCAACCGCGCCGCCGACGAGGGTCAGGGTCGAGGCCTCGACGAGGAACTGCCACAGGATCGCGCGGCGCGTCGCGCCGAGCGCCTTGCGGACGCCGATCTCCCGGGTGCGCTCGGTCACGGAGATCATCATGATCGCGACCACGCCGACGCCCCCCACGATGAGGCCGATGGACGAGAGCACGAGCATCACGAGGAAGAACATGCCGCTGATCTTGTTCCAGGAGTCCAGCAGCTTGTCTTGTGTGACGATCGAGAAGTTGTTCTCCTGCCCTGGCTTGAGCCCGCGAAGGGAGCGTAGTGTGGCCACCACCTCGTCCATCGCCTCCTGTTGGGTGTAGGCTGGTCCCGGCGCGACCGCGAGCCGCATCAATCCCCTCACATACGGCACGTGTTTGACGAACGCGCCGTGCGGGATGCCGACGAACGGGGGCGTTGCACCGCTGAACAGGTTCGGCGGCGGCACATAGACGCCGATCACCTTGAACGAGGCGCCCGAGACATGGATCGTCTGGCCGATCGGGTCGCGCCCGCGGAACAGCTGCTCCTCGAGTTTCGTGTTGACGACCGCCACGGCATCGTTGGCCAGATCTTCCAGTCGCGTGAACGTGCGCCCGGGATGGACGTCGCCGCCGTTCACCTCCACCCATTGGGCGGACAACCCCGACACCTCGACTGATTCGAGGCGTCGGTCGCCGTACTCCACGGTCGCGGAGCTTTCTTCGCGCCGGGTGACGTAGCGCACGGAAGGCAGCAGGGCGATCCGGTCCGCCTCGACCTCCACGATCTCAGGGTTCCGCCGCCACGGGCTGGATTCGTCGGAACCGTCCGAGACGTTCACCCCCGCCTGGAAGAAGCGCCACACCAGAAACGTCCGCGGGGCGATGGACTCGATCACGTTCGAGACGCTCTGGTTGATCCCGCTGATCATCGCGGCGATCAGCATGACGACCATCACGCCAATGGCGACGCCCAGAATCGTCAAGGCCGCCCGCCGCTTGTTGCCGCGCAACGAATCGAGCGCGATGCCGACGCCTTCGAACAGGCCGGTCATGTCTCGTGCCGCAGGGCGGCGATCGGATCGAGTCGCGCGGCGCGGCTCGCCGGGTACACGCCGGCGACGACCCCCACGCCGGCGCCGAGCACGACGCCGACCAAGATCGACCAGGGCGCGACTGCGGCGGGGACCGGGGTCAGCGCAGCCACCGCGCTCGCCAGTCCGATGCCCAGGACGACGCCCCCTGCGGCCCCCGCCGTGGCGAGCGTCGTGGCCTCGACCAGGAACTGTCGCAGAATGTCGCGTCGCCGGGCGCCCAGCGACTTGCGGATGCCGATCTCGCGGGTCCGCTCGGCCACCGCCATCAGCATGATGTTCATGATGACGATCCCACCCACGACGAGCGAGATGGCCACGAGGCCCGGGAGGGCGACGAACAGCACGCGGCTGATCTTGCCCCAGAAATCGAGCACCTCGTCCGCGGTTTCCAGCGCGAAATCGTTCGGCTCGCGCGGTCGCAGGTGGCGCCGGCTGCGCATGATCGCCTCGGCTTGCGCCATCGCCGCGCGCATCTCCGGCTGCGAGCGTGCCTTCATCGCCACGGCGTCCACCACTCGCGGTTCGCTGACGTAGCTCTTGAGCGGGGCGCTCGCCGGCGCCACCGCGAACTTGTCGAGCGACAAGCCGAACAGGTTGCCCTGTTTCTCGACCACGCCGATCACCCGGTAAGGAAGGCCGAAAATCCTCACCTCGCGGCCGATCGGATCCTGACCCTCGAACAGCTTGTCGGCCAACTCGTGCCCCAGCACGAGCACGGGCACTCCGGCTTGAACTTCCTGTCCCGTGAAGGGGCGGCCTTGCTCGACGGGGAGAGCACGGATGTCGAAGTAGAGCTCGGTCGCCGCGGTGACCGCCACGTCCTTTGCTTGCTTGCGCCCGGCCACGAGCGTGGTGCGGGTGCTCGACTCCCACGCGGCGAGCACCGGGACCGTCACGCCGCGCATCACGGCTTGCGCATCTTCGTAGCTCACCCGAGGTCGGCGGCGCCACACCCGCCACGTCGAATCGGTGACGTTGCCGAGCTGCACGTCGGGGAACTGGCGCAAACGGAACGTGTTCACGCCCAGGATCGTGCCGGCGAACTTGTCGGTCATGTAGCGGTTCATTCCCTGCACGACCGACACGACGGCGATGAGGAACATGACGCCGATGAACACGCCGATGATCGAGAAAGCGCTCTTGAGCTTCTGCGCCCGGATGGTCTGCAGGGCGAGGCGGACGGCCTCGAAGAAGGGCATCTATTCGTACCGAAGCGCCTCGACCGGATCGAGCCGCGCGGCCTTTCTCGCGGGAAGGATACCGAACAGCAGGCCGGTGAATGCCGCCAGGCAGAGGGCGAGGACCACGGAGCCGATGGGTACATACGACGGCACAGGCGTAGCCTTGGCGAGCACCAGAGACACGAGCCAGCCGACCGCCATGCCGATAATGCCGCCCACGAGCGTCAGGGTCGCCGCTTCGACCAGGAACTGCCACAGGATCTCGCGCCGCGTGGCGCCCAGCGCCTTGCGCACCCCGATCTCGCGGGTGCGCTCCGTGACCGAGATCATCATGATCGCGACCACCCCGATACCCCCCACGAGCAGGCCCACCATGGAGAGGACGATCATCAGGACGCGGGCCATCAGCGTGAAGCTGTTGATCGCCTGCACGTACACGTCCTGCGTGATCGCGTCGAAGTTGTTTTTCTGGCCGGGCCGAAGCCCCCGCTTCTCGCGCATCGCCATCGTCACGTCGTCGATGGCGCGCTCCACCGACACCGAGTCCTGGGGCACCACGAACATGTCCATCCAGCCGGGGAAGTACGGCAGATCCTTGGTGAAGGTGCCGTGCGGAATCATCACTTCGGGTCGGTCGCCGTCGCCGAACAGGCGCGGCGGGGGGTCATAGACCCCGACCACGTCATACGGCACGCCGCCGATCTTGATGCGCCGCGCGATGGGGTCGCGTTGGCCGAACAAGTTCTCGGCAAGCTTGGTGTTCACGACCGCGACGTGAGTGTTGGCGGCGTCCTCGAGGTGGGAGAACGAGCGACCGGGGTGAATGTGTCCGCCTTCGATCATCGGCCAGTCGGCATCCCGGCCCCGAACGTTGATCGCCGACAGGGTGTGGCCTTCGAAGTTGATGTCTGCCAGGGTGTTCTCGTCCACGACCACGAACGCGATGGTCGGCAGCTCCTCCAAGCGCCTCGCTTCCGCTATGGTCACCGGGGGTCGGCGCCGCCATGGATCGGGATCTTCTGGGTCCTCGTCCTGCCCGCCCCAATAGCGCCCGACCCAGAACGTCTTGGGCCCGAGCGACCCGAGCATGTCTGAGATGCCCTTGTTGAATCCGCTGATCAACGCCCCGATGACCATCACGACGGTGACGCCGATGGCAACGCCCAGGATCGTGAGGGCCGCCCGCATCTTGTGGGCCCGCAGCGAAGCCAGGGCGATGCCGACGCCTTCGAACAGGGCGGTCACGCGTTACTCCTGGCGCAGCGCCGCAATGGGGTCGAGGCGCGCGGCCCGGCTGGCGGGGTAAACGCCGGCGATCACGCCGACGCCCGCGCCCATGATGACGCCCAGCACCACCGACGCCGGTGACACCGAGGCGGGGAGCGGGCTCACGGCGTTGATCAGCAGGGTGAGTCCGATCCCGGCGACGATGCCGAACGTGGCGCCGACGGTGGCGAGGGCGGCCGACTCCACGAGGAACTGGCGCAGCACGTCCCGGCGCCGCGCGCCGAGCGACTTCCGCAGGCCGATCTCGCGGGTGCGCTCCGCCACGGACATCAGCATGATGTTCATGATCACGATGCCGCCGATCACGAGCGACACGATCACCACGCCCGGAAGGACTACGACGAGAATGCGGCTGATCCCGGCCCAAAATCGCTGCACTCCCTCGGACGTGTCGAGCACGAAATTGTTGTCCTGGTTGGGGCGCAGGTGGCGGCGGCTGCGCATGACTCCCTCCGCTACCTCCATGGCCTCGCGCATCTCGACTTCGGACCGCGCCTTCACGAGGAGGGCGTCCACCACGCCGGGCGGGTTCACGAGGCTCTGGGCAGGTGCGAAGGCGGGCACGACCACGAAGCGGTCGAGCGGGAATCCCAGGACGCTGCCCTGCTTCTCGACCACGCCGATCACCCGATAGCCGATGCCGCCGATCCGCACGCTGCGCTCCAGCGGTGTCCGATCGACGAACAGCCGCTTGGCCACCGCGTCGCCCAGGACAGCCACCGGGACGCCCGAGCGATTCTCCTGGGCGGTGAAGGGCCGTCCGATGGCGATCCGCAGGTTCTTGATTTCGAAGTACCGCTCGCTCGCGGCGACGAGCTGGATGTCCCGCGCTTCTTTGCCGCCGTAGAAGACGGAGCCGTTATCGTCCGACTGCCAGGCCGTGACGACGGGCATGGTCAGCGCCGCGGTCACCGCCTCCGCGTCGCTGAACTTGATGCGGGGGCGGCGCCGCCACGCGCGCCACACCGAGTCGGGCACGTTCGCCGCGAACATCGGCCGGCGCCGCAGCTGAAATGTGTTCACGCCATACAGCGTCTGGGCGAACTTCTCGGTCATGTAGCGGTTCACGCCGTTCACGATCGACCAGGCGGCGATGAGCGAGGCGACGCCGATGAACACCCCGAGCAGCGAGAAGCCGCTCTTCAGTTTTTGTGCGCGGATGGTTTGGAGGGCGAGCCGGAACGCTTCGAAGACCGGCATCTAGGCGGCCTGGCGCTGATCCGTGGCGATCAATCCGTCCCGTAAGGTCACGACGCGGGCTGCGTGCGCGGCGATGTCGTGCTCGTGCGTCACCATCACGATCGTCTGGCCCTGCCCGTGCAGCGCCGCGAACACCTGCATGATCTCGCCGCTCGTCGTGGAATCGAGGTTTCCGGTGGGCTCGTCCGCGAGCAGGATCGAGGGCTCGTTGACGAGCGCCCGCGCGATGGCCACGCGCTGGCGCTGCCCGCCCGACAGCTCGTTGGGCCGGTGCTGCATCCGGTCGGCCAGCCCCACGCGCTCGAGCGCATGCACCGCCTGGGTGCGCCGCTCGCGCGCGCCGTGCCCGGCGTAAATGAGGGGCAGCTCCACGTTGTGCAGCGCCGTCGCACGGGGCAACAGGTTGAAGGTCTGGAACACGAACCCGATCTCTTTGTTGCGGATGCGAGCCAGTGCGTCGTCGTCCAGGTCGGAGACCTTCTGGGCGTTGAGCCAGTACTCACCCGACGTGGGCGTGTCGAGGCAGCCGATCAGGTTCATCAGGGTGGACTTGCCGGACCCCGACGGACCCATGACGGCCACGTACTCGTTCTTCTTGATCTGCAGGCTCACGCCTTGCAGCGCCCGTACCACCTCGCCCCCCATGTCGTACTCGCGCGTGAGCTTGTGCGTCAGGATGACGATGTCGGGCAGCGGCGTATCGCCGGTGCGGAACACCTGGAGTGGGGGCGCGGTCATGACGGGGTCTTCTGTTTCGCGGAGTCGGCCGACGCCTTCATGGCGCGCACCCGCGCGCCTTCCTTGAGATCGCGGATCGCCTGATACGGTCCGGCGACGATGGTCTCGCCGGGCTTCAGGCCTTCCGTCACTTCGAAGTACTCGTCCCCGGCGACGCCGACCTTGACCGGTCGGAAGTTCGCCACGCCGTCCTTCACCACGAACACGCCCTCCGTCTCCTTCTTCTTTCGGGCGGCGGCCGTGTCCGCCGGACGGCTCTCGGTCGCCCCCGTCTTGTTCTCGCGCACCGTCAGGGCGATGATCGGGATCGACAGTGCGTGCTTGCGCGTATCGGTGACGATCCGCGCCGTGGCGGACAGATCGGGGCGGATGTCGGTGGGCGGCTTGTCGAGCGTGATTTCGACTTCGTAGTCCACGGCCCGGTCGTTCTGCCCGGTCGCGGCGGAGGTGGCGTCGCGCACACTCGAATCGGACACCTTGGTCACGCGGCCGATGAAGCCGGTGTCGGGGAACGCGTCGATCGAGACCTCGACGGAGTCGCCGAGGTGGACGCGGACCACGTCCGTCTCGTCCACCTTCACCTTGGCCTGGATGACGGACAGGTCGGAGACCGTCAGCAGCAGGCCGATGTCCTTCGAGAAGGTGCTCGGCACCGCTACCTCACCCTCCTCCACCGCCAATCGCGTCACCCGGCCCGTCATCGGGGCGACGAGCGTGGTTTTGCGGAGATTGTCGCGCGCCGACTGCACCGCGGCGCGCGCCTGATCCACCTGGTGCTGCGCGGCATTCAGGTTGGCTTCGGCGATGTCGAACGCCGTCTGCGCCTGCTCGAGCTGCTCCGTGGAGATCAAGTTGGGGCTCTGCGTGTGGAGCTCTTTGGTGCGCCGCAGGGCGCGCTCGGACTGGTCCTGGTTGGCCTTGGCCTGCACCGCCGCCGCCTGCGCCGAGGCCATCGTGGCCGCGGCCTGCTGCAGGTTCGCCTCGTAGATCGTCGGGTCGATCTGGATCAGGAACTGGCCCTGCTTCACGAAGTCGCCTTCGCGCACCGCGATCTTCGTGATGCGTCCCGTGATGTCGGCCGAGACGTCGACCTTTTTCTTCGGCTGGATCTTGCCGCTCGCGGTCACGGCGGCCACGAGGTCGCGTCGGCCCGTGGTCTCGAACCGCACCTCCTGGCCGCGGTCCCGCCGCGCGGCGGCGCTGATCACCACGATGCCGACGATGACCACCGCGGCGCCCGCACCCACCAGCAATTTGCTGCGCTTGGACATGACTGTCGGCTCCTCCGGTTACCGCAGCGGCCGGCCGACCGCCGCTTCGAGCGCGGCCAGCGCCTTGTGATAGTCGTACCCGGCGTTGATATAGTCGGTCTCGGCGCGCAGCGCCGCCACCTGGGCGTCCAGCAGCTCGAAGAACGTCCCCGAGCCGACGCGGTAGCGCTCCGTGGCCAGCTGCAGCTGCTCGCGCGCTGCGGTGCGGTTCGTGTCCTGAATGGCGATCGTCTGAAACGCCGTCTGGAGCGTCAGGTACGCCTGACTCACGTCGGTTTGCACCTGCAGCCCGCGTGCCCGCACCGATTCCTGCAGATCCTGCTGCTGGGCCTTGGCCTGCGACACCTGCAGCGGTTGCTGGAAGTTACCCCACAAGGGGATCGAGACGGTGAGCCGCGCCTGGAACGGCTGCGGCGTGAAGTGGAACGGATAGCGCGTGTTCTGATCACGGATCGCCTGCTCCTGCTGCGGCGTGAACGCGTAGATCGAGCAGTCCTGCAGCGGCTGTCCCGATCCCGAGTTGTACCACGCGTTGTTCGCGTAAATGCACCTGGTCGAGTCGGCCAAGGCGCCGGCGCGGACGCTCGCGATCGTCGGATTGATGTCGGAGAGCTTCTGCGTGAACCCGGCCCAGCCGGCCGAGAGGGCCAGCGACGGCCCCCAGCTCGAGGACGCCGCCTTCACGCCCCACCCGGCGGCGTGCTCACGCTCCCGCAGCGCCTTGAGCGAGGGGTTCTGCTGCTCGGCCATCGCGAGCAGGTCGCTCAGCCGCCAGGTCGGGGTCTGGACGGTGAACGTGTCGGTGAGTTGTACCGTTCCGAGGTCTACCGGCGCCGACACGCCGATCTGTTGGAACAGCCGCAGCTTCTCGACCTGGACGGCGGTACGCGCGCGCAAGAGCGACACCTCGGCCGCGCCGCGCGCCACCTGCGCCTGTCGCACGTCGATGAGGGACGCGCGACCGACCTCGTAGCGCGCCTGGGCCAGCTTCAGGAACTGCTCGTCGTGATCCAGTTGCTGTCGCGCCACTTCGGCGTTGTCCCGCGCCTGCAGCACCGTCAGGTACTGCTGTGTCACCGCGGTCACCAAGTTCGTCTCCGCGCCCACGACGTCCGCCTGCGCCGCGTTCAGCTGCGCCTTCTTGAGCCCCGGTTGGCTGAGCGTCTGCCCGTTCAGGGTCCAGTCGAGCAGAAGGCTGTAGCTCGAGGACCAGGTCGAGACGCTCTGCGAGAAGCTCGAGGTGAGGAAGTTCTGCTCGCCCGGGCCCGCGTAGCCCACGCCGCCCGACGCGGTGACGCTGGGGAGCCACAGGCTCGACCAGGCGTTCCGGACACCCCACGCCGCCGGCGACCGGTCGTGGATCGTCTGCCGGTAGGCGGGGTTGTGCTCTCGGGCGAGCGCGATCGCGTCGGCGAGAGAGAGGGTCGCGGGGACGGGTTGTTGGCAGATGGCGATGGCTGGGCAGACGAAGAGCCCGACGGACAAGAGCAGAGGCTTCATGAGCTTCCTCATACGCGACGCGCCCGCGGCAAGTTTCGAGTCGCGACGAATCTAACCTCAGGATGCAGGCGCCCGCTCGGCGACGAGCCGCCGGGAGGGCACTTCGATCTTCGCCAGGCGGCCGTCGGCGCCGAGCCAGAGATGCACCAGGCGGTTCTCCCCCCCCGTGACCGTGATGTGCTGCAGCGCCGCAGGGTCGCGGTTCAGCGTGGTGGACTGGACGCCAAGGTCCTGCACCGTGAGGAGCTCCCGCCGGCCGGCGCGAGGGAACACGGCCGTCACCGTCACCGGGCGGGGGCGTCCCTGCCAGGCGACCGGAAGGTAGAGGGCGAACACCGAATCGTCGACCACCGCCGCGGGAGGTGGAGCGGGGAACTCGCGGGCTCGCTCGGTGCGGCGACCCAGGAGCCGGACCACGAACCGCCCGCGGGTGAGCTGGCCGAGGATCCGCATGGGCTCGCGGGGATCGGCGACGGTGTATTCCAGGCTCACCGGGTTCGAATCGGCGCCGAGCTCGACGATGGGGTCGAGCACTACCACCGGGCGGGTGCGGTCGTAGCGGACGGTGGTCGCGAGCGTCCAGCGGGTCACGCCGGCGCCGGTGCGCACCGCCGTGACGCGGAACGCCTCACGCGCGACCTCGACCGTGTCTTCCCGAACGACCAGCGTGCCCTCGTCCACCGGGGTCTGGAGCGCGAGCAGCGCCAGCAGGACGGCGGTCACGGGACGGGTACGCCGAGCACTCGCGTCGCGACGCGGTCGTAAATCATCTTATATAGCCGCTCGCCCTTCTCTCGAGTCGCGATCGAGGGCCGGCCGAGCGACCCCGGGGAGCGCTTGGGCAGGGAGCCGGCGCTCGTGCGCAGGTAGCGGGTGCGCTGCTTCTCCGGGAGCACGAAGTCCTGGGCGCGCTCCATGCGCACGAGCGGCGGGGCGAGGTAGAGGAGCAGGGACGTGTCGAGCTCGCTGCCGTGCATGGGTCCGTCGGCGTCTTCGAGGTTGTCTGAGAAGTCGAGGGCGAACACGTCGACGGTGAACACGCGGGCCTGGCGCGTGCGCAGGGTGGAGAGCGCCTCCTGGTGCGGGTCGTGGCCGTGGGCGGTGAGGATGATGAAGCTTTCGACACCGGCTTCCTCCCAGGATCCGAGCAGATCGTTCATCCAGCGGTGCAGCGTCTTGCGGCGCACGGAGGCGTTGCCGGGGAAGGGCCGCTTGGTGGCGGTGTTGACCCCATATTCGATTGTCGGGGCGCGGAGGATCTCGAGCGCCCCGGACAGGTCGTCGGCCAGGCGCTCGACGATGATGGTGTCACAACCAAGCGGGAGGTGGGGGCCGTGCTGCTCGCACGTTCCCACCGGTACGAGGAGGCGGGCATCGCGCTCCAGAATGAAGCGCACCTCGTCGGGGACGAGGGTCTTGAGGTGCAGCGGCGCGCTCACGTGGCGCTCGCGGGCTGCGCCGCGGCCATCGCCGCCGCCGAGTGGCTGCACGGGAGCGCGGCGGCGTGGGCGTGGGCGGCGGGCGCGGCGGGGGTCGCTGCCACGCTGCTCGCCCTGGTCCGGATGCCCTCCCCCCGCCGGCGCCCGTCCCTCCGGCTCGTGGCTCCCGCCGCGGTGGCCCTCACCTGCCTCATCGTCGGTGCCACGCTGGTGCGCGGCGTGCTGCAGGTGCAGCGGATCGAATGCTGCTGGCCCGAGGTGCGCGCGGGCAGGCTGCCGCGGGATTCCTCCGCCCTGAAGGGGACGCTGGCCGCCGCCGTCGCCGAGGCGCGACGGCTGGCGGAGCGCGGCATGACGGCCGCGCTCTTGCCCCGCCAGGCCGCGTTCGAGCGCGTGCGGGACGCCGTGCGGTCTGGCTCGCGGACGCCGGGTGTGGAGCGTGGCGTCGTGATCCTCGCCCCCAACGGCGAGGCCGTCGCCTGGGCGGGCCGCCACCGATTCGTTCCCGCGCGGGACACCGCGGAGCTGCGCGCCGTCATCACACCATTCTACGTGTCGCTCGAGGCCCGGCGCCAGACGCTGGACGGCGGGAGCGCGGTGGGGAGCGTGCTGCTCGATGCGGTCCCGGCCGCGCCGGATCGGGGTCGCGCGGTGAGCGCGCAGTTCGAGGCCGCCTACGGGGTGGCGCTGCGGTTCTATACGCCCGGTCTCGCGCCGCGAGAACCGGACGTGTTCGACTACTGCCCGATCTCCTGCGAGCGCGGCGACACCCTGTTCAGCGTCCAGCCGGTGCCGCCTTCGCAGGGCGACGCGAAGCTCGCCGCGCTGCGCGGCACGACGCAGCGCGGGGGCGCGGCGCTCGCGGTGGCCCTCGTGCTGCTCGCCCTGGTCGCACCGGCGGGGCGCTGGCGCTGGCTCGTCGTGCTCGCAGCGGCCTGGTGCGCGGCGCGCGCGCCGCTGGGCTCGTCGTTGCGCACGGCGGAACTGTTCTCGCCCGCCGCCTTCTACCGTCCCGCGCTGGGCGTGTTCAGCGCGTCGGCCGGCTCGCTCATCGCGGCTGGGGTGGTGGCGCTGTGCGCCGCGAGCGCGCTGTGGCGGCGAGGGCTCGCGCGGCGCTGGTGGAACGTCGCCGGCGCGGCCGTGCTGGTGCTCGGGGCCCCGTACCTCGTCCGCTACTTCGGCCGCGGCATCGCGCCGCCGGCGGGCGGCGTGGGGTTCGCGTTGTGGATGTCGTGGGAGACGGCGGTCGCAACCGCCGCGATGGCACTGATCCTCGCCGCCGCGGCGCTGGTGCGTGGCACGAGCGAGCCGCAACGCGTGCCGTGGACCCTCCCGGCGGCATGCGTGTGGGCGGCCGGCGCCGCGCTGGCGGGGCTGTGGCTGTGGAGTCCCTACGGGGCCTGGCCCGAGTGGTACACCTTCGTGTGGCTCCCCGCCTTGGTAGGTGTGCTCGTGCCGGCGCCGCGCCGATGGGCCGTCCTCGGCATCGCGACGGTGGCCGGAACCGCGGCTGCACTCGTCACCTGGGGCGCGGCGGTGGAAGGTCGCCTCGGCCTCGCCGAGCGGGACGCTCAGGGACTGGGCCGCGCACCCGACCCCCGCGCCGTCTCGCTGCTCGAGCGCCTGGGAACCGCGCCACCGGCTCCGCCGCCTCGCACCCCCGGCGAGCTGTACGCCTGGTGGCTCGCCTCGCCGCTTGCCATTGACGACTACCCGGCGAGTCTTGCGGTGTGGACGCGCGCCGGCGAGCCCCAGGGGGAGATCCGCCTGGCGAGCGTGGACCTGCCGTCGTCGCTGGTGGCGGCCCTCGTCCGCTCCCCTGAGACGGCGCGCGGCCCGCGGGTCGAGCGGCTGGATCGGAGCCCGGGCGTTCACTACATCCTCGTGCTGCCGCTCGGAGGGGCGGGCGCGGACGTGCTCACCGTGGGCGTGGGACCGCGCACCAGGCTCATACCCGCGGCGCGGGTCGCGCGCTTCCTCCAGGGGGCGCCGCGCGTCCAGCCCCCTTACCACATCACCTTGTCGCCGCCCGCGCCGCCGCCGGCCGCCGCCAGCGCCCGGGTGATCTGGACGCGGACGGGCTGGTCCGCCCGGGGGGAACGCCGCCTCGAGCTGCCGGACGGTGTGCACCACGTCCATCTGACGGTCGACCTGCGGGAGCCGTGGGCCTTGCTGGTGCGCGGCGTCCTGGTGGTCGTCGTGGATGCGGGCGTCCTCGCCGCTTGCTGGATCGTGAGTCTGCTCCTGGCCGGCGCGTGGCGACCGCGGCTGCCGCCCATCATCACTGCGCTGCGCACCAGCTATCGCGTGCGCCTCGCCGCCGCCCTCAGCGCCTTCGTCGTACTCCCGGTGCTGCTGTTCGCGGTGTGGAGCTTCGCTCGGTTGGGCGACGAGGCTCGCCGCGCGGGCGACCTCCTCATCAGCCAGACGTTGCGCGATGCGGCGGCCACCGCCGGCGCGTTGGTCTCCGACCGCCCTGCCGTGGTGGCGCGATCCGTGGAGGAGCTGGGCGATCGACTCGACGCGGACTTGTGGTTGTTCCGCGACGGCGTCCTGGCCGGCACCAGCGCGCCGGTCCTCGGCGAGCTCGGCCTGGTCGATCCGTTTCTCGCCCCGGACGCGTTCGTGCGGCTCGCGCTCCGGGACGAGCTCGAGCTCACCGATGACGGCCGTACGGCCGGCCGCTCCATTCGCGTCGGCTACCTGGTGGTGCGCTCGGAGTCACCCGAGGTCCAGGAGATTCTGGCTGCCCCCCACCTGCTCGACGACGAGCGCGTGCAGCAGCAGCAGGAAGACCTCGCGCTCGTGCTCATCTTCGCGACGCTGGGTGGGCTCGTGGTGGCCCTATATCTCGCGGGCCTTGCCGCGCGCGGACTCGCGCGTCCGGTCGCCGCGCTGCGCGATGCCGCCGGCGCGGTCGGGCGCGGCGCGCCGTTGCCCTCGTTCCCGCCCGGGGCGCCGCGCGAGTTCGAGCCCGTGATCTCGGCGTTCGAGCGCATGGCGGCCGACGTGACGCGGAGCCAGGGCGCGCTCGAGGAAGCGCGGCGGCGCACGGCGCAGGTGCTCGCCAACGTGGCCACCGGGGTCATCGCCCTGGACGACGGGCTCCGGGTCACGATGGCGAACCCGCGCGCCGCGGAGCTCTTGGGCGCGCCCCTGACGCCCGGTGATTTGCTCCCACGGGCGGCGCCGGCGGAGTGGCTCGTCGTCTGGAACGCGGTGCGGGAGTTTCTCGACGGCACGACCGAGGGCATCGTGGAGCGCGAGTTCGCCGTGGGGGGGCGCCAGATCCGCGTGCAGCTCGCGTCCCTGGGACCGGCGCCCGACGGCTGCGTCGTGGCGCTCGACGACGCGACCGCCCTCACCCGCGCCGCCCGCGTGCTCGCCTGGGGCGAGATGGCGCGTCAGGTCGCGCACGAGATCAAGAATCCCCTCACGCCGATCCGCCTCGGCATCCAGCACCTGCAACGCGCGCGCGAGAAAAAGGACGGCCGGGACTTCGACGCGACGCTCGCCGAGACGGCCGGGCGGATCCTGGCCGAAATCGACCGGTTGGACGCGATCGCGCGCGCGTTCTCGCGCTTCGCGTCGCCGGCGGCGGAGGCGCTCCCGCTCGAGCCCGTCGACGTCCATGCCGTGGCGCGCGAAGTCGTGCACCTGTACACGCTGGGCGGCGCGGAAGCCGCCGCCACGGTCGCGTTCGCGGGTGAGCCCGGCGCCCTCGCCTCCGCCCGGCGAGACGAAGTGAAGGAAGTCCTCATCAACCTGCTCGAGAACGCCCGCAACGCGGGAGCCCGGCGCGTGACGGTGCGCATCTCGGACGGCGGGTATGGGCTCGCGGTGGAGGACGACGGCCGGGGGATCGCCGCCGATGTGCTGCCGCGCGTCTTCGATCCGGCGTTTTCCACCACGTCGAGCGGATCCGGTCTGGGGCTCGCCATCGCCCGGCGGCTGGTCGAGAGCTGGGGCGGGACCATCGGCCTGACGAGCGCGCCGGGACGGGGGACGACCGTTGCAATCCGCTTCCAGGGGTCGCCGTCCCGCTCCCGCGCGTGACGCGGCTCACGCCCGCCGGTGGCGTAAACGCCGATCATTCACAATCTTGGTGCCCGGCTGAGCCCTCACTCCACGGGGAGCATCGTGCGCACATTCGTCCTGGGCTTCGGGCTGGTCGTCCTGCTGGGCGGCGCCGCGGCGCCGGCTGCGGCGCAGTGGCTCGTGACCGACGCACGTCGCATCGGCATGGGCGGCCTGACCCTCGGCCGCTCCGGCAGCGTGGCCCGTTACAATCCGGCGTACCGGGCCGTTCAGACCCAGGCGGCACGCCATGGTCAGCCCAAGCTGACGATCCCGATTCCGCTCGGGATCATTCAGTTTCTCCACGACCACCCGCACCTCTCGAGTGACCCGGCCTTCGACCCGAAGTCGTCGGGATTCAATCCGATCCTCGTGGCGAACACGATCCTCAACTTGCCGTTGTACCTCGAAGTGAAGCAGGCGCCGACGCCGACCAACGACGTCATCTTCACCGTCGGGGACACGGTGCTGATCGTCAACCTTGGCCAGGCCGCGAATCTCGTCCCACAGGATCAGTTCGGCATCAGCGGCTCGAGTCGGCCGCTCGATCCCGGGTTCGGATTCAAAGGCGCGCGGGTGAGCGTGATGGGGTGGGTGCACGACGATGCGGAGTTCGAGCTAGGCGACAACCTGCTCGGCTTCCTGCGCGACTCGCAGCCCGCCCAGACCAACACCCGCTACAGCGCCCTGGTCCACGGCCTCCTGGAGGCAGGGTTCGCGCCCACCGTGAGCTATTCCGGGCGCATCGCAGGCGACAGCGCGGGCGGGTTCTACGTGGGCGGTGCGCTTCACTATTACCTGGGTGTCGCCTACGGGCGGACCGACGGCGACGGAGGCTTCATCACCGGAAACCAGATCTTCACCGGCGCAAACCCCGTGACCCCCGACGCGCGGACCCTCACCCAGTATTCGAAGGCGGGGAACGCTCTGGGCCACGGCTTCGGCGGCGACGTCGGCCTCGCGTGGGTCTCGGGACCGATCGAGCTGGGAGTCGGCGTGAACGACATCGGTGCGACGATCACGTGGCCCGACACGCGCCAGGACAGCGCGTTCTACCGGGACTCGACGGTGGCCGGCAACGGCAGCTCCGTCATCTATTCGCGGCCCCTGCAGGACCATGTCTCCACCAAGACGAAACTGCCCGTGTCGTACATCGCCAATGTCGCGTACACCGTCGGCAACACGACGCTCGGCGCCGACGTGTTGAACACCGGGCGCGGCAGCGTCGTGCACGTGGGGGGCGAGCAGCGGCTCGGCCTGTTCGCGGTGCGGGGCGGCGTGGCCCGCGACCAGCGGAAACGGATCGAGTTCGGGTTTGGTGGGGGGGTGCGTTTCGGCGGCCTCGGCCTCGACGTGGGATTCTGGACGCACACCAACTCGCTGTCGAACGAGCGCGGCATCACGATGGCGACGTCGCTCTCGATCTATTAGGAGGCAGGATGCGCGCGAAGTGGCTGTGCCTGGTGGCGCTGACGGCGGCGGCGGTCGGCTGCGGGGAAGGGCGGGCGATCTTCGATATCGACGTCTTCAGCTTCCTCAGTAACGCCAACGCGGACACGCTGCCGTACGTCGGGCCGCTGTCGGCCACTATTCCCGTGCAGACGATCAGGTCGCTCGGCCTCGGTGGCTCGTCCATTGTGGACACGGTTCGCCTCATCGGCTCGGTCGATTTCGTCAACGCCAGCGGCACCGGCAATGTGACCTTCCAGGTGTACTTCGACTCGGCGAAGAGCACGGTGTATACGGGGACGCCGCCGGTAAACGTGAGCGGCGCAGTCACTCCCAACGCGACGACCACGAGCTCCTTCGACGTCGACATCATCGATCCGGCCATGAGGCGGCTCTTCCTCGCCTCGACGGTGTACGTGGGCATCCGGGATTCCGCCAGCGGCGCGATATCGGGGACGGCCAAGCTCTCCGCGCTGCGGGCGAGGGTCGTGATACAAGACAAGATCTTCTAACAGAAGAGAAGCGTCGAGCAGGGACGTTGCACGAGAGCGTCGCGCAGAGTACGTGTCCGCGCGACGCCTTTGCTTGACGCCTCCGCGTGACGTCTCTGCTTGACGCCGTTTCGCCTTATATTGCACGCGTGAGCACGTACCAGCGGAGACAAGCCGTCGTCGTCGACGTGGGCGGCGTCAAAGTGGGCGGCACCCACCCGCTCGTCGTCCAGTCGATGACCAACACCGACACCGCGGACGTGGACGCCACCGCGGCGCAGGTACGCGCGCTGCACGAGGCGGGCAGCGAGCTGGTGCGGGTGACGGTCAACAATGAGGCGGCGGCCGAGGCGGTGCCGGACATCGTGGCCGGCGTGGCGGTGCCGGTGATCGGCGACTTCCACTACAACGGCCACCTGTTGCTCACCAAGTACCCGCAGTGCGCGGCCGCGCTCGCCAAGTATCGCATCAATCCCGGCAACGTCGGCGCGAAGCGGCGCGACGAGCACTTCCGCACCATCATCGAAGTCGCGCTGGCCAACGGCAAGCCGGTGCGCATCGGCGTCAACTGGGGGAGCCTCGACCAGCAGCTCCTCACGGAGATGATGGACGAGAACGCCCGCCGGTCGGATCCGCTCGACGCGCG
>Ga0209690_1000841_pt1 | contig 16697 bp, 19 predicted proteins | sample GraSoiAngelo_150_FD_186164 | JGI IMG/M metagenome (GOLD analysis project Ga0209690, IMG submission 186164) | Grasslands soil microbial communities from the Angelo Coastal Reserve, California, USA - 14_1009_09_40cm (SPAdes) (version 2) | ecosystem: Environmental > Terrestrial > Soil > Grasslands ...
GAATACAATAGGCCGTCTAGGCCGCGTCTCGCCATCTCACCGCCACTTCCAGCAGGGATTCGGACATGTTTTCCTGGCGGATAATCAGGTACACGAACAGCAAATTGAGCGGAGTGAGTTCGAGCCAGAAGTAGTAAATTGGCTGGCCGATGAACAGGAAGGCAAACAAAACCAACATCCTGGTGTTCGTCATCAACAGGCCCCACCACTTGAACATTGGGCTGGCCAGATTTCGATAACGCGTTCTTAGCCAGCTCGGGATTTCGCCGTGGAACAGTTGGCTGGTTGTATCGCGCAACTTTTTCAGATGCGGCGCGAGCATTTCCTGTTGGCGCGTGAAATTCAAATACAATGCGAGCAGGAACTTATTCCACGGTTTGGAATGCCAACTGATCTCTTGATAATCGGATCGCAGGGCAGAGGCAGAATCTAATCTCAGGCCCGATCGGTTCGACACAAAATAAAGATAGGTGCTGCGGTAATAATCGGCCGCCGCGCCTTGCAATGCATGACTGACCCCGGCCGCAAGTGCCAGAAGACAGATGGCGGGGGAAGAGCCTTCAACCAAATAGCGCAGAGTCAAATTGACATAGATACTTACGAACACGAGGTGGTCGGCGAGGCTATCAATTATTCGGCCCTCCCGGCTTTCCCCGTGAGTCAAGCGCGCGAGCTGACCATCCGCATTGTCGAGCGCGTTGGCGCAAACAAGCAACGCCATGCCGACAACATTCGTGCGCAGATCACGATAGTAGAAAAGATGTCCACCGATAACCCCGACTAGACCGGCCAGCAAAGTCACAGCCGTTGGGGTCATTTCGACTTTCGCGAAAAACTGCGCAAGGCGAAATCCGACGGGCCTAAAAAAATAAAGATCGAGAACGCCTTCGACCTCGCGCGCCTTGTAAGTGGCCTCGAGAGTAAAAGGCGCTGGCTCGATTTGTTCCGGCATTGGCTGAGACGCTGCCCACTCAAGCGTTCTGTAGCGCTGCTGGAACGAGCGTGTCCTCGAGAATATTGAGCGCTTCGTCGAGATCCTCGCGTGTATGTTTGGCAGTCACACAGGCACGAAAACAGATGCGGTCTTCGGGCACGGCGGGAAAATCAACCGGCGCGACGAACAGCCCGCAGCCGCGCAATTCATGACCCAATTGGTACATTCGCGCCCGATCGCCGACAACGAGCGGCATGATGTAAGTGGTTGACGCACCGGTGTCGATCCCGATCGCGTTCAAGTGCTCGCGGAAATAGTTCGCGTTCGACCAAAGCCGATCGCGCAGCCCCGGTTCGCGCCCGGCGATTTCGAGCGCCTCCAAAACCGCGGCGACGATCGCGGGAGGCAAAGCGCAGGAGTACGCGTAGGAATGCGCGTAATATCTCAAGTAATCCAATGTCTCGACCGGGCCGGTGACGAAACCGCCGAGCGCGCCAAACGCCTTTGAGAAAGTGCCATAGACGAGCGGAATCCGTCCTTCGACTCCGAAGTGTTCAGCCGCGCCGCGCCCATGTGCTCCGCAAGCAAGCATCGAGTGTGCTTCATCGATGAAGACACTCGCACGGTGCGACTCGGCGGCGTCGAGCAAACCGTCCAGGCTCGCAAAATCTCCATCCATGGAATAAATGCCCTCGACGATGACAAGTTGCCGTTTGCCTTTTCTCCGGCCGAGCGCCGCGTCGAGTGAAGCCGGATCGTTGTGCTCGAAGCGATCGACGCGCGAGCGCGAGAGCACGGCGCCGTCGCGCAGGCTCAAGTGCGATCGATTATCCAGGATCGCAACGTCGGTCTTGCGTAAAAGACCGGAGATGGTTCCGAGCGCGCCGCCAAACCCGCTGTTAAACAACATTGCATCTTCGCGGCCGAGGAATTTCGCGACCCGGCGCTCGAGTTGTCGATGTAGATCGGTCATCCCGGAGAGCAAGGGCGATCCACACGCGCCCATTCCATATTTGGAAAGCGCGTCCCGGGCGGCGGCGAGCACTTCCGGGCGATTCGCGAGACCAAGATAATTGTATGAGCAAAGATTAATGACCGAACGCGGTTTGCCTTCGTAATTGATCGTCGTCCGAGCATCTGCCGTGGCGAGCAACTCCGGTTCATAAAGCGTGGCCTCCCAGGCGCCGGCTTGGCGCCATTGTGTAAATGCCAGTGGCGGAACCAGCGGATCGTCGCTGTCGCCCACTACGAAATCAGCCAGACTCAGTTTCGCGTCGAATTCCTGCTCCGACAGTTGCCGATTCAAATTGCCGCTCATTGAAAATCAAATCCTTAAGGCGCTCTCAGCTGCATTGTGCCACCCCCTAAAGGGCTCAGGCCCAATTTGCATGCCGGAAGTTCCGTATCGGGGCTGTCACTCTACTAATTTTCGGATTTGGGACAAGAGTTTAGTGAGACTGGCAGCCTGACCGGTGCTGCGGTAGCCACGCCGTTTCTCGTGACCCGCGAAGAGTCGCAAAGACGGACGGGCCGCAGGTCCGTGGCTACATGAAACACGGCTCGCTACTTTCGCGTTGTCCTAAAAACGTAGTCCCAAAGCGGCGAGCTGATGCCATATCCGACGTGATCATCCCTGTAGTGGTGGCGTAAATGATACTGCTTCAGCCAAAGCCACACACCCCGCTTCATCGCGAAGTGATGGATCGCGTAATGGATCGAGTCGTAGCAAACGTAGCCAAATCCAAATCCAGCCGAGACGGCGGGCGCAAACCGGCCAAGGGTAATGGCAAAGAGCGCTAAAAATAAGATCGCAAGCGGAATGCTTATGCTTGGCGGCATGACCAAACGCCGAGCATCGTTGGGATAATCGTGATGAACGCCATGAATAATGTAGTGCAATTGTTTTCCCAAAGCGGTCTTTGGTTCATAATGAAAAACATACCGGTGAATGATGTATTCAAGAAGAGTCCAAATCAGTACGCCGAGCAGGAACAAACCCGTCATTGCCAAGATCGACAATCGGCTTTGCCAAAACGCCAAATAAAGCATGTAACCGACGACCGGCAGGTAGAGTACCAAAGGCGTAACGGGATGCACATGTGACAAAAACTCCATGAAATCGCTTTTGAACATTCGAACGGTTTCGTTCTTCTTCGAAATGTAATGCCGCTCCGCCATAATTAAAAATTAATCGGCCTGGCGCTGAGATCAAGACTGCCGATTTGATTGGCTGTCGTGTCTGGAGCCCGTTGAGACTCGGCCTTCTGTTTCATTCGTTCAATCCGGGAATAGAGGCTGTATCGCTTGTCAAAGACGAACTGGAAGAGCAAGCGACTCCACGAGGTGTGATACTTCAGGTTATCGTAAAATTCCGGCGCCATCGCGCGGAGCTTCGGCAGATTGCTCCATGGGATCGAAGGCAAATCATGGTGCTCATTGTGATAACCCATGTTCAGCGCCACGCGATTGATCGGTCCGTAATAACTGAAGGTCTCCTGGTCGAAATCGTAAGTGTAATGCTCTTGAATCCAACGCGCGCCCACGGGATGCAACCCAATCGAAAAGAAAAACGCGAACACAAGATAAAGAAACCCCGGCCAACCGCAGAAATAAACAACCGCTGCATCATACGCCGCCGCACACGCGAAATTCACAAAAAACCACCGGTCCCACATGGTGATCGCTTTTAACCGGGGCGGCCGCGTCACCTGAAAAAACGGAAAGAGCATCAGCCAAATTGCCTTGCGATACCATTTATTGCTAACCAGGCGCGCCTCCCAATGATTGGCTAGATCGGCGTCGTATTCGTAATCACCTTGATGCGAATGATGTTTCAAATGATAAACGCGGAAGCCCATTGCACCGGGCGTGAGGTTCGGAAGATCGGCAATGATGGCCACCATTTTGTTCCAGCTTTTGCTCCGGAATATGAGGTTGTGAGTTGCATCGTGAATGATCACGTAATTGGCATGGTTAGCGAACGCGCCGATGCAATAAGCGATGAGAAGACTGAGCCACCAATAACCGAATCCCAGTTTGCCCATTCCATACGCGATCGCCGTTTGTATGAGCACCAGCGACACAGCGATCAGCGCCGTGTACGGATTGCGCACCATCAACTGGCGAACTTCCGGATGCGCTTTTATGATCGTTCTCGCACGGCCTGGATGCGGTTGGTCGAGTTCAGATTGATAAAACGCGGCCTGCATCGGTTCAATATTACCATAAACGAACCTCCGAACCGACTATTTTCAAGTCGTCAATCGGAAGCGCGGCTAACGCGGATCGAGTCCGCTTTGATTCGTCCTCGATCTGAAACAAAAGAGGCAGCGGCCAAACCGCTGCCTCTTCATAACTTAACTGATCGGAGAAATCTAGAATCTCTTTTTCAGCCCGACGTACCAGAACCGGCCTTTGATGGTAGCAAGCGACTCGTCGTAGCCGTTCTCGAAAGAGCCAGCCACGAACGGCGGATCTTCATCGGTCACATTCTGCATCCCAAGCGTGAGAGTCGTGCCATTCAACCAGGCGCGCCATCCACAGGGATTATACTCAGCCGTGGAGACCGGCATGACGTTTTTCTCCTTGCCCTCCATCTTCACGTTCTTCCCGCCATCTTTGGCAAAACCAGGCACCGGCGCCTGCGGCGCGGGCGGCGGCAGATTGAACGTGTACGATGCGATCAGATCGAGCGTGGTCCACGCCGACACTTTGCGCGCGCGCCAAGGAAAAGGACCACTCCTCGGATCCTGGAGTTTTGTCGATCCTGTTAGACTGACATTGTCGTCCTCGTATTGACCGGTCCAATGGACGATCGCGCCAACATCAACTCCAGCCAGCCACGAGTCGGCCGGGCCATCGTAGAACAGACTGAAATTGGCTCGATTCCATGGGATCGAACTGGTTAGAGCGAATCCCGGCGGCAGGAACGAGCCCGCGATACCAAACCGTTTTGAATCGGGGGTAGGTTGAAACTCACCCCGGGATATCCAGGTACCATTCACTGTGGTCGTCAGCCTGCCAAAATCCCCGTGGCCAAAGATCGAGGAATCCAGAATATAGATCGCTTCGTAGTCGAGACCTTCGAAGATTGCGCCAGAAAGGTTGCTGCTGGGATCGATTACCAGCGTGACTGGCCCAGGCTCAGAGGTTGCACTAGGACCACGAAAAACCAAAGGCCCTTGCTGCTGAACACCCGGAGTCGGGGGATTACTCTCGATGATCAACTGCGCGCCGAGGGCCGACACGATATCGCGCATATCAATATGCCACCAATCCGCGCTCAACGTCAGGCCCTTGATCCATTTCGGACTGTAAACGGCCCCGTAGGTCCATTCGTAGGCGACTTCCGGGTGCAGATTCGGGTTTCCTAAAATGCGTTCCTCAATCTGCGGCTCAGTCTGGGTCGAAAACGGATCGGCCACGATTGGGAAGCCTTGCGAGGAAGCAGGCGTGAGTTCTGACAGCGTCGGCGCATGGAACGCCTCGGTATAGCTGCCACGCAGGGTTACCGCCCCGATCCATTTCGGATCAAGTGGCTCCCAGCGGATGGAAACCTTCGGCTTCTGCGCGTTATACTCGCTGTGCGCCGCCGGCAGGCCTGCGAAGAGTCCAGAAGGCAGAACTGCAGAGGTGTTGTTGCTGTACCATTCCTCGCGCTCGGCAAAGTCCACCTCAAAACTGTAGAAACCGGGGAAGTTCCACGTGGGACTGGTGATAGGCACACGCACTTCTTCGTAGATTCCCCAGATATCCCGGTTCACCCGGAAGCTTTGCCCATCCACCGAGCCAATCGATTGAAACGTGTTATTGAGCGCGTCGCGATCGCGGGTGAATCTCGGCGCGTCATACTCGCCGCCAATCGCAAAAGAGACTGGCCCGGCGGGAAGCTTAAACAGGTCGCCGTTAATAGTGGCATAACCTATAGGCAACTCGTATTCGCCTGAGTTATGCAGAGTGACGTAAACCGCTTCTCTGGCCGCCTTGGTGTTGTGGCCAGTGATGCCCAGGAATGGATCAAACGCCGTGGCCGGGTTGGTATCCAACAGCGCGTCGCGCAGCCCAGGCTGGCTGGCTTCGCCAACGGACAGGCGCTGCCCGTCGTTTCGGGAGTAACGGAAACCCATTTCCCAGTTCCAAGTCTTGAAATAATCGCCAAATTCTCCCATCTCACCCTTCAACCCGACGTCGAAAAGGGAATCCCAGTAGGTGAACTTTTCACTTCTCGGACCGGTGTCATTAATGCCGCGAAACCGAACCCCCGTAGTCATGGGAGTTGGGACTCCGTTAATGACCAAAGTCGCATCCCCGACCGTGAAGGGATTAAACGCATTCTGGATTGGCACACTAATGCCGTTGGGACTAAAGAACGTGTTCGTGCCTGGCGTTTTGAATGGATCAGGCGAAAACGGCACCGCCGCCGCCGACGCGTCGAAAAACGAGCGTGTATATTTAAAGTCGGCAAATACCGTCAGGTATTTGTCGCATATATCGCGTGTGAAAGAACCGTAGAAGGCTTGGCGATCAGCCGGAGGAAGCGCTGGCGTGAAGGCCGCGAAGTTAAAGAAGAAGTAATCGCCACCCCCCTCATATTGGGTGCCAGTCTGTGGAAACGGGGCTTGGGCTGCATTGGGGCCGATAATACCGGGGGCGCCTGGATATGCATTGGGAGCAATCACAAACGGGTTAACATAAAATGGAGAAGTTGACCGGTTTGGCGCTGAATGTGGCAACGGGGTGTTCACGCCGAACGTCGGGAGACTGCCTTGGCCAGGACTGGTGTCGGCGAAAAACAGGCTCGGGACCAAGCGGCGGCTTGCAACGCGGCCAGGTTCATTCCCGCTGCGCGCATCAAATCCGCCAAACGGTATAAAGAACCCGTTGGAAGAAATATCGCGGTCACGACTGAAAATGCCACCGGTACGCTCCTGGAAATCGGCAATCACCACAATGTCGGTCTTGTCGTCTCCGGTGCCGGCTTTGAGCCATGCCTCCCACTCGCCCATCTCATTGGAGGCTCCCAGGTTTGTGTTCCCGTAGGTTCCCCCGATTTCCAGACCGCGGAATTTGTGGAGTAAAAAAAAGTTGACCACACCAGCGATTGCGTCGGAGCCATACACAGCCGAGGCGCCATCCTTGAGGATGTCCACGTGATCGATCATCGAAAAAGGAAGCAGGTTTATGTCCACACCTGCGCTGGTCGCGGCGTCGCTCAGCGAACCGTAGGCGACGCGTTTGCCATCGACTAGAACCAAAGTCTCCTTGGGCAACAGGCCGCGCAGGTTGAACTGGATGGTACCGTCACCGCCATTGCCGATGTTCATGTTCATCCCGCCGCCCGTTTCCTGCGGGATGAACTCCTGCAGGTCCGTTGCGTTACGGATACCCAGCTTCTCGATGTCTTGCGGCCGGTAAGTATCCACTGGATTTGGCCCGGTCTCTTCTGCGGTCGGAATGTTCGAACCGGTTACAATCACGCGTTCCACTTCAGCAGTCGGCGCTGTAGGGGGAGCAGCCGGCGCCGGCAACTGAGCGAATGCGTTCGACGCAAAGACTACAGGAAATCCGACGCTTGCCATGAAGGCGACGCGAACGAATCCGAACTTATTTAGCACATTTTTTATCATTAGTTTCTCCTTTGGCTTTTGTTTGGTTTGCAAAATCGAATGACTGCCAGGTCACTCGCTTTTGTGAGGCGAGAGTATCTTTTTGGTGAGCTACAGTGTTAGGACATAAATCCGGCAGTTTCGGCCACAACCGACTGGCAGTTTAGCCGCAACTATTCGATCTCCCGCCGGAGTGAAGGCCGCCGACAATTAATCGACGAAAGTGTTCAATCGTGAACAATACGATCTCGCACTCACGCGTGCGCCAACGATGGCTCTACAGCTTGGGCCCGCTGTTTCAGAAAATCACCTTCCGGCATAATCCTAAGCCGCGTCCTAAGCCGCGCGCGATAGGTACTCGGCCGACAGCCTACCTCCCGCTCGAATGCGCGACTAAAAACATCTGCACTTCGGAATCCAACAGACATGGCAACGCTCTCAATGCTATTCCGAGGAACTTGCAATCGTTGCCGCGCTTCAGTGATACGAGCACTTGCGACAAACTCCGCGGGTGCCTTTCCGAAAGCATCCTTGAACAGACGAGTGAAATTGCGCGGCGACATGCATGCCTTCTGGGCAAGCGCCTCGACCGAAAGATCCTGATTAAGGTTACACAAAATCCATGGGGGTAGATCGGCGAAGCGGTCACACGATTGGACCTGAAACTGTAAGAGCTCGGAGTACTGCTTTTGTTCACCCGGTCGTTTAAGGTGAACAACGAGCTCGCGTGCCAGTTTCAAAGCAATCTGACGACCGTAATCTTCTTCGATCAGCGAGAGGGACAAATCGACCGCCGAAGCGCCACCGGCACAGGTATAAAATGGGCCGTCCTTTACGAACAAGCTATTGGGGGTAACCCGGAGCTTGGGAAATCGCAAAGCGACATCCTTAGCGAACCGCCAATGAGTTGTTACCTGTCGGCCATCCAGCAACCCTGTCGCTGCGAGTTGGTAGATGCCAGTACCGAGGGCTGCGATACGCCTTATGGCAGGCGCTTGGCGACTTAGCCACTTTGCGACCTTCTTGTTCAATCTCGCATCGTGAATGCCGCTGCCCCCAGAAACGATGAGAGTATCAAGTGGCGGCGCATCTTTGATATTCAGCTGCGGTTTTACAATTATGCCGCACTCCGTCGCACACGGTGCGGTGCCGATGCCGAGTGTCAATACCTGATAACAACGGAATTCGCGACCGTCCCCATTTGACATTTTTGCTCGGGAAAAAGCCTCGGCCGGCCCGGTCAACTCGTCGGCAGCCATTTGCTCGAATACGATCAGGCCCACCGTTTTCGGAATCATGGCTGCGCGAGCCAAATTCGGTTCGGCCATCCCAGTGGAGTTTCTGCTGTGTGTGGGAACGAACGAGTGCACTAAACACCGTCATCGAACTAAAATGATTCGACTACAAGACCCACTCCGCGCAGTGTCATAAGCCCACTTCCGGGGAATGCAGGACCAGATGCCTATCGGTTACCCATCCCCGCATGAAGTGCTTAACCGCGCTAACCGGCAAGCTCAAGTTTCTCTCATTTGGTGTCGGTTCGCTCGAAAATCGCCGCACGAGAAGCGAGATGGGTAATTCAATGAAGAACACAAGAGCCGGTCCACCGTACTAGGTGACGACTGCGATTCGATCATCTCGAGAATCGGCGAACTATTAGAGAGATTGGAAGCCCAACACAAAACATGTGTATGACTACGCCGATGAACATCATCTTGAAAGAGAACGGATATTTCGTGGCAGCCGAGAGTGGCACGACGATCCGATTCATGAAAAAATAGACGGCCGCCCCGTACACAAAGCCCGAAACGACAGCATCTTCATGAGAAAGGGGAGCCCGCGGCTCATCGCAAAGTAGACAGCAGCGGCCGAAAACGCGATTAGAAACTGACATAGAAGACCAAGGAACGCCGTTGCGAGTCCGCCTTCGAAGGTACGCGGTCCGAGCAACCCGCCGGCAATCCCTTGCAGTAAGCGCATCGGCTTCAATCCGAAGAAACCATAGACAGCAAAGGCGGCCGTGATGTCTAGGCCTCCGGCGATCAGGCCGGCCCACAGGATGGCCAACAAAGCTTTTGGCGCGTGCATTCTTCAGCGTCGATCACTTATATGTTTGAGCAACTCGTCTCTTTCTGGCGACGATAGCAGAAAAAGATACTGGAACTTTGGCTTGGCGATCGCGGATACACTTTCAACATCGTCCATCGAGTCTATGGACGGGGTATGATGTGGCAATACCCACTTGGAGCCAGGGAGCCATGCCAGTTTGCTTTGGGGACCGAGTGTTCCTGATTGCGTTGTTTCTTGAGAATATGCGCGCAAATGGGACAGTGATTTCCGGGAAGCGAGGGCAGGAGTTAGCCATGTCTAATAAGAAATCGCGCCTTAAGAAACTGATCATTGCTCAGCTTCACGTTTTCAGTCATACCCCAGCGACAGCCGCAAACGGGTCCCACGAACTCTCCTCGTGCCATTCGTATTCCGCTCTGCTTGCGATCTCGAGACTCTTTTCCCGACCGCACAGCTTCGCTATTACAGCCAATGTCATGTCCATCCCAGCGCTGACACCGGAGGACGTGAAATACTTGCCGTCCTCCATCCATCGCGCCTTCGCAATCCACTCCACCTTTGGCGCATAGCCTTTTACTAGCTGAAATACTCTCTTGTTCGATGTCGCCTTGCGTCCGTCGAGCAATCCTGTCCTTGCGAGCAACAAGCTTCCAGTGCATACGGTCGTTACAATCCGCGATGCCTCCGCCAGTCGCTTTAATCCGGCGATGAATTGCGGGTTGGCCATCTCTTTCCGAGTCCCGATTCCTCCCGGGATGAGTAGCACGTCAAACCCGCCAGAACCTGCCATGGCCGCTTCGGCTACACCCCACGGACCGCAGCTGCTCCTGACCGAAGCCTTTCTTCTCCGCCACAACTGTAATCTTTGCCTCGGCCTCCAAAAGACCGAACATTTCAAGAGGTCCGTAAAAGTCGAGAAGTTCGAAACCATCGAAGAGAACTGCACCCACGTGGATTGGTAACGAGGTGTTCATTGATGAAGGTCAAAACGTCGGAGCCATTGATTCATCCCAAGCCGATCACATGGCTCGGGAACGCCGGAAGCTATGCTCCTCACGTAGCAGACTTTGATAACTCCTTTCTGGGCAGCCTGCTGTGTTAGTGGCACAACTGCCTTTTTGCTCGGATCTGCGAATGCTGATGCGCAGAGTAGGAGGGCGAGCGCGACACTCGCGGATCGAATCGACCAACCGCACAGGCGGCGACGCCTAGTTACAGTTGTCATGCGTAGAACGTGCGTTTCCTCGCTGTGGAATGCAATGGAAACGAGAGGACAAAACACGACGCTTTCAGACACCCACCCCATCTATGGTCGGCTCAGAACTTCGGCATCAAGTCCTTGATCCAATGTCGGGGATATAAAGCTCCTCACGTTCGAACGCTTCACTGAAATGCGGCGCGAGAGCGATCATCAGCTTTTGTCGCGGGCGCGCCTCCGGTATCCCATCGATGCTCAAACTGGCCGGCCGTTGCGCGTGTCAGCGGAAGTGCGCGGGCACAATTTTCCACCTGACTTCTGACCTCCGTCTTCTTAATTGAAGCCAATTCAGATCGCGCCCCGACTCTCAACCATCTTCTTCGGGCGTACATACAATATTTGTTTCGTTCCGCTTGCCGTACGAGAATCCGGTCGCTATTCAATCAGTTCCTCAACCGGAACAGTATGGAAAGAAACAACCACCCAGTCAGCGTCTTTGCCGATCACCGGACGATGCCAAACATTTAACGGAATCGAAATCCATCGCTGTTCCAGCGGCGCAGCCTGTTCGCTGGTCAAAAAATTCGATTGCCAGTTTCCCTCTTGCTCGGTTTGCATATCGCCGCCGCCTTGGATCGATATCATCCGCTGGTGACTGTTCGGATGCCGTTCTGCGCCGGTATCTGCGCCGGCGCGCAGCACAAATACCCAGCTGGATCGAATGTCGGCCGGCAACGCGCCACCAAACACTTCCAGGGGAATTGGCTCCCATGTCATCAGCGCCTCCGGCTTTCGCGTCAACTCTGCGCGCACACGCGATATAACCGACGAAATTTGTTTGCACACAATATCGAACCGCAAAATGCAATCGAGCTCTTCTAATCGAGATCTCTCTTGTCGTGTCATGTTAGTCCAACAGTCCGCTCATCCGCTCACGATCGCTTCCGCCTCAATTTCCACCAGCATTTTAGGATCAATCAACGCCCGTACCTCAACCATGGTTGCCGCCGGCCGGATGGCGCGGAACACCTCGCCATGGGCGCGGCCTATCTGCTCCCAGTCGCGCGCAATGTTCACCACATACATGCGCGTGCGCACCACATCTTCCATGCGCGCGCCCGCCTTCTTCAGTGCGGATTCAATGTTGTGCAGCGTCTGCCGCGCTTGCGCGTATGCACCGCCCTCGATAACCTTGCCGTCTTCACCGGTCGCGGTGGTACCTGAAACATGTACCACATTGCCCATCCGCACCGCCCGCGAATACCCCACCAGCGGCTCCCACTTCGTGTCGCTGGCGATCTTTTTCCGCTCCATATTGCGTCCAGATGCAGGTTTCCGCTCATCAGGGCAAACTGATGAGCCAACGGCAAGGCTGGTACCAGCTAGAAAGTCACGCCTTTTCATGAACCAACCGCCGCGGTGTTAGGCATCGGCTCACTCTTCTCCATCATAATAATCTGTCTCAAGCATCCGAAAACTCTTGCGCTGTGGCTTCGTGAACCACTTGCCACTATCGGGATAATGGATGACATCGGCGAGCGCATGGTCAGCGATGACATAATAAACCAAGTCATCACTTCCGGCGTTCCGAAGCTGATGCGCTTCCTCTGGTGGATGGATGAATACATCGCCAACGCCAACGGCTACGGTCTCAGATGGCGTCCGCACCTCTCCGCTGCCAGAAATGATGACGTAAAGCTCCCACTGGGCAGAATGGGAATGTAATGGCCAAGCAGCACGACTTGGTGGAACTCTGACTAGCTCCAAGTCAAATGGATGACCACCGCGAAAAACCCCGACATCTTTTAAGCCACCTAGTGCTAAAGAAATGTGCTTCCTAAACACTGCGAAAGCGCCCTTGGGCGAGTGCTGTGCCGTCTCTACAACTTGTGAAATGTTAATCTTTCTCATGGCATACAACGATACCTAACGAGATATGGATGGAATTTGTCCGTAATATTTTACGGAATTATTCCGTCTAATCCGCTTGCTCACCTGGGAAGCATCCGATAAAAGGGCAATCACGCAAAAAAGGTCCTAATCCAGCAAGCGCCCAGAGCTCTGCTTCAAGTCCCGTTCATCGACCGCGAAATTGAATGCCGCGTCGATATGCACGGCCGTAGTGTTGATAAACTGGATGCCATCGTACTCAAAGGTCGCGAGTTGTTTCATCGTCCTAAAAGCAAGGGGTAGCTCAGTGCACGCCAGGCACACCGCCGGCTGATCTCCGAATCGGTTCTCGTCGATCGAGCGTTTCGCGATGGTTACGAGCCGCTGGTCTGCGCCTTCGGATTTGCCCAGCTGCAGATCCGTGATTAACTCCGCCGTCATCGCTCTGACGGATTCGTCGAGTGGGCCAGACGCTTCAATTCCGTACTTGGCAAATGTTTCTCGAAATTTCGGCGATCTCATCGTCAAAGCAGTACCCAAAAGAAGGACTTGTTGGGCTCCGATCCGCGCGCTTTCCTTCGCCATCTCATCTAGAATGCTGATGACAGGGATTCGAATGCTCCGCACGATGGCTTCGAAGCGGTGATGAGGAGTATTGCTCGCCATCAGCGCGAAGTCGGCTCCATTCGCTTCCAGGCGCTTGAGAGCGCGCCGGTGATAGTCGTCAAATTGTGACCAAGACTGTTCATCATCATCAGAGCCGAGGTAAGAAATCGCCTTAGCCAAATCCAAAGACTCGATGCTGATCTCAGGCATCGTGGGAACCTCGTGTGGGTTCCTGGCAAAGTGGAACTGTTCGCTTCGACGGCAGATCTCGGAGTAGTATTCCGTCGTGGATTGCCATCCGACGCCGCCGACAATACCTATCTTTTTCATCCGGCCGATCGCGCTACCGCATCCTTAAACGTGCTGAAAAACAACTCGCGGTCCGGGCGGACAAGAGCGGCCGACCAGCCTGCGCTGATGCCGCCGTCCACTACTAGGTTGTGTCCCGTCACGAAACGCGACGCATCGCTGGCCAGGAACAGGGCCGCTTGCGCGATATCATCGACACGCCCGACGTAGGGCAGTGGCTGCCATCGGGGCAGGACAGAACCAATGGCGGCCTCGGCATATTCCGGGTGGTCGTCCGCCTCGTCAGATTGCATGCCCATGTACTTGCCGAAAGCGCCAGTGGCAATCATTCCCGGCGAGAGGCTGTTCACTCGAATTCCTTTTTCGCCCAGTTCGATAGCCGCGCAACGGGTCAGGTGAATGGCGGCTGCCTTCGCCGCCGAATAATAGTGCCCTCCCAGTCCTGCCCGCGTTCCGTTGACACTCGCGACGTTGATGATGCTGCCTGTTTCCTGTACCGCCATGACCCTCGCCGCATATTTCATCCCCGCGAGGACGGCGCGCAGGTGCACGGCTATCACCGCATCGAACTGCTCCAGATCAGCGTCGGCAATGGCGGCGAATTGCGAGCCTCTCCCGGCGTTGTTCATCAGGCAGTCGAGGCGGCCAAAGCGGTCGACAGCATGGTCAACCATTGCCTTGACGTCGGCTTCGACGGAGACATCTGTGCGTAAGAAGCTTGCGGCGTCACCGAGCTTCTGTGCAAGTCTCTCGCCCCTCTCTTTGCGTCGGCCGGCAATCACGACCTGGGCGCCTTCGGCCACGAAAACTTCGGCAGTGCGGGCACCGATGCCGCTCGTCACGCCCGTTACTACGGCGACTTTTCCCTTGAGTTGCAACATCACAACAAATTCCTGGTTTGAGTCGGATCAGCCCCCACGCGCTCCCAAATTAAGATAGCGGTAACGTGACGGCCATCCACGACGATCGGCGTCGACAGAAGCAATCGCATTCCTTCTGCCTTGAAGTAGCGTACTTGTTCTGTGCCTGTCCAGTTAGGGAACGATGCACTGCGGACATGGTGGGTGACTGTACCCGCCCTCAGGTCGAAGCTGTAGGTACCGAAATAGGCGACGAAGCCATCAAAAGCTGCTCGGACTTCTGCATCCGTACCGCCGCGGAGATCGCCAGACGCAAATGGTGGCACGTCGGCCCGCGCCACAAGAGCGGACATATTGCCTTCTCCATCATACATCAACTGCCCCACGACCTCCCGGCCCAAAGGATACTCAACACCGCCGCCCTCGTTCCGAGACTCGTACGACACGAGGCGCCAAGTCCCAATGAAGGGCCAAGTTACTTCTTTAGATGGTCGCACGCAGAATGCCTGATTGTCGGCTACGACTCCCGCCAGCGTCAATGACAACACATGGATAATGACTCGCGTGGTCACAGCGCTCCGCTACCTCTATTCGCGATTTGCCATCGAAATGTCACAAAATTGTGATGTGCATGCGACGCTTTTCCAGCTACCCAGACCGATTGTGCCCTCGCGCCAGTCCGGTGCAATTCCCGGACGCCGGCGTTCGGCCTTTATCGAGGACGTCTTTTACAGGTACGCCCATAGGCCCGGTGTCTTTGGAGACAACGGCCATTAAACTCCTGCTGCTCTTCGTCATTCGGGACTGCGTTGTACGCCGGCCTTCCTGGAATGGCTTCGCCCCGCCCTCCGATTCCCTCACTTCAACCGTGAGTAGTGGGAGCGGACGATCACCCATTTGTCTCCGCGTTTCACGAAGACATCCATCCAAACCACCTTGCCGCTAGTGTCTTGACCCCGCGTGGTTCTCTTTTCCATGACACTGCCCTGGACCGCGGCAACATTGTCCAACACCTTTACGTCCATAGGTCCAAGTTCAAAGGACTCGAGTTTATCGTTGCCGGATTTCAGATCGCTCAAAAGGCCCTCCTTAGTTGAAATCCTCCCACTGTTCCCGCCCAAGCCTACCCAATCGTCGGCGAGGATCTGATTGATCTTATCGGCATCGGCGGCCTTGATTGCATCCCCAAAATCCTGTTCGAGTTGCTTGAGAGTGTCGGCAACGCTTGGACCTTTGGAAGGCGCCTCGGGTGGCTGCGCAAAAACCAGTCCAACGCATACACACGCGAACAGAACCGCCCCTACGAGCTTTTTCATATTGTTGTTTTTCATTTTCATGTTGTTGTTTTTCATTTTTGTCTTGCTGTCAGGTCAACCAAATATTCTTAACCAAAGTAAGGTATCGAGTCGCTCGCTCTGTGAGTGACTAACTTGCTCTGCTTCGTCATCTGTGGATTGCCATCCGACGCCACCGACAATGCCAATTTTCTTCATTTCGATCTTTCATGGAATGTCGAGGGCACGCCGAACGTTCCATCCACGATCTCGACAAAATTTCGCTCCTCGCGGAGAACCAGCCGCTTAGCCTGCGCCATCGCAAAATTTTCTCGTGCTTCGGGATCTGACTTCAGGCGCGCTTTGTAGCGCTCATACGAGGCGAGGCTATCGAACGCAATCAAACCCCAACCAACATCGTTGGTCCCTTCGTGAGGAAGAAAATATCCAATCAGGTGTCCACCGCATCGCGGAATGATGCGACCCCAGTTCTCCGCATACTGCTTGAAGGCGTCCCGCTGGAAGGGATCAATCTGGTAGCGGATAAAGCAAGTGATCCTCACCAATGTTCTCCTAGCCATGGGTTCGGCCGATACAGCGGCGCAGCCTATGGTCACTGCCGCTCCTATAGTTGCAACAACCCGCATGAATTCGCGGCGATCTATCTGTAACGTTGAAGATGCGGTCTGCGCCATCTTTACTCTTGAGTTTGGCCATTCTCTGAATCAACATCTAGTTAACGATTGAACCACCAGTTAGGTTGACAACAGCTGAAGAAAATCCATTCGACAACTCCTAACGATCCTTTACAGCCTTTAATTTCAGCGAAACTGAATTCAGGCAATAACGCAAATGCGTTGGAGCAGGACCATCATTGAATACGTGCCCAAGATGCGATCCGCACCGGGCACACCGCACTTCCTGGCGCCTCATGCCACCAGTATTATCGGC
>Ga0209690_1000851_pt1 | contig 16631 bp, 13 predicted proteins | sample GraSoiAngelo_150_FD_186164 | JGI IMG/M metagenome (GOLD analysis project Ga0209690, IMG submission 186164) | Grasslands soil microbial communities from the Angelo Coastal Reserve, California, USA - 14_1009_09_40cm (SPAdes) (version 2) | ecosystem: Environmental > Terrestrial > Soil > Grasslands ...
AGGGATGGCCTCGCGATCGCCCCGCGTCGTCGCCGTCGGCGACGGGATCGTCGACCTCGTCACGCCCCCGATGGCGGACTTCGCGCCGGGTGATGTCCAAGCCGAGGTCCCGCGTTTCGATCCGCTGCCCGGGGGGAACGCGACGAACTTTGCGCTCCAGATGTCGAGCTTGGGTGCCTCGACGACGTTCTTCGGCGCGGTCGGGTCGGATTCGAACGCGAGACTCTTGCGCGACCGGTATCGGCAGTACGGCGTCCGCGCACGCCTGTGCGTCGATCCAAGCCGACCGACGGGAAGCACGATGGCGCTAACCTGGTCCACCGGGAGGCGCGCGCTCGTCACCGACCCGGGGGCGAACGCACGATTGAGACTTCGCGACGTTCCAGTCCAAGCGATCCGAGGGGCGCATCACGTGCATCGGTCCGGCTTCTGGTGGACGAGCGGGCTCGTGGGGAAACCGACGGCGACGCTTCTCGCTCGCGCCCGCCGACTCGGTGCGACGACCTCGTTGGATGTGTCGACGGATCCTCAAGGGTGGCCGGCGAAGCGGATCGAGGCGGTCCGGATCTGCCTTCCTCATGTCGACGTCTTTTTCGGGAACGAGACGGAGGTCTGCGCGGTCGCGGGAAAACAATCCCCGATTCCTGCGGCAAAACGCCTTCGCGCGCTCGGCGCCGCAACGGTTGTGATCCACCAAGGCGACCGAGGGGCCACTGCCATCACGTCATCGGGCGTCGTCCCGAGTCCCGCATTCGACGTCGCGATCGACAACCCAACGGGATGTGGGGATGTCTTCAACGCCGCCTACGCGTACGCGAAACTCACGGAGCCTTCCGTCAAAGAATGGCTTCGGTTCGCGAACGCGGCCGCGGCGCTCCACTTGCAGAATCGTCGGAGGCCGTATCCAACACTGCCAGAGATCGGTCGGTTCCTCCGGAAATTCGCTGCTCCCTAGGCAGATTTTCACTTTTACACATCTCCCCCTCCGGTCGCCGTTCATATGCCATTACGGCGTAGAATCCGATGATGGCGCCGACCTCTTCGCATCCTCCGTCCCCTGTCCCCGCTGAGGCGTGGGCGATGCTCGGGCGCACAGACCTGGAAGCGTACACGACGTGGGACTTCCCCTCCCAGTCCGCGGGCCATCCGGATGCGGGCGACGCCTCGTTCAACGGAGTCACCCCGGCCGGTTGCGCCGCGAACCTCGTCCGCCGGTACTCGGGTCCCGGCGAACTCGTCGTGGATCCGATGGCCGGATCTGGAACGATCGGAGATGTGGCTCGAGCGCTTGGTCGGCGCGTTGTCTCGTTCGACCTCGCGCCCCGTCGGCCCCACATCCTCCGCGCCGATGCTCGAGCGTGGCCCCTCTCGGCCCAGGCCGCGGCTCTTGCGGTGATCGATTCTCCGTACTCCGACAACGTCGTGTATAGCCCCGACTCCCGATGTCTCGGCCGGATCTCGTGCCGCGACACGCGCTTCTATGAGGAGATGGAAAAGGTCGCGTGGGAGGCCTATCGGGTTCTGCGCCCCGGTGGCATTCTCGCTTGGATTATCGCCGATGAGTACCGTGCAGGCGTCTACACGCCGGTCGGTTTCCGGCTCCTCGGCTTTCTCGAAAAGCGATTCGAGCCGATCGACACGATTGTGCTCGTCCGCCACCATGATCGGTCTGCGTCGCCGATGTGGGAGCACCGGGCCCGGCGTTTCAACTTCTTCCTCCGCGGATTCAAGTTCCTCCTTCTGCTCCGGAAGCCGTTTGACGAACCCGGAGGATGAGACGATGGACGCTGTTAGCGAATGGACCGGTCGGACCTCACGGGAGATCGTTGCTGCCTTGCGCGAGCGAGTTGGAATGGCGGCGCACCGTCGACAAGATCGAATCGTAGAACGGGCAGGTCGCCACTGGATCGCATGGCGAAGCCGGCAGGCGGATCGCGTCTTCGCGGAGATCCGTCCTCTCCGGGGTCGGGTGCAAGTCTTCATCTTGCCGAGGCCTCGAGAGCTGATGGATTCCGCGGGGCTCGCGCGACGTGCGCCCCGGAGTCAAGGCTGGGGATGGTTCCGATCCCGCTTTGAGGTCAAGTCGATGGCGCAGGTGGAGCCCGCCGCACGGTTAATTGTCCAGTCGTACGAGCACGGCATCCGGAAACAGAACGGCGGTCGCGCACGGTCCCGGACGCGGCGCAAGCAAGCTCTTTAATAGTGCCCGGCCTTTCGCGCGGCGCTTTCGAAGACCCTGGTCGGGAGTTGTACCTGCGGGCGAATCCGTAAATCCAGGGGGTTGGGCCATGGCTGACGAAACCCCAAAGGCTCCGGAACCGGAGCTGAGCATTGCCCCGGAAGGGGAAGCGAAGCCGCCCGCTCGTCCGCGGAACCTGTACGCGTTCGTCAAACAGGCCTGGAAGAACCCTCGGAGCGGTGTGGTCAAGGAGACTCATTTTCAGCGGATGGTCGAGTGGCGCCGGGGTAACGCCTTCGTCCGCGTGGAGCGGCCGACGCGAATCGATCGCGCCCGCGAATTGGGATATCGCGCAAAGCAAGGGTATGTCGTTGTCCGGGCGCGGGTCCGGCGCGGAGGCCGGCGCAGGCCACGCCCGATGGGCGGGAGACACCCGAAACGCCGTGGGCTCGTCAAGATCACGATGGCCAAATCGATCCAGCGAATCGCGGAGGAGCGGACCGCCAAGCACTATCCGAACATGGAGGTCCTCAACTCGTATTGGGTCGGTGAAGACGGGACGCACAAGTACTACGAGGTCATCCTCGTCGACCCGAGGCATCCTGCGATTCGGAACGATCCGAAGATCAACTGGATCTGCAATCCCGCGAACCGCGGCCGCGTCTTCCGCGGCCTGACGTCCGCCGGGAAGAAAGGCCGCGGCCTCTTGTACAAGGGCAAAGGGGCCGAGAAGATCCGGCCGAGCATCGGCTCCCACGATCGCACGGGCAAGTGACCTCACGCCGACTCGATCTGGGACGCGAGGCGTCCGACTTCCTCGTCCGAGAGTCCAATGACCGGTTCGAACACGGGGACGTTGAGGCCCCCGCGATCTTCGGGGTCGAACGAGGACCACCGCGTCCCGAGGAATACCGCGTCCGCCCGGTTGATTTTCGCCAGCTCCGCGAGCCGTCCGTTGGGCGGCAACTCGAGGACCTTGAGGTGGACATCCCATCGACGGAGGGGCTCGACGAGCTGAGATTCCCGCGCCGCGGCCACGGTGATCCGGCAACCGCGCTTCATCCCCATCCAGGCTGCGACCATGCCGTCGCGATCCTTCACGACCGCGAGGCCGCGCCCCTGGCTGCCGAGGGGGAGCCCGCCGGGTCCAGGCCAGATTTCCCGGAACACGAAGGCGCGGTTCTGACGCACCTCGATGTGGATCTCGAGGTCCGGGTGGGACAGATCGACGCGCACGCCGGGATGGGCGAGACGCACGACGTCGCCGAGCTCGCGGGCCAGGTCTTGGCTCGTGAACGGATGGGTACCCACTCGCCGCGTCCGAAGCGCGAACGTCTTCCCCGCCGCGAGGGACCACTTCGCCTCGGAGAGGACGACGTGCCGCAGCGACGCGAGGTCGGCATGGGTCTCCGCGGCGGGGCTGATCGACACGACGCCGAAGACCCGCGTGAGGATGGACCGCGCCCGGGCCACATCATCGGCGTAGACATAGACGCGTGCCTCGTCCGAATCCGTGATGCACTCGACGCCCTCGGCCGCGAAGAGGTCCTGGATGTTCGCGACGAGGCGGTCCCGGAGCTGGCGGCGCACGAACCGACTCTTCAACGCAATCTCGCCGAATCGCACGAGGAGGACCACTCGCTTGTCACCGACCAAGCCCGATAGTTTCTCGTTAGTAATTAATACGGCACCGACTTTGCGCGCACGTGGACGCGCTCTTGCTCCTGATTCAGGCCGTCCTCATTTTTGGCGTGGCGTTCATCTATTCGAATCTGGGCCTCGGCGGCGGACTCCTGTTCGTGCCGATCCTCCTGTCGACCGGCGTGCCCGACAAGGATCTGGCGGTGCCGATCTCTCTCACCCTGACGATCGCGACCGCGACTTCGTCCGTGATCAACCACCACCGCCGCGGCCTCGTGGACTTCCGCCTGGGAGGCGTCCTCCTGGCCGGCGCTCTCCTCGGAGCCGTCGTGGGCACCTTCTTCACATTGAAGGTGTTGAACCAGGAAACGTTCGAGGCGTTCTTCGCGGCCGTGTTGATCGTGTTCGGAGCTTACATGGTCCGCGACTGGGTGAAGAACGCCCGGTCCGTCGACGAGGACGATGACTCCGTGATGACGCCACCGCGCGTCGCAGCGACCGCGGCCGCAACGACGGGATCCGGTTTCCTGTCCGGGAGCATGGGGATCGGTGGCGGCTTGCTGAACGTTCCGCTGCTGGTGTATGTTCTCGGCCGGAAGACCCGGAAGGCGATCGGGACCTCGTCGCTGCTCATCATCCCGACCGCCGCGGTGGGTTTCGTTGCGTACGTTGTCGATATGGCGCTCCGGCCAGGAGGCTTCGCGTGGCCTGCGGAGTTCGTCCTCATTCCGATCCTCATGCCCGTCGTCTTCGTCGGCGCATACGTCGGATCGCGGTGGGGCCTCGAGACGTTGAGGACTCGATCCGTCGCGTTGATCTTCATCATCGTTCTGTTCATCGCGGCCGCGAAGCTCGTGTTCGATCTCCTTTGACCGCGGAGGAAAGGCCTTATACGTCGGCGCGAGTGCGCCGCCTCGCCTGAGCCGAAGGGATGGAATGGACCGGGCGGACGGGTCTCATTGGTTCTACTCGTACCTCCCGCAGGGCGTCGCGGGTGGCGCGACGTCGGCCTTGATTCCGCTGTTCGCCTACGCCCTCGGCGGGACGCTCTTCACGGTGGGCATCATTGCCGCGGCGACGAGCCTCGCGTCCGTCCCCGCGTTCATCTTGTGGGGCTCGCTCTCCGATCGATTCGCGCGGCGCAAGGTGTTCCTGCTGATCGGATTCCTCGGGAGCGGGATCGCCCTCCTCGCGATGGCCGTGTCTGGGACCATGTCCCAGTTCTACTTGTCGAATCTCCTTGCGGGCTTCCTGGGTGCCGCGAGCGGTCCCGCCGGGACCGTCCTCTTGATGGAGACGTCGAAGCAATCGGAATGGCCCGCGCGGCTCGCACTCGTCAGCCGCATCGCGGCGATTGGCTGGGTCGCCGGACTGGCCCTCGGGGTCGCATGGCTCGTCATTGGTCCGGGACTGCTCGCCGCGGAGGTCTCGTCGATGCGCGCGCTCTTCGTGATTGGCGCGGCGCTTGGCCTTCTCTCGGGGCTCCTCGCTCAGGTGTGGACTCGCGAACCGGCGGTCCGGGTGGATCGACGGGAGGTCCACGTCGCCGATGTTCATGCTCGGATCGAGCGGGGCCGCTATCTGCCCATTCGGATCCTGCATTTCTTCAACCCGCTCGACTGGCGAAAGAAGGTCCGGCTGCCTCGCACGCTGCGAATCTATCTCGTATGCGTGTTCCTCCTCTTCGGAGGCTTCACCGCGTTCTACGGATTCTTCCCGATCTTCCTGAAGCAATCGTACGGCCTCAGAAGCCCGGAAATCTTCGCCGTGTACATCGCGAGCCAGGCAACCTCGATCGCGGTGTATCCAAGGGTCGGCCGCTGGGTCTCGAGTCGAGGCGACCGATCGACGCAGTTGTACGCGTCGCTTGGCCGATCGATGCTGTTCCCGTCGTTCCTTTTCGTCGGGATGGCCGCCCTTCCATACGGCGCTCGCCTCGGCATCGCGATCGCCGTTCATGCGGGCGTCGGGCTCTGCTGGGCCCTGATCAACGTCGCGGGCTCCATCCTCGTGTCGCGCCTCGCTCCGGAGAACGGCCGAGCGGAGGCGTTCGGCACGTACAACGCGGTCCAAGGCTTCGGATCGATCCTCGGGCCGCTCGTCGGCGGATTCACCGCGCAGTACCTCGGGTATGCGATGGCGTTCGGCACGAGTGTGGCTTTGATCCTCGGCGGTTGCGCAATCCTCGCCGCAACGCGCCTTTCGGAGATTTAAGCTCCCGACGAAAACCGTAAATGAAGACCTCGACTTCCGGCGACTCGCGGTGCTCGTTGAAAGTCCTCATCCTCGGTGGATACGGTGCGATGTCCCAGTCCACGGTTCCGGATCTTCTCGCGAGCCCCGGCGTCGAGCGAATCGGGATCGCCGGACGGAGCGCTGCAAAGGCGAAGTCGTTCGCGGCCACGCAACGGGATGACCGTGCGACGGCGGTCCCTGTCGACGCCCGAGATTCGGCTGCCTTGCTGCGAGAGCTGAAGCGATGGGACTGTGTGATCAACAGCACCTGGTACGACCTCAATGTCCGGATCATGGAGGCGGCGATCGGGGCGGGAATTCACTATTGCGATCTAGGTGGACTTTACCACCAGACCCTTCGCCAACTGAAACTGGACGCGCGGGCGAAGGACGCCGACGTGACGTGTGTCCTCGGAATCGGGTCGACCCCCGGCACGATGAACGTGATGGGCATGCACGGGGCGAGTAAACTCGACAAAGTCGACAAGGTGCTTCTCCGGAGCAGCGGCGCGGTGGTCGCCGGCGGTGAGCCCGGGAAGTTCGTGCCGCCGTACGCGATTCGCACGATCTTCGACGAGTTCTCCCTCGATGCGCCGATCCTCCGCAACGGGAAGATCCGGTTCGTGCCCGCCCTATCCGGCCTCGAGCGCTCCGAGTTCATGCCGCCGGTCGGCGTCGTCGAAGGATACTACACAATCCATTCCGAGCTCGCGACGATGCCGAAGACCATCGGGAAAGGAGTCCAAGAGATGGACTTCATCGTCGCATTCCCGGCCGCCTTCCGCGAGACAATCGCGACCCTCGTTCGGCTGGGCCTCGCGAGCCGCGAGGAGATCGTCATCGAGGGGACGAAGGTCCGCCCGTACGACGCCACCGCAACGGTGATCGATGCGCTGCCGAAGCCGAAGGATCCCGAACTCGATGTAGACATCCAGCGCTGCGTCCTTGTGGGCGAGAAGGAAGGGAATCCGATGACCTTGCGGTACGAGGCCGTCACATGGCCCCACAAGAAGTGGAACGTCGGCGGGGGCGTCGTCGACACCGGCGTCCCGCCCTCGATCGCGGCCCAGTGGATGGTGAACGGGTCGATCCAGCAAAGGGGCGTCATTCCGCCCGAGATCGCGTTCGATCCGTTGCCATACTTCAAGGAACTTTCGGCTCGAGGCCGAGGGATTCAGGTCGTCGAGTACGCGGAAGAGACGCGGGGCTTGAACTGACCCGGGCGAAGCGCGGGCCTTGCGGGTCCCCGGGATTTCTTCGTCCGTGTCCTCAAACTAGAATCCATTCGGCTATCGAGAAGGCTGCGGACATAAACACTTAAGTAATGCACACAACCATCCCTTTTTGCTCTCTGGGGGAGAGGGCTTCCGAGGGGGGAGATAGCATGCGATTTTCGAGTGCTCGAGCGTCGCTGTGGCTTGCCGTATTTGTGGCGGTCGTGATGGTGCTTCCAGCGGTGAGCCTGACCGTCGGTGCGGCCTACACGTATCAGACGAATCTGGCGAAGATCGATCCGGGCGTGCTCACGCAAGGGAGTTCGGACACGCCTTCGGTGACTTCGACTGCTGGAAGTGCTCCGAACGCGGCCAGCCCTACGGTCGCGGTGATCAAGCTCAAGGATTTTGCATCTCCGACGTGGGCCTCGAGCGGCCACGATTTCGTCGTCGACTCTCTGGAAGCGGTCGCCACCCGGTCACAAGACCCGATTGCGAATCTCGTCGTGAATCGGGGCGGGACGGTCCTGCATCGCTTCTGGCTGACGAACTCTCTCCTCGTGGCGACGAATGCAGACACTCTGCGCGACATCGCGCAAAATCCGATTGTGGAACGGATTCACGCTAATTTCGCACTCACTTTGCCGCCGACGGTTATCGGCCATCCTGAACCAACGGCTAACCAATCTTACGACTGGAACATCGCGAAAGTCAATGCACCCGGGGCCTGGGCACTCGGCATTCGCGGCGAAGGTGTCCGGGTTTGCGTGACAGACACCGGAATCGATCCGACGCATCCAGACCTCGCCGGTCGGTTGTATACCACGGACTCATCCGACCCCGCTTATCCGGGCGGTTGGATGGAGTTCGACGGAAGTGGTAACCCGGTCTTCTCCACCCCCCATGACACGGAGTTCTTTGGCATCTTCCATGGCACCCATGTTTCCGGAACGATTGCCGGCGACAGCACGAGTGGAAGTGCGATTGGAGTCGCCCCTGGCGCATGGCTGATGATGGGCCTCGTGCTGCCGAACGGCAGTGGCTCGTTCGCGCAGGTGATCGCCGGAATGGAGTGGTGCGTGAGTCCGTTCGACCGCAACGGGAACCCCACTCCTCCAGGAAACGTCCAGTCGATGAGCTGGGGTGGCTATCCCTTGGATCAGAATGCTCTCATCGATCCGGTCAGAAACAGCCTCCTTGCGGGCGTCGTCCCCGTCGCCGCGTCCGGGAACGAAGGTCTCGGGAACGTCCGGAGCCCGGGCGATATCTGGGGAGTCTTCGGGATCGGCGCGACGGACATCAACGACAACATCGCTGATTTCAGCGGCGGCAAGACGATCTCCTGGGCGAGCCCGCCGGCGGACTGGCCATTCTTCCCGCCCTATCCGTCCTCGTATGTCAAGCCGGACTTCTCTGCTCCGGGCGTCGACGTTCGCAGCACGCAGCCGGGAGGCGGATACGCCTTCCTGAGCGGGACTTCGATGGCCACCCCCCACGTCTCGGCGACGGTCGCATTGATGCTTCAGGCGTCCGGATTCTCTCTGAGCCCCGAACGGGTGTACCAGAACCTGCAGCAGTCGGTGGTCGACCTCGGGGTCCCCGGCCAGGACGAACGATTCGGTTACGGTCGCCTGGATACGGCCAAGGCCGTGACGCTTTCCCTGATTCTGAACACGGGCGTTCGCGGCGTCGTGTACGACAGCCAGTCCGCCTCACCCGTGGCAAATGTCACGGTGACCGCGGTCGAGCTCGGTGCGTTCACGAAGACCGCGCCGGACGGGAGTTTCAAGCTCAGCCTTCCGGAGGGATCGTACAACATCTCGTTCGCCAAGTTCGGCTACCTCAGCCAGCTCATCCCGGTCGTCGTGAAGCTGTACAACGGGACGATCGCCGGATACGTGACCGACCTGAACCTGAGCCCCATCGCGGGAGCGAATGTGTGGATCGTCCAAGCCAACGTGAACGTCACGACCGATGTGAACGGCTTCTTCACGGCGAGCCTGAAAGCGGGCCACTACGATCTGCTTGCATCCGCCTCCGGTTTCGTTCCTTCGAACGCGACTCTTGACCTCAAAGAGAATGAGACGTCCTGGGCGAACTTCACCTTGGCGCCGAATATCCCCGGCATCGTGAGCGGCACGGTGACGTACGCGAGCAACAGCACTCCCGCGCCGACGACCCTGATCTGGGCCGAAGGGCCGGGTAAGTACCAGGCGTTGACGGATGCGAGTGGCAGCTATTCGTTGCAAATCGACTCCTTTAACGCAGGCAGCTATCGGGTCGGCGCGTTCAAGGGTGGATTCTGGCCGCCATCGCAAAACATTACCGTGGTGCCCGGTTCGTCGACGACCCTCGATTTCAGCATCGTCGCCTCGAGCAATACGAGCATCGCGGTCTACCAAGATTGGCAAGGCGAGCTCGCAGGGCTCTTGAGCTCGGCCGGCTACACCCCGTACGACTTCCAGGCCCCGGACGCAATTGCTCTCAAGTGGTCTCTCTCCGCGTTCCCCGTCGTCTACTGGTCCGGATTCTCAAATGACACCGACTTCACGGCGCCGGCGCAGAGCACCTTCGTGGACATCTTGTCTCTTGCCAACGCCCTCGGCGTGAGCATGATCTTCGGGGACAGCTACTGGTACTGGCCCTACGGGATCACTCTCTTGTCTGCGTACACGGGCAATCCGCCGGTCCGTATCTTTGATTTCGGCGAGGGATCCGTGTACTTCAGCATCCTGCAGAGCCACCCGATCTTCGCCGGCGTCGGGGCCCCTGGGGACAGCGTGACCGTGATCCTCAACACGAATGGCACCATCGACGGGGACCACACCTGGTTCACGAATTTCACGGGGACCACGCTCGCGCAGGTCGGAACGAACATGACCGGGATCCAGGGCGACAGCGTTGCCGTCGAAGCCCAAGCTGGCGGAACCCAGTGGGTCCTGTTGGGCGGATTGGCGCCGCAGTTCTGGACCCATGTCTCGAACGACTGGACGAGCGCGGCCGTGAAGATCTTCGATAATTCGGTCGCCTGGGCCGCAAGCTACAGCTGGGCGACCGGGCTCGGGACCGGACTCGCCAAGGTCAAGTCTGATCCGGTTAGCTTCGGGTTGTCCACAGCTGGAACGATCTCGCCGATGGCCTTTGTGGACCTGACCGTCTACCTCGTGCAGCTGCCTTCCGGCTCCGTCGCGGGCACGGTCGCGGACACCGACGGCTCGCCGATCGGAGACGTACAAATCCGTGCGACAGGCACTCCGGTGCAAACGGTCACGGATGCAAATGGCCAGTACTCGATTGTGCTGCCGGTAGGCAATTGGACGATCACCGCCAAGAAGTTCGGCTACCAGTCGGGGCAGGGCATGGCGACGGTCACGGAGGGCCAGACGACCACGCTCGATTTCGTCCTGGTCGCGCAGCGGCGGGTCGGAATCATGTACGACGATCAGGGCAACCCGCTCCAGACGATCCTTGATGCCACGGGTCGCTTTGCCGTGGCCCAGTATCAGGGCAATTGGGACGATCTGATCGCCGCTGCGGCCAACCTGGACCTCATCATCCTGAGCGGGAGACCGTTCAACAGCGTGTTCCCGACGGCCGACCAGTTCAACGCCTTGCTGGCCGCGGCGGACGCTTCCGGGGCGGGGATCCTGTTCCTGGACAGCGTCTACGGTTTCTCCGCGCCCTATGGAGTCGTGTTGTTGAACCAATTCCGTGGCGATCCGGCGGTTCGCGCCGAATCGTGGCCTTGTGCGGGCGACATCTGGCAGGGTGGGGTCGCCGCGCATCCCGTCTTGCGGGGCCGTCCCGTCGGATACTACACGCGGCTGACGAACATGGCCGGGTGCTTCCCGATGGCATGGTTCAGCGGGTTCAGCGGCAAGACGATTGGCGACCTCTGGACCGGTATGACGTCGGCCAGCCAGCGGGTGGGGGACAACTTGGCCGTGAAGGTGACCGATGCCGGCTCCCGCTGGGTCCTGATGGGCTCATATGCGCCGATCTTTAACTTCGCGAACTTCTACTGGACGCAAGGGATCGCGCAGATTCTTGTGAACGCGTCCCTTTGGGCCAGCACGGAGCGCCTCCAGCTCGCGATCACACCCGGTAGCGGGGCGGTCGGAACGCACATATCGTTCACCGGCTCCGGAGCTCGGGCGAACGCGAACCTCCAGGCATTGTTCGACGAAGACGTCGTGGGGACGCTTGTGGCCAATGGGGCCGGGGCATTCTCCGGGTCGTTCGATGTCCCAGAGGCCGTGTTCGGAGCGCATTCCGTGGTCGTGCAGACCTTGGACGAGAACTTCGCGGGTGAACGGCCGTTCCAGGTCAGCGCGTCCTTGGTGCTCACGGCGACCAGCGGTCCGCCTGGGTCCGGGGTGGGTGTCGCAGGCCACGGCTGGCCGTCCAGGGTGTTCGTCGACCTCTCGTTCGGAAGTACGTCCAGCGGTCGGGCTCTCAGCGGTGCCGACGGCTCGTTCGTCACCCTGGTGATCGTGCCCACAGTGGTCGGTGGCGACTACTTCATCTCGGGCTTCAACCTGGACACCGGTGCATCGGCCTCCTCAGCCTTCCGCGTCATCGAGAAGGTCGCGCTGGACGTGCAGGTGAGCGTCGGGACGTTGCACTTCCCTGGCGAAGTCGCGGAATTCTATATCCTCGTCACGGCGCAGGGCACCTTGCGGGCCGCGACCATCTCGGCGAGCCTTTGGCGCCCGGCCGGAACCTCGGATGCCCTGAACGTGACGGAGGTCGCCATCGGGCTCTACAAGGTGCCGTACACGTTGCCTGGCACTCTGGGCCCGGGAACCTATGCGCTGGTCGCTCAGGCGAGCGTTTCCGAGACGTTCTTGACCGGATCGGGTTCGGGCCTTGCCACGTTCCTGGTGAGCCAAACGCTCACCGCGCAGTACAGCAAGGTCGTGGCGATCCAGGGTGACATCGCCCAAATCAAAACGGACACGGGGACGATTCGTGTTGATCTGACTGCCGTCAGTGCAAAGCTCGAGTCGATCCAGGGCGACACCGCGACGATCTCGACGAGCATCGGGACCTTGACCGCGAATCTCGCCGCGCTTGACGGAAAGATCACGAGCATCAACGGAAACGTGGCGACCGTCCAGACGACCCTGGGCGCCGTCACCGCCACCCTGGAGTCGCTGAATGGAAAGATTACGACCATACAGGGTGACGTCGCGACGATCAAGACGAACGCCGGCACCGCCAACCAACAGCTGACCTCGCTCCAGTCGAGCAGCGGGCTGTTGGCGATGTCGAGCGCGTCCGTGGCGGCGATCCTCTCTGCGGTCGCAGCGATCTTTGCACTGGCGGCGTGGCGGGCAGCTCGGAGGCCCAAGACGTAGGCGAAGCGATTAGAGGCGCAGGATGCCCGAAGGCCGAGCCGGAGCACAGGCTCGGACCCTTCTCTTTCTTTCCGCTTTGGACGCAATCATCTTCCTCGCGGCTGTCGCCGTGAACTTAGAAACGCTCCCGCTCTCCAGCAGCGACCTGATCCAGACGCTCCTGATATGGAGCGCCGTCGTGCTGATCGCCGCGTCTGCGATCGGATTCGCGGGAGGGATCTGGCTTGGAAAGGAATCTCCATCGAGGATTGTGGTTACCGCAGCCGCGGTGGTCAACGGAGTTCTCGTCGCAGCGGTCGCGGCCTACTACGCGATCCAAGTCCGGTTGTTCGGCGTCTTCGGAGTCGTCTTTCTTCTGTTCGCAGTACCGGGATTCCTCGGCGCTTGGATCGCTTGGAGATCCCTCGCATCGTAGGCTCGAGGATAACGGCAAGAGCTGTCGGCACACCGCGCTCTCGTCGCGTGTGAGCTCACACGCTCGGCGGGGTCGGAGCCTCGCCGTAGGCGGCCGCTTGCTCGCTGACCGCCTGGAGTTGGACTGTGGGCGCCTTTTCCTTATGGCGCCGCGCTTCCTTCCCGATCGCGGCGAATGCGTTGTCGGCGACCTCGAGGGCCCACTCGATGTCTTCTTCCGTGTGCTCCGTGCACATGAACGCGCGCTCACCGGTGTTCGGGATTCCGAAGAGGACGTTGTTCCCGAGGCAGTGGATGAACCAGTTCCACCATCGACGCGTGTTTGCGCTCAGCGTGTCGCGGAAGTTTCGGATCTCGTCTTTCGTCGTGAAGTAGACGTTGCCGATCGACCCGACGTATTCGACCCAGGCCGGGATGCGCCGGTCGTCCGCGAGGTCCTGCAACCCGCTGTAGAGTTGGCGGCCGAGGCCGTTGATGTGGTCGTAGTATTCGGGGTGGTCTCCGAGGATCTCGAGTCCCTTGAGGCCCGCGGCGACGCTGATCGGATGGCCGTTGTACGTCCCTGCGTGGAACGTCGCGGACTTCCATCCGCGGCCCGGCTCGAGGACGTTCATGATCTGGGCTTCGCCACCGAAGCCCGCGAGCTGGAACCCGCCGCCCGCGATCTTGCCGAACGTCGTCATGTCCGGGCGGATATCGTAATACTCCTGCGCTCCGCCGTATGCGAGGCGGAAGCCGGTGAGGACCTCGTCGAATATCAGGACGATGCCCTTCTTGCGGGTGAGCTGACGGAGACGCTTGAGATAGTTGGCCTTCGGCGCGATCACGCCGGGCCCGCAGAGCACGGGCTCGATGATGAGCGTGCCGACCTCGTCCTCGTTCTCTTCGAGGACCGTGGCGGTGGCCTCGATGTCGTTGTACGGGAAGATCACCACCAGGTCGGAGACGGCCTTCGGAATCCCGTGGCCGTACGGGATCGGCCGGTAGCCGTTCATGCGGCTCGCGGTGCGGCTGTCCATGTCGAGGCTCTGCAGCACGTAGTCGTGGGCGCCATGGTAGGCTCCCTCCGCTTTCGCGATTTTGTCGCGGCCCGTGTACGCGCGGGCGGTTCGGATCGCGTGCATCGTCGCCTCGGTGCCGCTGTTGCACAACCGCACTTTCTTCATCGAGGGGACGGCCTTCCGGACCGCTTGGATGTAGTCGATGAACAGCTCGCTCGTCACGCCGAGCATCGACCCGGATTCGAGCTGCTTGATCACCTCGAGGGCGATGTCCCGGTTGTTGTGGCCGAGGAGCAGGGCGCCAAATCCCATCATCAGATCGAGGATCTTGTTGCCGTCGACGTCGTAGATGTAGCCACCATCTCCGTAATCGGCGAGGAACGGATGCGGTTTGAAGTACCGGACGTTGCTCTCAACGCCTCCGGGGGTGATCCGAGCCGCGCGGCGCCAGAGCTGCCCGCTCTTCTTGTGTCGCGTCAGGTACTTTCGGCTGAACTTTTGGGACGGCAATTGGAACACCTCCAAGTGAAAACAAGGTCGGCGCGAGCGCCGACACGCGGGGTTCGAGGTCGCCGGCGACCTTCAAACTCCGGTTCACTTGTGCATTCCTAAAATGCCTCTGGAAATATGAATAGCTTTCGCGCATAGTGTGCGCGGTGTATATCAAACGTGAGAGTGTATGTAAGTATAGCTACGACCGATACATCTGCCCGAGATCGTGTCGTCCGCGGGCGATGTCGATCCTTATAGGAATTCACATGGCCACGGCACAAAGAGGTCCGTCGGAAGCCACAACCGGCCGTCGGATACCCCCACTCACTTCCTGTCGAACGTCCACTTTCGTCCGTCGTTTTGAGGGCGAATCGGACGCCTGGTCTCGTTCATTGGCCGAGAGGAGCGAGAAAGGCCCACGCCAGAACGACGGCTACGAACCCCGCGAGCTGAAGGATCGCCCGGACCGTCTGCCATCTTGTAAACCCACGGTAGACGCCTGCGAGGACCGCCTCCTCGGATACCCCGGAGCGGAGTTGGAGCAAGTTCGGGGCCGCCCGGGTCGGCGCGAACACGTGGGCCAACGAGAGCGCTGCAGCCAGATAGCCAAACGAAGCGGCAGCCATCGGTGCTCCCCGGTAGACCGCGAAGGCGATCGCGAGCGCGATTGTGAGGATTGGTGCACCTAAGCCAAGCGCAGGATAGATCCAGAATCCGGTGCGAAGGTCCGCGGCTCGATGGTAGTCCGCCATGGCGGGGAGGCCGATCGTTCGGCGAGCCGGAAGTTCCACCACGGACTTGATCAGACTGCCTCCCGCCAGGATGCCGTTGAAGACGGTGGCCGCCGCTAACAGACTCCACTCGAGAGTTGAGGTGATCTTCAAGCCCCCGCGACGCGCCTCGATTCGGCCCGCGGCTGCCAATGTCCAGGAGTGGGGCGGGATGGCAACGACCGCATCCCGTCTCGACAAGATGCGTGGGGCAGGATTTGAACCTGCGAACCCCTACGGGACAGGATTCTGAGCCCTGCGCCTTTGACCAAGCTGGGCCACCCACGCACGACGCAGCCGGACGCGATTTCGTGGACTCGTAATAATCTTATGGGGACAGCGGAAGGAACGCAAGACCTAAGCGCTCCGGTTTCATTGCACGGACGACGTGTTCGAAAAACGGGACGTGCGATCCTTCCCCGGACTTCGCCGCGATGACGTCTGGGCGAAATCCTGGGAGTGGTGGGGACGCCAGGGATTCCATCTCACGAAGACCGGACCGTACCGGTTCTACGGTTCCTCGTACTACTCGCGGATCGGATTGCGCCGCGAGTTCGACCTGATCGTGGACGACATCCCGGGCGGATGCAACGTCGATCTGACGCTCAGCGCTCAGATCACGGATGAAGGTCTCATCGCCGGCGCGGTGACCGCGGTGCTGATCCTGCCCGTCGCGGTCCTCGGCGGTGCGGTATCCTATTCGGAATACGAAACGGACGCGCGGAACCTCATCCTCGCCTTCTGGCAGTATCTCTCGACGGCACCGAGCGGATCCACGGCGAAGGCGAGCCCTGCGATGCCGCCGCCGTGCAAGGGTTGCGGCGCCGCTCTCCTCGCAGACTGGAAGGTGTGCCCGTACTGCGGGCGCGCGCGAGACTAGACGCCTCGATGTGTCCGCATTCCATGCGTCAGCGTTGGCGCTTCATGATTTTCATGAAGCCGTTCGAATCGAAGACCTCGAGTTGTCGGTCCGCGAGTGTCGTCCTAAATTCATCCCAGGTGATGACTTCGATTCGGTTATTCCGACCTTTTGTGAACTGAACCCCGTCGGTTCCCTTGACGCGGCCCGGCCGGAGACCTTTCTTCTTTGCTTTCTCGATGGCCTCCTCGACGCTCACGGGCTCCATGACCATCCGATCCCTCCTGGACGCGGTCCGACTCGCGCGCGCTTGCAATCCGGACGTCGCTATTTAATGGTTGTTTCAGGGAGGCGCGGGCCGCTCGCGAGAAGACTTTCTATTGTGCCCGCCGTATCTCGATTGGTGCCGCGGTTCGGTTCTTCCGGGATTCGAGGACTGGGGAACATCGACGTGACCTCGGAGCTC